>ERZ773075.1175-NODE-1175-length-14710-cov-78.9357_pt1 | contig 14710 bp, 16 predicted proteins | sample MGYA00580614_ERZ773075 | MGnify/ENA primary metagenome ERZ773075 (study PRJEB29015, sample SAMEA2738021) | human oral metagenome | biome: human oral; feature: human-associated habitat; material: dental | place: China | collected 2043 ... | reverse complement strand
TCGCAAGGAGCCGGCCGCAGGGGAATGGCCAGCGCTTCACGACGCCGTGTTGCCACAGCGTATCCCCCACCGGCCCGTCCTGACGCACCGGGCTCCGTCCCTGAGACGTGACACCCGCGATAACGCTGACCCGGCGCGGTCGCAGGCCACTCCCCCGCATCTGAGACGGCCGTCCTCAACGCCACCCTCACGGCCACTATTTGCGGAACACCCACCTTGCGTCACTGCATGCACCAGCGCCGATGCCTCTGATGCATCTCACCGGCCGCGGTGGCGACGTTTGGCCCGTTCCCGACGTCGGACCCAGGCCTCGTCCGCCTCCTGGCGACGGCGTCCGCTCCGGTCACGGGAGGCACGGGCCGCGGTCTCCTCACGGGCAGCGGCCAGTGCGGCCTGCGCGGCGGTGGACGGGCGCGCCCGGGCGGCCTCCTTGGCGGCCTGCCGGGCGGCGCGCTTGGGGTTGGGGCGAGGGGCCGACGATGAGCCCGCCGATCTGGATGCCGGCACCGGAGGAGAAGCGGCGGCCCGGTCAATGAGCTCGTCTCCGCGGGCCAGGAGGAAGTCGTAGAGCTCAACGTCGCTGGGCTCGCCCCCGAAGACGTGCCGCGCCGCCCGCACAGTGATCACCTGACCGACCACGTCACCGCCACGATGGCGTTCGTGGTGCTCGAGGACACCGACCCAGAAGCGACCGTCGAAGTAGAGGGTGAACTGGGCCGAGATGCAGGCGAGGACGGCGGACCGGCTGTCAGAGGCGGATATGTTCGACATGGGGGGCTCCTTCGGGTGCGAGTGATCGCACCCGGTGCAGCAGGAGTCCCCGTGGCGGCCGGTGAACGGCAGCTCCCGAGGTGACGAACGCCTGGTTGTCGTTTGCCCACGACGAGTTCGGGGCGGATCCGGGGCCTGTGGCCCGACGGCGTCATCCGGACTTCCTCCGGACCGTGCAGTTCGTGCTACCGGGTGTGGCGCGAGCGCGCCGCCCTCAGACTATCGCAGTGATCGCGGACCCGGAGCGCCGCACGCAAACGCGCGCTCGTACCGTGGGGCTCCGGGCCGCACCCCTGAGGTACGCCCTGGGCGCCTACCGTACGAACGCGCGGCAAGTGGACAGGAGAGCTCGGCTCAGATGACGCCCAGGATCTCGGTGACGAAGACGAGGGTGTCGCCACCGCGGATGCCGGCCTGCGGGACACCGCGGTCGCCGTAGCCGAGCTCGGAGGGGATGGACAGCAGAAGGCGCGAGCCGACGCGCTGGCCCACGAGGCCGTCGTCCCAGCCGCGGATGACCATGCCGACGCCGACCTGGAAGTTCAGCGGCTGACCGCGGTCGTAGGAGTTGTCGAAGACGTCGCCGCCCCAGATCTGCCCCAGGTAGTGGGCCACGATCGTGTCACCGGCCTCGACCACCTGGCCGTCGCCGGCGTCGAGCACCTGGACCTGCAGGCCCTCGGGGGCCTCGGGGCCGGGGAAGGTGAGCTTGGGCTTGGTGCCCTTGGGGCCTTCGACGGAGGGCATGTTGATGTTGATCATGCGGCGAGCCTACGTGAGGCCCCCGGTCCGGCGCCGCAGCGGACCTCGGCCCAGCGCGAACTCGCCACGCGGGTCGAGCGGGACCGTGGCGCCCCGGAGCGCGCCGAGACAACCACGGCAGGGCACTCGGCGGGCGATCACCCGAACATGCGGCGGGGCCGGGACGCAGGTGATGCGTCCCGGCCCCGGCCGAGGTGGTGGAGCGAGCCCGGGATCGGATCCGACCCCGGGTCCTCGCGGTCAGTCGCGGAAGTAGCTCAGCAGGCGCAGGAACTCCACGTAGAGCCACACGATGGTGACGACCAGGCCGAAGGAGGCGGCCCAGGCGTAGCGCTGGGGCAACCCGTTGCGCACCCCGTTCTCGATGGACTCGAAGTCGATGGCCAGGAAGAGGGAGGCCAGGATGACCGCAAGAATCCCGAGCGGGACGCCCAGCGGGATCCCCATGATGGTCATGGAGCGCAGTCCCCAGGCCCCGCCGACCACACCGGTCATCGACAGGCCGAGGTTGATGAGGCAGAAGACCCCGTAACCGAGCGTGGCCACGACCACTACCCGGCGGAACCGGCCCTGGACCCGGAAGCCGCCGTAGGAGTAGGCGGCGAGCATGACTCCGAAGGTGGCCAGCGTCGCCAGCACGGCCTGGACGACGATGCCCTCGTAGCGCGCCTCCATGAAGCCGGAGATGCTACCGAGGAAGAGCCCCTCGAAAGCCGCGTAGGCCAGGATGAGGGCAGGGGAGGGCTCACGCTTGAAGGCGTTGACCAGCCCCAGAACCAGACCACCGATCACGCCGACGAGCATCGCGATGACGCCCAACCCGGCGGTCGATTCATCGGTACTGGTCACCAGGCTCCAGGACAGGGCGCCCAGGGCCAGGATGATGGCGAACATGCCGGCGGTGCGGATGATGACGTCGTCATAGGTCATGCGGCGCATGTCCGCGTTGGTGGCCGACGGCGCCTGGTACTGGGCCTCCAGGCCGGCCATCTGCTCGGGGCTCACCTGGCCGTAGCCGGCGCTCTGGCCGTACTGGTTGGGCTGCTGGCCGTAACCAGTGGCCTGCTGGCCGTACTGACCGGCCTGATAACCGGGCATCGTGGGGTAGCCGTTGGGCGTCTGGGCCGGAGCCGCCCCCGCCACCCGGCCGCCCTCCTGGAATGCGGCGCTACGGCTGAAGAAGGGGTTGGACATGATCCTCTCATCCTCTCTGAGGGGTCTGGGGCGGTCGACCCGGCAGGACCGCCGCTCGCAGCCCGGCCGGCCCATGAGGGCCGCTGCCGGAAACTGGTCTCATTATGCGCATCCCCAGTGCGGTGAGGGAAACCCTTTTCCCTCAGGACGTAGCCCTCAGGGGAGAGATACCCATCCGTCCGAGAGGCGTCGGGTCTTCTTCCGGCCGCCGCCTTCGGCCTTCTCCGACCGATCGGTTCTCATCCTCAAGGATGAACCGCCTCCCTCCAGCGGCCCGGCCCCAGGCGACTCCGGGGTCGTTACCCCGGCCGATTCGCCGACGACGGCGCGCTCCTAGGCTGGAGACATCCGGTTGGACTCCGGGAAAAACCCGCTCCGGCCAACCAGTCGCCAGCCATCCTCAACTCCAGCATCCCCCGCCACCACGTCCTGCACACGCTCCACCCGCCTCACCGAGGCCTACGTCGAAGAAGGAACATCATGATCGAGGCAGTCAATCTCACCAAGCGCTACGGCCACAAGACCGCGGTGGACAACATCTCCTTCACCGTGGAACCCGGCACGGTGACCGGGTTCCTCGGCCCCAACGGAGCCGGCAAGTCCACCACGATGCGCATGATCATGGGCCTGGACAAGCCCACCAGCGGCAAGGTCACCGTCAACGGACGCCCCTACCGGGACCTGTCGGCTCCCCTGTGCGAGGTCGGCGCCCTGCTGGACGCCAAGGGCCTGCACGGCTCGCGCAACGCCCGCAACCACCTGCGCCAGCTGGCCGCCTCCAACGGCATTCCCACCAAGCGGGTCGAGGAGGTCCTGGAGATCACCGGCCTGACCTCGGTGGCCAAGAAGCGCGTCAAGGGCTTCTCCCTGGGCATGGGCCAGCGCCTGGGCATCGCCGCCGCCCTCCTGGGAGACCCCGGCGTGCTCCTGTTCGACGAGCCCGTCAACGGCCTGGACCCCGAGGGCGTCAAGTGGGTGCGCGAGACCTGCCGCCGCCTGGCCGGCGAGGGCCGTACCGTCTTCATCTCCTCCCACCTCATGAGCGAGATGGCCCAGACCGCCGACCAGCTCCTCGTCATTGGCCGCGGCCGCATCCTGTCGGCCGGCCCGGTCGATGACGTCATCGCCTCGGCCACCACCGACCGGGTACGCGTGGCCTCCCCTCAGGCCACCCAGCTCGCCGAGCTCATGGCCTCCCGCAACCTGGCCGCCCGCCCCGTGGCCCCCAGCGTCCTGGAGACCACCGACACCACGGCCGCCGCCATCGGTGAGCTCGCCGCGCAGAGCGGCATCGTCCTGCACGAGCTCACCACTATCCACGCCAGCCTCGAGGAGGCATACCTGACCCTGACCAGCGACTCCGTGGAGTACCGCACCGACCCCGCCCACCAAGGTCAGGCGGCCTAGCAGGCCCACCCCCGCACGTCACCACCTCCACACGTCAGTGCACCAGCCCTCTCGCACAGAAAGTCCTGCCATGACTGCCAACGCCCCTGCCACCCCCACTTTCCAGACACCCGTCAGCACCACGGCGCGTACCACCAGGCACGTGGCCCCCCACCCCACCAGCCTTCGCGTCGAAGGCCGTCAGACCGTCCTGCGCTCCGTACGCGCGGAGTGGATCAAGCTCTGGACCCTGCGCTCGACCTGGATCACCTCCTTCATCGCCATCGCCCTGACCGTCCTGTTCGGCGCCGGTATCGCCATCGCTTCCGGGCAGCAGCAGGAGGGCCAGGAGGCGGCCAAGAACATGATCACCGCCGGCCTGAACTTCGGCCAGATCGTCGTCGCGGTCCTGGGAGCCCTCATCATCACCGGGGAGTACGCCTCCGGTCAGATCCGATCCTCCCTGGCCGCCGTCCCCCACCGCGGGCGACTCCTGCTGTCCAAGGCCGTGGTCCTGGCCATCGTCTCCTTCCTCCTGGGGAGCCTGTCCGTCTTCCTGTCCTGGGCGATCTCCAAGCCCTTCCTCGGCGAGCACGCCGGCTCCCTGACCGACTCGCACTACGCCGGCCACATCTGGGGCTCGGGCCTGGTCTTCGCCGGTATCGCCCTCATGACCCTGGGCTTCGGCTTCCTCCTGCGCTCCACCGCCGGCGCCATCACCGTCGTCGTCTCCCTCCTGTTCGTCATCCTGCTGCCGCTTCAGCTCGCAGCCGGTCAGTGGAGCTGGGTCAGCAAGATCATCGACTGCCTGCCCATCTCGGTCTCCTCAGCCGTCTCCAACCCCTTGCCGACGGCCGCCGAGCTGGGCGGTGAGGGGGCCCAGTTCCTCACCCACGGCCAGGCCATCGCGGTCTTCGCCGCCTGGGCGCTCGTCCCACTCATCGCCGCCTGGTTCGTCTTCACCCGGCGCGACGCCTGAGCCGGCGAACCATCCCGCCAGCCGGAGGTGAAGACCCATGTCATCCCCCACGCCTCCTCAGGCCTCCTCCACTGCCTCGCCCCGGGAGAGCACCGGTACCCCGCCCGTCTCCTCCACGACCGACACGCCCGGTAACACAGCCGCGTCGGCCGCGAGGAGCCGGGCGGGCACCGGACTGCCCGCGGCACTGACCAACCCCACCCTTCTGCGGGCGATGATCCGTTCCATGCCGTCGACGACCTCGCCCGAGCCCACTGCTCCAGGCTCCGAGGGCGAGAGGAAGAGCCCCTCTCGCCGGGAGCAGGCCTCTCAGCCGAACAAGTCGACGTCGATCACGACCCCATGGAATGACACACTGAGTGCTATGCCCAGCCAGCTGCCCAGCCCCCAGTCCGGCCGTACCGTCTCCGACGTGCCCGACGAGGATGAACCCGAGCTCCAGCCGGAACCCCGGGGCCTGCTGCGCGCGATCAGCCAGTGGTACCACCGCCACCCGGCGATCGCGGACACCCTCATCGCCCTTGGACTCATAGCACTCAGCGCCCTGCTGGGCGGCGCTAATCTCTTACGTCAGGACAACCTGACCAACGCTCACTCCGTGTGGCCGCTGACCTTCATCGTCCTGGTGATCACTGGCCTCGTGTTCACCTTACGGCGGCGTTTTCCCATCTGGGTATGGGCGTTGACGCTTCTCCTCCCTGAGACCTACGAGATCACGATCATGGCGGTCTTCAATCTCACCCCGGAGCAGCTGACCCTGACCATCAGCGGCCTGAGCCTGATGGTGCTCCTAGGTGTCCCCATCGCCTTGGGGACCATCGCCTCCCACCGCAGACCTCTGATCGCCTGGACGACGTGGGCCGCGACCATGGGGACCTTCGCCACGGAAGTCGTCATTGTGACGCCATCACCAACAGTCTTGGACTTCCTGCGTGCTGGGATGCTGTACACCCTCATTGCGACTGTCGGTACGCTGGTGGGGCTCAACACTCGCTCCGCCCGTCTACGGTTCAAGGCCCTGGAGGCCCACTCGACCCGGATGGCTCTGGCCAGTGAGCAGGGCGCGCTACTGGCGGCCGCCGAGGAGCGCAGCCGCATCGCTCGGGAGATGCACGACGTCGTCGCCCACTCCCTGGCCGTCATGATCACCATGGCCGACGGCGCCGCCGCCACCGTGGAGCGCAACCCGGCCACGGCCAAGCAGGCCATGGAGACCCTGGCCGAGGCCGGACGCAGTGCCCTGGCCGATACCCGCCGCCTGGTAGGAGTCCTACGAGAGGACCCGTCGGTCGCCGGCGCCCCCGCCACCAGCCCGACCGGCTCGTCGGGCCCCGCGACCTCAGCGGGCTCGGGGCAGACCGCGCCATCTCCCGACTGCGTCCCGCAGACGCCGTCAGCACCTCCAGCTGCGGGTATCTCCCCGGAGGCATCCGCAGTCCCCGGGCGTCCTGCCCCCGCACGTCGCTCCCGCTGGAGCTTCGGGAGAAAGACAGCGGCTTCAAAGCTGTCGGCACCCTCGGCGGCCTCTGCGCCGTCGGCCCACAGCCACGAGGTCCGCGACGTGCCGGTACCCGAGTTCGCGCCACTGGGCACGGTGGCGCCGGTCGAGCCCAGCGCCCCCATCGCCAGCCTGCGCCGGCAGGCCACAGACAGCGGCACCGATCGGTCCCGGGGCGACCTGCCCCTGGCACCGGCTCCCGAGCAGGCCGACATCACCGAGCTGGTCAAGCGCTTCAAGGCGGCGGGCGTGCCCGTCAGCTACCGGTGGGTCGGCGCCGCCCTCCCGACGGACAAGGCGCTCCAGCTCACGGTGTTCCGCATCGCCCAGGAGGCGCTGACCAACGTGCTGCGCTACGCCCCGACGACACCGGCCGTCAGCGTCGACGTCGAGAGGCACATTGGCACCGTGGTCCTCACCGTGGACAACGACGCCGCACCCGGCACGCGACCGATGCACGGATCCGGCAAGGGCCTCATCGGCATGCGGGAGCGCGCATCGGTCTATGGTGGGACCGTACAGGCCGGCCCAACCACTACGGGCTGGCGAGTCCGCGCGGTCCTGCGCTGGGACGAGCATGACGAAGGGACTTCCTCATGGCAGATGCCCCTGTGAGTAACGGCGAGCCCGTCCAGCCCGGTGGGGCCGAGCGGCCCGGAGAGGTCAGCGGACCGATCAGCGTCGTGCTCGCCGACGACCAGGCCCTCATGCGGATGGGCTTCCGCATGGTGCTGGAGGCCGAGGACGACATCAACGTCGTCGGCGAGGCCTCCGACGGAACGGCCGCTCTGGCCCAGGCCAAGGCCCTGCACCCCGACGTCATCCTCATGGACGTGCGCATGCCGGGCATGAACGGCATCGAGGCCACCGAGCTCATCGCCCGGGAGTGCCCGGGAACGCGCGTGCTCATCCTGACCACCTTCGACCTGGACGAGTACGCCTTCGCCGGGCTGCGCGCCGGGGCCTCCGGCTTCCTGCTCAAGGACACCCGGCCCACCGAGCTCGCCGAGGCGATCCGCACCGTGGCCTCCGGGGAGGCGGTCGTCTCGCCGCGCGTCACCCAGCGGATGCTGGAGATGTTCGCCCCCTCACTGCCGAACTCAGGGGCGCCCACCCAGGCCTCGGACCCGCGGATCGATTCCCTGACTCCGCGTGAGAAGGAGATCCTGGTGCTCATGAGCCAGGGCCTGTCGAACGCGGAGATCGCCGATCACCTCGTCGTCTCGGCCACCACCGTCAAGACCCACGTGGGCAACGTGCTGGCCAAGCTCGACGTGCGCGACCGTGTCCAGGCCGTCGTCGTCGCCTATGAGACCGGCCTCATGGCCTGAGACGCCCGCCCTGCTTGGAGATTCCTCCCGTCAACGGGGAGCGTGGAGGCGCCGCTGGGCGTCGTCGAAGCCGAGTGTGACGACCTGCTCAACGGCGTCGGCGGCCTGCTCCAGGGTGACGCCGAGGTCGGCGCGCTCGCGGCCGGGGAAGTCGGACAGGACGAAGTCGGAGGGGTCCTGGCGGCCCGGTGGGCGGCCGATGCCCACGCGCAGGCGCGCATAGTCCTTGGTGGAGACGGACTTGCTGATGGAGCGCAGGCCGTTGTGCCCGCCCTCGCCGCCGCCGCGCTTGAGGCGCAGCTCGTGGGCGGGCAGGTCGAGCTCGTCATGGATGACGAGCAGACGGCTGGTGGGGTCGATGCCGTAGTAGGAGACGAGCCCGGACACGGGGCCGCCGGAGAGGTTCATGAGCACCGAGGGCTCGGCCAGGATGACACGGGGGCCGGGGGCGCCGCCGGGCACCATGCCCAGCCGTCCCTCGGCGACGCGGGCGCGGGCCTTCTTGTGGTTGGAGAACCGGGACCCGGTGCGCTCAGCCAGGACGTCGAGCACCATGTGGCCGACGTTGTGGCGGTTGCGGGCGTATCGGGTCCCGGGGTTCCCCAGCCCGACGACGAGCCAGGCCTCACTCATGCGGCCCGCCCCGAGACGGGCCGGGCGCAGGCGGCACGGGAGACACCGAGGGTGCCTGCCGGCTCGTCGTCACGACTGAACATGTGAGTCACGTGCGATTCACTCGGATGCGGCCTCGGCGTCACCCTCTGCGGGAACGGTCTCGGGGACCTCGGAGGCGACGGCGTGCTCGTTGGCAACGTTGACCACGGCGGTCTCGGCGTCGGAGACGGCCTCGATGCCCTCGGGCAGGGTGATGTCGGCGATGGTGAGGACGGTGCCGGCAGCGACACCGGTGATGTCGACCTCGATGGCCTCGGGCACGGAGACGGCCGGGGCGGAGACCATGATGGTGGCGGCCTCGATCATGTGCATGGTGCCGGGGGCGGCGGTGCCGATGACGGTGACCGGGACCTCGACGTCGACGCGCTCGTTGCGGTCGACCAGGAGGAAGTCGACGTGCTGCACACCGGGGCGGATGGGGTGGCGCTGCACGTCCTTCCCCAGAACCAGGAGCGTCTCACCACCGTCGATGACCAGCTCGACCAGGGCGTTGTCGTTGCTGCGCAGCGCCAGGCGGGTGGCGTGCTCCTCGAGCAGGAAGTGGCGGGGCTCGGCGCCGTGGCCGTAGACGACGACGGGGACCTGGCCGGCGCGGCGGGCCTGGCGGGCCGAGCCCTTGCCGAACTCGGTACGGTCCTGGGCCTTGAGGGTGATGGCGTTGTTGGCCATGAGGCTCTCCTTGCGGATGAGGCGGGGCCCGGTGCCCCGCGGCTGATGGTGGTCCGGCTGGGCGCGACGACGCGCAGTACCGCCAGGTACCACCACGTCGATCACGGATGCGCGCCTTGTCAGGCGCGTCCCTCGCCGGGGCAACGCGGGTAAGACTACGGCATGGCCGCAGCCCGCGAACAGCCAGGTGCTGGTGGGGCGCCTCACCTGCCGTTACGAGTCGCGGTGACCTCGATGACGTTGACACAACCTCTTGCGATCGCGGCCGCACGGACGGCGGCTACTACCCAGGACGGAGGGCGGCGGTGAGCTTGCGCATCGCGGAGGCCGCGGACTCGCTGGCGCTCGGTCCGAGGGCGGCGAGGCTCGCCATGAGGGCGGCGATCTCCGGAAGGTCCAGCTCGACGCGCCCTGACGGGGTGGCGCGCTCGATGCTGACACCACCGCCTCGGCCGGGGACGACCGTGATCGGCACACCGGAGTGGCGCAGTCGTTCGACGTCGCGGGCAACGGTCCGCTCCGTCACACCCAGCTCGTTGGCGAGACGACCGAGGGTGAGCCGGCTCGAGCTGGTATGCAGTCGCTCAATGAGGTGCTGCTGGCGCTCCACCCGCCGCAGGGTCAGGTACGGGTCACGTGAGGCCGCGGACGCCCGTCCTGCAGACGAGTTCATGGACTCATCGTAACCATGACATCGGCCTGTCCGGGTTTGTGCGTAGCGTGGACGCCATGACCAACAGCACTATCGCGCAGCAGTTCTTCGACTCCTACACCCGCGCCCTGCTCGACCGAGACGCCAAGGCCATCGCCGAGCACTACGCCGTGCCCGCGCTGATCGAGTTCCCCGATCACCCCATCGCTGTCTCCGAGGCCTCACAGACCGAGCAGTTCTTCTCCGGGGCGTTCGGCCAGTACGATGGCGTCTCCACCACTCACGCAACCATCAGAATCGTTGCCGAGACCGGGCACAGCATCTGGGCCGACGTCACCTGGACCCACGACGCCGGCGTGCCGAGTGAGCGACTCCTCTACCAGCTCGTCCGCAGCGGTAGCGACTGGAGGATCGCCGTCCTGACCCCGTTGGACACCTGACGCTCCTACTGCGACACATCAGCCGGGCCGCACCGCCCGACTGCACCCGCGCCGTTCTCAACAACCCCACCGCCCGACTACCAGGAAGCAGACCATGAAGTACTTCGCCGAGTACATCGTCGGCAGGAACGGCCCCATCGAGGTCTTCATGCAGCCTCAGAATCCGCAGCTCGTCGCTGAGGAGGTCTCCCGAAAGCTGACCTCCCCCGGTTACCTGGACGGCGCACGGCGTTTCGCCGTAGTGGTGTGGGCGCTGCCCGATGGAACGACGCATATGGACGACGTTCCGGAGTCCTCGCCAGCACGGGCCACCTACATTCAGTGCGGTGGCTCCACCAAGGCCATGAGCGTTGAGATACGCGCGACTCACGAGGACGGCTCCTACGAGCACTACGCGGTGGCCCGCGAGCCCATTGCTGACCCCGATGCGTGGACCACGGTCACCTGGGACAACGGGAATCCAGAGCCCTTCTCCCTGCGTCTGCACCCCGAGGAGGTCTTCACCGGTGAGCAGGCAGCCCCTGTCTTTCGTGCCTACATCGAGGCCGGCGCCCTCCCGCCAACAGAGCTCCTGCGCCGGCTCGACGTCTAGGGCCTGTTGCGAAAGTAGGATGGAGCACCTCGTGTTCGTACCTTAGGGCGCGCGTTCGCACCTTCTACCCCTCGAACGCGCGACCTACCCTACGACCGCGCGGGCGCGGGGCATCGCTCAGGCCCGCAGCAGCTCCAGGCAGCGGCGCACGTCCTGGATCGGCATCTGGCCGGGGGCGGATGCCTGGGTCTCCCCCTGCTCGTCAGGGACGACGGCGAAGGTGAGCGCCGACCCGAAAGCCGGCGCCACGCGGCTGACCACCCCGAGCGCTCCCATGGACATGGCGGCTACCGGCACCCCCAGGCCCGTCCCCTCCTCCGGGTCCGCCGCGGCCCGCGCGCACACTCCCAGGAGGCGGGCCACGTCGGCGGCGCCGGTGGGCCACACGGCGATCTTGGCCAGGTCCGCGCCCTCGTCGGCCATGCGGACCAGGACCTCCTCCAGGACATCATCGACCGGGGTGGCCTCGAAGTCGTGGAAGGAGGCGACGACGTCGATGCCCAGTCCGTGGGCCTGCTCGGCGACCCCCGGCAGGCAGCCGCGCTGGACCTCGACGTCGATAGCGGCCGGGCGGTGCTCGGGCGACCACTCGGCCAGACCGTCGACAACGGCGTGCAGGACGGCGCCGTAGCCTGCGTCGTTCAGGCGGGCACGGCCACCCTCGGTGGCCGTGCGGCAGGTGAGCAGGAGAGGGGCGCCGTCAACGACGTCGGTCATGCGGCGCAGGCACTCCAGGACCTGGGCGGCGGCCGTGGCCACGACCATCGGGTCCGGGGCGGGAAGCTCCCCACCGGCGGCCTCGGCGAAGGCGACCAGGGCGTCGGCCTCCTCGAGCAAGTCGACGCGCAGCTCGAGGACATCGGCGCCGGCGCCGATGGCGCGGCGGGCCTGGACCCGCGCGCGGGCGGCGGTCGGCCCGGTCAGGGAGACAGCGACAGCGGGTACCCCCCTGTCGCCGGGGACGCTGCACCCGCCCCAGGTCAGAGACGTCGCCGCACTCACGCCTCGGTTCCTTCCGACTCTGTCTGCGCGGGCACGAGGGACAGGGCGATGCCGTCGAGGATGTCGTAGAGGCTGGTGGTGACCCGTTCCAGCGGGCGCCCAGCGGCGGTGGTCCGCTCCACGACGCGGGAGACGACCTCGCTCCACACGAGGGCGCCGGCGGCGATGACGTCGCGGCGCCCGGGGGCGAGGTAGCCCCAGGAGGCGCGCTGCTCGGCCGTGGAGTGGACGATCGCCTCGCAGGAGGCCAGGACGGCCTCGGGGCTCAGCTCGGCGCCGTTCAGGGCCTGCGGGTCGAAGGCCTGAAGGCCCAGGGCGTGGGCGGTGACGGTGGTGATGGTGCCGGCCAGGCCGACCAGCTGCCCGGGGGCGGACAGGTCGACGACCCGTTCGGCCTCATCGAGCAGGCCGCGCACCTCGGCGCGGGCGGCGGCCTCGGACTCGGGGATGACGCCGCTTGCGAGGAAGCGCTCGGTGATGCGCACGCTGCCGGTGTCCAGGCTGATGGCGGCGCTGGGGGCGTCCACGCCCAGGACGAGCTCGGTCGAGCCGCCCCCGAGGTCGACGACGAGGCGCGGCGCCTGCACGCGCTCGCCCCCCTTCTGCACTCCTGCATCCTCTCCCCCACGGACTCCCAGGAGCGAGCCACTGAAGGACAGGCGGGCCTCCTCCTGGCCGCTGACGACCTCGGGCTCAATGCCCAGCAGCCGGCGTACTCCGGCCACGAAGTCCTCCCGGTTGCGGGCGTCGCGGGTAGCGGAGGTGGCCACGAAGCGCCGCACGGCTCCCCCGGGGGCGACGCCCAGCTCGGCACAGTCGGCGGCGTAGGCGTCCACGACCGTCAGGGTGCGCTCGAGGGCCGCGGGGTCGAGCATGCCGGTGCGGTCCACGCCCTGACCCAGGCGCACGATCTCGTTGCGGCGGCGCAGCGCCTTCAGGCGGGAGCTGCTGGACTGATCGCGGTCGGCCTCAGCGATGAGGAGGCGGATGGTGTTGGTACCGCAGTCGATTGCGGCGACACGGGTCATGGCGGCGGCCTCCTGGGCTGGGGCGGGATGGAGAGAGCGGGACGGGTGGGAGCGCGGTCGTGCCTGACGACTCCAACTCCTACCTTAAGGGGCCGCCGGGGCCGTCAGGCACGGCCATGAGGACGCGCAGGCGCCCGGCACATGATCGAGACTCTGGCGATCGAGGCCTTGCCGGCCGGCACGGTCCGGTCGGTCAGCAGAAGCAGCGCTCAGGATCCCACAGTCCGCGCTCGCGCAGAACCTCCAGGGTGCGGTCGCCGATCGGGTTGACGCCGGCTCCGGCCGCCAGGGCGTGCCCGAGCAGGGCGTGGAGGCACTTGACGCGGGTGGGCATGCCTCCGGCGGAGACGCCGTCGATCTCGGGGACCTGCCCGAGCTCGGCGCGGCGGGCCAGGTAGTCGGCGTGGGCGGCGGCGTAGGCGGCGGCCAGCTCCTCGTCGGCGGCGAGGCCCGCGTTGAAGGTCTCCATGAGGTGCTCGGCCTCGAGGGTGGAGCAGCCCTTCACGGCGGCCGGGTGCGTGAGGTAGTAGCTGGTCGGGAAGGGGGTGCCGTCGTCGAGACGCGGGGCGGTACGCACCACGGAGGGGCGTCCGCACACACAGCGGGCCGCGATGGACACGACGCCGCGCGGAACCCGGCCCAGCTGGTCGGCCAGGGCCTCGAGGTCGGCCGGCGTCACTGCCTGAGGCTCCTGCTCGAGGGCCTTGTCGGTCACCGGGTTCTCGGAGGCGGGGCTCATGGAGTCTCCTTGGTCTGCGGGGTGGGGGCCGGACTCGGCGAGGTCCTGGGCGGCTCCGACGGCGCCTGGCTGGGTGCTCCGGTGGGCAGGCCCTTCTCCGTGGGGTTGAGGGTCTTGCCGCCCGAGCCGTTCCTGGAGCCATCCTGCGAGGCGCCGTCGGCCTTGTCCTCGGACTGACCTGCGGCCTGAGAGGACTCGCGCAGCGTCTGGTACCAGGGGGCGTCCTGGGACCCCTGGGTGGCTCCACCGCTGGCGCCGGGCTGCTTGACGGAGTCGGCGCCGACGACGACGTAGCTGGTGTCGCCGGGCATGACGTAGCCGAGGCGCTCGCGCACCTGGGCGCGCACGTAGGTGTCGTCCTTCCACTGGGCCAGCTCGTTCTCCAGGGCGGTGGAGGTGTCGGAGGCCTCCTTGATCTTGGCCACGACAGCGTCGTACTGGGCCTGCTGGGACAGGTAGGCGCGCAGCGAGGTGAAGACGACGACGAAGGCCAGCAGGCACACGACCGCAAGCGTGACGACTCGGGGAGGAAGGACCCGCTCGGGCGCCGTCGTCGGCAGCCCCTCGGGCTCGGAACCGGCCGAGCCCGATGCCGACCCGGTCGAGGAGGCCGCCCGCTCAACCGGAACCTGACGGGGTCGGGCGCCGCGGGCGACGCGGCGCGTCCCGGACTTGCTGGAGGTGGGGCGGCGCGGAGTCATACGGGCATCCTGCCTCACCAGGGGCCGCGCGAGAGCGCACCCCACTGGGCGCGTTGCTCACGCTCCGGGCTGGCGCCGGTCCCACACCGCACCACGGACAGCGCTTCGGGGCGGACGGGAGAACCCGTCCGCCCCGAAGCGGGAGCGTGCGCCGTCGTCGAGCCGCTGCGTCAGTCAGCTGCTCGACGGCGGAAGGCCGCCTTCAGGCTCAGGCCTGGAAGCGGGGGAAGGCGCCGGCGCCGGCGTAGACCGCGGCGTCGCCGAGGGCCTCCTCGATGCGCAGGAGCTGGT
>ERZ773075.1172-NODE-1172-length-14737-cov-5.81147_pt1 | contig 14737 bp, 12 predicted proteins | sample MGYA00580614_ERZ773075 | MGnify/ENA primary metagenome ERZ773075 (study PRJEB29015, sample SAMEA2738021) | human oral metagenome | biome: human oral; feature: human-associated habitat; material: dental | place: China | collected 2043 ... | reverse complement strand
GGGAGCCGGATTGCAATACATTTCATCCGGACGCCGCTACGGTGCGGCGCTATTTTTCAAAAGCGTGGCAAATCAACGGCCAGGACTGGATGCATAAGCTAACCATGATTTCATGCAGCGCTTCTGGCTCCATGACGCTGGAAGATGGGCGCAAAGCGCGCTGGGGAATTAGACCCAGCCGCGCGGCTCTCATCAGAATTGATGGAGGAGACTACCAGGAATACTTCTTCTTTTGCTCGAAAGCGGATTGCGGTTTCTCACCATTCTGGTGAGAGGCGGCCATTTCAACAATTGCCTTCATGCGCAGTGCATGAAGGCAATTTGTTTTGGAGACGATGACACGCATAAGCCCCAATACCCCGCCAGAAATCCGCGCAATGAATATTCAATACCAGAATCGGAAGTCTTCGCTCATCCAACAGTTTCCCGCAAAACAGGTTCGGAAGCGCTGACAGCTCAATGGAGATAAACCGTCATGAATTTCAAATGGCTAGTCTGCCTGCCTTTCATTCTGACGTCTGGCGTCATGTCTTTGGCCCAAGAGATGCCTGTTCATGATGCCTGCGTGGATATATTGGAAGAGGATTTCGCAGACGATACGATCACGCTATGCCCCTCGTCAATGTCGCCTATCAAGACCATTCATGTGGAAGGCAGCCGTGGTGATGCAAAAGCGCAAGAGCCAGACTGCAATACATTCAGGCCAGATGCCGCCACAGTGCGGCGCTATTTCTCAAAAGCGCAGCAAATCAGCGACCAGGACTGGATGCATAAGCTCACTTGGATTACATGCGAGGCTTCTGGCTCAATGACGCTGCAAGATGGACGCAAAGCGCGCTGGGGCCTTAGCCCCAACCGCTCGGCGCTCGTCAGTATTGAAGAAAAACCATACCAGAAATTCTTCTTCTTTTGCTCGAAAGCGGATTGCGGTTTTCCACCATTCTGGTGACAAGCGGCCATTTCAACAATCGCCTTCATGTGGTGCGTGAAGGCGATTTTTATTGGGATAATGGGGCCAAAATTTGCATATACAGACCATGCAGATTGACTTCTCTTTTTGATGTGCCATGACCTCTACTTCCGTCGCCATTGTTGATTACGGCATGGGCAATCTGCGCTCCGTGGCGCAAGCCGTGCTGCATGCCGCACAGGGCCTGCCCGTGAGCGTGGCCGTTACCAGCCAGCCGCAGGCCGTGCGCGATGCCGCGCGCGTCATCCTTCCCGGCCAGGGCGCCATGGGCGACTGCATGGCCGCCTTGCGAGCCAGCGGCCTGCAAGAAGCCGTGCTGCAAGCTGCTGCCAGCAAACCGCTTCTGGGCATTTGCGTGGGCATGCAAATGCTGTTGGAGCACAGTGCCGAAGGCCACACCGCTGCTGGCACGCCAGGGCTGGCGCTGTTGCCGGGTGAAGTGCTGAAATTCGACTTCGCGGGCCGCCGCGCGCCTGACGGCAGCGCCTACAAAGTGCCGCAAATGGGCTGGAACCGCGTGCGCCCTTGCACGCATTCAGGCGTCCGGCACCCGCTCTGGGAAGGCGTGCGCAACCTGCCCGCGCCGGGCGAGGGCAGGGCCGCCGGGGCCGAAGAAGCGGATGGCGGCGACCCGTGGTTCTACTTCGTTCACAGCTACTACGCCTGCTGCGCCCGCGCCGAAGACGTAGCGGGCCAGACCGAATATGGCGGCCTGCGCTTTGCCAGCGCCATCGCGCGCGGCAACCTGTTCGCCACGCAGTTCCACCCCGAAAAAAGCGCGGAACAGGGCTTGCGCCTGTTTCGCAATTTCCTGCGCTGGAATCCGTGAAGGCCGCGAGGGTGGCGCTCATTCAGCAGCGCGCCCAGACGCCCAGAAAACGGGCGAGTAAATGACTGCACCCGCCCGCACTGCGCAGGGCATCTCGCGCCTTTCAGCATCCACATCCAGCGGGCCTCTGGAGCCGGGACTGCCAAGAATAAACACTGGTTTTTCAGGTGTTTCCTATCAGGTTTGCGGCGATGCTTCCTTGGATTTTTCTGAATAGCCTGTTGATTTTCGGGTCATGGGCATGTCTTTGCAGGATTCTCCAAATAAGCAGACAAACTTTCCGGCCTGAAATCCGCAGCAATATTCTGAAAATATCCATGAAGTATTCCGGCTTGGTATTTCATGGGGCGGCAACGCCCGCCGCACCCATGACTGGGCAAGCCCTGAACGGCCAGAAGCCCCCCCAGTGCCAGCTGCGATAAAGTCAGTCGCCGCCGCCATTGGAGGCCAAGACGGCCGCGCCAATGGCAGGCAAAACCGGTTGCGGCGGCCTGCGCCGAAATTCGTGAAAGTGCAGACGCCCATTCAACGTCTTATCCGCTTTCATTCACCCCGTTCATTCAACCCGCTCAGGAGATTCAACATGGAAAACAATGCGCTCATTCAATACGGCTCCACGCAAGACAGCCGCACTTTTCACGCCGTGCGCCAAACCGAGCAAATCTGCGCATGGACGGTGCTGGGCATTGGCGGCTTTTTGCTGCTCGTGCTCATTGCCAATGTGCTCAGCTCGTTTTTCAAACATGGCATAGGCGAGGCCATTTTGGCGCTGCTGCTTGTGGGCGTGGTGCTGTGCCTGGTCTTTGTGGGCGTCACCAAGCTGCTGGAGCTGCTGGTTTTCAAGCCCTGGAAGGCCGTGCGCTACAGCGCCTGCGCCAAGCGCATGGCCGCCGAGGCGCAGCAAAACGGCCTGCGTCCCGTCGCCGCCCATCAGTGGACGTGGCCGCAGCCCGGCGTGCTGGCGCTGGACAGGCAGAACAACGCGCTGTTCGCCTGTGTCTGGGGCAACGGCTACGAGCGCTTGCTGCTTTCGCCGCGCGAAGTCATTGGCGTGAAGGTGGAGCGAGAGTCTGAAATCCATACTGATACGAAGCATGGCGGCAGCTTCGCCATCTTTTCCTCCGGCGGCTGGGGCTACCAGTTCGGCAGCCGCTCCAAGTCCAAGTCCGTCACCATTGAGCGCGCTTTTCTGGAGATTCACTACCAGCGCGAAGGCGCGGCCGCGCCCGGGTGGGTGGCCGTTCCTTATGGCGAGGAGCGCCGCGAGGCCGATTCAATGGCCGTGGCCATCCAGCAATGGCAGCGGCAGTAGGCCAGGCTGCCGGCCATTGGCGCGTTTCTTGCAGGAAAACACTCATTGCGCCCGCTGACGCGCGCGCCAGAATGCACCGGTTTTCTCTTCTTTCCCAGCAGCATCCATGCTTCTCATCCCCGCAATTGATCTGAAAGACGGCCACTGCGTGCGCCTCAAGCAAGGCGACATGGCCCAGGCCACCACCTTCAGCGAAGCGCCCGCCGAAATGGCCGCGCACTGGCTGGAGCAAGGCGCGCGCCGCCTGCACCTGGTTGATTTGAATGGCGCCTTTGCCGGCAAGCCGCAGAACATGGCGGCCATTCGCGCCATCTTGCGGCAAGTGGCGGGCCAGGCGCCCGTGCAGCTGGGCGGCGGCATCCGCGATCTGGACACCATTGAAAAGTACCTGGACGCGGGCATCAGCCACGTCATCATCGGCACCGCCGCCGTCAAAAACCCCGGTTTTCTGAAAGACGCCTGTGCCGCGTTTGACAGCCACATCATCGTGGGCCTGGACGCGCGCGAGGGCAAGGTGGCCACCGACGGCTGGAGCCGCGCCACGCACCACGAAGTGACCGATCTGGCGCGCAAGTTCCAGGACTGGGGCGCGCAAAGCATCATCTACACCGACATAGGCCGCGACGGCATGCTCACCGGCATCAACATCGAGGCCACCGTGCGCCTGGCGCAGGCGCTTTCCATCCCCGTCATCGCCTCCGGCGGCCTGTCTTCGATGAGCGACATCGAACAGCTCTGCGCCGTGCAGGGCGAAGGCATTGAAGGCGTCATCTGCGGCCGCGCCATCTACAGCGGCGCGCTGGACTTTGCCGCCGCGCAGGCCCGCGCCGACGCGCTGTGCGCCAGCGCGGACAAGCCAGCGAGCGGCGCGGCCCGCGCGTGAGAGCCTGCTCGCAGCCCAGCCTTCATGCGCCGGGTTTAGGTTCAGCGCCTCATTTAGCTCTGCTTTTCATAGCATGAGGTCCTAGTAAAACCAGCGCGAAGCAGCTTTTCGATACCTCTGAATTCGCTCCTGTTTCTGATGTTTCATGGTGCTTGCCAGAAGCTGGCTGCCGCCTGCCGCCAAGGGTAAAACGCCTGCGCGGGCTAAGTTGTCCACTTCTTGATCCTCCAGATAACCTGTTCACACCGCGTCTGCGGACGCCAGAAGCGCAAACTCGGGCGGTCTGCGGCCTTGCAAGCCCTCGCCGGGCTGCAAATTGAATGCAAGTGAGCTGTGTGTGGAGCACAAGCTCCGTTTGCGCCTTGCTGCTCCATCCTGATGCGCCGCCCCTGGCGGTCAGACTTAGCGGCCAGATACTGAACAGATTCCGGTTAAGGCGGGCTGTCAGTCCGCGCGGCCATGGCGGGCAAGAAGGCCGTGTCCGCTTCAGGCCCGAGGCCGCAAGCCCAGCCAGCGCCAGACCTCCAGCATGGCCAGAGCCAGCGATCTGGCCGCCCCTTTATCTTTGTTGTCCCTTTCACCGCCATGTCTGAAGCACACCGCAACGCCCTCGTTCTGTTTTCCGGCGGGCAGGACTCCGCCACCTGCCTGGCCTACGCCCTCACGCGCTACGAACGCGTGGAAACCATCGGCTTTGACTACGGCCAGCGCCATCGCGTGGAGCTGACGCAGCGGCTAGCCGTGCTTGCTGCGCTGCGCCAGCGCTTTGCGGCCTGGAGCGGGCGGCTGGGAGAGGACCACGTGCTCGATTTGCCCGTGCTCGGCCAGATCAGCGATACCGCCATGACGCGCGACATCGCCATCGAAACACAAGCCGGCGGCATGCCCAACACCTTTGTGCCTGGCCGCAATTTGCTGTTTCTCACCCTGGCGGCGGCGCTGGCCTGGCGGCGCGGCCTGAGCGTCATCGTCACCGGCGTGTGCGAAACCGATTTTTCCGGCTACCCCGATTGCCGCGACGACACCATGAAAGCCCTGCAAGTGGCGCTCACCCTCGGCATGGATCGCCGCTACGTCATCGACACCCCGCTCATGTGGCTGGACAAGGCCGCCACCTGGCAGCTCGCCCATGATTTGGGCCAGCAGGCCGACCCCGCAGGCGGCGGCGCAGACCTGGTGCGCCTGATTACCGAGCACACCCACACCTGCTACCTGGGCGACCGCACCCATCGCCACCCCTGGGGCTGGGGCTGCGGCCACTGCCCCGCCTGCGAGCTGCGCGCCCGGGGCTGGGCGAAATACAGCCAGCCGTGCTCAAGCAGCTGATCGCACCTGGCTCGTCGTCGGACTATGAACAGCTTCCAGGGCCATCTTTCGCTCCTGAAAGCAAAGCTGGACGTGTCTTGACTGATGGTCTGCCCCAAGGTTCAGGCGCCAGGAAAGCAAAAAAAGGCTTTTTCCGCTTCTTTATCAATAGCATGGCACCTTGGCGGAATGTGCGCCAATGCCGTTTCAATGCGCCTTGAATCCGCTCCTCTTTTTAATGCGCTGGTTTGCGGCGGGCCGCACCGATGCCGCCTAGAATCTGGCTGATTCAACCAGTTGGGCCAGGCCGTGCGCCTGGCCTGTTTTTTCGCAAGGAGACCACACATGACTGCCGCCATGCCGGCCGCGAGCGCGGCCACTGTGGGCTTGTTTGAGGCCAAGACCCGTTTGTCCGAATACGTCGCCCGCGCCGAGCGGGGCGAAGAAGTCATCATCACCCGGCACAACAAGCCCGTGGCCCGCATCGTGCCCATGACGGCTGAAGCGCCCGCGCGGCCCGTGCCGCGTTTTGTGCAGCGCACGTTCAGCACGGGCGTGCCGCTGGTGGATTTGACCAAGGCCAACCAGCTGGCCGCCGAGATGGAAGATGCGGCCATTGGCGAAAAAATGCGCCGCTGCGCCAGCCGCCGGGAAAACGCGCCACGCCATGATGCAGCTGCCTGACACCAATTTGCTGCTGTATGCCGTGCATGCGGACAGCCCCAGCCACCCGCGCGCCCGGCAGGCACTGGAGGCCATGCTCGACGGCCCCGGCATGGCGCTGTGCTGGCTGGCGCTGGTGGGTTTCGTGCGCCTTTCCACCAAGCGCGGCATCCTGCCCAGCCCGCTGACAGTGGCGCAAACGCTGAGCGTGGTGGACGACTGGCTGGCGCATCCGCGCGCCTGCGTGCTGGAGCCTGGCCCGCAGCACGCGGGCATTCTCTGGCGGCTGCTGCTGGAATCAGGCACAGCGGGCAATCTGACCAACGACGCCCACATTGCCGCGCTGGCGATCGAACACCAGGCCGAAGTGCTGACTTTTGACAAGGATTTCACCCGCTTTACCGGCTTGCGCTGCCAGCTGCTGGACTGATCCGGCAGAAAATTTTCCCTGCCGCGCGCCATGACCCGCGAGCGCGCGGCTTTTGTTTTGAACGAACCATGAGCAAAAACAGCATTCCTCCCATGTCCGTGGCGCAAATCCGCCAGACTTTTCTCGACTTTTTCGCTGCGCGCGGGCACACCATCGTGCCTTCTTCGCCGCTGGTGCCTGCCAATGACCCCACGCTCATGTTCACCAACAGCGGCATGGTGCAGTTCAAGGATGTGTTTCTGGGCGCCGACAAGCGCCCCTACAACCGCGCCACCAGCGTGCAAGCCTGCCTGCGCGCGGGCGGCAAGCACAACGATCTGGAAAACGTGGGCTACACCGCGCGCCACCACACTTTTTTCGAGATGCTGGGCAACTGGAGCTTTGGCGACTATTTCAAGAAAGAAAGCCTGCAATGGGGCTGGGAGCTGCTCACGCAGGTCTACAAGCTGCCGCCCGAGCGCCTGCTGGCCACCGTCTATCACGAAGACGACGAGGCGTATGACATCTGGACGAAAGTCATCGGCCTGCCGCCCGAGCGCGTGATTCGCATCGGCGACAACAAGGGCGGCAAATACAAGAGCGACAACTTCTGGATGATGGCCGACACCGGCCCTTGCGGCCCCAGCAGCGAAATCTTCTACGACCACGGCCCCCACATCCCCGGCGGCCCCCCCGGCAGCCCTGATGAAGACGGCGACCGCTTCATCGAAATCTGGAACCACGTGTTCATGCAGTTTGAAATGCATGAAGACGGCAGCGTCACCCGCCTGCCCGCGCCCTGCGTGGATACCGGCATGGGGCTGGAGCGCCTGGCCGCCATCTTGCAAGGCGTGCACAGCAATTACGAGATTGATTTGTTTCAGGCGCTCATCCGCGCCGCCGCGCGCGAAGTGGGCGTGCCCTTCAGCATGGACGTGCCCAGCCTGAAGGTGATTGCCGACCACATCCGCGCCTGCTCCTTTCTCATTGCCGACGGCGTCATTCCTGGCAACGAAGGGCGCGGCTATGTGCTGCGCCGCATCATCCGCCGCGCCATCCGCCACGGCTACAAGCTGGGGCAAAAGCAGCCGTTTTTCTACAAGCTCGTGCCTGATCTGGCGCGGGAAATGGGCAGCGCTTATCCGCGTTTGGCCGAGCAGGAGGCGCGCATCACCGAAACGCTTAAGGCCGAGGAAGAACGCTTCTTCGAGACGCTGTGGAAAGGCATGCTGGTTTTAAATACCTCTATTGCTGCGAAGTGTGCAGAAGAAAAGAATATTAAAAATCTGATTCCTTATCCATTTAGATCTCCCGATTATTCCTTTGAATATTACATTGGTGATCCAGATGGAAATCAGGTGGATTTTGCTCTTATTGAAAGCTCAACGCCAGATCGTGATCTTGAAGCTGTTAAAAATGTTAATAAGCGCAAAAAGCCAGATCGTCCGCTATATGCTTGTATAAGGAAACTTTCTAAATTTTCTTTTGAACCCACTTTTTCTTCTAAATCCAATGACCCAAATATTTATATCTATATCTATTCGGGTCCTGTCATTCTCCCAGGCGACGTGGCCTTCAAACTGCACGACACCTACGGTTTCCCGCTCGATCTCACGCAAGACGTGTGCCGTGAACGTGACGCAACGGTAGATGTTGAAGGCTTTGAAAAAGCCATGCAACGTCAAAAAGACGCTGCCCGTGCCGCAGGCAAGTTCAAGATGGATAAGGCATTGGCCTACGACGGCGCGCCCAGCCGCTTCACCGGCTACACCAGCCTGCAAGAGCAGGCCACTGTGCTGGCACTGTATGCCGACGGCGCGCCCGTGCAGCAACTGCAAGCTGGGCAAAGCGGCGTGGTCGTGCTGGACGTGACGCCCTTCTACGCCGAAAGCGGTGGTCAGGTGGGCGACCGTGGGCACATCACTGCTGCCAGCGGTGCGTTGTTTGACGTGCAAGACACGCAAAAAATCAAGGCCGACGTGTTCGGTCAGCATGGCGTTTTGAGCAGCGGTAGCCTCAAAGTGGGCGATGCGGTGCGGGCCACGGTCAATGCCGAGCTGCGTGCGGCCACCATGCGCAACCACAGCGTCACCCACCTCATGCACAAGGCCCTGCGCGAAGTGCTCGGCAGCCATGTGCAGCAAAAAGGCTCGCTCGTCGATGCCGCCAAAACCCGCTTTGACTTCACGCACGGCGCGCCCGTCACGCCCGAAGAAATCGCCGAAATCGAATGCCGCGTGAACGACGAAATCCTGGCCAACACCGCCACGCAAGCGCGCGTGATGGACATCGACAGCGCCCGCGAAACCGGCGCCATGATGCTTTTTGGCGAGAAATACGGCGACACCGTGCGCGTGCTCGACATCGGCGCCAGCCGCGAGCTGTGCGGCGGCACCCACGTGGCCCGCACCGGCGACATTGGCCTGTTCAAAATCGTCATGGAAAGCGGCGTGGCCGCCGGCATCCGCCGAGTGGAAGCCATCACGGGCCTGAACGCCCTGAACTGGGCGCAAGCCACCGAAAACGCCGTGCAATCGGCCGCCGCCGCCCTGCACGCCCCCGCTGCCGATCTGCAAGGCCGCCTGCGCCAAACGCTCGATCACATCAAAACGCTGGAAAAAGAAGTGGCCCAGCTCAAAGGGCGCCTGGCCAGCGCCCAGGGCGGCGAACTGGCCAGCCAGGCCGTCAGCGTTCATGGCGTGCAGGTGCTCGCCGCCCGCCTCGATGGCGCAGACGCCCAAACCCTGCGCGAGACGATGGACAAGCTCAAAGACAAGCTCAAAACCGCCGCCATCGTGCTGGCCGCCACATCCGAAGGCAAAGTGCAGCTGGCCGCAGGCGTCACGCCCGACACCGTGGGCCGCATCAAGGCAGGCGAACTCGTGAACTTCGTCGCCCAGCAAGTAGGCGGCAAAGGCGGCGGCAAGCCCGACATGGCCATGGCCGGCGGCACGAACGCCGCCGCGCTGCCCCAGGCCCTGCAAAGCGTGCAAGGCTGGGTGGCCGCCAAACTGGCCTGAGAGCCTGCTCGCATCGTGGGTGCGAAAAGCGCGGCCTCGGGCGCGGCTTGCGGCGTTGCGACTCATCCCGATCCGCTCTTTCGCCCCTCACGTTCAAATCATGAACAGGTTCTGAAAGCCAGCGCCCGGGGCTGCCAGGCCCGGGCGGCAAGAGAACGGCCAGAAAGGGAAGCCAAAAGGAAAAGCCCAAAAGGAGCCAAAACAATGAGCAAAGGCCGGCGTCGATTGGATCTTTGCGAGATCAAGATTGGCACGCCTTGCGCTTGCAATGGCTCTATCAGCCATTGAACATCAAACGCTTTGTCTGCCAGCGCCAGCAGCGCCCCAAAATTTTGGTTCCGGATCAGTTCTTGGTCTCCTTTGCTGGCATGGCATCAGAGCGAACTTGAGCAGATTGCCGGCGCATCGCACAAGGCCCGTATCCTGCCGGGTGAGTGGCCTATGGCCTGGCTTTGAGTCCCGCGCCCGGGCTGTGACGGTGCACTTTCACGGTCGTGGCATCGGCCATGGCGTATTGCATATGGCGTATTGCATATCCGGCGGGTTGCTGACGGCATCAAAGAGTTTTTGCCAGATATGGCCTTGCCCCCGTCGCGAAAGCGCTTGAAGACGGTGTTGCATTTGCCAAATTCTTCAGGCCAATCGCGCCAGGGTCTGCCTGTGCACACGATCCACGGCACGGCCTCTGCAAATCAAGCGCTTATTCGCGCCTCTTGGCACTGCATCGCCAGGCGTGCCCAGGCAGTGCGGGGTCATTAGCGCTCACTGCTTGTCGCTTGATACTCATCTTTCCATGGCGGGATTGCAGCCATAAGAGGTGATTTTCAACAATCCCTAGTGGAAAGTGCGCAAAACGGCATTTCATACCCCCTGAATTTGCTTCTGCTCTGCCAAAGCCATTACCCGCCCTTGCTCGGGCTTACAACGGAGCCATCATCCTGCTGCCCCCGTTTTGCCTAACGATCAATTCTGGTTTGAAAACTTCCGCATGGGCATCTTCCCGAATCTGTTTGCAGACGGTCAGTTTCTCAAAGATGCCACCAGCCTGAACCATTTTTTGCGCCAAATCACGCCCAACGCCGGTGCGTATGATTTGGGCGTGGTATCTGATGCCGTTGCCGCCGTGTTTGACCGCATCGGCGAAAGCGTGCTGATTACCCACTCGCAAGGCGGCGGCCCCGGTTGGCAGGCCGTGCTGAAAAATCCTGAAAAAGTGAAAGCCGTGGTTTCCTACGAACCCGGCACCGAGTTTGTTTTCCCCGAAAACGAAATGCCGAGCGTTGCCACACCCGCTAACGACGCCGCCAACATTTCACTCCCGCAGCCTATCAGTGCCGAACGTTTCGCCCTGCTGACCCAAATGCCCATCGTCATCTACTACGGCGATTACATATCGGCAGACAACCCGCATTGGGCATCGCAGCGGTGGATTGAGCGTGTCCGTATGACGCAAGCCTTCGCCGACTGTGTCAACCGCCACGGCGGCGATGCCAGCGTTGTGCGCCTGCCTGACATCGGCATACGCGGCAACAGTCATTTCGCCTTTACCGAAGCAAACAACGTGGAAATCGCTGATGTGCTGGCAAACTGGTTGGAAGAAAAAGGTCTGAAATAAGCAGCCCGCACACGATAAAGCGAGCCTTCTCTTATTCCCAATCAGTCTTCAATAAGTTCCATGAACCTCGCCATCCCCGCAAGAAAAAAATTTTTTCCTTGCGGGGATTCCGTTGGATTGCTTGAGGCGCCACTGCAGAAAGCATTCGCTGATGCGGCGGGTTTGGGAAGAATTCGAAATAACCCGAGATGACTATTGGCAGCGATAGTCTTCTCTTTCTTTATACGTTGCCACTTTCGGATAGGCGCAGAGCGGCATTTTTAATAATGTTTGCGCAAGGTTTGCCGCCTCGTCCGTCTTCTCCGCTTGGTGAACGGATGACGGCGGGCTGCCAGTGGCAAAAGGTGCTGAAAAACGAGGCACGGCGGCCATCTCCTTGTCCGTCAGGCACTTGCGCGCGGCATACACGTTTGCCCCCGGCTTTTCCACAGCTTTGCGCCCGCAGGGTGTGAAAAAGCCGGTTTCCTCTGAACAGGTTCTCGCGCCTGGGGCCGCGAGCGCGGCGCTGCCAAAAAAGAAGGCAGCGGCGGCGAATCCTTGGCTTTCAGTCACTTGTGCGCGCCGTACCGGCTTGTCCACGGCTTGCCCACAGCTTTGCGCCCGGCGCGTGTGCAAAACCGCCGCGCCTGGCTGGCGCGCCCTGCCCATTTTTCAGGCAAATCATGCGCTGCCTTGCCGCGCAGGCACTTGCGCGCGCCATACCGGTTTGCCCACGGCTTTTCCACAGGCTTGGGCCTGGGCGATGGGGACAAATGGAGCAAGTGGAACGAGCCGGGCGGAATCGTGCGAAATCGTGCGGGGATAAGCGGCGCGCCGGACGCCGGATTGCCAACAGGCTCTCAATACCCGGCTTTGCCGCCGGGTCTGCGGCGGGCGAACAGGCCCGCTGTGCGCGCGCCCTGGCTGGCAAAGCGCTCGCGGCGCGCCCGTTTGGGATCGACGCGCAGGGGCCGCCAGATTTCCACGCGATCGCCGTCTTGCAAGGCCGCGCCGGGCGTGCAGGGGCGGCCCCAGATGCCGTAGGCCAGCGCGGCGCGCGCGTTTTCAGGCAGCCCTTGCAGCAGGCCGCTGGCCTGCACGGCCTGCGCCAGGGTGGCGTCTGCGGGCAGTTGCAGGCGGGCCAGCTGCACCTGGCGCGCGGCGCTGGCCCAGGCGACGGTGACGCCAATGAGGCCGCTGGCGGCGGGTGAGGCGGGTGAAGCGGAAGAAGGCGGCGCGGCGTTCGTCATGGCTGGCCGTACACCTGCTCGGCGCGCTGGATGAAGGCGTCCACCATCGTGGCGGCGATCTTGTCGAACACGGGGCCGACCAGCGCCGACAGCGCCTTGCTGTCAAAGCCGTAGTCCAGCGCCAGCGTCACGCGGCAGGCGCGCTCGCCCGCCTGCCCCACGGGAGTGAAAGTCCACAGGCCATTGAGCGTGGAAAAGGGGCCTTTGACCAGCTGGATGCGCAGTTCGCGGTCTGCAATGTGCGTGTTGTAGGTGACAAAGCTTTGCTTCAGGCCCTTGAAGGCGATGCCGACTTCGGCGGTCATGCCCTTGCCGTCCGCGTCTTGTCCGATGACGCGGCCCAGGCTGCACCAGGGCAGAAATTCAGGGTAGCGGGCCACGTCCCGCACCAGCTCGAACATCTCGTGGGCGCTATACCAGATAAGAACGGATTTGCGGACGGTTTTCATGGAAAATCTTGCGTTTTTCGCGCGCCTGGCCTTCGGCTGGCCTGGGCGTCAAGCCGCAAATTCTAGAAACCCGCAGGGTTTCAGCCTTTTCCCTGCCTTCCCTCCCGCTTTTCATTCAGCCTTTCCTCACGCATGGCCGCCAAGAAAAAAACCGCTTCCAAAACGCCCAACCCCGTCATTGCCAGCAATAAAAAGGCCGCCTTCAATTACTTTTTTGAAGAGCGCCACGAAGCGGGCATGGTGCTGCAAGGCTGGGAAGTGAAGGCGCTGCGCGCGGGCAAGGCGCAGCTGACCGACGGCTACGTGGTCATTCGCGGCGGGGAGCTGTTTGTCATTGGCTGCCAGATCAACCCGCTGGGCACCGCCAGCACGCATGTGCGCCCCGAGGCGGCGCGCACCAAAAAGCTGCTCATGCACCGCGACGAAATCCGCCGCCTGATCGGCAAGGTGGAGCAAAGGGGCTACACGCTCATTCCGCTGAACCTGCACTGGAAAAATGGCCGCGTGAAGTGCGAAATCGCCCTGGCCAAGGGCAAGGCCGAACACGACAAGCGCGACACCATCAAGGAGCGCGAAGGCAAGCGCGAAGCGCAGCGCGCCATGAAGTCGCTCAGCCGCTGACGGCCCGCCCGCCGCCCGCGCCTGCAAGCGGGCCGCAAGGGGCTGCGAGCCGGAATGCAGGCATTTGGAATGCGCAAGGCATGAGCAGAAGGCAAGGCGCAAGGGCGTTATTTCGCTTCTGTTTCCATAGCGCATGGTCTTAGTGGAACCTGCGCCGGGCGGCATTTCCAGCCCTTGAATCCGCTCCTGATTTTGATGCCGCTCTGCCTTCTCATGGCGGATCCGCAAAGCGCGCGAAGGCATGGCGGCGGAGCCAGCCAGGGCCGCCCGGCTTTCGCTTCGCGCCGTTTTCTCTGCGCAAGAGGGCGGGGCGGCGGCAAGGCGCGAGCGGGCCAGCCCGTTCGTCGATCCCGCCGTTTCTGATGATTCCCGCGCCCGCGCAGGCGGGGGGGGAATGCGAATGGCCCGCACGGCGTAGAAGAGAAGGAAAGGAGGGCCTGAATTCGCTCCTTGATCCATAGCAGAACGTCCTAGTGAAACGGGCGCAGAATGGCATTTCGACTCCCTCAAATTCGCTCTTGTTTTTGATGCAACCGGGCGCAGGGTCTGCCGCCTGGCGGCCCATCTCGGCTCATCCGGCCCATCGCCCATCAAGACCAGGCGGCGAACAGCTTTCTAGCGCCCGCGCAGAAAGAGCGCGTCCAGCTCTTTCATGGAGAGTTGCCGCCAGGTGGGGCGGCCGTGGTTGCATTGGTCGGCGCGGTCGGTGGCTTCCATCTGGCGCAGCAGGGCGTTCATTTCCGGCAGGGTGAGGCGGCGGTTGGCGCGGATGGCGCCGTGGCAGGCCATGGTGGCCAGGATTTCGTGGTGGGCGCGTTGCAGCACGGCGCTGCCTTCGGGCAGGGGGCCGTGCTGGATGAGTTCGGCCAGCACGGCGCGCGCCAGCGCCACGGGATTGCCTGCGGCCAGCGGGGCGGGCACGGCGCGCACGGCCAGGGTTTTGGGTGAGAAGGGCGTGATTTCCATGCCCAGCAAGGCGAGCGTGGCGGCGTGTTCTTCGACGGCGGCGGTTTCTTGCAAGGTGGCGGCGAAGGTGGCGGGAATCAGCAGCGGCTGGCTTTGCACGCGCGAGGCGGCCAGTTGCGCTTTCATGCGCTCGTAAACGATGCGTTCGTGCGCGGCGTGCATGTCCACGATGACCATGCCAGCGGCGTTTTCGGCCAGCACGTAGATGCCGTGGATTTGCGCGACGGCGCGGCCTAATGGGCCGTCTGCTTCGCCCGTCTGCTGTGCCGGGAAGGCGGGCGGCTCGTTGATTTCGTGCCGGGGGCCAGCGCTCATGGCAACCCAGGCTTCGGCCATGCGCTGCGGCGGCACGCGCGGCCCGGGCGGCCCGGGCGGCCAGGCCGCTGGCCGCGCGGCATGCGGGGCCGTGTGCAGCGTCAAGGGTCGCTGTTCGCCCGCGTGGGCGCTGGCCGGGGCGGCATCGGGG
>ERZ773075.1168-NODE-1168-length-14767-cov-96.3595_pt1 | contig 14767 bp, 14 predicted proteins | sample MGYA00580614_ERZ773075 | MGnify/ENA primary metagenome ERZ773075 (study PRJEB29015, sample SAMEA2738021) | human oral metagenome | biome: human oral; feature: human-associated habitat; material: dental | place: China | collected 2043 ... | reverse complement strand
ACTGGCTCAGCCAGGCCTTCATGCCACCGGTGACATTGACCAGCTCGCCGGCGTAGCCGGCCGTAGTCAGCGCCTCGATCGCCTTGGCGGAGCGCACGCCGGCGGCACAGATGACCGCGGTGGGCCTGGCCGGGTCGAGCTCGCTCATCCGATCGACTACCTGCCCCAGCGGTATGTCGACCGAGCCGAAAATCGCCGAACGCGCCACCTCGTCGGGCTCGCGCACATCGAGCACGACGAGGTCCTCACCCGCCTCAAGCCGCCTACGCAGCTCATCGACCTTGATCTCCTTCACGTCAGAACTCCTCCATTCCGGTGAGAGCGACTACTTGCGCAGTCCGCGGTAGCAGGTGATGAGGCCCCGGGTGGAGGCATCCTGGTTCTTGAGAGCGGCCTCGTCCCCCTGGACGGCGGGCGCGATCTCCAGGGCCAGCTTCTTGCCGAGCTCAACGCCCCACTGATCGAAGGAGTCGATGCCCCACACGATGCCCTGGGTGAAGGTGATGTGCTCGTAGAGGGCGATGAGCTGGCCGACGACCGCGGGAGTCAGTGCCGGGGCGAGGATCGAGGTGGTCGGCTTGTTGCCGGTGAAGACGCGGGCCGGGACGATCTCCTCAGGAGTTCCCTCCGCACGTACCTCTTCGGCGGTCTTGCCGAAGGCGAGAGCGGCGGTCTGAGCCAGGTAGTTGGACAGGAACAGCTCGTGGACATCCACTCCCCCGTCCTTGACGGGGTGGGCGGGGTTGGCCACGGCGATGAAGTCCGCGGGGATGAGCCGGGTGCCCTGGTGGATGAGCTGGTAGAAGGCGTGCTGGCCGTTGGTGCCCGGCTCGCCCCAGAAGACCTCGCCGGTCTCGGTGGTCACGGGGCTGCCGTCCCAGCGCACGGACTTGCCGTTGGACTCCATGGTGAGCTGCTGGAGGTAGGCGGGGAAGCGGTGCAGGTACTGGGCGTAGGGCAGGATGGCGTGGGAGCCGGCCTTGAAGAAGTTGACGTACCAGACGTTGAGCAGGCCCATGAGCATGGGGACGTTCTCGGCCGGGGCCTTGGTGGCGAAGTGCTCGTCAACGGTGTGGAAGCCGGAGAGGAAGTCGGCGAAGTTCTCCGGGCCGATGGCCACGGCCAGAACCGTGCCGACGGCGGAGTCCACCGAGTAGCGTCCACCCACCCAGTTCCAGAAGCCGAAGGCGTTGGCCGGGTCGATGCCGAACTCGGCGACCTTGTCCAGAGCGGTGGACACGGCCACGAAGTGCTTGGCGATGGCGCCGTCGGTCTCAATGCCCTTGGCCTGGAGGGCGGCCAGGAACCAGTCGCGGGCCATGCGGGCGTTGGTGAGGGTCTCCAGGGTGGTGAAGGTCTTGGAGGCGATGATGAACAGGGTCGTCTCCGGGTCGAGGTCCGCGACCTTCTCGGCGCAGTCGGTGGGGTCGATGTTGGAGATGAAGCGGCACTGAAGGCCCTTCTGCACGTAGGGCTTGAGGGCCTCATAGACCATGACGGGGCCGAGGTCGGAGCCGCCGATGCCGATGTTGACCACCGTCTTGATGGGCTTGCCGGTGATGCCGGTCCACTCCCCCGAGCGCACGCGGCGGGCGAAGGCGTAGATCTTCTCCAGGACCTCGTGGACGTCGGCGACGACGTCCTGGCCGTCCACGGTCAGGGAGTCGGTGGCCGGGCGACGCAGGGCCGTGTGGAGGACGGCACGGTCCTCGGTGATGTTGATGTGCTCGCCGGCGTACATGGCGTCGCGGCGGCCCGGGACGTCCACCTGCTCGGCGAGCTCGACCAGGGCGTCGCGGACGTCGTCGCTCAGCAGGTTCTTGGACAGGTCGACGTAGAGGTCTCCCAGCTCGTAGGAGAAGCGCTCGGCGCGCTGCGGGTCGTCGGCGAACCAGGCGCGCAGGTCCGGGGTCATGGTGTCGTGGAGCTCGGTGAGGCGCTTCCAGGCGGGCGTGGTGGTGGGATCAACCGGATTCAGCATGGCTACAGTCTATGGGTGTCACAGCCGCGCGCCACTTTCCGGCGCCGAGCGTTCCCACGACTCCGGAGTCCTTGATGGTTCCTGAAGCACCGACAACACGCCAGGCGGTTCTCACCTCTGCCGATGCCGTGCGCGCCGCCCTGGTCGAACTGTCCGACGAGTCCAAGGCGGCACAGGTCGCCCGCTACCTGCGCGCCGTGCCCGGTGGCTATGGAGAGGGCGACCGCTTCCACGGCGTGCCCGTCCCGCAGGTTCGCGCCGTTGCGAAGCGCGCCGTTCTTGACGACGACGAGCTGGAGCGTCTGGTGGCCGGCCTCTGGCACGAGGAGCGGATGGCCGCGCTGTGCGTCGCCGTCGCTCAGGCCAAGCGAATCAGCCGTCTGCTGGGCTCGAGACGGGCGCAGCGAGCTCCCGATTCGCAGGCTGTCCAGGAGGCGCTGGCCAGGCGCGAGGAGCTGGGGCGGAGATATCTGGACTGGGTCGGCCGGGACCTGGTCAACAACTGGGACCTGGTGGACACCTCGGCCGAGCACCTCGTGGGGGCCTGGCTCCTCGTTCCTCTCGCGGGAGCGCAAGGGCTGCCCTGCCGAATCAGTGATCTCATCACGAGCAGCAATGTGTGGGAGCGTCGCGTAGCGGTCATGTCCACCTTCGCCACCACCCGGGCCGGCACCGACTGGCCGACCTATGCCGTCGCCCGGCGGCTGCTCGATGATCCTCACGATCTCATCCACAAGGCGGTCGGCTGGATGCTGCGGGAGGCGGGCAAGCGCGTCGATGAGGCCTCGCTCGTCGCATTTCTTGACCAGTACGCCGCGCACATGCCCCGAACGATGCTGCGTTACGCCATCGAGCGGCTCACCCCAGAGGCTCGAGCCCACTACCGGTCACTGAGAGCCTGACGATCGCTGATGGTCTGCTGTCGGTACAGGCTCGGTGAAAACCGCAGGACTCGTCGGAAGTCGGCAGTCAGGTGGGCGTGGTCCGCGTAGTCGAGCTCGGCGGCCACCTGCGCAACGGTGACAGAAGGATCCTCCCGGAGCCGCTGTGCCGCTTCTTGGAGCCGGTAGCGTCTGATCACCGCGAGCGGGGGCAGGCCGATGTACTTCTTACAGAGGCGTTGCAGACTTCGGATGGAAAGATCGAGGCGTCTCGCCAGCTGATCGACACGCAGGATGCTTCTGTCGGAGGCGACGACGTCCTCCATCCGGTTGGCCATAAGCGCCATCGCTTGTGGCGGCCCGGTATGTTGCGCCACCCAGGCTGCCAGGGCGTTGGCGGCACGCTGTTCACCCCTCGTCGTGTTCGTATCCGTCATAGCGCCGGCGACGGTGGTCTTCAGATCAGGGTCCTCGAGCGTTCGATGGGAATTCCGAATCAGGGACGGGGAGCACAGGGCGCCAGCCCCAGCGGGACGTAGGAGGGCGCCGACCGCCCACCCCCGGCCCTCCAGCTCGCGATGGGAGATGCTCGTCGTCGGGCCGTGCAGGGTGATGCCGTCCGGCTCGACAACGAGGTTACAAGCGGGGAACGGAAGAACCTCCTGCCGGTGCCGTTGTCCTGCGGGCAGGTCCCAGCGCGGGATCCAGATCCAGCGGACGCGGTCGGCCAGTGCCTCGGACACAGATTCCCGGTGAAAGGTCGGAAGCCTGGAGGGATAGAGGATCCCCCGTTGATCAGCGGTCGTCCCGGGCACGTCTCCTCACCGTTCCGAATCTGTCGCAGATCTTCAAGCGGAGGCACCTCACCGTTCCTACAGTCGTTGACATGAGTACACGCAACGTATCCGGAGCCACCGGTCAGTACACGACTCACGGGACTCCGCACGGATTCACCAGTATCACACCGTTTCTGGCCATCGACGGCGCCGACCGGGCGCTTCGGTTCTATCGAGACGTCTTCGGGGCGCGCATCGTGGACTGTGTCGAGATCGAGGGGGCGGTCGTCCACGCGGAGCTCGACTTCGGTCACGGCAGGATCCAGATCGGTGAGCCGTCCGCCCTGTCCGGTCTGGTCGCGACCCCGTCGGACGAGCCGGTCTGCTACTCGATCGGTCTGTACTGCCCGGACGTCGATGCCGTCGTTGAGCGGGCTACTGCCGCCGGCGCGACCTTGCTGGAACCGCTTGACACCTTCGTGTCCGGGGACAGGTTCGCCTCCATCCGCGACCCCTTCGGCGTGCGGTGGGCAGTCATGACCCGGGTCGAGGACCTGTCCGAGGAGGAGAGCGCGGCGCGTGTTGCCGCATGGGCCAAGAAGGAGAAGGAGCAGGCCGCGGCTGGCAACTGAGCCCGTTTCAAGGCTCAGCGCCGCTGGCGCTTCTCGCGCACGCGCACTCCGATCTGGATGGGGGTGCCGGTGAAGCCGAACTCCTCGCGCAGGCGGCGCTCGATGAAGCGCCGGTAGCCGGCGTCGAGGAAACCGGTGGTGAAGATGACGATCCGGGGCGGGGCCACCTGAACCTGGGTGGCGAAGAGGATGCGGGGCTGCTTGCCGCCGCGCACCGGGTGTGGGGTGGCGGACTGCAGCTGCCCCAGAAAGCCGTTGAGCCGGCCCGTGGGCACACGCGTGGTCCAGCCCTCCAGGGCGGCGTCGAGGGCGCGCACGAGCCGGTTGGTGTGCCAGCCCGTCCGGGCGGCCAGGTTGATATGGGGGGCCCAGGAGACATGGGCCAGGTCGTGCTCGACCTCCCACAGGAGCATCTTCTGACGCTCCTCGTCCACCAGGTCCCACTTGTTGTTGACCAGGACCAGGGCGCGGCCGGCATCGACGACCTGCTGGACGACGCGCACGTCCTGCTCGCTGATCGGCTCGGAGGCGTCCAGGAGGACGACGGCGACCTCGGCCTTGTCGATGGCGCCCTGCGTGCGCAGGACCGCGTAGTAGTCGGCGCCCCGCGACTGCTTGACGCGCCGGCGTATCCCGGCGGTATCGACGAAGACCCACTGGCGCCCGTCAAGCTCAATGATCTCGTCGACCGGGTCCCGGGTGGTGCCGGCGGTCTCATTGACGACGACGCGCTCCCTGCCCGCGATGGAGTTCAGCAGCGAGGACTTGCCGACATTGGGCCGCCCCACGAGGGCAACCCGGTGCAGGTCCCCCTCCGGCGCTGCGGTGGCCACGGCGGAGACCTCCGGGAGGACCTCCATGACGGCGTCGAGAACCTCGCCGCTGCCCCGGCCGTGCAGGGCCGAGACCGGGAAGGGCTCTCCTAGCCCCAGGTTCCACAGAGTGGCGGCGTCCCCCTCCTGCGCCGGGGAGTCGACCTTGTTGGCGGCCAAGACCACCGGCTTGCCGCTGCGGCGCAGCATCCGCACCACGCGGGCATCGGTCTCGGTGATGCCGACCTGGGCATCGACGACCAGCAGGACCGCGTCGGCCATCTCGACGGCGACCTCGGCCTGGGTGGCCACGGCGGCATCGAGGCCGGCCACGTCCACCTCCCAGCCGCCGGTGTCGACAATGGTGAAGCGGCGCCCGGCCCACTCCGCCGGGTAGGAGACTCGGTCACGGGTCACACCGGGGGTGTCCTGGACGACGGCCTCGCGGCGGCCCAGAACCCGGTTGACGAGTGTCGACTTGCCCACGTTGGGCCGGCCGACGACGGCCAGGACCGGCAGCCCGGGCTCGACGCTGTCACCGGTGGGCAGGCCGCCGTCGGCATTCAGGAGGGCGAGGTCCTCCTCATCGAGCTCATAGTCACCCAGGCCCTCGCGCATGGCCCGGGCTCGCAGGTCCTCTTCGGCGTCGCGCCGGGCGGCGGAGTCGGCGGCCTCCTCCACCAAGTCCAGGACCCGCTCGACGGACTGCTCCAGGCTCAGCTCCGAGGTGTCCACCAGGGTGACGCCCTCGGGCGCGGTGAGGAACTGGGAGACCGTGGAGTCGTCGCGGTCGCGACGCACCACCTGGTCGCGCAGGGCGTCGGCGTCGACCTGCTTGCCGGCGGCCTCCAGGTCCCCGGCGCGGCGGGCCAGGCGGGCCTCCTCCGAGGCGGTCACCAGCAGGCGGGCGTCGGCGTCGGGGGCGATGACGGTGGTGATGTCACGTCCTTCGGCCACGATGCCGGCTCCTCCGGAGAAGGAGCCGGTGTGCCCGGTCGCCTCGAAGCGGATGATCTCGCACTGACGGCGGGCCAGCTCGGCACGTACCTCGAGGTTGGTGGCGACCTTGGAGACGATCGTGGCGATGTGCGGGTCACGGATCGCGGCCGACACATCAGTTCCGTCCACGGTGAAGGTGGGGTTCTCGGGGTCCAGCCCCATGTGCAGCGGCATCGCGGCGACGGCATCGGCGACGGCCGTCTCATCGGCCAAGTCGACCCCCTCGTGCTCGCACCACCAGGCGGCCGCCCGGTACATCGCACCGGTGTCGAGGTAGGCCAGTCCGAGTGTGGCGGCCACACGCCGCGAGACGGTGGACTTGCCCGATCCGCTCGGCCCGTCGATCGCGACGACGATTCCCATGGTGTCCTCCAGCAGGGTCCGATTCCGGTCATGAACTGGGCCAAGCGTCCCACACTCCGGCGCGATACTGCGGATCAGACCCCATGAGTACTGACACAGGGACTTCCGCAAACGGATTGACTGGTTTCAACCCGCGACGACGCGCCAGCCCTTGGCGTCCAGGGCCTCCTCCAGCCCCTGAGCGGCTGCCGGCAGGACGGAGACGAGCGCAATCCCGGCGCTCTGGCCAGCCGAGTGCTCCAGGGAGAAGTCCTCGATATTGACACCGGCGGCGCCGACGTCGGAGAAGAGCCGACCGAGCTCGCCGGCGGCGTCGGGCACGAGGACCTGGACCTCGGCATAACGGCGCGGCGCCCCACCGTGCTTTCCGGGGATACGGGCCCGTCCAGCATTTCCCCTGGCCATGACGTCGGTGATCGCTCCGACGGCTCCCGGGGCAATGGCATGGGCAGCTCCCGGAGCCGTGTACTCGGTACTGTCCGGCTCGCAGGCGGCCGCCTCGATGCCCTCGATCAGCGCACCCAGGTCGTCACTGATCTGGCGCAGCAGATCGGCCACGGGCCCGGCGTTGCCCACGATGATCGCCGACCACAGGCGCGGATCCGAGGCCGCGATCCGGGTGACATCGCGAAGTCCCTGACCCGACAGGGCCAGGGCGCTCTCCCCCAGCTCCTCCAGGCGGGCGGCCACGAGCGAGGAGATGAGCTGAGGCATGTGGGACACGGCGGCGACGGCGGCGTCGTGCTCCGCCGCCCCCATGCGCACCGGGGTGGCCCCCACATCCACCGCCAGGTTCCTGACGATGAGCTCGGCCTCCGGATCCGAGTCCTGGCCGACAACCACCCAGGGGCGCCCGGCGAAGAGGTCGGAGTCCGCGGCGCCGGCGCCCGAGCGCTCCCGGCCGGCCATCGGGTGGGAGCCGACGTACCGGCACGCCTCCGCTCCCGCTCGGGCCCGGACCTCGGCAACAACCCGTTCCTTGACCGAGGCGACGTCGGTAACCACGGCATTCGGGTGGGCGGTCAGCTGCGCAACGACGACGTCGGCGGTCACGTCAGGGGGAGTCGCCACGACGACGATCTGTGGTTCGGGGCTGTCCTTCCCATGAAGTGCTCCCGCCCCCATGTCTCGGGCCAGTGCCAGTGATGTGGGCGAGGTGTCGGAGAGCTGGACCTCGACACCCGCCGTCCACAGCGCCAGGGCGAGCGAGGTTCCCAGCAGCCCTGTGCCGACGATGAGTACCGGGCCGTGCGTGGACACAGACGTCCGCGGCTCGGGCGTGCTCACAGCCCGACCTCCCGCTGCAACGCGGCGATCTCCTCGCCGCTGAGCGGACGGGTCTCACCGGGGCGCAGGTTACCCAGCCGCAGCGGTCCCAGCCTGGTGCGTGCCAGGCGCGTGACCGGGTGGCCGACGGCGTCCAGCATGCGCCGCACGATGCGGTTCTTGCCGGAGTGGAGGGTGATCTCGACGATGGAGCCGCGTGGCCCGGAGTCCTTGACGGTGACCCGGTCCGCCCGGGTCTCACCGTCCTCGAGCGCGATGCCGCGCCGCAGCTTGCGCGGCACCCAGGCCTCGACCTGCCCCTCGACGATGGCGACGTAGGTCTTGGCGATCTCGAAGCTGGGGTGCATGAGCCGGTGGGAGAGCTCGCCGTCGTTGGACAGCAGGAGCAGCCCCTCGGTCTCGGTGTCGAGACGGCCCACGTGCACCAGGCGCAGTGAGTCGGGCAGCTCGGGGTGCTCGGCCAGGTAGTCGAGTCCGTACTGGGCCACGGTCGGGCGGCCCTCGGGGTCCTCCATGGTGGTGACGACGCCGGCCGGTTTGTGGAGCATAAGGGTGATGAGCTCGGGGTTGGTGAGGATCCGGCTGCCGTCGACACGGATCTCCTGGGTCAGCGGGTCCACCCTGACGCCCGGTTCAGTGACGGTGATGCCGTCGACGCTGACGCGGCCGTCGGCAATGAGCTGCTCGCAGGCGCGGCGCGAGGCGACTCCGGCGTGGGCCAGCACCTTCTGCAGCCGCTGTCCGGAGGCGACATGCGGGTCGTCCTGACCGCCCTTGGAGGCGCGCTCACGCATGGTCAGCAGACGGGACTCCTCGTCCTCGTCGATGGCCTCGGCGTCGAAGGCGGCCAGGTAGGCGGAGTCAGTCTCCTCGTCCAACTCCTCGAGGTCGTCCTCGTCATAGAACTCCTGCGCTCCGAAATCGCTGTGGGGTACGGACTCGGTTCGGGCGTGGTGGTTTTTCGGGGTCATGGGGTCCTCCTACCGGCCATCTCATCGGCCTGTTCGACGATCTCCCCCAGTGCCTCGACGCGGGGAAGGTAGGGAGCCAGGGGTGGTAGCTCGTCCAGGGAGTCGATTCCCAGGTACTCCAGGAAGTCCCCCGTGGTCCGGTACAGAATCGCACCGGAGGTCTCAGCTCCGGCCTCCTCGATGAGGCCGCGGGCATGCAGAGTGCGCATGACGCCATCAACGTTGACACCGCGAATCGCTGCGACGCGACCGCGGGTGACCGGCTGGCGGTAGGCGACGATGGCGAGGGTCTCCAGCGCGGCCTGGCTCAGGCGCGCGGTGGCTCCGCCAACGATGAACTGCTCGACAAGGTCGGCGTGCTCGGGAACAGAGGCGAAGCGCCAACCGCCGGCCGCCCGTCGCAGGAGGAAGCCGTGGGATCGGCTGCCAGGCTTCTCTCCCCGGTACTCGGCGGCGAGGTCCTCGAGCAGCTCCTCGGCCGATCGCTCCTCGATGCCGAGGGCCTCGGCGATCGAGGCGGTGACCACCGGTTCGTCGGCGACGATGAGGATAGCCTCGGCGGCGCTGCGCAGCTGGGGCTCGACGGCGTCGCTCATGCGAATTCCTCCTCAAGCTCGGTCAGGTCCTTGGAGGCCATCATGCCGGTCAGATCATCCTGTCCTGCGCACCAGGTCACGGTGATCTCACCCATGGCCTCGATCTGGTCCAGCGCGGCGCTGCCTTGCCGGTGGAGGATGAGCAGCGCCAGGAACCGGGCCACGACGACGGCCGTGCGCTCAGCGTCCTCAATGATCTGGGTGAAGGTCAAGGTTCCTTCGCGGCGCAGCCTCAGCGCGATGAGACTCAGCTGCTCGCCGACCGGCACTCGCTCGTGAAGGTGGACGGTCTGGACACCTGGATCCTTCGGCCGGGTAAAGGCTCCGACCGCCAACCGAGTGAGCTCCTCCGGAGTAATGGTGGCCACGAGCCTAGGCAGGAGCGCCGCCAAGTGCGGTTCCAGCGCCACGATGCGGGGATGGCTGCGTGCGGAGGTCTCCGCACGGTGGCGGAAGGCGGCTGCCGCCTCCTTGAAGGCCCGGTACTGCAGGAGCCGGGCGAAGAGCAGGTCACGGGCCTCGAGCAGCTCGAGGTCGGGCTCCTCATCGTCCTCGTCGTGGGGCAGGAGGCGGTGGGCCTTGAGGGCCAGAAGGGTGGAGGCCACCACGATGAACTCCGACGCTCGCCCCAGGTCCCAGTCGGAACGCATGTGAGCGATGAAGTCGTCGGTCACCTCCGCCAGCGCCAGCTCGGTGACATCGAGCCGCTTACGGGCGATAAGGCTCAGGAGCAGGTCGAAGGGGCCCTCGAACTGGGGTAGGGCAACGCTGAACCCGGGCAGCCTGGGTGGGCCCTGAGACTCCTGGTCCTGCGGTTCAGGCGACATCGCCGCGGGCGATGACCTCGCGGGCCAGCCGGCGGTAGGCGTCCGCACCGGGATGGGAGGGCGCGTAGCTGGTGATCGGCTCGTTAGCCACGGAGGCGTCCGGGAACTTGATCGTCCGCCGGATACGCGTGTCGAAGAGCTGCTCACCGAAGGCCTGCTCCAGGCGCTCGAGCACCTCGCGCGAGTGCAGAGTGCGGGAGTCCACCATGGTGGCCAGGATGCCGTCTATCTCCAGGGTGGCGTTGAGACGGTCCTTGACCCGTTCGACGGTCTCCACCAGGAGAGCCACTCCGCGCAGCGCGAAGAACTCGGTCTCCAGCGGGATGATGACGCCGTGGGAGGCGGTCAGAGCGTTGATGGTGAGCAGTCCGAGCGAGGGCTGGCAGTCCACGAGGATGACGTCGTACTCGTCGAGGACGGGACGCAGCACCCGCTTGAGGGCCTGTTCACGAGCGACCTCGTTGACGAGCTGGACCTCCGCGGCGGACAGGTCGATATTGGCTGGGACGATGTCGAGTCCCTCCACGGTGGTCTCGTGGATGACGGTGCGGATGTCCGGACGGCTGGCGACGAGCAGGTCGTAGATCGTGGAGTCGAGCTCGTGGGCGTTAATGCCCAGTCCGGCCGAGGCCGCCCCCTGAGGGTCGAAGTCGACGATGAGGACCTTGCGCCCCAGCTCGGCCAGCGCCGCGCCGAGGTTGATTGTCGTCGTGGTCTTGCCGACGCCGCCCTTCTGGTTGCACATGGAGATGACCCGAGCGGGTCCGTGCGACTCCAGCGGCGCGGGAACGGGGAAGTCCTTCTCCTCGCTCTCTTCGGTGCCGGGGTTGTCGATCAGGCCTGGCTGGATGGAGTCGTTCACGATATCCAGCCTAGTCGAAAGCCACCCCACCTCGCCCAGTTCAGACGGGACACGCCAGAGAACACCCCGAGCACGATCCTACTTTCAGATGGAATCCGGTCCACACTCAGGATTTCTTCACGAAAAAGCGGATCCTATGGCACACCAGAACCTGGATCAGAGGCTTCATACCAGCGCTCGTGGATGGCTGGTGGCGTAGACCTCCCGCAGGTGGTCGACGGTGACCTTCGTGTAGATCTGGGTGGTGGTGACCGAGGCGTGTCCGAGCATCTCCTGGACGACGCGCACGTCCGCGCCTCCGGCCAGCAGGTGGGTGGCGAAGGAGTGCCGCAGGGTGTGAGGCGAGATGTGACGCTCGGTGGAGGCTCCGGCTCCGGTGAGCCCAGCTCGTTCTGCAGCCTGCTGCAAGACGGCCCAGGCGCTCTGCCGGCTCAGGGGCCTGCCCAGGGTGTTGAGGAAGACCTGCGGTACTCCCCTGCCCTTCTCCGCCAAGGCCGGCCGGCCTCGAACCAGGTAGGCGTCGAGCGCCTCCCAGGCGTAGGTGCCCATGGGGACCACGCGTTCCTTGCGTCCTTTGCCGAACAGTCGCAGCAGCCTGGAGTCGGCGTCGAGATCGTCGACGACGAGCCCGACCGCCTCGGAAATGCGGGCGCCGGTGGCGTAGAGGACCTCCAGCAGTGCCCGGTCCCGCAGACTCACCGGGGAATCGTCGATACTGGCGGCTTCCAGAAGGCGGCGGACCTCCTCGATGCTCAGGGCCTTGGGTAGCCGCCTGCCGGGCTGAGGCGGGCGCACTGTGGCCGAGGGGTCCTGCGAGGTGGTGCCCTCGGCCAGGAGAAACTTGTGCCAGCCACGTACGGCGGTGACAGTTCTGGAGGCCGACGACGAGGCCAGTGGGCGGGCGCCGTCGGCTCCGGTGCGCAGCGCCTCGAGGAAGCCGGTCACGTCGTTGCGGCTCACCTCCTGCGGGGCCTCGATGCCGCCGGTTCTCAGGTAGCGCAGGTAGCGGCCCAGATCGCGCTCGTAGGCACTCAGGGTGTGGGGGCTCAGCCCCCGCTCGACGCGCAGATGCGCGAGGTAGCCGCGTAGCGCCCGGTCCAGAGCGTCGCCACGCGGATCCTGGGTGGTACCGACGGCCGCGGCCGTCGTCTTCGCCGTGCTCGTCGCAGCCAGCCGATGCTCAGCCGAGCTTGGCGACCAGGCCGAGCCCGACGATCGTGATCGTCCAGGTGATGGCCACGGCCACGGTGATGCGGTCGAGGTTGCGCTCGGCCACGCCGGAGGATCCGGCTGAGGAGGAGATGCCGCCGCCGAACATGTCCGACAGACCGCCTCCCTTGCCCTTGTGCAGGAGGATCGACATGATGAGGAAGAAGCTCGAGAGGACGAGCAGCACCTGAAGGACGATACGCACCACGTTCACGCCGCATTCCCTTCGTCGTTGGTTTCGTCTTGCTGTGGGGGCCTCACGCCGTTTGGGGCCGACGCGGTCCTCGAAGGAGACGTGCGCCCCCACCTGTCCGCCTGGCAGTCTACCTGCAACACGTCGGGTCCCGGACACCACGTGGTGTGAGGTGTCCGGGACCCTGGCTATGAGTGCTGAGAGTCTGCGGGGAACCGGTGGCAGCCGGACCCTCATCGAGACCCAGGCTGCTCAGGAGTAGAAGCCCGCCATGGCGGCGAAGGAGTCGGCCTTGAGGGAGGCTCCGCCGACAAGCGCACCGTCGACGTCGGGCTGGGCCATGAGCTCCTTGATGTTGCCGGGCTTGGCGGAGCCGCCGTAGAGGATGCGGGTGGCGTCAGCGGTGGCGTCGCCGTAGTCGGCACGCAGGGCCTCGCGGATCGCTCCGCACACCTCCTGGGCGTCCTCGGCGGTGGCGGTCTCGCCGGTGCCGATGGCCCAGATGGGCTCGTAGGCGATGACGATCTTGGCGACGTCCTCGCCGCTCCATCCCTCCAGGGCGGCGCGGATCTGGGCCAGGACGAACTCGACGTGGGTGCCCGCCTTGCGGATCTCGAGGGCCTCGCCGCAGCACAGGATGGGGGTCATGCCGGCGTCGAGCACCTTGCGGGCCTTGGCGCCCACGAGGGCGTCGGACTCGCCGTGGTACTCGCGGCGCTCGGAGTGGCCCATGACCACGTAGCTGCAGCCGAGCTTGGTGAGCATCTCGGTGGAGATCTCACCGGTGTAGGCGCCGTTGTCGTGGGTGGAGACGTCCTGGGCGCCGTACTTGACGCTCAGGGAGTCGGCCTCGACGACGGTCTGCACGGTGCGGATGTCCGTGAAGGGCGGGATCACGAGGACCTCGCACTTGGCGTAGTCGTGGTCGTGGTCCTTGAGCTCCATGGCCAGGCCCTGGACGAGGTGGTTGGCCTCGAGGTGGTCGAGGTTCATCTTCCAGTTGCCCGCCATGAGCGGGGTGCGATTGCTCATCTAGGTTGCCTTCCTTCAGTCTTCGAGCACTGCGATACCGGGCAGGGTCTTGCCCTCGAGGAGCTCGAGGGAGGCACCACCACCGGTGGAAATGTGGGAGAACGTAGCCTCATCGAAGCCGAGCGTGCGCACGGCCGCGGCGGAGTCGCCACCACCGATGACGGAGAAGGCGTCGGACTCGGAGATCGCCTTGGCCACGGCCCTGGTGCCCTCGGCGAAGGCCGGGAACTCGAAGACGCCCATGGGGCCGTTCCACACCACGGTCTTGGAGGTGGCGATGGCGTCGGCGAAGAGCCCCCGTGTCTTGGGACCGATGTCCAGCCCCATCTGGTCAGCAGGCAGCTCGTTGGAGAGCACGACGGCGGCAGGGGCATCCGCGGCGAAGGTCGGAGCCACAACGGTGTCAACGGGCAGGAGAAGCTCGACGCCGTTGGCCTTGGCGGTCTCCAGGTAGCCCTTGACGGTCTCGATCTGGTCCTTCTCCAGCAGAGAGGTGCCCACCTCGTAGCCCTGAGCGGCCAGGAAGGTGTAGGCCATGCCGCCACCGATGAGAAGACGGTCGGCCTTGCCCAGCAGGTTGGAGATGACGCCGAGCTTGTCGGAGACCTTGGAGCCACCGAGCACCACGGTGTAGGGGCGCTCGGGGTCGTTGACAGCGCGCCCCAGCGACTCGATCTCCTTGACGACGAGCAAGCCGGCGGCCGAGGGCAGCAGCTTGGCGACGTCGTAGACGGAGGCCTGCTTGCGGTGAACGACACCGAAGCCGTCGGAGACGAAGACATCGGCCAGGGCGGCGAGCTCGGCGGCGAAGGCCTCCCGCTCAGCGTCGTCCTTCGAGGTCTCGGCGGCGTTGAATCGCACGTTCTCCAGCAGGACGATCTCACCGTCGCCGGCAGCGGCGACGGCCGCCTTGGCGGACTCACCGACGGTGTCCTCGGCGAGGGTCACCTTGGCACCGGTGACCTCGGCGAGGCGCTTGGCGACAGGAGCCAGGGAGTAGTCGGGATTGACCTGCCCCTTGGGACGCCCCAGGTGGGCGGTGATGATCACCTTGGCGCCGGCGTCGAGCAGGGTACGCAGGGTGGGCAGAGCCGCCTGGATGCGGCCGTCGTCGGTGATGTTCTTGTCGGCGTCCAGCGGCACATTGAAGTCGGAGCGGACCAGGACTCGCTTGCCCTTGAGGTCGCCCAGGGACTCGATGGTCTTCATAAAGCCTCTCATCGGTTGTGGGTGATGGTGTGGGGTCTGACGGACGGCGCCCGCGCACGCATAGCGTGGCGCGGGCGCCGCATCCTAGAGAGTCATGCTCTCGGTCTGGTCTCAGGCGAGCTTGGAGCCGACCAGGG
>ERZ773075.1167-NODE-1167-length-14768-cov-2.58662_pt1 | contig 14768 bp, 9 predicted proteins | sample MGYA00580614_ERZ773075 | MGnify/ENA primary metagenome ERZ773075 (study PRJEB29015, sample SAMEA2738021) | human oral metagenome | biome: human oral; feature: human-associated habitat; material: dental | place: China | collected 2043 ... | reverse complement strand
GACGACATCTCCCTGGATAAAGACATTCTCCGCTCCCAAATCCGCCCACGCCGCCTCACCGCACGTAGCCACCGCGGCGAACACGGCCAGCAGCAAATGGCTGACCTTTTCACCCACCACATTCTCGAGGCCATCGCGCAGCGCCTCCACTCCCCCGGCACCATTGCGGCATACCTGCCCACCAAATCCGAACCGCCCATCATTGAGGCACTAACCCGCCTACACAAGGACGGACACCGCATCCTCGTACCCGTCGTGCGCCCCGGCCGCAAACTCGCCTGGGTGCACTGGGACCCCGCCGTTGAGCACCCGCTCAGCCCCATGGGAATCCCCGAACCCGAGGGCGAAGAACAGGACTCGCAAGCATTCGTGAACGCCGATGTGCGCCTCATCCCCGCTCTCGCCTTTGATGCTGGCGGGCACCGCCTCGGCCAGGGAGGCGGCTACTACGACCGCATTATCCCCCTGCTCAGCGCACAGCAGCTACAGGAGCAGAGCATCGGCGTGGTCTTCGCCGATGAAATTTATGAAGCCATTCCCTACGACCGGTGGGACGCCATTCTGCCGGTCATCCTCACCGAGGAAGGCATTTTCCGCACCTCTCAGCAGTCATCAATGTAGCCGATTGACCAGCACCACCCATCTCCTGATTGACACAACACTTCTGTGCGTAAAAGCCCAGAAAATATGTGCGGGCTTTCAAGAATAGCCCCGGTAGAAAAGGCAAAAAGAAACCAGAAAAAGCTATTTGAGAAGAAAACGCAAATAGCTCCCAACGTTTCAAAAGCGGTACACTCAAACCACGTTAATAAACCATCCCAGCGAAAACGGATACAGAAGGACAAAATGCCGGTCTACGTTTACCAGTGCAAGAATTGCAACCACGTCTTTGAACAGCGTCAGTCCTTTAGCGACGATGCGCTGCGCATCTGCCCGCAGTGCGGCGAAGAAACCCTGCGCAAGCGCTACAACACCGTCGGCGTGACATTCAAGGGTTCCGGCTTCTACAGCACCGACAAGGGCAAATCCTAAGCTGAAGTGCCCCGCCCCTCGGCGTTTAAGAAGCACTTCCGGCTCGGATGCGCTACACGATATTGTTGCCCCAGTGCGGAGGACGCTGCTGACGCATCCATTCCAGACGCTCACGCTCCTCCGGGGTCAGCGGCTGCGCGGAAGTAGCCGCTTTCTGAGCACCCGCCTTCCGGGAATTCTGGTTCTGAGCATCAGCTTTCTTCGCGGAAGCCCCCGCAGCAGACGAGGTACCCGAAGCCGGAGGCGTCGTTACGCCCACTAGCAGAGGCTCAGCCCCGCTCACCGAGCCGCCGCCGCTCACGCGACGGTGACCGCGGCGAGGCTTCGGCGTCGACGAATAACTAGCCACGAACCTCAGCGCCCTCATCCATATCCAGGTAGTGCAGCACGCGCGCCACCACAGCATCCGGATCAGCGAACACCTCCAGGGTGCCCAGCGTAATGTAGTTCCAGCCCGTGCGGCTCAGACGCTCCGGCAGCAGGCGGGTACGCTCACGCACCGAAGCACGCGCGTAATTCTGCTCGCCATCGGAGCACGCCACCAGCGGCATAGCCGCCGGGACGCTCGGGCTCGACGAGACCACGGGAGCCACGCCCAGCGCAGGCACCGGCTCAGCCGCCAGCTTCTCCGGGGCGTGTGCAATCAGAGCGATATCGCCCTCACCGCGAGTCACACGCACACCGCAAGCCTGCAGGCGCGCCACCAAATCGTTCAGCAGCCAGTCGCCCAAATCCGGGGTGTCAGCCTCGTCGGCTGCCAAGAATGCGTTACGCGGCAGGGTCTCCGGCACGCGCTGTGCCTTCGCCTCCGCCTCTTCACGCTCCTGGCGTTCCGCGTGCTCACGCAGCAGGTGATAGAAATCCACCGCACCATGATGCAGCTTCTGCGGGTCCAGTTCCGACGGGTCAATACACGAAACGATGCGCAGGGCGCGGCGGGCACGGGTCAACGCAACCACAAAGCCCTGGCGACCGTGCTCGGCAGACAGCTGACCCAAATCATACGACGCCTGACCCAGGCGGGCGCGGCCCACACCCAGGGAGAAAATCACGGTATCGCGCTCGAGGCTCTCGGCGCGGGTCAGGTCGACCACGCGGAAAGACTCCTCACCGGCGGCAAAGAACGGCGCCAGCTGCGGGTACAGGCTCAGGGCGTGACGCACCGACTCAGCCACACGCTGAGCGTGCTTCGGGCTAGCCGTCACCACCGCCAGCGAACGGTCCGGGGTGCGGTACGCGTGCTCGAGCACCAGGTTCGTGACGCGCTCCACCTCAACACCGGGCGAATCCAGGTTCGCGTTATCGCTGACCTTACCGCGAGTATCAATGTACTCAACGGTCAGCGAACCGGCAGGCTGGGCGGAGGCGCGGCTCACCGGAGCCGCGTGCAGCTGCGAACCGTAGAACTCACGGTTCAGGTAGTCGAGAATCACCGGGTCCATGCTGCGGTGCAGCATCGCCAGGGTACGGTTGGGCAGTATGGTTGCGAGCACGTCGAAGGTGCTGTCCAGCTGCTCGTCGGTCGGCTCGGGCGCACCGAAAGTCGGCGCGGACACGATGAACGGCGAGGGGTAGCCCGAATGCGGGTCGCCCAGGGCAATCACCTGGTCGGCGCGGGTAATCGCCGGCAGGTTTGCCGCCAGCGGGGTCGACTCGGAGTCCAGCAGCAGCACCGTATCAAAACGCATGGAGGCGGGAACCTTACGCGCCAGGGCGAAGGGGCTCGCAGTCCACAGCGGAAACAGGGTACGCGCCATGACCGGGGCGTGAGTCAGCAGCTCTTCGAGCACGAACTCGTAGCCGCGTAGCTGACTCTTCAGGTACGCCGCCTGGTCGTGCTCAGACTCAATACGTTCAGTCCACACGCGGGCCATCTTCGCCAGCAGACGCGCCGGGGCGCTGGTCATGTGGGCGTAGTCGGCACGGCGGAAACGGGACTCCGTATCGCGCAGGCGGTCACCGTCCAGCAGCTTACCCTCGTGATGCTGCAACAAGAACTCCAGGGCAGACTGCCACCAGGCAAGCTCCAGCTCAGCGGCAACAACCTCGGTTGGAACCTGACGTGCGTACAGGTCATCGAGTAGCTCCGACAGGCCGCGCTCACGCAGCTTCTGGGTCAGGGCGTCACGCTCCGGCAGGGTCATCAGCAGCACGCGGTCCGCCATGAGGGCGTCCAGGCGGGCGTCCAGCACATCCAGGTCGGTGCGCACAAAATCGATGCCTTCGACAGTGTCCGCCAGGACAATGCCCAGGCCCGCCAGCTCAGAAACCAGGGAGTTCAGGGCGGCAGCCAGCTGATCCAGGTTCTCCGGAATCTGCGGGGTGCGGGGCGCCTCAATGTGGCGAATCCACTCGGCGCGCTCCGCCTGGACCACCTTCAGCTGCTCGTGCAGGTCACCAATATTCACGCCGGGCAGGATGTACTCCTTCGCCGCGCGGCGCAGACGAGAACGCTGCATACTGCTCATCTCGATGCCGTTCTCACGGCGCCACGCACCCGAGGCGGTCGCCGCAATCAGGTCGGTCACCGGGCGGTCGTAAACATCCGCGCGGAAACGCTTGAGCGTCTCACGGATGCGCATCAGAATCGCCAGCTGCGACTCCCACTCGGCGATGGTACGACCCGGGCGCAGACCCAACATAGCACTGGTGTGGTTCATCGCCTCACGCAGGTTCAGCAGGGAAGACTTGAGGGTAATGACCAGGGCGTATGCCTCTGCGGCTTCCTCATCATTGACCAGGCGGGCGCGGTACCACGGGGAGGTACGCGAAGCCGCCGCAAAACCATCAATCTCACCCAGACGCACCAGCTCGGCACGCACCTGCTCACGCTCCATGAGCGAATCGAGCATGGGGCGGTCAAAACGCACGCGGGTTGCCGGGCCGTCCTCGGAGGCGGTCAGCTCAGCCAGGCGCTGCAACGCCGAGTAGACAGAAATCTGCCAGTTCGAGTCCTTGTTCAGCAGGGCACGAGTGTGGTCGAGCAGCGCGGCACGGGTCGCCACGAGTTCTTCGTTCAGGTCCTCAGAGTTCGGCTCTTCGGCGCTCTCATTACGCACGATCGCGCGAATGAACTCGGCACGCTGAGCCTCAGCATCGTGCTCGGCAAGCAGGTCGTAGCGCAGGCTCTCAATGCCGGTACGCTTGAGCAGCGCCGAGAATTCAGCGAGGGTGGAGCGCTTCTCGCCCACCACGAGCACGGACTTACCGCGCCCCATCAGGGCGGAAGCAATGTTCACGGCGGTACGCAGCGGCTCGGTGCCGGGCGCCGCAGTGATGGTGAAGGAGAATCCGCTGACCGCGGTGTCGATAATCTCCTGGGCGTTCGCGTCCGCATCCAGCAGGAGCATTTCCTCAGCCGGGTCGCGCTGGTCCAGGGGCGGCTGCAGGTTGTGGGCGTTGAGCTCACGAGGCTTCACGCCGGGCACTTTCAGCGCCGCCAGGTCACGAACCAGCGGGGTGATGGCGGTGTGCGGCAGTTCGCCCAGGCTTTCCTTAAGGTCAGCAAAGGTTGAGATGAAGTACTTCGACTCGATGGTCATGCCCGGAATACGGCCGGCGGAGGCGCGCATACGTTCGATGACCGGTTCGGGGTCCAGGCGGGACATGGAGTTCGCCAGCTGCGCCACATCCATGGTGCCCAGGTCGATGCCGTACTCCTGCTTAATCTGTCGGACCATCGCCGGGTTCAGGCGTGCGGAACCGGCAAGGCGCAGCTCGAAGTCGTCGTCCTTAGGGTGCGGGGTGATGCTCAGCGGCGCCATGAGAATCGGCGCGATAAAGCGCTTCTCGTAGGCGGCGGCATCCTCGCGGGTGTCGTGCGAAAGCCAGGAGGCGGTACCCGCCACGAAGTAGCCGGAGTCCAGGCCGTGGTCGGTGGCGAGCTCGTAGATCTTGGTGCGCAGGGTGCGGGCGGAGCGCATGCCTGCCTCCAGCTGCGACTTGTCGCGCAGAATCGTGGAGAGGCGGGTCTTGCGTCCGGCGAGTAGCTGAGCCAGGCCGGAGGGGTTCGCCTCGGACAGGTCGATGTGCACGTAGTCGACCTGGTTGAAGTCGAGCATCGCGTCGGGGCCGGTGTAGACGTCCATCTGTTCCGCCCAGCGCTCAAGCCCCGCCGAGGGATCGAAGTCCTCGTGGGCGGGGTTCAGATGTGCGGGCAGCTCGGCGATGTTGATTTCGTCGGCTACTTCGTGGGTTTCCTCTGCTGAGGTCGCGGCGGCTACGGCGGGCTGAACGGTATCAGCTGGAGTACCGGGTGCGTGCTGCGCGTCGGTAGGCTCGGGAATCTGGTTCACGTCGTGAGTGTCCTTGTGGGTCAGTGCGGTGTACGTTTGCGCGTACACACCGAAGATGGTGGTTCTTCCGGGGTCCTCTGCCCGGTGTGCCTCAAGCGGGGCGGGTGTCAGTGTGCGCCTGTATGTTTACTGCGCCTGCGTGCTTACTGTGCCTATATGCTTGCTGTGCCTGTGTGCTTACTTCGACCACATCGCGATATTGACGGCGAGCAGCACTACGGTCACCAATACGTAGAAGACCAGGGCAGGCAGAAGCGCCCAACGGTACTTGGGTGCCAGTTCGCCTTCCAGGTTGCCGAAGCGCAGGGAGCGGAAGAGGAAGAAGCTCAGGATTGCGCCGGGCAGGTTACCGATAATGACCAGCAGTACGGTCAGGTACAGGGCGTAGGCTCGTTCGGTGCGTTCGTTCTCTGCACCTGCGAGCTTGAGGGTGCCACCCAGCAGCAGGCTGAGGCAGGCGTTTAGGAACGCCACGGTGAAGAAGGGGATCTTCAGGGCTGCTTGGAAGTCCATCTGGGAGTTCGCTGCGCCCAGGGCAATCCACAGCAGCAGCAGCGCGGGGATGATCATGAGGTACCAGAACAGGTACTTACGCATCTTCTCGGTGTTTTCGATGAGCGCGAAAATTGCGGTCACAGGGTGTCTCTTTCAGATGGTCTCAGGTGGATTCGGTCGGGTTCAGGAAGAGTGAGTGAAGGAGCAGGTGGGCACAGTCGCGCCTTGTCAGGCGTCGATTTCGCCCCCGCTGTTGAGGGCGTCGTCCACCTGGTCCTGCAGGGTTTCGCGGCGCTCATGTTCAACGTGCTCAATGTAGCGGCGCACGATGTAGTCCAGTAGCACCGACAGCGCCACGAAGGAGTAGTAGGGCTTGCGCTGGGTGCTGATGTGGGTGGGGGTGGTCTGGTAGTGCAGGGAGTACTCGGCGTGCGAGGACATGTAGTTCACACCAATGGCGGTCACCGCAATCATGGGGATGCGGCGTAGCGCCAGCATCTTAATGTGTTCGCGCATGTTCTCGGTCTGACCGGAGAAAGACACAATGATGACCACGTCGTCCTGGGTCATATTGTTCATGGCGCTTTCGAACTCATTACGTGCCGGAATGACGTGGCAGAACTTACCGCAAACCTGCATGGACTTGGCAAATTCCTGCACGGCGTTGCGCTGAGCGTAGCCGGTACCGAAGCAGTACACAGTGCGAGCCTCATGGATGCGCTTGAGCAGTCCGCTCAGCTCCATGTGCTCGAGGTAGTCGTAGGTGCGCTGAATGTCTTCGCGGCCGCTCTCAATGAACCGCGGGTTGAAGGGTTCGCTGCGGTTCAGAGAGGACTTAATGAAGTACTTCAATTCAGCAAATCCGGAGAAGTTCAGCTTCTTCGTCAGGCGGATAATTGAGCTGGTCGAAGTATAAGTTTTATGCGCCAGAGAGTTGATCGTTGACTCTGCAACGAACTCTTCGTTTTCTAGCATGAATGCCAAAATTTCCCGTTCAGTTTCACTGAATCGGTGCTGGTTCGCATTCACGACGTCTTGTAAATCCACTCAAAGCTCCTGAATCCGATGGTGAGCAATATATAAATAGTACACGCTCTAAGGTCATCGGCCAGGGTGGGTGAGGGTGGTCTTCCCTCACGTTAAGGGGCGCGTTGTGCAGATTTGAGCCGGGGATACGTCTGGGCACGGCCCGGGTACAGGCATTGGGCACGAGCCCGGGTACAGCTTCGCCGGCGGCATCGGTGTTATCCGATACCGCCGGCGAAGTCTATACCTTATGAGGCGTCATGCCATCAGGCGGTTGAACACTGAATCCTCTTAGGAGAGGGTCTTAGCTTCGTTCACCATGGTCTCGAAACGCTCGCGAACCTGGGGAACGTCCATGCCGACGATGACCTGGAATGCCTTGCCCTTGCGGACCAGACCCAGAGCACCTGCGCTCTTGAAGTCTGCATCCGAGGGGCTGACGAGGGACTCATCAGCAGGCGGGTTGCGCAGTTGTTCACGGTGGTGATGTTCTCTGCGCCACCGAGCAGTTCGAGGAAGCCTGCTGCGCGGGGTGCGTAGAGGTCGCCATCAGCGGACTCAGCAGCCGCGCCGCCGTCCTTCTCAGCAGCCTTAGCAGCCTTGTACTCTGCCTTGCTGTAGAGCTTGGTCTCGCCGCCGTCTTCTTCACGACCGGGGGTCTTGAAGTCGAACTTCAGAATCATGAAGCGGAAGATCACGAAGTACAGGACGGTGAAGCACAGGCCCACACCAATCTGCATGAGGTAGGTGCCGGAGTGGTTTGCCCACAGCGGGATCCAGTTCTGGAACAGGAAGTCCAGCAGACCGCCACCCATGTAACCAACCAGACCCAGCTGGTACATGATTGCTGCCATGGATGCTGCCAGGATTGCGTGAACCAGGAACAGCGGGGGTGCCAGGAACAGGAAGGTGAACTCGAGGGGCTCGGTGATACCAATCAGGATCGCGGTGAGGCAGACGGGGATCATCAGTGCGAGAACTTCCTTGCGCTTCTCGGGACGAGCGGTGGTGTAGAACGCCGCTGCGATACCGATGGGTGCGAAGACCTTGGAGTTACCGTGCAGTGCGAAGCCGCCGCCGGGGAACAGTTCCTTCAGGGGCTTGTCGCTCTTAGCGAACTCGCTCAGGTGGCTCGGCCAGTCCTTAGCGATACCGTTCGGGGTAACAACGTTACCGAAGACAAACGGGGAGTAGATGAAGTGGTGCAGACCGGTCGGAATCAGGAAGCGCTCGAGGAAGGTGTAAACCCACACACCGAGTGCGCCGGATGCGATGAAGAAGCCCTGCAGGGAGGAGATACCGTGCTGAGCGTAGGGCCACAGCCAGGAGAACAGGAATGCCACGGGCATCATCAGGAAGAAGCAGACGCCGTAGACGTACTGCGAGCCCTGGAAGATACCGAGGAAGTCGGGCAGCTTCTTGTCGAACCAGCGGTTGTGTACCCACACCACGATTGCGGAGATGATGATCGCACCGAAGATACCGGTGTCCATGGTCTTGATACCGGCGATCATCTTCAGACCGGTACCTGCCGCACTCTCAGAGATGTCGGTGGTGTAGTCCAGGTCGAAGAAACCGGTGCCGCCCTTGCCCCATACCTTGAGCATGGCGCCGACGAAGTAGTTGAAGGTCAGGTAGACCATTGCAGCTTCCATCACTGCACGTGCGTTAGCGGTCTTTGCCAGTGCAATGGGCAGACCGATCACGAAGAGCAGTTCCATCTGGTTGAAGACGGTCCATGCGCCGGCTTCCCAAACAGACCAGAAGTGGTTCCACGCGCTTTCCTTATCAGCAGCGAGGGGGATCAGGTCACCGTTCTGTGCAATGATCGCAATACCGACCGCGAGGCCAGCGAATGCGAAGAGAAGAACGGGTGCCAGCATGGCAGAGCCGAACCTCTGTACTTTTTCCATCATGAGGCTATACGCCCTTTCGGGTTGTCGAGTGAGCGGACGCAGGGGTTGGCGCTCATTGCCAGCCTGCTGTTCATGCATTCGAACGCCGTATCTTTATACCCCCAAATGGAAGTGTATGAGAGCGGCGCCACATAACCTGCGTGCGCTAAATGCCGAATGTGTTTTAGACAAAAACAATAATGCCAGGTCATACCTGCCCACACATACCAAAAATAGAAGTTTTGAAAGAGTTTTTCAGAACCTGAAACATCTCCCGGCACTGGTTAAAAATACTGACCGCAGATGAGACTTTTCCTCTATTACCCAGCCCACAGAATCGATAGCATAAACAGTGCACCCGTAGGTTGAGAGCCCATACAACGCTCCCAACCTTCACCAACGGGGTGCTTCCCTCAAACTTCTTTCTCACGCACTACCCCCGGACTTAGTTTTATGCGCTTCCTCACCCTCAACACCCACAGCTGGTGCGAAATCCACCAGATTTTGAAAATCCGTACCCTCGCAAAGTTCATCATTGAACAGCAGGTGGATGTCATTGCACTGCAGGAAGTCAACCAGCTCACCTCCACCCCCGTGGTGAAGGACCCCCTGAACTACCGCGGCGGCGCAGGCATCCCGGTCCGCGAAGATAACTACGCTCTGCTCCTCGTACAGGCACTCAATGAAATGGGTGCAACCTACGAGTGGACCCTCACCGAAACCCACATCGGCTGGGACCTCTACGACGAATGCGTAGCAATCCTCTCGCGCCTGCCGATTCGCGGCATCAAGCCCATCGAGATGTCCCCCGACTACGACTACCACCAGGTGCAGCGCCGCGCCGCGCAGGCAGCCCTCATCGAAACTGAGACGGGTACCTTCTGGAGCGCCACCACCCACATGTCCTGGTGGGAATTCGACGGCGAACCCCTCTTCGCGCAGGAATACACCCACCTCTCGCAGGCACTCGCAGAATGCGCCCTCACCGCACCCGTACTACTCGGCGGCGACTTCAACTCCGCCGCTCATCTGAGCGATGAAGGCTACGCGCTGGTCACCTCCAGCGGTATGGTCGATACCCGCTCGCTGGCGGAGCACACCGACGGCGAAAACACCGTCCACCGCGAAATCGCCGGTTGGGAAGGTAACACGGACGCCAAGCGCATCGACTTCGTGTTCACCGACCGCCTGCTCACGGTCAACTCCCACGCAGTCGTCTTCCGCGACAACTCCCCCGAAGCGATCTCAGACCACAGCGGCCTGCTCCTGGACATTGACCCCTCCAGCTGGGCACCGCAGAGCCTCCTTACGCCCCTCACCAACCAGAGCTAAAGGGCATCAGACGTTAGCCGCCCAACACGACGGCACCTATCGCAACACCCATTACAACCCCCAAGAGAAGGAACAATCATGACGACCCAGACCCAGTGGTGGCAGGAACCCGTTGTCTACCAGATTTACCCCCGCTCCTTCAACGACTCCAATGGCGACGGCATCGGCGACCTGCCCGGCATCACCGAGAAGATTCCGTACCTGGCGGACCTCGGCATCGAGGTGCTGTGGCTCTCCCCCATCTACGCTTCCCCGAACGATGACAACGGCTATGACATCTCCGACTACCGCGCCATCATGACCGAGTTCGGCACCATGGAAGACTTCGATGAGCTGCTCGAAACCGCGCACAAGCACGGCATCAAGCTCATGATGGACCTGGTCGTCAACCACACCTCTGACGAGCACGAATGGTTCAAGCAGGCACGCTCCTCCAAGGACAACCCCTACCGCGACTACTACATCTGGCGCGACCCCAAGGGCTTCGACGAGGACGGCAAGCCGATTCCGCCGAACAACTGGATTTCCTGCTTCAGCCCCTCCGTGTGGGAATGGGACGAGGCGACCGGCCAGTTCTACCTGCACTACTTCTCCATCAAGCAGCCCGACCTGAACTGGGAGAACCCGAAGGTCCGCGAAGAGGTCTACGACATCATGCGCTTCTGGCTGGACAAGGGCGTGGACGGCTTCCGTATGGACGTCATCAACCTGATTTCTAAGGACCTCTCCTTCCCCGATGACCCGGCAGTCCTCGCTGGCGGCCTCGACAACTGCCTGGCTGTCGCAGCTAACGGCCCGCGCGTGCACGAATTCCTGCAGGAGATGAACCGCGAGGTCCTCAGCAAGTACCCGGTCATGACCGTGGGCGAAACCCCCTGCGTGACCGTGGACGACGCCGCGCTCTACACCGGTTTCGACCGCAACGAGCTGCAGATGGTGTTCCAGTTTGAGCACATGGACGTAGATGCCTCCGAAGGTGGCGTGACCGGCAAGTGGTCCGACCGCCGCTTCAACCTGGTTGACCTCAAGAAGATCCTCACCCACTGGCAGGAGGGCTTGCACGGCCGCGGCTGGAACTCCCTGTACTGGAACAACCACGACCAGCCGCGCACCGTCTCCCGCTTCGGTAACGACTCCCCCGAGTACCGCACCGTCAGCGCCAAGATGCTGGGCACCGTACTGCACCTGATGCAGGGCACCCCCTACATCTACCAGGGTGAAGAGCTGGGCATGACCAACGTCTTCTTCGACGATGTGAAGGACTACAACGACCTGGAGATTCACGACTCCTGGCGCAAGTACGTTGAAGAGTCGGGCCGCGTCTCCGCTGAGGACATGCTGCGCTACATCAGCGCCTCCGGTCGCGACAACGCCCGCACCCCCATGCAGTGGACCGCCGGTGAAAACGCCGGATTCACCTCCGGCACCCCGTGGCTGAAGCTGAACCCGCGCTACACCGAAGTCAACGCGGAGGCAGAACTCGCCAACCAGGATTCGGTGTTCTACCACTACCGCGACCTGATTAGCCTGCGCCGCGAGCACCCGATCGTCCTGACCGGCGAGTACCGCCTGCTGGATGAAGAAGACGAGCAGGTCTACGCCTACCTGCGCGTGAACTCCGATGAGGACGCCGCCGCAACCGGCGAGCGCGCCCTGCTGGTCGTCGCTAACTTCACCGATGACACCGTTCAGCTGAACTACGCGGGCGGCAACCTGGACTCGGTGGTGCTGACCAATTCGCAGGCTCTCTCCTCGACTGAGCTGAAGGCCATCGAGAACACCCCGAAGCTGATCAGCTCGAACTACCGCGATGAGAACCGCGAGTTCACCGATGAAGGCACCCTGTTGCGTCCTTACGAGGCGAAGGTGTACCTCTTCGGTAACGCGTAAGTAAGCACACCCCAAAATGTAATGCGCGAGGGGGATCCGGTACAGACATTCCGGGCCCCCTCGCCCTATACTTCAATCACAGACACAATTTGTTCCTCTTTTCGGCTGGATAGCCAGTACAGAAAGGCAATTATGAGCAACTCCGAGGCATACGAGGTTCCCTCTTACGAGGGCCGCCAGTGGTGGAAGGAAGCCGTGGTGTACCAGGTGTACCCCCGCTCCTTCAACGACGCGAACGGCGACGGTATCGGTGACCTGAAGGGCATCACCGAGAAGCTGCCCTACCTGGCTAAGCTGGGCATCAACGTCATCTGGCTCTCCCCCGTGTTCGACTCGCCGAACGTGGACAACGGCTACGACATCTCTGACTACTTCGCCATCATGAGTGACTTCGGCACCATGGAAGACTTCGACGAGATGCTCGAAACCGCCCACAAGCACGGCATCAAGATCCTGATGGACCTGGTCGCAAACCACACCTCCGATGAGCACCCCTGGTTCAAGGAGTCCCGCTCTTCCAAGGACAACCCCTACCGCGACTACTACATTTGGAAGGACCCGAAGGGCTTCGACGAGGACGGCAACCCGATTCCTCCGAACAACTGGGCGTCCGAGTTCGGCGGCCCGGCGTGGGAGTGGGACGAGGCGACCGGCCAGTTCTACCTGCACATCTTCTTCAAGGAACAGCCCGACCTGAACTGGGAGAACGAGAAGGTTCGCGAGGACCTGTACTCCATGGTCCGCTGGTGGCTGGACAAGGGCGTTGACGGCTTCCGCCTGGACGCTATCAACATCATCTCCAAGCCCGAGGGCTTCCCGGATGACCCCTCCACCGACTTTGAGAAGCACACTTCCTCGATTCCGTTCGTCATCTCTAACGGCACCATGGTGCACCCGTGGATGAAGGAGCTCACCCGCGAGACCTTCAGCCGCTACGACGTGATGACCGTGGGCGAGACCAGCGCAACCAGCCCCCAGGACGCTAAGCTGTGGGCTGGCTACCACACCGGTGAGCTGAACATGATCTTCCACTTCGATCACATGGGCGTGGATAACGACCCGAACGGCAAGCTGGGCGGCAAGTGGTCCTACGCGCCGTACAAGCTGACCGAGCTCAAGCGCATCCTGAACGACTGGCAGACCACCCTGGAAGGTAACGCCTGGGGTTCGCTGTACTGGAACAACCACGACCAGCCGCGTGTGGTCTCCCGTTTCGGTAACGATTCGCCCGAGTTCCGCACCCTGTCCGCTAAGCAGCTGGCGACCACCCTGCACTTCATGCAGGGCACCCCGTACATTTACCAGGGTGAAGAGCTGGGCATGACCAACGTGAAGTTCGATTCGATTGAGGACTACCGCGATGGCGACTCGATCCGCTTCTACGAGGACATGCACGTTGACCACAAGCGTCTGAGCCACGAAGAGGCGATGCAGGCGATCTACATTAAGGGCCGCGACAATGCTCGTACCCCTGTTCAGTGGGATGCCTCCGCTAACGCTGGTTTCAGCCCCGAGGGTGTGACCCCCTGGATTGCTGTGAACCCGAACTACCCGTCGATTAACGCTGAGGCTGTTCTGGCTGATGAGGATTCGATCTTCTACCACTACCAGCAGCTGGTGGCTCTGCGCCGCGGCAAGCTGAAGGACCTGATGGTTTACGCGTCCTTCGCTCCGGTGGATTCGGTTCAGGTTCCGCACAACGAGGACGAGGCTGTGTACGCATACACCCGTACCGGTGGTGCGGACGGCAGCCCCGCGAACGAGTCTTTGCTGGTTGTTTCGAACTTCACCGCTGAGGAGCAGGAGCGCGACTTCGCTGTGCTTGCTGAGGCTCGTGAGGCTGGTGCTCGTGTTGAGCTGGTGAGCTCGAACTACAAGGACGATGCGGGTTCGACCCTGCGCCCCTACGAGGCGAAGGTGTACCACATCGTTCGCTAAGCGTTGTAGCTCGTTGAGTGCTACGGCGTGCCGATAAGGTGATAGACAGCAGAAGGAGGGTGAGGCTTATGCCCCCGCCCTCCTTTTGTGTTGCCCTCTGTGTTGTCCCGGCGTGCTTTCTTGGCTCTGCTTAGCTGGAGGCTCTGCTCAGTTGGAGAACACGAGCTGCAGGATCGGCACGGCGAGCGCTATCATTCCCAGGCTGACGACTGCTCCGGAGGCGATAATGGGTGCGGCTGTTCCTTCGTGCCGGTAGTGGGTTTCCAGAATGACGATGTTAGCGGCTGGCGGTAGCACTCCGAGGATAAAAAGTACCTGCGGGTGTGCCAGTAGCTGGTCGAGATGCACTCCGGTGTGCGTGTGCATCCAGTGTGCGGCGGTTAGTATGCCGACGCTGTAGACGCTCACGAGCACGACACGGAGTACGGCCCACCGGAGGGCTTGTGTTAGGTCGGTTCGGTGCAGGCGGGCGGTGCTCAGCCACATGCCGAGCACCATGAGCCCTACGAAGCTGAAGACCCAGGTGATGAGCCGGTAGATACCGGCGGCGTGGGTGTTGAGGAACGGTCCGGCGGGCAGGCATATCAGCCCGATTGCTACGGCGATAATGGGGCGGTTCGTGAGCAGGGACCGCAGTACTGCACCGACGGCAGCTTTGTGTGTGACAGCTTTTCGGGTGGGCTTGGCTCGGCTAGTCGTGAGTCCGTCTGTATTGGTTTCTCTGCGCATGAGTGAGGTGCCGAGGATATTACCCATGACGGAGTTGCCGATATACGCGCCGACGTAGAGGCGTACGGCTTCCTCGCCCCAGAAGCTGGCGACTACGGGGATTCCGAAGATTCCGGCGTTGAGGTAGACGAGGGCG
>ERZ773075.1163-NODE-1163-length-14838-cov-44.2997_pt1 | contig 14838 bp, 11 predicted proteins | sample MGYA00580614_ERZ773075 | MGnify/ENA primary metagenome ERZ773075 (study PRJEB29015, sample SAMEA2738021) | human oral metagenome | biome: human oral; feature: human-associated habitat; material: dental | place: China | collected 2043 ... | reverse complement strand
GTTGCACGGGCCGGGGCGCAGCACTCCCCCACCCGACGCCTCCCCCGCGCCCGACACCGCCGGGCGCGCCGGCGCCCGGCCCGTCACCGGTGGTGGCGGAGCGCGTCATATGCGCAACGCGGTAGTCGGTGCGCGCCAGCGCCGCCAGCTCCCAGATGAGCAGCAGCGCGGCCACGAGCCCGAGAGGCCAGGTGAGATAGGTGTGCCTGCGCGAGCGCTCGCGCTCGTCGGAGAACACCTCGGAGACATCGACAGCGGTGAAGTCGCTCGTCGGCGCGTCGTCGGCACCGCCCGTGCGCTGGAGGTAGGGCACTCCCAGGCCGGACGCCACGGTCTGGAGCTCGGAGGCGTCGGGCACGGAGACCGCGGGCTGGCCGGTGCCCGGATCCGCGATGTACTTCGGCTGGGCGTCGGGGTCCGGGGTCCGCCCGACCTCGAACTCGCGCATCCTTCCGCCCTCGGGCGTCCCGTAGCCGAGTACGGCGCCGCCATCGACCATCGACCCCAGCTCGCTCCACGACAGCCCCGCCGCCGCGGCGTCGGAGGCCCCGGAGCCGTTGTCGGTGGCCTCGCCGTCGGACATGATGTAGACGAGCCTGGCCGCCTCGGGGGAGTTCTCGGAGCTGGAGCGCAGGTCCTGGGAGAGCTGCGGCAGGGCCCGCTCCAAGGAGGACCCGTTGGAGCGCGTCGTCGGCTCCTGCTGCAACGATGCGATCCACGACGTGACGGCGTCGATATCGGTGGTCAGGGGGAGCTCGCGCGCCGCGGCCGAGTCCAGGGCGATGATGGAGAAGCGGGCGGCGGGGAAGGCGTCCCGGATGGCGCCGAGGTCCTGTCGCACGCCGTCGAGCCTCGTGCCCCCGCCGTTGTCCGGCCCACCGGCCCAGTCCTCGGCCGCCATCGACCCGGTGCGGTCGACGACGAGGTAGACCTCGATGTTCGACGTGGAGCGTGACTGGGTGGCGGGGATGCTGGGTCCGGACATGATCAGGACCGTCACGAGCGCGAGCGCCGTGCGCCGTCCCCAGACGGTCCTCGAACCGGGCTCCGCATCGTCGCGCAGGAGCCGGCGCCCCGACCACACCAGCACGACCACCAGCAGCGCAGCGGTAGCGACGACCAGGAGCCATCCCCGGGTCCCGAAGAACAACGGCGTGAAGATCATGCGCGCCTCCAGGCGGTCACGACCAGCAATGCGACGACCGCCGTCACGAGCCAGACGGCGTAGCCCTGGGGCACGTCGGTGACCCGCACCTCGCTGTCGCCCTCGAGCATGGTGGCCTGGTCGGCCTCCAGCTCCTTGACGATCCTCTCGACGGCCTTGGGATCGTCGACCTCGTAGAAGAAACCGCTATGGTCCTCGGTCACGGTCTTGAGATTCTCACGCGCCTGGGTCAGGGTCATGCCGGTCAGGCTCGGGTCCACGGTGCTGGGGTCGGAGCCGAACAGGGAGAACAGACGGATGTTCTCCCGAGCGGACAGGTCGGCGGCGTCGTTCAGGGAGTAGACCTGCTGGTGGTCGGGATCGACGACCTGGTTGTCGCTGGCCAGCACGATCGAACGCGAGCGGTCCTCGACCTGGTTGGCGTCGAAAGCGAGGCTGCACGAGGCGAGTCCGTCGCCGACGAGGGAGGACGCCTGGACGTCGGTCAGCATCGTGCCGCTGAAGGTCTGGGAGTACTTGTCCGACATGGGGTTGTAGAGGGTGGGCCTGAAGTCGAGGGCGTCGCCCGCCTCCCGGAACTGCGAGCGCAGGAGGTCGTAGTCGTCGGTGAGCGGCACCATGGTCTGAGCGGTCGTGTTCCAGGCGACCAGTGCCACGCGCTCGCCCTCGAAGGTGTCCAGCAGCTTGGTGAAGGTGTCGAGGATCTGCACGTCCACGGAGAGCATCGAGGTGGACACGTCCAGGCACAGCACGATGTCGCGGCTGGCCAGGGCATCGCTGCGCACGGAGCGATCCACCGGCCGTCCCGCCACGAGCGCGGCGGAGACCAGCCCGATGACGAGCAGGACGCCCAGGAGGGCGTGCAGGTACCGGCGTCGGCGCACCCGGCCGCGCACGAGCGGACTGGACAGCAGCAGCGCGGAGTTGGCGATGCGCCTCGGCTCCTCCCCGGCCCGGCGCCAGGGCACCGGGAGCACCTTGCCCGCAGCGGCGAGCGCACCGACCAGCAGGCCGAGGACGACCAGGACCCACGACAGCGGGGCCATCACCATCGGGTCACCACCTCCTTCGCCTCGCTCAGCGCCTCCTCGGCCGCGGCCTCGGGATCGCGGTCGAAGGACGGCTGCTCCCATACTGCCAGGAGCTCGCCGACGTGCCCCAGCGGGTTGGTGTCCAGCGGGCGGCGCTGACGGCGCACGCGCTCGAGGCGCTCCTCGACGTCGCCCGGGGCCCTCTCGGCGGATATGTCCAGGATCTCGCGCACCGTGGCGGTCGTGATGTCCTCACCGCTGCGGGCGGCGGCGAAGCCGCGCAGGATCGAGGCGAGCTCGAGGTGAAGAGCGCGCACGTCGATCTCGCCGGCGGCGAAGCGCGCCTCCGCGTCCGCGACGCGCTCGCTCCACTGACCGCGCTCGGCCGGCGCCATTGGGATGTCGCCGACCTCTCGACTCCGATCCCGCAGGGTGACGAGCAGGGAACGCAGCAGCCACGCCGCGACCAGGACCAGGCCGAGGACGGCGACGATCATCATCCACAGCGGCATCAGCACCGGACTGTTGATCGACATGGCTCTCAACGCCTCCTCTTCGACGAGGCCAGGCGCTGCCGGGCGAGCAGGTCCGCGATCCGGTCGACCAGGGAGGCGTCGTCGGTGATGGTGACGTACTCGATATGACGGGCGTCCAGCGCACCGGTCACGGCGGCCCGCCGCGCCAGGACCTGCTGGGAGACGCGGGCTGCCAGCGCCCTGTCCTCACGGAGGAAGGCGGGGACCTCGCCGGACAACTCGATGTCATGGGCGCGCCCGGGCGCCAGGGGGTCGTCGTCCTCGATCTGGATGACGGTGAGCTCGTGCTGAGCCGACAGGCGGCGCAGCAGATCGACGACGCGAGGCGCGAGGACCGGGTCGGGGTGGGCGGTGTCGGTGATGAGCACGACGAGACTGCGCCGACGGTGCCAGATGGAGACGCGGTCGAGGAGGGTGACCAGGTCGGAGGCGGGAGCCCCGGCGGCGAGGAGGCCGGCGCCCGAGCGGGTGGCCGCCGTATCGACCGTATCGGTCAGCTCCTCGAAGAGATGCGACAGCTGGGTCAGCAGCGTCTCGGCGTGCTCGGAGCCGGATCGCGGCGGACGCGAGACCTGCCGGGCGGCGTCGGCGGCGACCAGCGCGACCGGATCGCCGCGCATACGCGCCAGATAGGCGAAGACCTCGGCGACGGCCAGGGCGAGCCCGCGCTTGTCCTCGCCGGCCGGCGTCTGCGCCGCCATGGTCCGTCCGGTGTCGACCGCCAGCACCAGGGGCAGGTTGGCCTCCCGCTGGTAGCGCTTGATGACGGGCTGGCCGATGCGCGCCGAGGCCTTCCAGTCGATGTCGGTGACGTCGTCCCCCGGCCGGTACAGCGACAGGTCGTCGAAGTCCTGACCGTGCCCCAGGAGCACGGACTTGTGGCGCCCGTCGAGCAGACCGGTGGCGCGGCGCAGCGTGGGCAGCGCCAACCGGCCGCGCACGCGCGCCACCCGGGAGCCGCGGCCCATGGCGGGGGAGGGCGCCGCGGGCGCCGTCTCGGGCGCGTCCGACGAGGCCTGACTGCGGGTGGTCTTCATCGCTGCAACCGTGCCTGCACCTGTGTCAGCAACCATGGCCTCCCGGTCAGGGCGTCGGAACCGCTGCGAAGATCGCGTCGATGATCGCCTCGGGAGCGATGTCATCGGCCAGCGCGTCGTAGGTCAGCACCAGGCGGTGACGCAGGACGGCATGGCGCAGGAGGCCGACGTCGTCGGGCGTGACGTAGGTGCGGTTCGCCTGGAGGGCGACGGCCTGAGCGACCTTCATCAGCGCGATGCCGCCGCGCGGGGACGCGCCCACGCGCACATGCTTGTCCAGGCCGGGCACGGGGCGCGGCCCGCCCCCGCGGGAGGTGTTGACCAGGGCCACGATGTACTGCTTGATGACCGGATCGACGTAGACGCGCTCGACGGTGCCCTGGAGCCACTCGACGTCGTCGGTGCTGATGGGCATGGTCATCATGGCCTCCTCGAAGGCCCCCGACGCGATGCGGTCCAGGACGTCGGCCTCCTCGGCCGGCTTGGGGTAGGTCAGCACCTCCTTCATCAGGAAGCGGTCCATCTGCGCCTCGGGCAGGACATAGGTGCCCTCCTCCTCGATGGGGTTCTGGGTGGCCAGGACCATGAAGGGCTGCGGCAGCGGGTAGTTGACTCCGCCGATGGAGGTCTGCCGCTCCTGCATGGCCTCGAGCATGGCCGACTGGGTCTTGGCGCTGGAGCGGTTGATCTCGTCGAGCAGGACGATGTTGGCGTGCACCGGGCCGAGCTGGGTGGCCATCTCCCCGGTGGCGTAGTTGAGGACCTGCGTGCCGACGATGTCGTTGGGCATGAGGTCGGGGGTGCACTGGATGCGGCAGAAGGAGCCGGAGACCGCGGCGGCCAGCGTCTGGGCCGCCGTCGTCTTGGCCAGGCCGGGAACCGACTCGAGCAGGATGTGCCCGCCCGCGATGAGCGTGGACGTCAGCGCCAGGCGCAGGCGGTCCTGGCCGACCACGCGCTGGCCGAAGGTGTCGGCCACTCGCTTCAGGAGCTCGGAGGCGCGCTGGACATCGGCCTTCGGGGAGGCGGAGCGCGAGGACCGCTCCGCCTGGCGCTCGAGCTCCCTGGCGCTGGGCAGGGAGGCCGTGGGGGTGGGGTAGGAGGTGCCGGCCGGGGCGGGCGACAGACCGCCCGGCGCCGAGGGCTGCGGCACTCGAGTCCGGCGTCCGGAGCGGGAGGGCGCCTGGGGCACCGCCGGCGCCGACGGCACCGGCGCGGCCTCGGGGACGGCGGCCGACGGCATGGTGGCCTGTCCGCCGGGGACGGTCGTCATGCCGTAGGACTGCACTGGCTGGTTGCTCATGAAACTCCTCGTGCGCCGGAAGGGTGACCACGGCGCCACTGGCAGGCTATACGAGACGTCGGGCCGAGCCCAGGCGCATCGATGGGGATCCCAACACCCCGGCTCAGAGATCAGCCATCTCGACGTCGGATCCGGACAAAGACAGGCGCAGCCCTTTGTCGGTCACCGAGACCCGAGACAGGCTGAGCCCCTGCGGCAACGAGCCGGCGCCGACCGAGATCTCGGAGGACTCCAGCCCGACGTAGGACAGGACGGGGCGGCCCAGGAAGGTGGCACCGGGATCGAACTCGATGCCCCGGACCGTGATCGATGTGACACTCAGGAGCAGCCCGCCGTCGTCGGACACCGAGGGCGCGATCGTCATGGAGGCGGCGAGCCCGCCGAGCACACTGGTCGAGGCGGTCGCGGTCCCGGGATCATCGGCGGAGCCGAGCGCGCCCGCCTGCACGGTCAGGGCCGGCATATCGGGGGCCGCGGCCGCCACCATGGTCGTGAGTCGGTCCCACCCCACCGATGCCGTGGCGTCCACGCTCCGCGTCGGGAAGGGATCGGACAGACCGATGGACGTCAGGGTGGCATCCAGGTCGAGCAGCGTCAGACCGTCCCGCCCGGCCGCGGCGTCATCTCCGGAGGACAGCTCCAGCTCGCCGGCGGTGACCGCCAGGGAATCCAGTCTGCCCCCGAGGACCTGGGGCAGGACGAGGCCCTCAGTGGTGATCCGCGCGTCCGAGGACAGCCCGGGCAGCGCCGAGCGCACGACGGCGGCGACCCGCGAGCGCGTGTAGAACTCGGCGCCCGCGCCCGCTCCCCCGGCCACGAGGATGAGCACGAGCAGGACCACGACGGCGATGACACGGCCCCGGCGACGACGCGCACCGGGCCGGCGCAGCGCGCCGTCCCGGTGCGGGCCGCCGTCACCACCGACGACGCCCTCTCCGTCCGCACCGGTCTCGTCGTCATCGGCCGTGCTCACTGCGCCCGCTGCGCCCGCCATGTTGGCCGTGCTCACTGCGCCCGCCCTGCCCGCTCCGTGCCGCTCACCGCGCTCAGCCCCGCCCGTTCCCGGCATCGGCGCGCCCGCCGTCCCCGACCGCAGTCGTGCCCGTCGTCCTCGCGCCGGTCCCGCGCGCGGCGGCCTCGTTGTCGGCGTGCTCCTGGTCGAGCATGGGCAGATCCTCGGCCGTCACCATGAGGGTGGCCACGGCGTGCTCCACGAGCGCGGTGCGCCGGTTGGAGGCCGCGCCCCCGGCACGCCCGCCGCGCAGTCCCCGCACGCCCACACGGTCGAGCTTCTCGCAGACGTTGTCGAGCTTGCGATTGAACTTGGTCAAGGGCCATCCCAGGCGCGCGGCGGCGGCGGACGACGACGGGATCTCGGCGGCCCCGGTGCCGGCGCGCCGCAGCACCGGCTCGGACAGGGCGAGGACGAGCAGCAGCTGGGACTTGGTCATCGGAGTCACCCCGATGGTGGTCTGGCCGGTGGACTGCTGGACGCCGTCGATCCCCGAGAAATGCTCCTCGCCGGCGGTGATGAGATCGATCTCGTAGGTCGTCGGCCCCGCGGAGAAGGTGAGGATGACGCGCTGGAAGACCAGCGGCAGGCGGGCGCCCGGGGCGAGTCGGGACTGCACCAGTCCGTCGCCGTCGGTCAGCGTCGCGGACAGGCGAGTGCCCTCGTTGGCGATCCACCACAATCCGCTCTCGTGCGCCAGGACGAGGAAGCGCCGGTGGAGGTAGGGGTTGTCATCGATGTCGAGATCCCCGCCACGGCCGATGACGAAGGCGTCATCCGTCCCGATGCGGTGGATCTCGCCCGAGAAGTCGAGGACGAGCTCGTCGGGGCGGTCCGGATCGATCTCCGGCCGCTCGGTCCAGGTCAGATCGCTCATAGGAGGTCTCCTTGCTGTTCAGGAGCAGTATGCAGGGCTCGAGAGCGCGAGTGCTCGGGCAAGGCTGTTCAGCCGTTGGATCAGGATAACGGGCGGACGGCCGCCGAACGGCTAGATGGGTGGTTCGACCCGCAGCGCGACACCGTCCCCGACGTCCAGTAGGTCCCCCACGTACAGCGGCGTCGGCAGGGCCGGCGCGAGCAGGACCGCCGGCATCCCCGGTCGCAGGAGCACCGTGCCATTGTTGGAGCTCAGGTCGCGTGCGAGCACGTTCCAGCCCGCCGTGGTGATCGACAGGTGGGAGCGCGAGACCAGGTGGGTGGGGCTCGGCACCTCCAGGAGCAGGGCGCCGGGCTCGCCCCCCGGCTGCTCGCGCGGCGCGCGCCCGACGACGATGTCCCCGCGCACGGGCACGCTCATCCCCGTGGACAGGGCGAGCATGGCCAGGACCGGCCGCGGCACGGGAACGAGCTGTCCGCTCAGGGGCGCGGGGCAGCACAGGCAGACGTGGGCGTCCGGCGGGTTGGCATGGCCCACGACGCAGATGGCCGCCGTGATCATGGGGACGGGCACGACCTCCTGGGCAAGAGCGCCCGTTGAGGCCGAGGGCTCTGAGGGCGCCGAGGGCGGGGACCCGGAGTCCGGTCCCGGCGCCCCGATCGGTCCCGCCCGTCCCCGGGCGGACGACGCGAACGGCACGGGCGACGCCGCATCGCCCTCCCGGTCCGCCGCGTTCCCGTCCGGAGCGCCGGAGCCGCCCGTCTCCTCCGCGGCGCGGGCGGGCGCGGACGACTCGGGAGGCGAACTCACGGCAACGCGTCGACGGCGGCGCCCCGACCCCGGCTCGGGCTCGGGGTAGCGCGGGATCCGCTCGGGCGGGAGCGCAGTCGAGGAGGGAGCGGCGGACGCCTCCCGCGGGACCTCGCGATCCGCGAGCGCGTCGTCGGCGCCGGGGGCGTCGTCGGCATCGGGCCCGATGCTCATCGGCAGATCGTCGGGATCGACCCACACCCCGGTCTCGGCCGCGCTCGGACAGTCCGATGTGACGAACTCAACAGAGTCGGGGGAATCGGGGGAATCAGCGGCTCCGGCCGCGGTCGGGCCGGTGAGCGCCGCGCCCACGGCCGGCCGCAGGGCCTCGGGCGGCCCCCCGACGGCGAGGGCCGCGGGACTCACCAGGGTCTGCGGGGGGAAGGCGGGTGGTACCGCGGCCGGATGCATCCCCGCGTACCCGGCCGTCCCGGTGGAATCGGCGGCGACCGCCCGCGCAGCCTCCGGGCATCGGAGCCGAGCGGTGCTCGCAGGCTCGTCGGCGGTGGCGGCGGAGGCGACCGCAGGAGAGATGGGGTCGTCCGGTCCCCGAGCGCGCCGAGCCCGCGGAGCCTCCGGAGTCAACGGCTCGGCGGGTCCGCCCAGCGCCTCCAGCACCGCCCGCGCCGCCTCCGACGGGGCCTCCGGGGCAAGAAGCGCCTCCCCCCAGCGGCCGACGACGCGTTCCGGAACGCCCACGACGCCACTCGCCGGCGTGCTCCCGTGGGCCCCAGGACCCCCGGGACCCGCAGGAGCGCCCGGGCTCGCGGGGCTCACAGATCCGACTCCGGGACGAGATCGACGACCAGGGCGGTGGTGTTGTCATGGCCACCGGCCTCGAGCGCAGCGGCCACCGCCGCCTCGGCCGTGTGCTGCGGGCGCATCCCGGCGCCGAGAACAGTGGCCAGAGCCTCGTCGTCGAGCTCGTCGCTCAGACCGTCGGAGCAGATGAGCAGGCGATCTCCGTTCTGAGCGGGCGTGATACGGGTCTCCGGAACGGCCTCCTGGTCCAGCCCCGCCCCCAGCGCCCGGGTGACGACGTTCTTCCGGGGGTCGCGCCGGGCCTGATCCCGCGTGAGCTGACCGGCGTCGATGAGCGCCTGGACCTGGGAGTGGTCGTGGGACATCTGGGTCAGGACTCCGGAGCGCAGAAGGTAGACTCGCGAGTCGCCGATGTTGAATGTGATCCATGTCGCCGTCCCGGTCCGGTGCGCCAGGACGGCGCCGGCCACTGTGGCCCCGGGCCGGTGGGCCGCGTGCGAGGGGATCGCGGCGACCGCCTCACCGGCCGCGAGCACGGCCTCGACGATGACTCGCTCGTCGGCGACGACGGAACCGGACAGCGACGCGAGGGCGCTCAGAGCGGCCCGGGTGGCGGCGCGTCCGGCCGCGTGCCCGCCCATGCCGTCCACCACGACGAACGCCGGCGGCAGGGCGAGATAGCCGTCCTCGTTGACACTGCGCAACCGCCCGACATCGGTGGCCGCCCCGACGACGGGGACCAGGGCGTCGCCCTGCGGCCGGGGCGTGGCCGGGATCTCGCTCATGAACATCTCCTCGATGCTGGGGCGGCGGCCGGGGCGCGATCACGGCCGACGGTTGAATGGCGCCGACGATACCTGCACGGGCGCGACTCGGCTCACCTCAGGTAGGCTCTTTGAAGACCGGTACCCACCGGTGACCCGTTCCGTCTCCCTATGAATAACGTCCATACGGCACCAGGCGTGCACGGCGGGAACCGTGAACTTGTGGAGGACTCACCTCATGTCTCAGGCTCAGGACGACCTCGTCGCCGCGGCGAGCAACCCCAATGCGGAGCTCGCGACGCTGCACGAGCTCGCCAACAACTATCCGGGTCTGCGCCCCTACATCGCGGCGAACCCGCGTACCTACCCGGCGCTGCTGGAGTGGCTCGGCACGCTCGGCGATCCCGCCGTCGACGCCGCTCTGGCCCGGCGCTACGGTCCTGCGCAGCCGCTGACGACCGCCGCCGCCGACGGCTCCACCCAGGTCCTGTCCGCCGGGCAGATCGGGCCCCAGTCCCCCCAGGGCCCGGGCCAGCAGCAGCCCCTCGCCGAGACGCAGTACCAGCAGCCCGTCCAGCCGCAGGCCACCCAGGCCACCCAGGCCATCCAGCAGACGCAGTACCAGCAGCCCACCCAGCCGCAGGCCACCCAGGCCACCCAGGCCATCCAGCAGACGCAGTACCAGCAGCCCACCCAGCCGCAGGCCACCCAGCCCCAGTACGCCCAAGCCGCCCAGCCGCAGTACGCCCAGGCCCCCCAGCAGCAGGCCGCTCAGCCGACCCCGGAAGGCCTGTTCGGCATCGGCGAGGCGGCCGAGGAGGAGGACGCCGGGCCCCGCCCGACCCTGTGGCTGTGGATCCTCGGCGCCATCGCCATCGTCGCCGTGGTGGCGCTCGTCGTATGGTTCGTCCTGTCGAATCACGGCGGCGGGAACAACGCCGACGATGACGGGGATCAGACGGGCACCTCGCAGCAGGCGGACGACCCCACGAGCGACAGCCCCTCGAAGAAGCCCACCCCGTCGGCGTCGGCCTCCCCCACACCGAGCCCCTCGGCCAGCCCCTCGCAGAAGCTCGTGGCCCCCGCGCCGGCCGATGCCGTCGAGATGAGCTCCTTCACGGCTCCCAGCGGCAACATCACCTGCACGTTGGGGACGGACTCGGTCAGCTGCACGATCAAGGACCACAGCTTCGTGCCCCAGGACGCCTCCTGCGGGAACTCCTCGAGCACGCCCGTCACATGGACCGTCGGGAAGGACGGCGCGGCCAGCGGCAGCTGCGGCTCGTCCTTCGCCGGCTCGGGCGCGTCCCTCAACTACGGCTCCGCCGCGAAGAACAGCACCTTCGCCTGCACCTCGTCGGAGGACGGCATCGAGTGCTGGAGCCAGATCAGCGGACAGGGCTTCAAGATGTCCCGCGAGGACTCGAAGTCCACCAAGCAGTCCGGCCAGCGCTGACGAGGCCGACACGCAGTCAGCACGAAGTCAGCACCGACAGAACTAACGGGACTGACGGGAGGCCGGCGTCGCCTCCGCCTCTCCCGCTCCTCCCGCGAGCGCGCCCACGACCAATCCAGACAGGCCCATCGACCCATGTCCTCCACCTACGGGCGGATCCTGCGCATCCCCGGCGCGGCCCCCTTCTCCATCGCGGGGCTCCTGGCGAGGTTCCCCATGTCGATGCAGGGGATCTCGACCATTCTCGCCGTCCAGGTCCTGTACGGCAGCTACTCCGCGGCGGGGATCGTCTCCGCGGCGAACATCGTCGCGGCGGCCCTGGGCGCGCCCGTGCTGGCGCGGCTGGTGGACGAGCACGGGCAGTCCAAGGTGATGCTGCCGGCGCTGACGGTCTCCAGCGCATCCCTGCTCGGCCTCGTTCTGGCCACCGGGGCGCGCGCCGACCTGCGAGTGCTCATCGTGCTGGCGGCGCTCGCCGGCGGCCTGTCCGGCTCCATGGGATCGCTCGTGCGCTCGCGATGGACTGCGATCGTCACCCGCCCGGAGGACGTGCACACGGCCTTCTCGCTCGAGGCCGCCTTCGACGAGGTCGCCTTCATCATCGGCCCGGTTCTGGCCACGGCCCTGTGCACCTCGTCCGTTCTGCCGGTCACCAGTGGATGGTTCGTCTCGCTCATCCTCCAGCTCGGCGGCGGAGCGTGGTTCCTGTCCCAACGCGGGAGTGAGCCCGCGCCCCATCCGCGGCGCCGCCGCGCGCGCCCGGCGGACGCGTCGCGGGACGAGCCCGCCGAGGAGGCCCGGGAGGATGCCGACGCCCAGCCGCAGCGATCGGTGCCGCGCCATGGCGCTGTGCTCGCCGTCCTCGTGGCCTTCCTGTTCTCGGGGGCGCTATTCGGTGCGAACGACGTCGCCGCGGTGGCCTTCGCCACCGCGGCGGGGCGCACGTCGGCCTCGGGGATGCTGCTGGCGGCGTGGTCCATCGGATCGCTCACGGCTGCGCTGGCCTACGGAGCGCGCTCCTGGGGGTGGCCGCTGTGGAGGCAGTTCCTCGCCGGCACGGCTGTGCTCGCCGTCGGTGCCTCGACCCTCCCGTTCGCCCCGGGCCTGGTGGCGCTCGGCGCACTCATGGCCGCCACGGGCATGGCGATCGCTCCGACCATCACGACCGGCAACAACATCGTCCAGGTCACCGTGGCGCCCTCCCAGCTCACCGAGGGGCTGGCGTGGATCAGCACATCGCTGAACGTCGGGGTGTCGCTGGGATCGATGCTGGGCGGCCGCGCGGTCGACGCAGGGGGCAGCCGTGGCGGGTACCTGGTGGTCGCCGTCAGCGCCTGGCTCGCCGTGGCGGCGACTCTGGCCGGGCTGCCGGTCCTGCGCCGAGCGCGCAAGCATCTCAGCCTGCCGCGCTGATCGCGCCGATGACGCCGCGGCGTTCCTCGGCACCGCCGGCCGCCGCGCCGCGGGCGCCCCTCGGAGCGCGGAACCGGACCGATCCTGGTGCGGAGCCGGACCGATCTCGAGCCGGAACCGGACCGATCTCGACGAAGGGGACGAGAGCGAGGTGAGGAGGGGCGCGGGGGGCGACGCCGTAGACTCCGACGAGTGGACGAGAGCATGCGGAACGAGACGACCACCTCCCGTCTCGGCGCGGCCCGACTGCTGACCTCCTGCCCGGCCCGGGTCCTGGGCTGGGTCGCTCTCCTGGCGAGCGCCTACCCCTGGCTGTGGAGCAAGGACGGCCTCCGAGCGTTCAAGCTCGACGCGTGGGTGTACTACCACGGCATCGAGCAGTGGCAGAGGGGCGGGAGCCTGTACGACTGGTACGCCAATCCCACCGAGCGCCTGTGGCCCTTCACCTACCCGCCCTTCGCCGCCTGGGCGCTGAAGCCCCTGACCTGGGGCGACGATCGCACGGCCCAGGTGCTCATGGTCCTGGCCACGCCGGTGTGCACCGCGGTGACGGCCTGGGCGACCGCGCGCGCCCTGGGAGCCGGGGGGCGGGCGGCACGGGCCATGGCGCCATGGCTCGCGCTGGCGGGCGTGCTGCTCCTCGAGCCGGTCTACAAGACCATGGAGTACGGGCAGGTCAACGCGATCCTCATGATGCTGGTCGCCGTCGACCTGCTGGCGCTGCCCGAGGGATCGCGCTGGCGCGGCGTGGGCTCGGGGCTGGCGGCGGCACTCAAGCTGACGCCGACGATCGCGGTGGTCGTCCTGCTGGCGCGCCGCGAGTGGAGGGCCGCAGCCACGATGGTCGGCACCGCGGTCGCGGCGACGGTCCTGTGCTGGTGCGCCTGGCCCGCCGAGTCCGCGCAGTTCTTCTTCTCCGCGATGCTCGATCCTTCCCGCGCGGGCTTCCCCGACTACGCGGGCAACCAGAACCTCAAGGGCGCGGCCGCCAGGTGGCTGCCCGAGCAGGCGTGGACACCGGCGTGGGCGCTCGCCGTCATCGTGGTCGCCCTGGGCGCCTGGCTGCTGCTGCGCAGGCTGGCAGCGGCGCCGGGCGCCGGGGCCGGATCGCCCGACGACGGGGCCGGATCGCCCGACGACGGGGCCGGATCGCCCGACGACGGCCTCCTCCTGTCGCTGCAGGTGAGCGTCGCCATGACCGCCGGTCTGCTGATCTCCCCGATCTCCTGGTCGCACCACTGGGTGTGGTGCCTGCCCGCCCTCATGAGCCTGGCGACGGCCGCGTGGCGCTGGTGCTCGCCCGCCCTGGCGACCTCCGCCCTGGCGGGCGCGACCGTTCTCGCCCTGGCGATGCAGTGGTGGTTCCCGGGGCAGAACCATGTGGAGCAGAACTGGTCCTTCGCCGCCACCGTCGTCGGCTCGTCCTACACCTGGTGGGCGCTGGCGACCGGCGTCGTCCTGTGGACGGCAACGGGACGCGTCGCACGCGCACCGCGGGTTCCCCCCCGACGCGTCCCGGACGGGGGCCGGGCCCCGTAAGATCGGCTCGTGCCACTTTTCGACGTCATCCGCGCCGTTGAGGACCGGTTCCACCGGGACGTGATCCCCGTGCTCAGGCGGCGCGGCTGGCGTCCGCGCGTCATCGCTTACGACGGCTACGGCTCGGCCCGCCCCGAGCACGCGGGCCGCGATCTCCTGCGCGCGCGGGTCGACGGCGGAGCGGCGACGTCGGACATGGCCCGTGTGCTGGCGCGCATGGTGCTGCGTCCGCGGCGCGCCCCCGCCGAGGGCCCGCTGTTCCGCTCCGTGCCCGAGGGGGTGCCCACGACGGTGCGCGACGTGCAGGACGTGCGCGAGCTGGCCGCCACCAACCTCCTGGAGGCCCAACGGGGGTGGCGCCTGTTCGTGGACGCCCCCGTGCCCTACCTCCCCGTGACGATCCGCTTCGGGGCGGTGAGCGTGCGCACCCGGGCGGACCAGGAGGGGTACATCGACGTCGTCGTGCGCGGGCACGGCCTGGGGCCCGGCTGGCACGAGGCGCGCATCGAGGCGACCGGCGCCGGCACGGTGACCACCCGGATCCTGATCGTGGCGCCCGGACCGCGCCTGGGCATCGTCTCCGATATCGACGACACGGCCATGGTCTCGCACGTGCCGCGCATGTTCGTCGCCGCCTGGAACCAGCTGGTGAAGTACACCTCGTCGCGCGAACCGGTGCCGGGCATGGCCGAGCTGCTCACCCGGGTCGAGCGGGCGCACCCGGGCACGCCCGTCATCTACCTGTCGACCGGCGCGTGGAACGTCGTGCCCACCCACCGCTCCTTCTTCGAGCGCCACGGCTTCCCCGCGGGCCCGATGCTCATGACCGACTGGGGCCCCACCAACACCGGGCTGTTCCGCTCGGGGATCGAGCACAAGCGCACGGAGCTGCGGCGCCTCATGATCGATCTGCCCGACGTGACCTGGCTCCTGGTGGGCGACGACGGGCAGCACGACCCGCTCATCTACGGCGAGGCCGCCCGCGAGCACTCCGACCGCGTGGCGGCCGTGGCGGTGCGTCGGCTGACGCCGACCGAGCAGGTGCTGGCCGGGACGCAGCTCGCCCACCCCATGGGCCTGGGGCCGGAGGCGCGCACGCTCGCGGAGGCGGACGTGCCCGTGGTCGTCGGCGC
>ERZ773075.1162-NODE-1162-length-14869-cov-64.6579_pt1 | contig 14869 bp, 8 predicted proteins | sample MGYA00580614_ERZ773075 | MGnify/ENA primary metagenome ERZ773075 (study PRJEB29015, sample SAMEA2738021) | human oral metagenome | biome: human oral; feature: human-associated habitat; material: dental | place: China | collected 2043 ... | reverse complement strand
GCTTGGCCACCCACAGGTCCTCGAAACGGGGCTTGACGCCGGCGCCGTACCCCCAAGGGCGGTTGCGGAAGAGCGCCCAGGAGGCACCCAGCTCGGGTCGTGCGGACAGGAGCAGCCCTGCAGAGCTCGACGACTGGGCGATGGTCCGGTTCTGAGCGTCCTCGCCCAGGGTGCCGGACTGGGAGGCCACCACCACCCCTGCCATGGCCACGGCCCCCACAACCGCCAGCACGATGATCTGTGAGACCGCCAGTCGCCTCGGAGTGGGTACGTGCCACCGCGCCCAGGACGCCAGCGCCTGCCAGACGACCGTGCCCAGGATGATGGCGAGAAAGGCCAGGGTGGAGCGCGAGTCGGAGACGAGGAACACCCCGCTCAGCCCCAGCAGGGCCACGATCTGCACCAGTCGGCGCCGGTTCGCCACGAGGCTGAGGACTATGATCGACACCGCTGCACCGACCCCGAACTTCCACGGGTTGGGGCTGGTCTGGAACAGGGGCAGCGAGTCCAGGAACATGCCGACGCCGACCGCCAGTGCCGCACGCCTCGCCCCCAGGCGACGCGCGCCCCACACGAAGACGGCCACCGCGCACGGCACGGCCAGCAGGCTCAGAGTGGTGACGCGGCGCGCCCAGGCCTCCACAACGAAGCTGCTCTCGGCCAGCAACGACATGATGTAGGTCGTGCCCGCTGCCAGGATCGACATGGTGAGCAGCAGGGAGAACCGGCGCGCGTTGCGCACGGCCGTCCAGGTGACGGGGACCGAGGCGAGCGCGACGCAGTCCCCGACGCTCAAGGCGGCGGCCAGTTCGCGGCGCACGCCCACGCAGACCAGGAGGACCACGGCGATCGCCATCTCCAGCCGCCGTCGCCGGCGATTCTGCGTCGGACCCGACTCGGGATCAGCCTCCGACGGCGTCTGCGAGCCCTCGTGGGAGGCGGCCGGCGACCAGGACTGGGCCACGGCCGGTCAGGAGTCTTTCCGAGAACGCCGCCGGCCGATGATGAGCAACGGGTCCTCGACCTTGTCCTGCGGGTTCTTCTGGCTCAGGAAGTACAGCAGGATCGCCATGACGGCGCCGGCGGCCAGGCCGATGGCGGCTCCGATGAGTGCGGTGGACACGGCGGACAGGCTGGAGGGCGAGGTTGGGGTCGTGGGGGAGTCGACCACCTTGAGGGTCGCGGTCGTGTTCCCCGGCTGCCCGGAGTTGGACAGGTCTCGGGCCACCGTGTCCAATGCGGTCAGCTCGGCCTCCGCGATCCTGTGGGCGCGCTCGGGCTCGGTGCTGGTGGCGCGAATCTCCACCAGGGTGGTACCGGTCTTGCTCGTCACCGACACGGACTTGCGCAGCTCCTCCTGGCTGATCCCCGTGGTCTTGGAGACGTCCGCGAAGGTGCTCTCCGAGGTCCCGATCTCCACCAGCGTCGGCATGATGGAGGTCAGGTAGTTGAAGGTGTTGGTGGGGTTGGCCTCACTGTTCTCTACGCTCAGGTTCGCGTTGGCCGTGGAGGTGTACTGCGCCGGTGTCAGCAGTCCGAAGACGAGGCCGATGATGGTGCCCAGCACAACGTGCATGACCACGAGGACTGCGTTCTTGCGCAGCGCGACGATGAGGGTTTCCGGGTCCATGGGTTCCGTTTCGGTGATTGCGAGAGCAACAGAATAGCGTGCCCATCGGGGCATGGACCGGGCGCAGGAGGTGAATCACCTCGTTCCTGGGCACTTCTCAGCGCCCGCCGGACCTTGCTTCATGGGGAATGCTCGCACTCGGAGGACGGCTGACCGGCTGGAGAGTGACGAACGTGACGGATGAACGCGATGGGCGCCCGTCAAGCGGAGTGCCCAGGATGACGGTACCGGGTGGCGTTGAGCAACCCCGGCGACGCCTGGTGCCTTCGGTCAGGCCGAGTCGGAGGCGTCCTCGGAGCCCGAGGCGCCTGAGACGTCCGCGGGGTCGGAGTGGAGCCTGGGCCTGGCCTTCATGCCGCGCAGGCCGTTCCAGGCCAGGTTGACCATGTGGGCGGCCACCTCCTCCTTGCTCATCGAGCGGTCCTCCAACCACCACTGAGCCGGCATGGCCACGATCCCCACCAGCATCTGGGCGTACAGCGGCGCCGTGCGCGGGTCGAGGTCGTGGGCCGCGAACTGCGAGGCGAGGATCCCGGAGACCTCGATGGCGACGTCGGCCAGCAGCGTGGAGTAGGTGCCGGCCGCGCGGTCCGAGCCCGCAGAGAGGATGCGGAACCCGTCGGGGGAGTCCTCGATGTAGGTCAGCAGGGCCAGAGCCGCCCTCTCGGCGATCCGCGAGGCTGAGCCGGAGGCGTCAGGTGCCCCCGATCCGTCGGTGGTGGCGTCCGGGTCCGCTGCGGGGCCGGCGGCCGGGTCCGTGATCGCCGAGGAGATCGCGGCCGAGATCGTGGTGATCTCCCGGTCGACGACGACGGCGTACAGGCCCTCCTTGCCACCGAAGTGCTCGTAGACCACCGGCTTGGAGACCAGCGCGCGGGCCGCCACCTCCTCGACGCTGGTGGCGTCGAAGCCACGCTCGGCGAACAGCCCACGGGCCACAATGATGAGCTGCTCACGCCGTTCGCTGGCGCTCATGCGGGTGCGCTTGGCCGCCATGGTCCTATGCCTCACCCGCTTCACCGACCTGGCCGAGCCGACCGGCCTGACGGCCGGAGCGACGGCGCTCGGACCGCTGGGCGAAGCGCGCCGAGGCCAGGGCCCCGGTCCGGCGCGCCAGCCGGTGACTGGGAGCCTCGATGTAGCGCTGGAACAGCCAGGTCAGTGGCGCCGAGGCGAGCGGGGCCAGGATGAGCAGCCACCACGGCGAGATCGACTGCGTCAGCAGCCGCAGCGAGACGACGACCGGCTCGTGCACCAGGTAGAGCGAGAAGGACATGAGCCCCAGGTACTGCACCGTGCGTGAGCGCAGCAGGCCCCGCAGTGCCCCGGCCCTCACCACGAGGTGAACGAGGTAGGCGGCCGCGGCCAGGGTGACCGCGTTGGCCACGCGCTGGGCCAGGCGGCTCTCCATCCCCGGCCACCAGGCCAGGGTGATGAGCAGCAGGCAGGCCAGGGCCTGCGACGTCGCCCAGGGCCGGGGGCGCTCCGGAACAGGGGAGGGGTCGTGCCCCCAGGCCCAGCCCATGACCGCCCCGACGGTGAAGACCGGCAGGTAGCTGCCCGAGCCGGGGCTGGCGGTGATCACCGGTACGGCCAGGGCGGCCACCACCGGCAGCCAGGAGATCCGCCAGCGGGCGCACAGCGCCACCCCGAGGATCATCAGGGGCAGCACGAAGGAGAAGATGGCCTCGGCGTGCAGCGACCACAGGACGGTGTTCCGGTAGGCATGCTTGGGGATGAGCAGGTACTCCATGAGCATCTGGCGCGCACCGAGACCCGTGGGGTGGGTGATCGTCATCCAGCGCCCCAGCGCCGGGTTCTCCGAGCGCGGCACGAGCAGCATCGCGACGACTGCGAAGGTGGTGGAGGCCGCCGCCGGCAGCCACAGGCGCACGAATCGCCGGGGGGCGTAGTCGACCCAGTCGAAGCGCCGCCCCTGGGCGTGGCGGCGGGCCACCGGGTAGGTCAGGGCCACGCCGGACAGGACGAAGAAGATGAGGACGGCCTCGTGACCGGCCCACAGCAGGTGAAGGGGACTCTGGGTCAGGATCCGGTTGAACGTCCCGGTGGGGACGACGCCGGGACGGGCGCCGACCTCGGCCAGCGCCGGCACAGTCTCCAGAGCGTGGTGGACGAGCACGACGACGGCGGCCAGCCCGCGCAGGCCGTCGAGCTCGACGAGGCGCACCGCCGCCGGCTTGTGAGGTGAGGAGGGAGGGGGAGAGGCGGGGGCGCCGGAGGGGGAACTGGACATGGGGCCATCCTGCCCTGTCACCCCGCCCGACCGCGAAGTCCTGCGGGTGTGGCATCCGTCCGCCTGCCCGTGCGTCGGCACGAGTCCTGTGCGGTAGTGCTCGACGCCGTCGAGCCGCAGTGGACCGCGCCTGGGTGGGATGGGCGAGAGCCGTCGAAGGTGCCAGGCGCCGCCGGGACGTGAGAGACTGTCCCGGCGTCGCGCCCCTCGACACTCGGCCGGGGGCTGGGACGCACCTTTCCGCCCTGGTGTAGCGGCAGCACGCAGGCCTTTGGAGCCTTGAGGCCCGGGTTCGAATCCTGGGGGCGGAGCGGCGTAGCATTGACGGCGTTGGGGTTCCCTCGCTCTCACGCCCATCGGGTGGCTCTCCGGTCGCCTGCGGGTCGCGCGCCATCTCGTCCGTCCATCCGTACCTGATCAGAAACCGTTGGAGTCCGTCCCCGTCTTCGTCCGGTCGCCGGCCGGATCCGTCGGGAGCTCGGGCACGAACCTGTGAGAAGAGGACACGTGACCCCCACCGTACCCGCCGCTGTCATCGTTATGGCCGCAGGCAAGGGAACTCGTATGCGATCGGTCACCCCCAAGGTCCTGCACCGGATCGGCGGTCGCAGCCTGGTGGACCACGCCGTCACCGCGGCCAGGGGGCTGGAGCCCCAGCACCTCGTCGTCGTCGTGCGCCACGAGCGCGACGCCGTCATCGCCCACCTCGCCGAGGTCGCCCCCGACGCCGTCCCGGCCGACCAGGACGAGGTCCCCGGCACCGGGCGGGCCGTGGCCTGCGGGCTGGCCCATCTGCCCGAGGACCTGACCGGGCCCGTCGTCGTTACCAGCGGGGACGTCCCCCTCCTGGACACCGCCACCCTCCAGGCCCTGCTGGCCCAGCACGCCGAGCGCGGCGACGCCGTCACCCTGCTGACCACCGAGCTCGACGACCCCAGCGGCTACGGGCGCATCGTGCGCGAGGCCGACGGCACCGTCTCGGCCATCGTCGAGCAGCGCGACGCCACCGAGGCCCAGCGCGCCATCCGCGAGATCAACGCCGGCGTCTACGTCTTCGACGCCGCCCACCTGCGCGCCGCCCTGGCGACCCTGGGCATGGACAACGACCAGGGCGAGCTCTACCTCACCGACGTCGTCGCCCACGCCCACCAGGCCGGCCGGCCCACCAGTGCGCTGGTCGTCACCGACCACTGGCTCGTCGAGGGCTGCAACGACCGCGCTCAGCTCGCCGAGCTCGGCGCCGAGCTCAACCGCCGCATCCTGGCCGGCTGGATGGCTCGGGGCGTCGGCGTCGTCGACCCGTCCTCCACCTGGGTGGACGTCACCGCCGAGCTCGCCCAGGACGTCACCCTCGAGCAGGGCGTCCTCGTGCGTGGAACCACCCGGATCGGCCAGGGCGCCCGGGTGGGCGCCTACGCGATCCTCACCGACGCCGTCATCCCGGCCGGCTGCGTCGTCGCCCCCTTCAGCCAGCTCGACGCCGACGCCGCCCAGGCCTGACGCATGAACCCTGCGCATCACCGGCCCAGGCTGAGTCGACCATCTGCTTCCACCTCCGTCTCCAACAGTCACATCAAGGGCCGTACCGGCCGTGAGAAGGGAACCACGTCATGACGGGCATCATTACCAAGGGTGAGAAACGGCTGGTCGTCGTCTCCGGGCGCGCCCATCCCGAGCTCGCCCAGGACGTGACCAGTGAGCTCGGCACCGAGGTGCTGTCCTCCACGGCCTACGACTTCGCCAACGGGGAGACCTACGTCCGCTTCAACGAGTCGGTGCGCGGCTGCGACGTGTTCGTCGTCCAGTCCCACGGCGACCGCGTCAATGACTGGCTCATGGAGCAGCTCATCATGGTCGACGCCCTCAAACGCGCCTCCGCCAAACGGATCACCGTGGTGGCGCCCTTCTTCCCTTACGCCCGCCAGGACAAGAAGCACCTGGGACGTGAGCCCATCAGCGCCCGCCTCGTGGCGGACCTCTACAAGACCGCCGGCGCCGACCGCCTCATGAGCGTGGATCTGCACACCTCCCAGGAGCAGGGCTTCTTCGACGGCCCCTGGGACCACCTGTGGGCCCAGCCGGTGCTCGTCGACTACGTGCGCACCAGGGTCGACCCCGCCAACACCGCGGTCGTCTCCCCTGACGCCGGCCGCATCCGGGTGGCCGAGCGCTGGGCCAACCAGCTCGGCGGCACGCCACTGGCCTTCGTTCACAAGACCCGTGATGTCTCCCGCCCCAACGAGTCCGTGGCCAATCGCGTCGTCGGTGACGTCGAGGGGCGCTCCTGCGTCCTGGTCGACGACATGATCGACACCGGCGGCACCATCGCCAAGGCCGTCCAGGTGCTCCTGGACTCCGGGGCCAAGGACGTCATCGTCGCCGCGACCCACGGGGTGCTCTCCGGGCCGGCCGTGGACCGCCTGTCCACCTGCGGGGCCCGCGAGGTCATCGTCACCGACACCCTGCCGATCCCCGCCGGCAAGCGCTTCGATCAGCTGACGGTCCTGCCGATCGCGCCGCTGCTGGCCCGGGCCATCAAGGCCGTCTTCGACGACGGCTCAGTCGCCTCGCTCTTCGACACCGTCGGCGTTGCCGGCGCCTGAGACCGGGAGGCCGGAGGGCCGACCCGATACGGGGACGCCCCTGTATCGGGGCTGATACCTCGCTCGCCGGCTCTCGCACCGTTGCGCACCGCTGTGCGCCGCCCTCGCAGGGTGCCACCACCGGGCCCGGCGAGGGCTTCGTCATGCGCCCGATGGGCAGCGGTCCCATGAGGATCAGTCGCGGCCGGGGGATCCAGGGGATACAGTCGCTTCCAGGTAACGATTTCATTGCTATTCAACCCACCGGTTGCGTAGTGTGGAACCGTCACTGATTCGTGTCCTACCCATACGGGACGTCCTAACTGAAATAACGCGCTCTACCAGTTAAATTAATTTAGTCACAGGTATTCGGCTGGTGGTTTTTGTTGCGTGAAGTCCCTGTCGTATCTGCGATATACCGCCACCTCGTGAGCGTATTCACAGTCATATTTCCCGGAGGTTCCCGTGCGACGCCGCTCCAGCGCTCCCCGCCTTCTCATCATTCTGTCCCTTGTTCCGCTCCTCCTCGCCGCGATGGTTCTCCTCACCCCCGCCGCTCCGGTGTCGGCGGCGGATGACAAGGCAGACTCCGACGTCGATGCCGGCGGAAGCGACAACGACGATGGCGCGGGCAAAGCGGGTGCCGGCGGTCAGGCCGCCGATCCCACCGGCCAGTCGTCCCAGGAGCCTCCGTACACGGCCGTGCCTTTGCCTACGGCGCAGATCGACGGCGTCGCCTGGGGACAGCTCGTCGTCGGCGACGTGGTCTACGTCGTCGGTAGCTTCAGCAACGCCCGGCCGGCCGGGGCCCTTGCAGGACAGCAGGAGGTCCCGCGCTCCAACATCCTGGCCTACGACATCAATACCGGGGAGCTCATCGAGGACTTTGCCCCCACCCTCAACGGTGCGGGACGAAGCCTGGCCCTCTCCGAGGACGGCAAGACCCTCTACGTCGCCGGGGAGTTTGACAGGGTCAATGACGAGTGGCACAGCCGCCTGGCCGCCTTCGACATCTCCCAAGGGCACGGAACCCTCATCTCCTCCTTCCAGCCCGTGTTCAGCACCACCGTCAAGGACATCGCGGTGGCCGGCGACACCCTCTACGTCGGGGGCTACTTCACCAAGGTGAACAACCAGCAGCGGACCCGCCTGGCCGCCCTCAAGGCCTCCACCGGCGAGCTCCTGGACTGGACCGCGTCCGCCGAGGGCCCCAACGCCCAGGTCTACGCGATCGAGGTCTCCCCGGACCACTCCAAGGTCGTCATCGGTGGCTCCTTCTCCTCGGTCAACGGCTCGAGCAAGCCCGGCTACGGGATGGCTCTCCTGAGCGCCTCCACCGGTGAGGTGCTGCCCATGCCCGTCAACGACACCGTGCGCACGGCCGGTGAGAAGGCCGCCATCTTCGACATCGCCGTCGATGACGCCGGCTTCTACGCCACTGCCTACTCCGCCGTCGGACGCCTCGACGAGGCCAATCTCGAAGGGAGCTTCAAGGCCGACTGGAACGGCAACCTCGTCTGGCTCGAGCCCTGCCACGGTGACACCTACGGGATCGCCCCCACCAAGGAGATCGTCTACACGGTGGGTCACGCCCACTCCTGCGAGACCATCTACGGCTTCCCCAACATGCCCGAGGTGCGCAAGGACGGCTCTCATCCCCTCTACGTGCGGGCCATGGCCTTCACCAACAGTCCCGACATCACCATCCGCCACCAGGGGGTGGTCGACGGCTACCAGGACTGGTCGACCTCGGGCTACAAGAGCCCCACGATCATCGGCTGGTACCCGGACCTGGAGGCGGGCAAGGTCACGGGGATGTCCCAGGCCGCCTACAAGGTGGACGTCACCGACAAGTACGTCCTCATGGTGGGTGAGTTCATCGAGGCCGACGGCAAGGTCCAGCAGGGGATCGTGCGCTATCCACGGCGCGCCGGTCAGCCCACGCTGCCGCCCGAGGGCAAGGCCGAGACCTTGGGTGCCAAGGCGGAGGTGACGACGTCGGGCTCGGTCAAGGTCTCCTTCACCGCCACCTGGGACCGTGACGACCCAACTCTGACCTACAGCCTCTACCGGGACAATGAGACCACGCCGGTGGCCACTGAGAAGATCAGTGACACCCGCTGGGCGCTGACCTCCCACACCCTGGAGGACACCGGTTGCCCGGCCGGCGAGCACACCTACCGCCTCGTGGTCTCCGACCCCAGTGGCAACACGATCACTGCTCAGACCTCGAGCATCACGGTCTCCAAGGATGCGAAGAACGCTGGCAACGCGAAGAACGCCGACAAGAAGGCGGGCAAGGATGGTGACAAACAGGCCGACGACACCGAGCGGGCCGATGACTCCGAGGCGGACGGTGAGGGCAACTGAGACGGCGTTGATCAGGCGGCCCGGGGAGGCCCGACCGGACTGATCGGTTCGAGCGGAGCAACAGGGCGGGCCCGATGCGTGAGGCATCAGGCCCGCCCTGAACATGTGTCGGTACTCGGCGGCCGGTCTACCAGGGGGAGCGGCGCGGCGACTGCGCGCGGCGGCGGGCCGAGGCCGCGGAGGCCGCCGACGTGGAGGTCGACTGCTGAGCCGAGGCCGCCGACGACGCCGAGGCCATCTGCTGGTTCGGCTGAATCGACGGCGGAGGAGGCGGCGGTGGGGCGTCCGGCGGGTCAGGGCTGCGGTGACGGCCGCCGACCGAGGCCGGAACCGGGGTGAGGTGGCGGGTCTGGTCGTTGGAGGACTCCTCAGCCAACGGCGCTACAAGAGTCAGACGCGGCTTGGACATCCGCCGACGGCGGGCAAGGGTCTGTCGGCGCGAGGGCGCCTGCTGGCGCACCGACGTCGGGCGGGAGAGGGAGGGTGACGAGGGGGACTCGGCCTCGGGGGACGACTCCTGGATGCGTGAGGAGGAGCGTGTTGCCCTTGTGGCCGTCGTGGCCTCGGGAGCCGAGGTTGAGGTCTGGGTCCGGCGGCGGCTCGTCGTCGTCGGAAGGGAGGACGCGTCCTGCCAGCCGGTCGGCGATACCGGACGGTCCGCCGACGGCGGGGTGATGCGACGTCGGGTGGGCACGCTCGGCGCGGAGGTCGATGCCGGCGTCGAGGTGCGCCGGCGGCTGGACGCCGGGGCCGCGGAGGCGGAGGAGGGCATGGCCGAGGATGTCGGGGCCGGTGCCGGAGCGGGCGGGTACTGGTAGGAGGTCGCACCCGGCGTGCCTGATGAGGCGGGGGACTGCGAGGAGGCCGAGGAGGCCGGAACGGTCTGCCCAGTGGGAAGCGCGGTGCTGCGCCGGCTGGGGGCGTCCGGTGCCCCCGGGGAGCGGTGGCTGCCGGCGGTCGACGCCGAGGTGTACGGCTGCACCGCGATCGAGGGGGAGGCCGGTACCGTCAGGTCCGCGGGAGTGGGAAGCGGCGGCGGAAGAGGCGCGTGCATGTAGGACGGCGCGGCCTCGGGTGCTGAGGCGGTCTGCTGGCGGTGCATCGCCGAGGTGATGCCGGAGGTGAAGGAACCGTGCGCGGGAGTGTGCGCAGGAGCTGAGGCCGCCGACGCCGACGACAGTGAGGCTGCCGGGGGCATGGACGTAGCCGAGCCCGCCGGGCTCATGGGGGCCGCAGACCTCGTCGACGACGCCGAGGAGATCGAGGACGGCGTTGGCGCGGGAGCGCGGGACGCCGCCTCCTGCGCGGAGGGCTGCGCCGGTGCCGGGGAGTACAGAGGAGCGGAGACCGCGGGCATCGCGGTCGTCTGATCCGGTGCCTGCTGCGCGGAGAAGACCGGGGCGGCGGCGGAGGACGCCGTCGGCTGGGACGCCGGCACCGGAGCCGAGCTCGACGACGCCCCCGACATCATGGGTGCCGAGACGGGCGACGGCATCGAGGCGGGGGTGGGCTGGGGAGCGAGGGCGCCGGGAGCCTGGGCCTGCTCGGCGGACGGGGTGAAGGAGGCCTCCGGCGAGGACGGAACCGGCGACTGAGCCTGAAACTGCTGGTACTGGTAGGGAACCTGCGCCTGAGGCTGGGCCGGGGACGGGCTCGGCTGCAGGAGGGCGGCCGTCTTCTGACACAGGGCCCGCAGGGAGGCCGCTGCCCGCCCGGTGCGTACCTCGCCGTCGTGGCCGCTGCTGCGGCGGTGGCGGAACATGGCGTAGGAGACGGAGGCCAGCAGTCCCAGCAGCAGCCCGGAGATCGCCGAGGCGCGGGCTCCGGGGCGCTCTATGGTGGTGGTGGCCGTGGTGGCCGGTGAGGTGGTGCTCGTCGTCATCCCCAGGGCCTCCTTGCCCAGCAGGTCGCCGGAGGAGAGCTCCTTGTTGAGGGAGGCCGCCGTCGCCTTGGCGATGTTGACGGCCTTCTCCTTGCTGCTGGCCTTGGCGGTGATGGACAGGACCAGGGTCTCGGGCGGGTTGGTGACCGTCAGGGCGTCCGAGAGGTCCGAGGTCTTCATGTTGAGGGACTTCGCTGCCGGGTCCAGGACCTTCGGACTCGTGGAGAGCTCCACCAGGGTGGGCATGAGGTCCTTGGCCTGAGTCGAGAAGGAGGGGGTCTCCTTGGACTTGGGCTGGATACCCAGGGTGGTGGTTGCTGCCGCGACCGGTTTGGTCGACAGAGCCACCCCGAACCCGGCCAGGGTGCATACGAGCAGGATGACGAGGCAGGCTACGAGATTCCTGCGGATGGCGTGAAGGATCTGCGAAGGCTGCACGCTGCTCCCCATCTGGTCTGGTTCTGGTCGTTTCTAGCGTCCGGTCGGATCCGAGCGGAACCCGGCGGATGCTGAAAGGCTACGGCCCAACCCTAACTGTAAGATCACGTTCAGGTCTCGGTGACTGTAGTAGCCTTCCTGCGCCCCCCGGCCTGCCTGGGTTCCTCAATCGCGGGGGACCTGGCGATGTGGTGAGTCTTTCACCGGGGCCGTGGGGCCGGCGAGGGCCGTCGGGACCCCCGTCAGCGCGGCGAAGAAGACGTCGGGGTCGGTCGAGTGCGGCCGACGTCGTCGGACTTCTTCCGGCCCTACCTGACCTTGGTCAGGTCGCCGGAGGTGCTCCCAGCATCTTCCCGGACAGTTCCCACAGCGCGCCCTCGGCTGCAGGTGATGTCGCCGCGGCATCACCATCACATCACGACGACACACGACAAGGGAGGAACGATGTCCCTCGCCAGGACCCTGTTCATCGTCCTCCCCATGGTTGTCGCCGCCCTGGCGGTCCTCATCCTCGTGGCCGACCGCATCCACCGCCGCCCCATCGTCGGGGCGGGGCTGGTGATGTGCGCGATCGGGTTCGTGCCGGTGTGGGTGATGATCCCCGTCGAGCCCAATGTGCCTCCGGCGACCCTGGCCTGCTTTCTGGTGATCATCGCACTTCTGCCCGGCTTCTCGTGGCGGCTGACCAGCGGGGACCTCATGGTCGCCACCGCCTGGGGGCTGGTGGGCCTGTCCGTCGCCGCGGGCTCGCCGCTCAACTACGTCCTGTCCGACCTCGTCTTCGGCGCCCTGCCCGCATACCTCGCCGGGCGGCTGCTCGTGGAGCGGCTCGGGCTGCGGCGCGTGGCCGAGGTCCTGGCGATCGTGTGGATCGCGGTGTCCGTGCTGGCACTGCTCGAGGCCGTCACCACCATCAACCCCTTCAGCTACATCACCGTCCACAACAACCTCTATGAGGAGTGGTCCCCGCCGCTGGCCAGGGGGAGCCTCACCCGCGTCGAGGGCGCCTTCGGCCACCCCATCGCCCTGGGGGTGTGCCTGGCGGCGGGGATCCCGCTCATCCTGGCGACGCGCTGGAGGCCGGGCTACCGGATCGCGGCCGGCGCCCTCGTCCTGGGGGCGACCATCCCCACCTTCTCCCGCTCAGCGATCGCCTGCGCCGTCATCGCCGTCATCCTCAGCCTCATGCAGGTGCACACCAATATCCCCGCCTTGTGGCGGATGGGTTTCCTCACGGTGCTGGTCGGCGTGGGCAGCGTCCTGCTGCCCTACGTCCTGGGGGTCTTCGACTCGGCGGGCCGCGAGCAGGAGGACTCGGCCGGCTACCGCGGCGACATCCTGGTCCTGGTGCGCCAGCTCAATCCGCTCGGGCTGTCCTCGGCCTACCAGAAGTCGGGGGACTCGGTGGCCTGGGGCGGCTACAGCTCCATCGACAACCACCTGCTGCTGACGGCGCTGCGCTTCGGGTGGATCCCCGTGGTGCTCATCATGGCGGGGCTGCTGGTGTACCTGGCTCGGGCCTTCATCCAGCGCTCCAACCCCGCCCAGATCGCCCTGCTCAGCCTCATCCCGGCCTACGGGACGGTCGCCTTCATCACCCAGATCGGAACCGTCGTGTGGCTCATCGCCGGGATGGCGGCCTCGGCGCAGGTCTCGGTCCTGCTGGAGAGCCGCAACAACACCACAGGTGGGGGCGTGGGCGTCGTCGCCGGGCACGCCAACCCCTGGAACCGGATCCGCAGTCGGGACTGGTCCCGCAGTGCCTTCACCGGTCGGCCGGTGCGCTCAGCCGTCCACGCCGCCGATGGCACCGAGGCGGGGAGTCACTAGACTCGCGGCCGTGCTTCTGACTGCGCTCCTGCCTCCGCTGCTCGCCGACGCCGACATCGCCCGCACCGTTCGCGCCGCCTCCTCCCGCCGGCGCTCCGACCGCAGCCTCGTCGTCGCCCCGGGCGCCCGGCCAGCCGTCCTGGCCGCCATGGCCCTGGGCGAGGAGGGCGTCAACCGGGTGGCCGGCGACGACGCCGAAACAGCCGAGCGGGCCACCGTCGGGCGGAAGGACGCTGACGCCGGCGCCGCCTCCGGTACGCCCCTGCTGGTCGTCACCGCCACCGGTCGCGAGGCCGAGGAGACCGCCCTGGCCCTGCGCAGCTACCTGCCGGCAGACGACGTCGCCGTCATGCCCGCCTGGGAGACCCTGCCCCACGAGCGCCTCTCGCCGCGCGCCGACACCGTCGCCCAGCGCCTGTCCGTCCTGCGCCGCCTGGCCCACCCCGAGGAGGGCGGGGCGATCCGCGTCCTCGTCGTCCCCGTGCGCGCCCTGCTGGCGCCCGTCATCGCCGGGCTCGGCGAGCTCGAGCCCGTCCAGCTGGCCCCCGGTCTGACCGTGGGCCTGGAGGAGACCGCCCGCCGTCTGGAGGCCGCCGCCTACACGCGCGTCGACATGGTCGAGTCCCGCGGCGAGTACGCCGTGCGCGGCGGCATCCTCGACGTCTTCCCGCCCTCCGAGCCCAGGCCGGTGCGCGTGGACTTCTTCGGCGACGAGATCGACGAGGTCTCCTCCTTCGCCGTCGCCGACCAGCGCACCATCGAGGCGCTGGGCGCCGTGACCGCCACCGCCTGCCGCGAGCTGGTCCTCACCGACGCGGTGCGCGAGCGCGCCGCCGCCCTGGCCGACGCCGTCCCCGGCGCCGCCGACATGCTGGAGAAGATCAGCCAGGGCATCGCCGTCGAGGGCATGGAGTCCCTCGCCCCGGTGCTGGTCGACGCGATGGTCCCGCTGCTCGACCTCGTCGGCGACCGGCTCACGGTGCTGCTGGAGCCCGAGCGGGTGCGCAAGCGCGCCGAGGACCTCACCGCCACCACCGGTGAGTTCCTCGCCGCCGCCTGGACCTCGGCGGCCTCCGGCGGCACAGTCCCCGTCGACCTGTCCGCTGCCGCCTTCGCCCACCTGGCCGAGGCTCGGGCACTGGCGATCTCCACCAACCGCGGCTGGTGGTCCTTCACCGCCCTGGCCGCCGGACCCGAGACCACCCGCCTGCCCCTGAGCGACCCGCGCACCTACCGCGGTGAGCTCGAACGAGCCGTGGCGGACCTGGGCCGGCTGGCCCGTCAGGGCTGGACCGTCGTCGTCGCCACCGACGGCCCCGGACCGGGCCGGCGCATGGCCCAGCTCCTGGGCGACGGCGACGTCCCCGCCCGCATCGTCGACCATCTCTCCGAGGCCGGCGAGCTCGGCCGCGAGGCCGACTGGGTCCCCGACCCGGCCGTCTCCACCGAGGACGCGGTCGGCGAGGTAGACGGTTCAGCCGCCGTCGACGTCGCAGCTGATGCTGCGGCCGGTTCCCCGGCGGGACCGGGTGACGGCGTCGTGCGCGTCACCCAGGCCAGTGCCGGCCACGGCTTCCTCGCCGAGGGACTACGCCTGGCCCTCATCGCCGAGTCCGACCTCACCGGGCGGGCCTCGGCCGGCCCTCGCGAGCGCCGCAGCCTGCCGGCCCGCCGCGCCCGCCGCTCCGTGGACCCCCTGTCCCTGCATGCCGGGGATCTCGTGGTCCACGCCCAGCACGGGGTGGGGCGTTTCATCGAGCTGAGCCGGCGCACCGTGGGCGGGGCCCGCTCGTCGGCCACCCGCGAGTACCTCGTCATCGAGTACGCGCCCTCCAAGCGCGGCCAGCCCGGCGACCGCCTCCTGGTGCCCACCGACGCCCTGG
>ERZ773075.1159-NODE-1159-length-14910-cov-129.121_pt1 | contig 14910 bp, 9 predicted proteins | sample MGYA00580614_ERZ773075 | MGnify/ENA primary metagenome ERZ773075 (study PRJEB29015, sample SAMEA2738021) | human oral metagenome | biome: human oral; feature: human-associated habitat; material: dental | place: China | collected 2043 ... | reverse complement strand
TCTGGATCCGGATCGGCCCCATGAGCTTCCAGCCGGCCGAGCTGTCCAAGGTGCTGCTCGCGGTCTTCTTCGCCTCCTACCTGGTGGCCAACCGGGACAACCTGGCCCTGGCGGGCCGCAAGTTCCTGTGGATGAGCCTGCCGCGCGCCCGGCACCTGGGACCCCTGTTCATCGTGTGGGGCGTGAGCATCTGCGTCCTGGTCCTCCAGAAGGATCTGGGCTCCTCGGTCCTGATCTTCGGCCTGTTCGTCGTCGTACTGTATGTGGCCACCGACCGGCCCTCCTGGCTGCTCATTGGCGCCGCGCTGTTCCTCCCGGCGGCCTGGTTCGCCGCCACTCACCTCCACCACGTCCAACAGCGCATCAACGGGTGGCTCCACGCCACCGACGACGCTGTGTACAACGCCGCAGGCGGCTCCTGGCAGCTGCTGACGGGAATGTTCGGCATGTCCACCGGCGGGCTCATGGGAGCAGGCTGGGGCAAGGGCTCACCGACTCTGGTCACCTTCGCCAACTCCGACTTCATCTTCGCCTCGTTGGGCGAAGAGCTGGGCCTGACCGGAACGCTCGCGATCCTCATGCTCTACCTCGTCCTCATCCAGAGGGGGCTGCACACCGCCGTCTTGCTGCGCGACGGCTTCGGCAAGCTCCTCGCCGTCGGCCTGTCCTTCGCCATCGCCCTGCAGATCTTCGTCGTCATCGGCGGCGTCACGAGGCTCATCCCGCTGACGGGACTCACCCTGCCCTTCCTGGCCTACGGCGGCTCCTCGCTCATCGCCAACTGGGCCATCCTGGCCCTCCTGCTGCGCCTGTCCGACGCCGCCCGCCGTCCGGCCACCCACGCTCCACGAATCATCGACACGGCCGAGCTGCCGGTCTCCCTGCGCCGTCGGGTCCAGGACGCCGGAGCCGAGGAACCGGCCGAGGGCGCCGCCGTCGACGACGTCCCCGCCAACGCCCCCCAGGACGGCTATGACGACGTCTCCGGCGCCGAACCGACCGGCGCAGGAGACTACGGGCCCCCGGCGGCGGCCCCGGGTCCCGGGGACCCCTATTACCCGCCTCAGGACCACATCGCGCCCGACGACGATTTCCCCACGGTCACCGTCAGCCCGGAGGCGCCTCCTCCACCGCGCACAGCACCGGATGGGGAGACGCTGCGCTCATCGCGCGCGCCGGGTTTCACTGATGACAGCGACAGGAGGCAGCAGCAATGAACAGACAGATCCGGCAAGTCGCCTTCCTGGTGCTGGTCATGTTCACCGCACTGTCCCTGTCCGTCACCAGTGTCCAGGGCCTGGCCCGACCCGCCATCTGGGAGCCGCTGTCCTCCAACGGCGCCCTCAACTCCGACGGACGCAATTCCCGCACCGTCAACCGAGAGTTCGGCACCGACCGCGGCCCGATCCTCCTCGCCGACAAGACCACTATCGTCAGCACCGAGAAATCCGACGATGGCCAGGGCTCCGAGGACTATCAGCGGGTCTACGCCAACGGGCCGCTCTACGCTCCGGTCACCGGCTATTTCTCGCCCGCCTTCGCCTCCATGACGGGCCTGGAGCGGGAGGCGAACTCCGTGCTCAACGGGGACGACCCCTCCCTGTTCTCCTCGCGGATCAAGACCCTCGTGACCGGCGGCTCGCAGAAGGGCGGCGCGGTCGAGCTGACCATCAACCCTGAGATCCAGCAGGCGGCCTATGAGGCCCTGGGCAACCGCGAAGGCGCCGTCGTCGCTCTGGACCCCAGTACCGGAGCTATCCTCGCCATGGTCTCCTCTCCCTCCTACGATCCCAATCAGTTCGCCTCCCACGACGCGAACGCTGTCACCGAGATCAGCACAACCCTCAGCGAGGACTCCTCCCGACCGCTGGACAACCGGGCCATCGCCGGCAACCGCTACCCGCCGGGGTCCACCTTCAAGATCATCACCACCGCGGCGGCCCTGCGCACCGGCAAGATCACCCCGGATCAGGAAGTCGACGCCCCCGACACCATCACCCTGCCGGGCACCAACCACTCCCTGGAGAACTACGGCGGGGAGTCCTGCGGTGGGAAGACGAGTTTCTCCCACGCCTTCGCCCAGTCCTGCAACACGCCTTTCGCCCAGCTGGCCATCGACGTCGGCGAGGAGGAGCTCGCCGAGGAGGCCCACAACTGGGGCTTCGACTCCAAGCTCTCCATTCCGCTGACCGTCACCCCGTCCACCTACCCGGACAACGACTCCCAGGCGCAGACGGCGATGGCCGGTATCGGCCAGGCCTCGGTGCAGGCCACGCCGATGATGATGGCGATGGTGGCGGCCACCGTGGCCAACAACGGGGAGCAGATGACCCCCTATCTGGTCTCGCGCACTCTGGACCCCGACCTCAACGAGGTCGACACCACCTCCAAGAAGGTGGCCCGCACCCCGATCGACCCGGCCACCGCCAAGTCCCTGTCCTCCCTCATGCAGACCGCCGTGACCGATGGCACGGGCACCACCGCCCAGGTGGCCGGAGTCCAGGTGGCCGGTAAGACCGGCACCGCGGAGACCGGTTCGGACACCGGCCCCACCACCTGGTTCGTGGGCTTCGCCGGAACCGACATCAACAAGCCCCAGATCGCACTGGCCGTCGTGCTCGACGGCAACGCCGAGACCGAGGACAACGCCACCGGGGGCAAGGTGGCCGGTCCCATCGCCGCCCAGGTCATCGATGCGGCGGTGGACCAGTGAAACCGGTTGCCGGGCTCCAGCTCCAGGGGCGCTATGAGCTCGTGGAGCAGATCGCCCTGGGGGGCATGGGCCAGGTGTGGCGCGCCACCGACCTGCGCTCGGGCCGGGCAGTGGCCGCCAAGATCCTGCGCCCCGAGCTGACCGGCGACGAGATCTTCCTGTCCCGCCTGCGCGCGGAGGCCAGGAACTCCCAGGGCCTGCGCCACCCCAATCTCGCCGTCGTCCTGGACTCCGGGGAGAAGGACGGCACCGGCTGGCTCATCATGGAGCTCGTCCAGGGCCGTGCCCTGTCCGACATCATCGCCGAGAAGGGCACCCTGTCCCCGGCCGAGATCCTGCCGGTCCTGGCGCAGGTGGCCCGTGCCCTTCAGGTCGTTCACGACTCCGGCGTCGTCCACCGCGACGTCAAGCCCTCCAATATCCTCATCAACCGCGAGGGCCTGGCCAAGCTCACCGACTTCGGTATCTCCACGGGCATCAACCAGCGCCCGCTGACGGCTTCCGGCATGGTCATGGGCACCGCCCAGTACCTCGCCCCCGAACAGGCCATGGGCAACATGGCCACCCCGGCCGGCGACCTCTACGGGCTGGGCATCATCGCCTACGAGGCCCTGGTGGGGCGGCGGCCCTTCAGCGGCGCCACCCAGGTGGACATCGCCTTCGCCCACGTCAACGAGGAGGTGCCCGCCCTTCCCGACACCGTTCCGCCGCAGGTTCGCGAGATCGTCCTCAAGCTGCTCGCCAAGAAGCCGACCGACCGGCCGCACTCGGCTCGTGAGGTTGCCCGCACCCTGGACCGGGCGGTCGTGAACCTGCCCACAGACTCCTGGGATCCCCGTGAGGCGCTCAGCTGGGAGTCCACCGGCCGCCGCGGCCCGCAGACACGCGAGCTGCCGCAGCCGGCCACGGTGCGTCCCGGCCGTCACGCGGCCGAGGAGCCGACGCCGTCGCGCACCGCCCGGCACGCCTCGGGACGCTCCTTCCTCGGCCTCAACCTGCTGACGCTCAGGGCCCTCATCCCGGCGCTCTCGCTCATCACCCTGCACAGCACGGGTACGCTTGCCCATGCGCATCAGGTCATGCCAGCCTTGATGCTGAGCATCCCTGTCAAGGAGGTACTGTGACCAGTCAGTTCCCCCAGGTCCTCGCGGGCCGTTACGAGATCCGCGACCTCATCGGACGTGGTGGTATGGCAGAGGTGCACCTCGGCTACGACACCCGCCTGTCGCGGGTCGTGGCCATCAAGCTGCTGCGTTCGGACATCGCCGGCGACCCCACCTTCCAGGCCCGTTTCCGTCGGGAGGCCCAGTCTGCGGCGGCACTCAATCACCCCGCCGTCGTCGCCGTCTACGACTCCGGCGAGGAGGAGCTCCTTCAGCCCGGCGGCGCCAGCCGGACCGTGCCCTACATCGTCATGGAGTACGTCGAGGGGCACACCGTGCGCGAGCTCCTCAGCGAGGGCGAGGCCGTCCCGATCCCGGAGGCGGTGGAGATCGTCTCCGGCGTCCTGGACGCCCTGGAGTACTCCCACCGGGTGGGCATCGTCCACCGCGACATCAAGCCCGGAAACATCATGCTGACTTCCACCGGCTCGGTGAAGGTCATGGACTTCGGCATCGCACGGGCCATCGAGGACTCCGCATCCACGGTGACCCAGACCCACACAGTGGTGGGTACCGCCCAGTACCTCTCACCGGAGCAGGCCCGTGGCGAGTCCGTGGACGCCCGCTCGGACCTGTACTCCACAGGCTGTCTCCTCTACGAGCTGCTCACCGGTCAGCCCCCCTTCCAGGGCGACTCCGCGGTGGCCATCGCGTACCAGCACGTGCGGGAGATCCCCAAGCGGCCCTCCTCGCTGGCGGCCGATGTCCCCGAGTCCCTGGACCGGGTCATTCTCAAGTCACTGGCCAAGAGCCGAGAGGACCGCTACCAGGACGCCGCCCATATGCGAGCCGACCTTCAGGCCGCCGCCCGGGGCATGTCCGTGGCGGCCCCGGCGGCCGATTCCTGGTCCCCCACCTCCTCGGCCATGGCGTCGCCAGCCACGGAGCCGGTTCAGCCCACCTCCGCCTTCGCCCAGGTGCCCTCCGAGCCCTCTCCGACACCCGCGGCGAGGGATGAGGAGCCCGAAAACAAGCCCAAGAACTACGCCTGGGTGTGGATCCTCGTCTTCCTGCTGTTCGCGGTCCTGGCCGTCATCGCCGGCCGGTGGGCCTCCGGAGCCTTCAACGACCCTCGGCCGACCCCGACGCCGAGCGCGACAGTCGCCGCGGTGGAGGTTCCCGACGTCAGTGGTCAGGACGAGGACTCGGCCAGGAAGACCATCGAGGACGCCGGACTGAAGTTCGCCAAGAATGAGGTCGCCAACGACACCGTGAGCGAGGGCCTGGCCGTCTCCTCCGACCCGCAGAAGGGAACGAAGATCGCGGCGGGCTCCACCGTCACCGTCCACTTCTCCACCGGCTCGGCCATGGTCAAGGTGCCGGACCTGGAGGGCAAAACCCAGGAGGACGCCCGCAAGGCGCTCAAGGACGCCGGACTCGAAGCCGGCAATGTCACTCAGGACGACTCCGCCTCGATCGCCAAGGATCGGGTCATCGACACCAGTCCTTCATCGGGTACCTCCGTCGAGCGCGGAACCACGGTGGATCTCATCGTGTCCACCGGTAAGACCTCCGTCCCCGACGTATCCGGCCAGGACGAGGCCACCGCCAAGAAGACCATTGAGGACGCCGGATTGAAGTTCAAAAAGGGGGACGATGTCACCTCCTCCGACGTCGAGCAGGGCAAGGCCGTCTCCTCCGACCCGGCTGCGGGCTCCAGCGTCTCGGCAGGCGACACCGTCACCGTGCACTTCTCCAGCGGGGCAGCAACGCCCACGCCAACGCCGAGCGCTTCAGCGTCAAGTGATCCCAATGCCTCGATCATGCCGGAAGTGAACGGGAAGGACTCCAAGACCGTGGAGTCCGACCTTGAGGGCCGAGGATTCAAGGTCAAGATCGAGAAGCAGCAGGCCAATGACCAGTCCTTGCCACCAGGAACGGTCATCAGCTCCAACCCGCAGCAGGGCCAACCGATCAGTCCGGACAAGGAAATCACCCTGTACGTCGCCAAGTAGCTGCCCTACTACCGAGCAACTCGGTCCTCACGATGCGGCTGGTGCCTCAAATCTTCAAAGTCTGAGGCACCAGCTGTACTCGTTCGATTCAACCGATCAAGGCTGAACTCTCACACCTACCCCAACAGACCGGCGCGCTCGGCGAGGACCGCTAGGTGCACCCGGTTGCGGGCGCCGACCCGTTCCTGGGCACTGCGCAGATGGGCCTTGACGGTGGAGGCGGAGATGTACAGCCGGCCGGCGATCTCCTCTGTGGTCAGCCCCTCGGCGGCCGCCGCGATGACGTCCAGCTCTCGCCGGCTGAGCCCGGCCGCGGCCTGGCGAGCCTGAACCACAGCGCGCTGACGCTCCTCCGCGTGGGCGTCGTAGGCCGCCAACACCGGTGCCACGAGTGCCGGCTGGGAGCGCACGTAGCGCAGCAGCTCGGCCAGCGCCCCCGGTGACAGGACCGACTCGCCCGCCATGACCCGGCGCAGTCCGGCATCGAGTTCCTCGGAGGCGGAGTACTTGAGCAGGTATCCCACCGCTCCGGCCTCGATGACCCGCACGACGGCGTCGTCGACATCCCAGGTGGTCAGCGCCACGACGTGGGGGTGGCGCGGCGCCTGGCAGATCTGGCGCGTGGCCTCGATCCCGTCCATGACGGGCATGCCGAGGTCCATGAGGACGATATCCGCCTCGACGCGGCCGACGGCCTCGATCGCCTGGCGGCCGTCACCGGCCTCGGCGACCACGGCGTAATCCTCCCGCGGCCGCAGGAGCGGCTTGATGGCGGCGCGGGTGAGCGGGTCGTCGTCGACGAGGATGATGCGGACGGGGGACGCCGGCAGCGCAGGGGCAGCGGGGGAGACGGACTGGGATACTGAGGAGGCCGGGGCGGCGGAGGGGTCGGGCACGGGGCCAGCCTAGGTGCGTGCGCCGACACGTTCACCGTCCCAACGGCCCAGGCGCTCGATGTTTCTTCAGGTCGCCCACCCAGCGCATCCGCCGATATCTCCCGAGGATGGAACGGGTCAGTGGCCGGTCTGGCGCGAGTCCGCGGAGCGCCAGGGCAGGTGCGCGCTCACCACAAATCTACCGCGGCCGTCCGGGCCCGCCTGGAACGTGCCTCCGCAGATCTCCGCCCGCCGGGCCATGCCCTTCAAACCGGAGCCGCCCTGGGTGTCACCGGGCCGGGCGCCGGTTGCGGAGCCCGGCTCCGGGCGTGCGTCGCCGCTGTGGGGGGCCTCAGAGGCCTCTGTATCCTGACCGTCCTGCTCGGTCGCCGACATCCGGTAGGGGAGCTGGTTGGAGCAGGTGATGTCGATGCCGGTGTTCGGCCCGCCCTCCACGCGCAACTGGACGCTCATACCGGGTGAGTGCTTGCGGGCGTTGGTCAGTGACTCCTGGACTATCCGGTAGACGGCGCGGGAGAGCACTTCGTCGGCCTCGGTGGCCCGATCGAGGTAGATCGACGAGCTCAGCGGCTGACGGGCGGCGAGCACCCCGTCCACGACCTCCTTGAGGTCTTCCAGATGCGGGGCTGGCTCGGCTGCGCCCACCGGTTCGCGCAGGACGGCCAGCAGGGAGCGTAGGTCCCGCATGGCGCCCTGGGCCTCCTCCCGCACGCGCTGGGCGGCGGCCTGGGGATCGTCCTCGTCCGCGGAGCCCGAGGCGCCCTGCGGGTCCGACGTCGCCAGCACGCCCTGCTCCAGGGCAGCGGCGTGGAGGGCGAGCAGCGACAGGCGGTGGCCGAGTCCGTCGTGCACCTCGCGGGCCACCCGCTCGCGCTCAGCCTGCAGGCTGACCGTATCCGCCAGGCGGGTCGAGGTTCGGACCTGCTCCTGGGCGGTGCGCTCGGCACGGGCCGAGGCGTCGGCGGCCTCCTGGGCCCGGCGTCGTGCCTCCTTCTCACCGTCCCGCGCGCGCAGCCACAGCCCGACGGCGATCGGCAGGACCATCGCCACCACCGCGAGGAACAGCACCTGCGGCGTCGACACATGGGTTACGGCTTTGGGATCGGGAGATGCGGAGGTGAGTACGCCGATCGTCGAGTTCCCGGTGGAGCCGTAGCTCGCGTCGCGCAAGAGCGACACCAGCGTGCCGACGGCGAGCAGGGCGCCCGTTGCCCAGGGCACGGGATCGCGCAGGGATCGGGCCCGGCGAACCACGTTGGTGAAGGTGATGAGTCCTACCGTGGTGTCCAGGTAGACCGCGATGCCCGCGAGCGCCGAGGCGACCGTGATCGCCACCGGCCAGCGCCGGCGCAGGAATACCGCCACGAGGAGAACCAGTCCTATCAGGCACCCTATGACATCGAGGGTCGAATTGCTTGTCTTGAGAGCCTGCTCGTGATTGAAGTGCGATCCCAGCGAAATGAGGTACCCCAGGAAGCACAGAGTGAGCAGGCCCGCGGAGCGCAGAACCTCGAGGATGACATCGAGGGCGCGGCGTTGCGACTGGGACAGAGATGCCGTGAACGACGACACCGTTCTCGCAGGGACGACGGGAGCATAGGGAACCGACGGCATCGGTGGCCGGTAGTAGGGGACCGCCCCCGCAGCGGTGGCAGGGTACCCGGGATACGCAGGGGGTGTGGAGTACGCGGAATGCACCGGGTAGGTGGGATAGGGAGGGTAGGAGGCGCGCCTCTGCGGAATCGGCGTCCCAGAGGCGGGAGCCGCCCGGCCGACGCCGGGGCCGCCGCGCCAGCCCGGAGCGGGCGGAGTGCCTGGCGTAGGGGCGGGCGGGTGGCCGGGGACTGACATGTGCCCACTGTAGAGCCGGGCACTGACATGCAGGATCGCCCGATAGGACACGATGTGGGCGGCTGAGGCGGGCACCACCGTCCTTTCGGACAGGTGCGATGAGGGCACTTTCGGACAGCCGTCTCCGTCTCATCGGTCGATGTGCGCGGGGTACGGCCGGGACCATCGTTGTTCCCGTCAGCTGATCCCGTCAGCTCAAGCCAGTACCAGTGCAGCCGCATCCCGGCTGGCACCTCTCCTCCCACATCTCGAAGGACCCATCATGACCAGTCCAGTCCCGCCCTCACCCGCCGGCGCTCCCGCTCCGGGATACCCCATGCCTCCCGCCTTCGGACCTGTTCCCGAGCCGAAGCGCTCCTGGTTCGCCCGCCACAAGATCCTCACCGGTATCGGTGCATTCGTCGGCGTCTGCATCGTCGCCTCGGCGCTGAACGGGGGCGGAGGCTCGGGGCACTCCGCAGCCGCCACCTCGCCCGCCGCCCAGTCCGCCGCCACCGCGCTCTCCCAGAACAGCGCCGGTCAGGACGCCGCACCGGCCCCGGGACAGACGGCTCAGGCCAATGACGCGGGCAAGGCGGATGCCGGCAAGAGCGACTCCGGCCTGAGCTTCCCCGGGATGCAGAGAAGCGATGTCGTCGGCAATGCCGGTGAGATGATCGACGACGACGGCATCCAGGTGACCGCCACGACCGTGGCCGCGGGCGATGCCACCCTGGGCCCCACCGCCTGCTCCACCGTCACGATCACCAACGCCTCCAAGAACACCCTGGACGTCAACGCCCTGGACTTCACGCTGCAGGATCCGGCCGGGGCGATCAGCAACGCCGGCTTCATGGGGTCGAGCAATCACCTGTCGGCTTCCAAGCTCATCGCAGGAGGATCAGTCAGTGGAGACGTCTGCTTCAGCACCGATGTGTCGGCCGGGGGCCAGTACGTGCTCCTCTACAAGCCCACGCTCTCGCTGTTCGGACACCGTCGAGCCTGGATCAACAACCTCTGACGGCTCATCGAGCCCACGGGCGCACGCGGCGCGTGCGGGGACAGTCCGCGCGGCCGGTGCGCCCCCACTGGGCGGAAACATGTCGCACGTGCGGGAACGGAATCTCTGTTCCCGCACGTGCGGATTGTCTTCGCCCACGAAAGAAGGCTGGTCAGATGCCGCGGGCGGACAGGACGCCGTCGATCGCGCGCAGCTCCTGGAGGATCTTGGGCTCGATCTCACCCTCGACGTCGACCAGCGTCACCGCCAGCTCACCGCGCGACTTGTTGAGCAGGTTGGCGATGTTCTGCCCGTGCTGGGCCACGATCGTGGAGACCTGACCGACCATGTTGGGCACGTTGCGGTTGACGATGACGAGCCGGTGCGTGTCCTCCTGCCGCGCCATGACGGCCTCGGGGAAGTTCACGGAGTTGTGCACCTGGCCGTCCTCGAGGAAGCCGCGCAGGGAGTCGGCGGCCATGATGGCGCAGTTGCGCTCGGCCTCCTTGGTGGAGGCGCCCAGGTGGGGCAGGGAGATGCACTTGGGGTGCTTGTGGACCTGCGTGGAGGGGAAGTCGCACACGTAGCCGCGCAGCGTGCCCTCGTCCAGGGCGGCCACGACGGCGTCGGTGTCGACGATCTCGGCGCGCGCGAAGTTGAGCAGCACCGCGGTCTCCTTCATGAGGGCCAGGCGCTGGGTGCTCACCAGCCCGCGGGTGGCGGGGATGAGGGGCACGTGGACGGTGAGGATGTCCGCGCGGCGGAAGACCTCCTCCATGGAGTCGGCCCGCTCGACCTCGGCGCTCAGGTGCCAGGCGTGCTCCACGGAGATTCCCGGGTCGAAGCCGACGACGTTGAGCCCCAGCCCCAGGGCCGCGTTGGCCACCTGCACGCCAATGGCCCCCAGCCCGATGACGCCGAGCGTGCGGCCGGGCAGCTCGAATCCGACGAACTGCTTCTTGCCGGCCTCGACGGCCTTGGCGATCTCGGCGTCGTCGCCCTCAAGGGTGTGGGCGAAGCGGGCCGCCGGGATGAGGTTGCGCGAGGCGATGAACAGGCCCGCCAGGACCAGCTCCTTGACGGCGTTGGCGTTGGCGCCGGGGGTGTTGAACACGGGCACGCCGCGCTCGGTGAGCCTGTCCACCGGGATGTTGTTCGTGCCGGCGCCGGCGCGGGCCACGGCCAGGACCGAGTCCTCGATGGGGGTGTCGTGGAGCTTGGCCGAGCGCACCAGGAGGGCGTCGGGCTCCTCTACGGAGCCGCCGACCTCGTAGAGCTCGTCGGGCAGGCGGGACAGGCCCGCCCCGGAGATGGCGTTGAGAGTGCGGATGCGGAACTTGTGATCGGCGCTGCTGGTGGTCACGGAGGTACTTTCTTCAGAACGGTCCGAATGGAGGGAGCGGTTGCGGCGGGGAGCCGGGTTCAAAGGTCGGCGGGGCGCGCAGGTTCAGGCCCGGGCGGCGAAGTCGGTCATGTAGTCGATGAGGGCGCGCACGCCCTCGATCGGCATGGCGTTGTAGATGGAGGCGCGCATACCGCCCACGGAGCGGTGACCCTTGAGGTTGGTTAGGCCCGCGGCCTGGGCGCCGGCCAGGAAGTCGGCGTCGAGGGCGGGGTCGGCCAGGGTGAAAGGCACGTTCATCCAGGACCGCGAGCGCTTCTGGACCGGATTGGCGTAGAAGTCGGAGGAGTCGATGAAGCCGTAGAGGAGCTCGGCCTTGGCGCGGTTGCGCTCGGCCATCGCCTCCAGGCCGCCGCCGTCCTCGATCCAGTGGCCGATGAGCCCCAGCAGGTAGATGGCGAAGGTGGGGGGCGTGTTGAGCATGGAGTCGGCGTCGGCCATCTTCTGGTAGTCCAGGACGGTGGGGGTCACCGGGCGGGCCCGCCCCAGCAGGTCCTCGCGCACGATGATGACGGCCAGTCCCGAGGGCCCCATGTTCTTCTGGGCGCCTGCGTAGATGAGGCCGTAGCGGCTGACGTCGATGGGCCGCGAGAGGATCGTGGAGGAGAAGTCGGCCACGAGCGGCACGTCGCCGGCCTCGGGCACGTAGTCGAACTCGACGCCGCCGATGGTCTCGTTGGGCGTGTAGTGCAGGTAGCGGGCGCCCTCGGGCACGGTGAAGGAGCCGGGCTCGGGCGTGGTCGTGTAGGAGGAGGCGGCCTCGTCGGCGGGCACGACGACGTCGAGCTCGTAGGCGCCGGCCTGCTTGATGGCCTTGGCGGACCACTGGCCGGTGTTGAGGTAGGCGACCGTGTCACCGGGGGCGGTCAGGTTGAGGGGGATGCCGGCGAACTGGGCGCTGGCCCCTCCCTGGAGGAAGAGGACGCGATAGTTCTCGGGGATGGACAGGAGGCGGCGCAGGGTGGCCTCGGCGTCGGCCGCGCAGGCCACGAAGTCGGCTCCGCGGTGGGAGACCTCCAGGACGGACATTCCCGATCCGCCCCAGCTGGTGAGCTCGGAGGCGGCCTGCTCGAGGACGGGCAGGGGGAGCTGGGCAGGACCGGCGGAGAAATTGAAGACGCGCACGGAGTCATCATTGCCGCTTATGCGCGCGGCGGCAATCTCATCCCGCCTGGCGAGGAGAGCGCCGCGCATCCGCAAGGCCGAGCGACGCCCCAGAACGGCTCGGGGCGTTTTTCTCGACCGACGGCACCCACCGACGTCGGAGCATGGCGGAGACAGGGCGAACCGAAAGGCAGCCGCCATAGATTTTTCACGTAGTCCGGAAGCGGAGTTGCCACAGCAGCCCATTTCTGTCAACCATGCACGTTGTCAGCGATAGCACAGGAAGTCTCGGCTAACTGACCGGTAGGGTTAGCCTCATACCCAAATCCCTACCTACAAGTTTTCATGATCGATTCACAGAACGACGACACTACCTCGGCAGCAGCGTCTTACTCCGATGCGTCGGCCGCGCGGGAATCGCGCGGTTCTGCTTCAGGTCGCCCGCGTCCGTTGAGCCGTCAGATGTTCGACCGGCTCCGCAGGGGCCGCAGGCCGCGGCTCGGCGCCCTCATCGTGGCCCTGGTCGCCGTCGTGTCCCTGGCCACCGGATTCCGGGCCTGCAACTGCAACCGGGCCTGGACCGAGGTCTCGGCAGGGGCCACGCCGCAGGCCAACCCGCTCAAGGGCATGATGCCCTTTGCGCCGTCGGACGCCTCCTACTCGCCGGGGCTGCCCGAGTCGGCCCCGCCCTACACGATGGAGTGGCTGACACTCCCGGCCAGCGACGTCGTCACCGGGCCGGGCACCTATTCGTGGGCCGCGCTGGAGGCGCACCTCAATGCCATCGCCTCGCGCGGGCACCAGGCGGTACTGCGCTTCTACGTCGACTACCCCGGTCGCCCCACCGGCATACCGGCCTACCTGCTCACCTCCCATGCGGTCCTGACCCGCGAGTACACGTTCAACGGCAACGCGCCGGGCCAGTCCCTCGCCCCCGACTACAACTCCCCCGAGATGATGTCGATGCTCACCGGCTTCATTTCGGCCCTGGGTCAGCAGTATGACGGCGATCCGCGCCTGGCTTTCATCACCCACGGCCTCGTGGGCTTCTGGGGAGAGGGGCACACCCACCCGATGAACGGCAAGGTCTCCAAGGACAACCCCACCGGAGAGGACTGGATGCCGACGCCGGCGAACCAGAACACCCTGATCGACACCTGGGACAAAGCCTTCCAAGTGACGCCGACAATGGCCCGCTACCCGTCCGCGGAGACGGCCAAGCGCAGGATCGGCTACCACGACGATTCCTTCGGCTACGAGACCACGGGGGCCGCCGACTGGAACTTCCTGCCCCAGCTGAAGAAGGCGAAGGCGGACCAGGCCTGGCAGCAGTACCCGATCGGCGGCGAGGTCTACCCGAACATCCAGGAATGCTCGGTGCGCAATCCGGGCAATTGCATGACCCCAGGAGCCAACGGGGGCACAGTGGACATCAGCGCCTCCATCAAGGCCACGCACGCGAGCTGGCTGGTGGACAACTGGGCCTTCACGACGACGCTGAGCGGCACCGAGCACGAGCGGGCCGTGCAGATGTCCGCCGAGACCGGCTACGACCTGTCGGTGGCGCGCTGGCGCATGCACCACGGCAAGGTCGAGGTGCAGATCGCCAACAACGGGGTGGCCCCCTTCTACTACAACTGGAGCGTGGAGGCGGTGGCCGTCAACAGCCAGACCGGTGTGGAGGTCGGGCGCACCACGCTCAGTGGCGATCTGCGCAAGATCGAGGTCGGCAAGACCCAGACCTTTTCCGGCCAGCTCCCGGAGGACCCGGCGGGTGAGAATACGATCCTGGTGCGCGTGGTCAACCCACTGGAATTGGGCCAGCCACTGCGGTTCTCCAGCGCCGGCCAGGACCAAACACTCCCCGGCTACCTGACCCTGGGCCGCACCCCCACCAAGTAGGCCGGCACGGCGGGCGGCGGGCGACCGTTCCGACGGCGCAGGGATCAGCGCTCCCGCATCGGGAACTGCGATTCCCCTCGGGAACGTACTTTTCCCGCAGACCACTGGGGTCTGCCCCCAGTCGTCTGCGGGATAACGCAGTTCTCGCGGAAGAAGTACGTTCTCGATCAACCCCGGCCGCCCCTGGCCAGTACAACCCCACCCTCGTGCAATAGGCATCCTGGGCCAGCGGGCCTGGCCCAGCACAGCGCAAGCCGCATGTCTGTGCCTGGACCCCCGCGTGCGCGGGGCTGACAAGACCGGTGGCCTCAATGGCCTGCCCAAGCTCCCCTCTACCCCCGCGTGCGCGGGGCTGACCCGCCCCACCGAAAGGAAATCCCCATGAGCTACCCTCTACCCCCGCGTGCGCGGGGCTGACGTCCCGGATACCTGGTCTAGGACGGTGACCGCGCCTCTACCCCCGCGTGCGCGGGGCTGCCGTCGAGGACCCCGCCATGGGGACCATCCCCCTCCCTCTACCCCCGCGTGCGCGGGGCTGCCCTGCGACCGAAGGGGAACGCCTCTTCGACACGACCTCTACCCCCGCGTGCGCGGGGCTGCCCGCGTGACGTCGAGAAAACTTTCATCACCGGGCCCTCTACCCCCGCGTGCGCGGGGCTGCCCAGGTAACCCATGATGTGGCTTGATTCTGCGGTCCTCTACCCCCGCGTGCGCGGGGCTGCCCGTTGAGTCCGGCTCCGGGGTTTGTGGCTTGAGCCTCTACCCCCGCGTGCGCGGGGCTGCCAACCGTTCCTCAGCCGCATCGTAGGACTCAATACCTCTACCCCCGCGTGCGCGGGGCTGCCTACCCAAGAGATAGCGGCGCCGCGGTTGACCCGCCTCTACCCCCGCCTGACTTGGCTCATTGTGGGGTGGTTGGGTTGCTGGGGGCTGGTTGTTGTTGGG
>ERZ773075.1158-NODE-1158-length-14913-cov-83.531_pt1 | contig 14913 bp, 12 predicted proteins | sample MGYA00580614_ERZ773075 | MGnify/ENA primary metagenome ERZ773075 (study PRJEB29015, sample SAMEA2738021) | human oral metagenome | biome: human oral; feature: human-associated habitat; material: dental | place: China | collected 2043 ... | reverse complement strand
CGCTGCTGGCCGTCGACAACATCCGCCGCGGCCTGGCCGGGCTCGACGTCGACCGTGACCGCCTGGACGAGGACCTCGACGCCACCTGGGAGGTGCTCGGCGAGCCCGTCCAGCAGGCGATGCGGGCGGCCGCCGTCGCCGGGGCAACCGGCATGGCCGACCCCTACGAGCGCCTCAAGGAGCTCACCCGCGGCAAGAAGGTCACGCCCGAGGGCATGCGCGAGTTCATCTCCGGGCTCGGCATGCCCGACGACGTCGAGGCGCGGCTGCTGGCCCTGACGCCCGCCACCTACACGGGTCTGGCCGCCGAGCTCGTCTCCCACTTGGACGACTGAGGGCCCGCGAGCGGGTCCGGCACTGGCCCGGAGCCGTCGGCTGGGCAGCGGGCGGCTACCCGACAGCGGCGGAGGACTGAGCCGGGGGTACGGCGCCCCCGGCCAGGAGCTGACGGGCGCACAGCCCGGCGACACACTCCTCGGCCGGGTTGAGCCCGAGCCGGTTGACATCGATGTGCAGCAGGTCCAGGGCTCGGCGCCCGCCGCTCCCCGTCCCCATGACCTCGATGGCGCGCCCGGCGTCGTCGGCCAGCTCGCCAACAGCAGCAGCCGCCTGGCTCCAGGACGGGATCTCATCGAACTGGAACTCGATGACCTCCAGCAGCTGCTGGACGATCGGCCCCAGGGCGCTGCCGTCACGCAGGTGCGCGGGCAGGCGCGAGCCCCACAACCGCAGATGCGCGGAGAGCAGCTCGGCCTCCGGCAGCGGCGCACAACGGGCCGCCAGCGCCAGGAACCGCGCCGCCAGGGCCGCTCGAGGCACCGGTCTGGGGATCTGCCAGACCTGGTGGTCCAGGCACCAACGGCTGGAGACGTAGAAGTGGCGCTCGGCCTCCTCGACGCCGGCCACGCCCCCGTACTTGGCGTACTCGGGACCGTAGACACCGAAGGCGATCCCGGGCCTGCCGGCACCGACTGCCCCAGTCATCGAGTCGAGGACGAGACGCTCGACCGTGCGCACCTCCGCCCGCCGGGCGACGGCATCGAGCTCGCGCATACCCTCGTAGACCTCGTCCAGGACGCCCTGAACGGCCTTGAGCCGCAACCGGACGTGGTGCCCGCGCAGGTCGACGAAGCGCAGGAAGTGAGCCGAGCGGATGTCCCACTGGCCACGGACCCGGCCCAACCACTGGGCGATCTCGGGCAGCAGGGCGTCGGTGTCGTCCCCGCCGGCGCAGTAGACCCGCACGTACAGCCAACCGACATCCTCGGCCCGGTTGCCCAGCGCCGATCCCCGTTGGTGTGCCGGGCTGCGCTGGGCGCGCAGACTGCTGAAGTCGGCGGCCGCCGTCTCCAGGGGCCGGATCCCCGGAATCGAGGCTTCGGCCTGCGGGGCAGCACCGCCCTGACCGGACTGCCTGGGCTGCTCGGCCGCCCCGGAGCGCCCGCCGAGCCGGCGCAACCGACGGGAGCGGGTGAGCCGGCCCGGCTGGTTGCGCTGCTCGCGCCGATTGGACTGGGCGTCGTCGCGCGGGTTCATGCCATGCCTTCCAGGTTCTTGGGCCACTGGAGCCCCACCAGGTACTCGGCCACCGTCGGCTCGCCGTCCTGAGTGAGCCCCAGGGCCTGGCCGCGGGCCGGGAGTGCCTCGACGAAGCTGATGTGGGCGGCGTCGGGATCGATCCAGCCCCGCAGCGCCAGCAGCGAGACCGGCGAGGTGAGGTCCACGTAGCGGGGCTTGTGCTGGTCGAAGGTGGCGCCCTGGGAGGGCATGTGCTGGTGGACGAACACCTCCGTCGGCATCCCCCACTGCTTGCGCAGGTCGTCCATGTGCAGCAGGGTCGTCGTCAAGTCGCGCTCCATGAGCGGGGTGATCTGCGCCGCCGGGAAGGTCCAGGACTCGCGGCGGGTCACCAGGCGGCCGGTCACGGCCCGCTCGGAGTGCATGACCTCGTCGGGCAGGGGGCCGTTCAGGTCCCGACGCCGGCTGGTCCAGTGGTCCGCGAACGGGGGCAGTCGGGACCACGGGTCGCTCAGCAGCACCAGCCAGGACAGGTAGCCGCCCAGGAGGTACTGGGGGGTCAGGCCCAGGTAGGCCAGCCCCACAGGCCCGGCGTCGTCGGCCAGGAACAGGGTGCCCGTGGCCGGGTCGTGGACGAGCCGCAGGGAGCTGAGGGGAACCGCGTCCGGCGCGCCCGGCTCACCGGGCAGGCCCAGCGGCGGCAGGACCCCGCAGGAGACGGCCTGGCCGGTGTTGCACTCGGTGCTGGCCTGGATCTCCAGGACCCGCTCGGTGCCCCAGGCGGTGCGGATCCGCGTGGCCAGGCGCTCCCGGAAGCCGGAGCCCAGGAGCCGGTGGAAGCGGGCCTGGAGGGAGCCGTTGGCGTTGGTGAAGGCGTTGACGACGGTCAGTCCCCCACCGGCGGCGTAGGTCTGCGCGTCGGGGGCCACCGGCTGGAGGAAGGCGCCCAGGTGCCTCGGTGATCCGGAGACCCCGCCGGACAGCGTGGTGCGCTCCGCATCGGGACCGGCGGCGTAGTCGAGCCCGGCGGCACGCAGCATCTCCTCATCACCGTCGGGGGCGTGGGCGATGGTCATGAAGAAGGCGAGCGGGTCCTCGCACACCCCACCGTCGCCGAACAGCGAGACGAACCGGGTCACCATGAGGTCGTAGATGTGGGAGCGGGCCACCCAGGGGTCGGCGAGCTCGCCGAGGACCTGCACGTCCTGGGCGAAGGGGGCGTCGTCGAGGGGATCGGTCCAGCTGCGGGTGGCCTCGCGGTCCTCGTAGAGGAAGCCGCTGGGGCGCTCGCCGAGCTCGCCGTCAGGGAAGACGCGCTCGGCCAGCCGCACCGTGCGGTTGAGGAGCTCGGCCCGGGTGTGCCCGTCGGCGGCGGCGATGGCCTCGTCGAGCCGGGCCAACCAGGCCAGGTCCTCGCCCCACTGGCGCTGCTGGTCCGGTGAGAGCGTGGCGGCCAGCAGCGGGAAGGGGTTCTCCCCTCGGTACCAGGGCACCCGCGGCACGACGGCGCCCGAGGCCAGCAGCCGCTCCAGGCGCAGGCGGGGGTCGGCCCCGCCCACGCGCTCGCAGGCATCACGCACGCTGAGCACGGCGTGCATGCCGCCGCCGGTCAGGGCGTCGTGGGTCCCCTGGAGCCAGCGGGCGGGCTGGACGGTCTCCTGGCGGAAGACCATGCCGTTGCCATACTCGTGCTCGCCGATGACGGTCAGCGTCTCCGCCTCCGGTTCGGCGGGCGGGTGCTGCCCGTATGCATTGGCCGCTCCCCCGCCGGAGCCGGCGCTGAAGGCCCGACGCACGGGGGCGGGCTCGAGGTAGAGAGCGCCGTCAGGCGCCAGATCCTGGGCGGTGGCGCTCAGAATGCGGTAGGCCAGGTGGGTCGCCACCATGCGGTGGCTGCGCCCGGCAGCGGGCTGGCCCGCCTCGTTGACGGTGGTCAGCCCCGAGAAGGGGCTGGTCTTGAGGGCGGCCCGGGTGGCCAGGGTGTAGAGAGTGCGCAGGACGCGGGGATCCTCGAGCCTACGGCCGCGGGAGGCCAAAGTGGAGATGAGGGCCGGGGCGGCGATCGCCAGGGCCTCCTGGTAGCCGGGCTCGTCGAGACCGGCCGCCAGCAGCTCGCGGCTGCGGTCGAGGTCGACGTCGACGAGGACGGCCAGACGCCCGCGGGTCTCCTCCTTGCGGGCCACCAGGGCGTCCCAGCGCTCCAGCAGCGCGCGGAGCTCAGTGGGTAGGGCAGCCAGGACCTCCTCGGACAGGCCGGTGGCGCGCCCCTGGAAAACTCGGCGCTTGGCGCGCAGGACCAGGCGGCGCTCGGTCTTGGCCAGGGTGGGGATGAGCTCGTAGAGCGGGTCGAGCAGCTGGTTCGCGGCGCCGTCGAGCACCTCGTCGAGCCGGCGCAGGTACTCCAGGTTGCCGGTGACGGCGGCGGTGGTCTCGGGGACGGCCCGCACGGGGAGCCCGCCCAGGCGCACGAGGGTCGGCAGGGCGACGGCGGGCTGGGCCAAAGCCGGAGGTTCCGGCGCCGGTACCGGAGCTGGTACGGCGGAAGACGGGGCGGATAGGACGGGCTCCCCGGGGGTCACGGCGGATGTGGAGTGCGGCTGTGGCTGTCGGGATGGGGAGGCACCGGTACGGGAAAGAACCGGCTGCGTCATAGGAGGAAACCTTTCACGAGGGCGTACAGCCAGTAGCCTATCCATACAACGCTCATCGTGAAGGCCAGGAGACCGAGAAGACTGCACAGAAGCCCGTAGATGAAATAGCCCCAGCGCACCGCGGGCCGCATCCCGGCCAGGGCCGGCGGCAGGGGTTGGCGCGTGAGAGTGCAGCGCAGAACGAACATGGAACGCCCGCGCAGGTTGACCGAACCGGTGGCCGCCTCGACCGCGGCAACCCCGTCGGACTGGGTGAGGGGGTTGAGGTTGGTGATGAGCATCGTGAGCTGGAAGGCGCACAGGGTCAGGGCCACCTGGCGCACCATCCCCGTGGAGGCCCAGGCGACGGCCGCCTCCAGACCGCAGACGACGCCGTCGGAGAAGATGCCGGCCAGGGCCAGCATGGTCAGCCCGCGCCGGGATCGCACCCGGTAGGAGTCGGTGCGGTCGACGTAGGCGATCGGGATGACCCAGAACATGAGCGCCACCCCGAGCCCGCGAATCGGCGTGCCGAGGTAGCCGGCGACGATGGCGTGCCAGGACTCGTGCAGCAGGATGCTCACCAGCTGGATCGCCACCGCCGTGATGAAGACGAAGACGCTCGGGCGGGGGCCCCCGGCCAGGGAGCTCAGCGCCATGGCCCCGGCCGTGTAGCCGCAGGCGGCCAGGGCCAGGAAGACCCAGCTGAGCGCGCGGGCCGGCAGGCGCTGAAGCAGGGTGACGACGGGGGCGACGATCCGGTGGTACTTGCGGGCGATGATGATGCGGGGCAGCCACCAGCCCCCGCTGCGGCGGGGCTTTTCAACCTTGAGGTGGCGGGCCTGACGGGGTTGGGCGGTGTGCCGCCCGCGGGTGCGCCTGGTGCGCGCTGGGGCCGCCGGAACAGCGGGAGCGGGCTCACTGCCCGCCAGGAGGCTCTTGTCGCGCAGGTTGTCGACCAGGCTCGTGATGCGTTTGGCGCCTGCCTCGTCGATGTCCTGGGGCAGCTCCTCGATGATGGTCGGCAGGGAGCGCACCCCGTCGAACTGGTTGACGATGAAGGCGGCGGCCGCCCCGAGCCGGTGGTACTTGCCCGAGTCGGAGTCGAACAGCATCGGCTGGTCGTCCATTCCGACGATCAGACTCACGCCGCGGCGCAGACGCGGGATGGGGCTCGTTTCACTGCTCATGGGGGTCATCACCGTGCTCATCAGCGTGCTCATCGTGGGGTCGTGACTCCCTCAAGTCGGTTCGTGGGGGGTGCCGGGGTACCGCTGGGACCTGTTGCGGCAGTGGGATGAGGCGCTTGCGCACCGTCGGCGGCCGGCGAGGACCGCGCCTCCGACGCGGGCCCACGCAGCAGGCTGTTAGTGGCGGGCAGGGGACCGTGGCCCCCTGCCCGCCACCGTCGTGTCGTCAGCAGGACGTCGTCGACGCGCTGGCAGCGCAGGCCGGGCACGAGGCCGAGGCGGCGCTGGCCGGGCAGGACGCGCTGGCTCCGCAGAAGGCGCAACCCAGGGCGTTGCCCTCGGGGAGCTCCTCGACGCCGAAGTCACTGTCGGCGAGGGTAAGATCGATCGAGCTGTTCGTCATATGCTGTTCACCTCCTTCTCTCATACGTCGTGTGGGCAGGAGCAGGACCCGATCGGGCCCTGGGGGTCCGGCCTGCCGGGGCCGGGCCCCACACCCCGCGAACGGGGCGGTCTGTGGGTTCGTCCAGTGCGGTATGCGGTTCTGGGTTCGTCCGGCCGCGGTTGGGCCGGTGGTCGTGCAGGTCAGGCCCGGGGCTAAACGGTTGTCGATCCCGCCTCGGACTCGGCGGCCGGGCCGGCGATGGTGACGGCGAACATCTGGTGGCGGCTGACGCCGTCGGAGTCCAGCAGGTGGCGCACCGCCGAGGTGGCGAAGCCGGCGAAGACCGTCCCCACCAGCCCACTGGCGACGGCGCGCAGGTGCAGCGAGTAGATGAGGGCCGCGCTGCGGCTCATGGTGAAGCGGTAGCCGGCAGCCCCGCCCCACGTGTCGGCCTGATCGAGGTTGGCGGCCACCGAGACGATGGCGCCGGCACGGGCGAATTCCTTCTGCACCGTCATGCCCTCGACGATCTCCGTCTCCGGCAGGGGCCGGACGAGGTCGACGCCGTCGAGCCGGACCCGGTAGATGCCCGGTTCGGCCCCACGCGGGCGCAGGAGGAGGACGAAGGGCTCCATGGGGCAGGCCGCCGCGTCCTCACCCCAGGTGCGCGCGTCGTCCGCCAGGGCGTCACGAACCATCGCCAGGAGGGGCTCGGCCTCAAGCGGCTCGGCACCGTAGTCGGTCGATGACGAACGACGCTCGAAGGTCTGGCGCAGATCGTGGGGGTAGGCCGCCTGCAGGCCGGGGACGAGTGCATCCGGCAGCTGGCAGGCCAGCGGCGGGCGCGGGCGGCGCGCGGCCAGGCCGTCAGAGGTCGGCTCCCCCGGGCGCGTGGCCGATCCGGCCGAGAAGCCGGCAATGAGTTCGCGTAACGTCTCGAAGTCAGTGCGCACGGCTGCCTCCCAGGTCGACGACGATGCAGGCCGGTTCGCGGGCAGGGTCGGTGCCCAGCGCCCGGGCGATGCGCTGCTCGTCCCAGCGGGCCCGGGCGCGCAGCGGCACTCCCAGGGCGTCGGCGACGAGGCGGATGACCTCGAAGGAGCAGCCGCAGTCCTGGACCGCGATCCGCAGGGCGAAGGAGAAGTACTTGCGGGCCACCTTGTCGACGTTGCCGGTCAGGACGATCCGGACGCCGACGCCGTCGGTCAGGAGGTCCGTCTCCGCGTCTTCCCCCGAATCCGCCCCCGAGGGGGCCGGCCCGATGAGGGCCAGGGCGTGGTCGCGCTCGATGTAGACGTAGGTGCCCGGAGCCGGCTGCTGCCTGCCTGGTTCCTCTCCTCCCTCCCCGGCCGACGGGACAATGACGTAGGCGGTCACCGAGCCGATGTTGCCGCCGGCGGCCGTCCAGCGGCGCAGCTTGGCACTCGGCGGGGTCTGGGCGGCATCAGCCCGCTCCTGCCCGGTGGGCTCGGCGCCGAGCGGCTCACGCACGCCGACCGACAGCGCCAGGATCGTGGCGAGCTCACCCAGGGTGGGGCGGGCGACGATGTCGGGCTCGGAGCCGTTGTCGGCGAGTGGGTGCACGACGGGCCAGGGCTGCTCCAGGCGTCCCAGGTCTGCGGGCGGCAGCGGCGTGCGCGGGCAGACCGGCCAGTCGCGGAACTCGCGCTGGAGGCGCAGATTGGAGGGCTTGTAGTGCTGCTGATGACCCTTGGAGTCCACGAAGGCCGCAGGCGGGATGGCCACGGACTGCTCGTAGCGGGCCCCGGCGGGGGCCGACGGCGCCACCGGCACCGGGGACTCTCCCCGACCGGCGACCGAGCATAGGGGGCAGCCGGGGCGGGAGACGACCGGATGGTCGGAGTAGGTGAAGGTGGTCAGGTCCGTGCGCCGGGAGTCCCCGGGCAGGTGGGTGACGGTGGTGCGGGCGATGAGGGCGGCCACGGCCCGGGCGGCCAGGCCGATGACGATGTCGCGGCGGGCGGCGTCGGGGCGGGGACCGAGTTCGGGCTCGTCGGCGCCGGCGCAGGCCAGGCAGGGCGAGAAGCTCTCGTCGACGTAGGGACCGACCGTGACAGCCTCCTGCTCGGCGCGAACCCGCAGCAGCGGAATGCCGGCCTCGCGGCACCGGCTCGCCACCTCCTTAGAGCGTTCGGCGGAATCAAGAGTCTCGATGAGGACGGTGAGCGTGTCCCCCCGGCGGGGTGCGCCGTCGAGACGCACCTCGGGCAGCGTGGGCTCCAGGGCAGCGACCATCTCACCGGCCAGCTCATTGTCCCCGACGACGGCGACGCGCGCGGCTGCCAGGCGGCGGGCGGCGTCCTGCCAGGAGTCGTTGACACCGGTGGAGTCGCCCAGGCGTGAGAGGAACCGGGCCAGCTCAGGGGCCGGGTCGCCGGGGGCGGGCTCGGTGTCGCCCTCCTCGACGATGCCACCGGTCCACAGCAGGGATACGGCCTCGAAGGCGGCCTGCGCCCCGATTCCGGTGGTCTCGCCGATCTCGTCGAGAGTGCGGGTGCCGTCGCAGGCCTCAAGCAGGGGCCCCATGTGCTCGCGGGCGAAGGCCCCGCCCAGGACCTGGTTCTTGCGGGCGCCGTCGACCACCCAGCCGCCCTCGTCGGGCCGGGCGCGCAGCCCCAGGCGGACCACGGGCCTGCGGGGGATGCGGAACTGCAGGTCGCGGCGAGCGGCACGGCCGACATCACCGGCGCGCATCACCGATTCTCCGGCGTTCCCGGCCATCTCAGATCATCTCCTCACGGCGCTCGGGCAGGAGGGCCGCGAGCGCGGGCAGGCCGTCGCGTCCGCCTGCGTAGCGGCCCGAGCAGGTCTCGCAGCGGTCCACGGCCACGGTCCTCGCACAGGTGGTGACCCCTGAGACGAGGTCGATGGTCCACACCTGGCCACCGATGTCCCAGGGTTCCTCGCCGACGGCGCTTCCGACGTCGTCGGCCCCGCCGGCCCCGGCCGTCAGGGCCCGGCGGTCGAGGGTCTGGAGTGCCAGCGAGACGAGTCCGGCCCCCAGGACCACGTGGTGATGGGCGTACGCCTGCTCCAGCGGACCGAACTCGGCAGCGGCCTCAGGGGACGGCGGGCGGTATCCGTGCTGGCGGCGACGCCGGTCGTAGCAGCGGTAGCAGGCGCTGCTCCCGGGGACCACGAGCGGGCCGCAGCGCAGCTCGGTGGGGTGGAGCTCCAGGGCGAGGGAGGGCATGGACCGGGTGAAGGACAGGGCGTCGAGGTCCTCACGCAGGCCGGCCTGATCGGGGTCGGCCACGAGGACGGCACGGTCGGCGTAGGGGACGTAGGCACTGACAAGCCCGTGGTCGACCGGTAGGACGACGTCCCCCTCCCCGGTGAGCCGCCGCACGACGGCACGCGCGAACTCGCCCTGGGGCAGGTAGACCGTCACCGGCCCCGAGGGGGTCTGCGGGATCGGCTGCACGGCCGGTGCGGGCGTTGTCGTGCTCATGGCGCTTCTGGGCTCCTGGGGCGTGGTCGAAGGCGTTGGTGCCGCTGGTGGTGTCGGGGACATGACTCAGGCGAAGGGCTGGCGGACGGGGTTGATCCCCGCCTCGTCGTGAACGGTCAGGCCCATCGCCCGGGGCGCCTCGTAGAGTCGGGGCGTGGCCAGGTAGCGGGCGTGGTGGCTGAAGGACAGGGGCATGGCCTCGGGGATGAGGGCCTTGATGACGTGCATGCCGACCTGGCGGGCCTCGTCGGTGGTGATGTCGACGACGATCGCCTCGGCGCCGGCCCGCTCCAGGTTGGTGACGACTCGCGCGAGCGGGTCGGTGTCGGCCGACGGCGGCCCGAGGGTTCCGATGTCGTCCAGGGCGTGAACGGGCCTCTCGCCTTCCAGGAGGAAGTCGAAGACGTGGCGCATGGACAGCTCGGCGTCCGCCAGGGCACCGCCGACCACGGTGAGGTCCTGCCCCTTGATCTCCTGGGCGCGCGGGCCGCGGGCGTGGCTGCGCAGGGCGATGCGCAGGGAGGCGAGCTCGCGGTGGATCTTGGCCAGCGCCCGCTGCGGGTCGATGTCGCAGGTGGCGGCCACCACCTGGGCCAGCTCGGGGTCGACCTGGGAGGTCTGGACGGCGTAGAGGGTGGGGACGCCGTAGTCGGTGGTGGCGTCGAACAGGTGGGTCTCCAACTCGGTGGAGGTGCCGACCCGGTGGTACTCGGCGGCCGCCTCACCCAGGGTGGCGGGGTCGACGGCGATCACCGGCAGGCGCAGGCGCTGCAGCCAGGTCAGGGCGATGGAGTCGCGCTCGATGACCTCGAGCAGGCCGCCCAGGACCGCCTCACGCAGGTCGGAGTGCGCGGCAGTGCCGGTGGAAATGGGATTGACGAAATGCTCGGAGGGGGTGCGCACCGGGAAGTTGAGGTATGTCAGCACCGCTGGGACGAAGACCTCACGGCCGCGGGTCAGGGACCAGCCGCGCACCCATCGCAGGGGGACGCGGGGGTCTGAGGCGATGAGCCCGCAGTCGGGGTCCGCCAGCTCGGCGGCCGAGCACGCCGGCCAGCGCTCCGGTCCGATCGCGGCCTCGCCGAGACCGGCGGGGGTGTCCCACACCAGCTCCTCCTCCGTCCATGAGCAGCTGGAGTAGCGTTCCATCGTCTCCACGATCGCGATGTGTCTGGCGCGATCGGCGTCGATGGCCCCGCCGGCCCCGTCGAAGTTGCCCGCCTCGGCACGGTGATTCCAGGTGCGCTGTGACCTCAGCGCCTCAGAGGGATCACCCAGAAGACCGGTCCAGATCGCGAAGACCGGCTCTCCGGCCGCTTGGGGCAGCTCGGTGGAACGGGAAACCAGGCCGAAGGGCGACTCGAGGGACGCAGCGCGAGCCAGTGATGGCGCCACACCCTCAATGAGCGCAGAGCGGTACACGGACCCTCCTTCCTGGGAACGACAGAGGAGGCACACTTGGGGGAAGTGCCGTTGGCGAAGAGCCTGCCTGAAGAGTCCAGGCCTTCGCATCGGTCTTTGATCTACCGCCGGTCCCACTGTTCGGATGGGCTCACTCGACCTTTTGTCAACACGCGTTTCGTGGCGTTTACACGGTTGGCGTCTTTTCTCAGGTAGTTTGGGCACTGTTCCCAGCAGGCCGCGCCCCCAACTACTGCGGTCGGCACACATCTGCCCAAGGAGACACATGTCTTCCCAGATTTCTCCCGACTGCGTCGGCGTCGCTCTGGTCGACGACGACGCGATGGCCCTGGCTCACCTGGAGTCCTATTTCTCCGACGTTGAGGACATCACCGTCCTCCTCGCCACACGCTCGCCCCACGAGGCCCTGAGATTTCTTCAGTCACATCAGGTCGACGTCCTCATCACCGACATCCATATGGAAAGCATGAACGGTGTGGAAATGACCAGGGAGGTGATCGGGGTCTCGCCGTCGACCCGGGTCATCCTGCTGACCACCATCGACACCGACGAGGACCTCCTTCAGGGGCTGGGGGCGGGAGCCAGCGGCTTCCTGCTCAAGAGCGCCCCGGCTGAGGAGATCATCGCAGCGGTGCGCACGGTCCGCTCCGGGGCGAAGGTCGTGGCCCCCACACCGACGACGCGCCTCATCGACTACGCACTGGCCTCCGTGCGCGGAGCGGATGGGAGCGTCAGCCTCTCGGAGAGGGAGCGCGATGTGCTCCACCTGCTGTGCGAGGGGGCCTCGAACCGCAAGATCGCTTCGCTGCTGACCATCGCCGAGGCGACGGTCAAGTCGCACATCACCGGCCTGTTCCACAAGACGGGGGCGGCATCGCGCCTGGAGATCGTGGTGTGGGCCTTCAAGCACGGCTACGCCTCCAACAGCCCCTTCACGATCCCCGCCGCCAGCGCTCCCAGCAGCCCCGGCCCGAGCTCGCCGCCCGCCGAGTAGCAGCCCCGGAATCAGTCATCTCAGCCGGTGAAGGCCCGCAGGATGATGAAGAGGATGACGAAGAGGATCCACCCCACGACCTTGACCGAGCTCGTGCTGGAGCCCGAGGAGGGCGCCGGCCCGGCCTGCCGGTGCGAGGCGTGGGGCCCTGCGCCAGGACCGGGAGCCGGGGGCACGGTCGACTGCGCACCGCCGGGGTAGCCCGGCACCCCTCCCGGGACCCAGGGGCTTCCCGAGGGGAGGCCGCGGCCTCCTCCCGGGAATCCGGGGGGCGGAGCAGCCGGGCCGCCCCCGACTGGTCCAACGGGCCCAGCCGGCCGGCCGAAGTCAGGCGCCGGATACCCACCCGGCTGCGCGTAGGGGCCGGGCGGCACCGGCGCCGGCACCCGCTGGTACGGTGCCGTGCGTGGCGCTGTCGTCCGCGGGGACGAGGTGCGCGACGGCGAGGTCCGGGGCGCAGCCGTTCGGGAGGCGGTGCGGGCGGCGGCGGTGTGTGACGCGGCAGTGCGCCGGCTCGACGACCGTTGCCGCCGCCCTCGCCCAGCCCGACCGGTTCCGCCGTCGCCCCTGCCGCTGGAATCGGCGGCGCCACCATCATCGGCACCATCAGCGTCGTCGGCATCGCCGGAGCCGCCGACATCATCACCGCGGTGGGCGTCGTCGAAGAGCGGGGAGCCCATGAGCGGGTCACCCAGGACGGATCCGAAGGGGTCGTCACCCAGGCCGATGTCCGAGGGTTCCCAGCCCGTGGGCGCCAGGGACAGGGAGTCGTCTGCGTCGTCGACGTCGTCAGCACTGTCCGCCCGGGCCGAATCAGCCTCGACGCCGGGGCGCCCGCCGCGGCCAGGACCGCCGGAGGCGGTTCCCATCCGACCGACCCAGGTGCGCAGCTCCGGAGAGCAGCCCGGATTGTCGACGATGACACCGCGCAGGTCGGGGCGGTTGCCGGCCAGCACCATGAGCCGCCCGGCGCCCGCCTTCGGGTCCCTGGCGAGCTGGAGGTCGGGATCTGCGGGCGTCTCCGACGTCGTGGTCGCCTCAGTCCTCGCCCCGCGGCCGGCCGAGCCAGGGGCGGCATTCGCAACGGTGGTCATAGCACGAGCATCCCACGCCGTCCCACTCCCTGTCCCGGGTCCGCGCCCACCGGGACGGACCGGACACCGGGGACGAAAGACACCTATACCCCCCTGGGGTACTTGACTCATCTACCCCCCAGGGGTATGTTCGTCGTCGAACGAGAGGAAGGCACGGAGGAGAGATGGCCGGCTACACCGGGACCAAGGAGGACTACCTCAAGCGCCTGCGCCGCATCGAGGGGCAGGTTCGGGGCATCTCCCGCATGGTTGAGGAGGACATCTACTGCATCGACGTCCTCACCCAGATCTCCGCCGCCACCAAGGCCCTCCAGGCCGTCAGCCTCGGCCTGCTGGAGGACCACATGAGCCACTGCGTCCTGCACGCCGCCCAGGCCGGCGACGAGGAGGGCATGGTCAAGATCCGCGAGGCCTCCGACGCCATCGCCCGGCTCGTACGGTCCTGAGCGCCGCGCGACCCGGGCACCCGGGGTCGCCTCGTTCCCGTTCCGATCCACCCGTTTCCTTCACAACCCAAGGAGTGAGAGATGACTGAGTTCACCGCCGACGGCGTCGACCGCACCACCACCCTCAAGGTCTCCGGACTCACCTGCGGCCACTGCGTCGCCCACGTCACCGAGGAGCTCGAGGCGCTCGACGGCGTCAAGGACGTCTCCGTCCTGCTCAACAAGGGCGGGCAGTCCACCGTCACCGTGCTCTCCGACGTCCGCCTCGAGGACGCGGCCCTGGCCGAGGCCATTGATGAGGCCGGGGACTACACGCTGGACGCCGTCGAGCGCGACGTCCGCGAGAGCTGAGCCCAGGAGTCTCAACCTCGGCGCCCGGGGCCCGGGCGCCGTCGGGCGGCAGCAGAAGGAGACTCGCATGAGTACATCAACCACTCAGGAGCAGGACGAGCAGCTGCGCACCGTCAACCTCTCCATCGGGGGCATGACCTGCGCCAGCTGCGTGGCCCGGGTGGAGAAGAAGCTGAACAAGCTCGACGGCGTGAGCGCCTCGGTCAACCTCGCCACCGAGTCGGCCCGCATCACCGCCCCGAGCGCGGTGAGCGTCGATGACCTCCTGGCCACGGTCGCCCGCGCCGGCTACACCGGCGCCCTGCTGGACACCGCCTCACCAGATGAGTCGGCGCAATCGGAGGCGTCACCGGCCGGGGAGCCTGAGTCAACGACGCCGGCGGCTCAGGCGTCGGGACCGTCCGTTCCCGGTTCGGCCGGGGGTGGACGCGGCGCCAAGGGCGCAGGCGGCCGCGCGACGCCGTCCATGGCGGTCACGACGCCGGCGACGCGCCCCAGCGGTCCCACCGCCAGCACCGGGGATGCGTCTCCCCGCTCCGCCTCCGCAGCGTCCCCACCACCCCTGGGTGCCTCGCACATGGAGCGCGCCGCCGACCTGCGACAGCGGCTCGTCTACTGCCTCCTCCTGTCGGTTCCGGTCATGGCGATCTCCATGGTGCCGGCCCTCCAGCTGCCGGGCTGGCAGTGGACGGTGGCGCTCATGGCGCTGCCGGTGGCGGTCTGGGGGGCCTGGCCCTTCCACAAGGCGGCCTTCCGGGCACTGCGCCACGGGGCCTTCACCATGGACACGCTCGTGTCGCTGGGAGTCATCGCGGCGACCGGTTGGAGCCTGTGGGCGCTGGTGCTCGGCGGGGCCGGGCACATCGGCATGCGGATGAGCATGGAGCTGCTGCCGCGCGCTCAGGGGCACACCGCCCACATGTACTTCGAGTCGGCGGCCTGGGTGACCACCTTCCTCCTGGCGGGCCGCTACGCGGAGGCCCGCGCCAAGTACCGCTCCGGCGATGCCCTGCGCGCCCTGCTGGAGCTGGGCGCCAAGGAGGTGACCCGCGTGGTCCTCACCTCGCCGTCGGGCAGCCGCGACGCTATCGACGTCCTCGCTGAGGACGGCTCGCCCTGCACGGAGGCCACTCGCACCGAGGAGCGCATCAGCATCGAGGACCTGGCTGCCGGGGACCTGTTCCTCGTGCGGCCCGGTGAGAAGGTGGCCACCGACGGCGTTGTCGTCGAGGGCCGCTCGGCCGTGGACGCCTCGCTGCTCACCGGTGAGTCCGTGCCCATCGAGGTCGAGGCCGGGCAGGCCGTCACTGGGGCGACCGTCAACACCTCCGGCGCGTTGCTGGTGCGGGCCACGGTCGTGGGCGAGGGGACGACGCTGGCCCGGATCGGGCGGATGGTCACGGCCGCACAG
>ERZ773075.1156-NODE-1156-length-14920-cov-4.23586_pt1 | contig 14920 bp, 9 predicted proteins | sample MGYA00580614_ERZ773075 | MGnify/ENA primary metagenome ERZ773075 (study PRJEB29015, sample SAMEA2738021) | human oral metagenome | biome: human oral; feature: human-associated habitat; material: dental | place: China | collected 2043 ... | reverse complement strand
ACGGTGTCAGGCGCCCCTCGCCGGGCGCCAGACCTCCAGACCCCAGACCCCAGACCCCGGAGAGGCTAACAGGAGGGTGCCAGAGCCGACGACCCGCAATGATTATCAGTCGGGTTTCTGACACCATTTGACGACTATTTTCCCGTAACGTATCCGATCATCCGCCATGGCCCGCCAGCCAGTCCGCCGAATGTCGGCCGCGTTGACCTCGATCAACGCTGGCCGACACGCTACGGGTATCGTCATTCTTCCTCTACGATACCCCTATCTATTCTCCATGACACACTGGCATTACGTCCTGATTGCGTACGGGCTTTCCGCCCTGGCTCTGGTGCTGGAGCTTGTGCTGCTGGCCGGACGCCGCCGGCATGCACGCCACTGCATGGAAGACGCCAACTCATGACGCCCCGCCAGAAGCGCTTTGCCTGGATCGCCTCGGGCCTGGCGGCCCTGGTGCTGGTGGCAGGCTTGTTGCTCTACGCGCTCAACAGCAACATCGTCTTCTTCTACACGCCCACCCAGGTGTCTCAGGGCGAGGCCCCCAGTGGTCGCGCCTTCCGCATCGGCGGGCTGGTGGAACCCGGCAGCCTGAAGCGTGACGGCACGCGGGTGGAGTTCGTCGTGACCGATGGCGAGCACCAGATTGCCGTCAGCTATGTGGGCACGCTGCCCGACCTGTTCCGCGAGGGCAAGGGTGTGGTGGCCCAGGGCCGGCTGGACGATGCCGGGCATTTCACCGCCTCCGAGGTGCTGGCCAAGCACGACGAGAACTACATGCCGCCCGAGGCCGCCGAGGCACTGCACAAGGCGGGGCACCCGTCGTCCATCGACACCCTGAAGGCACAGTGAAGCATGATCGCTGAAATCGGACACTACGCCCTGTGGCTGGCACTGGCACTGGCGGTCGTGCAGTTCTGCAGCGGTCTGTGGGGCGCCCACCGGCAGGACGGTCGGCTGATGCAGGTGGCCCACCGCGCCACGCTGCTGCAGGCGGCCATGATGGTGGTGGCCTTCGGCTGTCTGACCTGGTCATTCGTGCATTTCGATTTCAGCCTGAAGAACGTGGCCAGCAACAGCAACCGCATGCTGCCGCTGCCCTACCGCATTGCCGCCACCTGGGGCTCGCACGAGGGTTCCATGCTGCTGTGGGCGCTGATGCTGGGCCTGTGGACGGCGGCCGTGGCCAGCTTCGGCCGCACGCTGGGCACGCTGGTGCGCAGCCGGGTGCTGGGCGTGCAGGGCTTCGTGTCCATCGGGTTCCTGCTCTTCCTGCTCACCACCTCCAACCCCTTCGAGCGTAGCCTGCCGGCCCCGCCCGATGGCCGTGACCTGAACCCGCTGCTGCAGGATCCGGGCATGGTGCTGCACCCGCCCCTGCTCTATCTGGGCTACGTGGGCTTCTCGGTGGCCTTCGCCTTTGCCATTGCCGCCATGCTGGGCGGTCGGGTGGACGCCGCCTGGACCCGCTGGGCGCGCCCTTGGACCACGGCGGCCTGGTGCTTCCTCACCCTGGGCATCACGCTGGGCAGCTGGTGGGCCTACTATGAGCTGGGCTGGGGCGGCTGGTGGTTCTGGGATCCGGTCGAGAACGCTTCCTTCATGCCCTGGCTGGTGGGCACGGCGCTGATGCACTCCCTGATCGTCACTGAACTGCGCGGCACCTTCCGCAACTGGACGCTGCTGCTGGCCATCGCGGCCTTCAGCCTCAGCCTGGTGGGCACCTTCATCGTGCGCTCGGGCGTCATCACCTCGGTGCACGCCTTTGCCACCGACCCGGCACGCGGCGTGTTCATCCTGAGCTTCCTGGTGGTGGTCATCGGCGGCTCGCTCTTCCTGTACGCCTGGCGTGCGCCCCGGCTGGCACAGGGCAATGCGCCGGCGACGTTCTCGTTCAGCTCGCGCGAGAGCATGCTGCTGGCCAACAACCTGCTGCTGGTGGTGGCTTGCGCCGCCGTCTTCCTGGGCACCATGTACCCGCTGCTGCTCGACACGCTGGAGCTGGGCAAGATCTCGGTGGGTCCCCCCTACTTCGAGGCCGTGTTCGTGCCGCTGATGGCGCCGGCCGTGTTCCTGATGGGCGTGGGCCCGGTGGCCCGCTGGCGCAACGCGCCGGTGCCCGACCTGCTGCGCCGGCTGCGCTGGGCGCTGGGCGTGTCCATCGTCACCACGGTGCTGGTGGCCCTCACTTCCGGCCGCTTCTCGGCCGAGCGACTGGCCAGCCCGGCTGAAGGTGGGGTCGGTGTCGGCGGAGCTGTCCTCTTTGCCATCGGCATGTTCATCGGCATCTGGGCCATTGCCTCGGCGCTGGCGCTGCTGCGCGAACGGCTGTGGCCGTCGGGCGAGGCCGCGGCGTCGCGCTCTGCCATGGAGCGCGCCCGCGTGCTGCCGGCCGCCTTCTGGGGCATGCTGGTGGCACACATCGGCGTGGGTGTCTTCATCATCGGCGTGGCCGGCGTGAACACCCTGGAGACCGAGGCCGACGAAGCACTGGCGCCCGGCCAGAGCATGTCGCTGGGCGGCTATGAGTTCCGCCTGCAGGAGCTGCGCGAGGTGCCCGGCCCCAACTATCAGGCCGTGCAGGCCAAGGTGGAAGTGAGCCGAGACGGGCACTTCCACAGCGTGCTGCTGCCCGAGAAGCGCGCCTACAGTGGCGCCATGGGCACCACGCAGACCGAGGCTGCCATCGAGACCCGGCTGACCGGTGACGTGTACGTGGCCCTGGGCGAACGTCTGCCCGATGGCCGCTGGACGATGCTGGTGTGGATCAAGCCCTTCGTGGACTGGATCTGGGGAGGCTGCGTGCTGATGGCGCTGGGTGGCTTCATTGCCATGGCTGACCGGCGTTACCGCCGCCAGCGGGCACACGGCCGGCGGGACTGAACCGCTCTCCGACAACAGGCCGGGCATGGTGTCACGCCTTGCCCGGCGCTCGCCTTCGCGGCTTCGGCGGTGGTTTCTGCCGCGGTTTCTGCCGCGCGGGCCACAGGCCGTATCATGCCCCTATCCCTTCCCGCATTCCTTCACTGAACGATGAAAAAGAAGCGCGCCAAGGCCAAGAAGAAATCCGGTCTGTTCTCCCTGCGCTACCTGCTGCCGGCAGGCTTCTTCCTGGCGCTGTCGGTCTTTCTGCTGCTGGGACTGAACCGCAACCCCAACGAGATTCCCTCGCCGCTGATCGGCAAGCCCGCCCCCGAGTACGCCCTGCCACGTCTGGCAGACGCCCCCGCCTCCATCGGGCGGAGAGCGCTGGCACCAGGCAACGCCAACACATCGACCGACCAGGCCAGCGCCGACGCCGGTGCGGGTGCCGACGCCAAGGGGGCCAATGACAACCTGGTGAGCTCCCAGGCACTGCGTGGCCAGCCCTACCTGCTGAATGTCTGGGCCTCGTGGTGCATGCCCTGCCTGCAGGAGCATCCGCAGATGGTGGCACTGGCCCAGAGTCACCGCATCCGGATCGTGGGCATGAACTACAAGGACCAGCCGGCCGATGCCCGCCGCTGGCTGGCCCGCAATGGCAACCCCTACGACGAGATCATCGTGGACGCCCAGGGCCGCACGGCCATCGACTTCGGCGTCTATGGCGTGCCCGAGACCTTCCTGATCGATGCCGAAGGGCGGATCCGTTACAAGCTGACGGGCGCTCTCTCCGTCCAGACGCTGCAGGACAAGCTGCTGCCGGCCATCGCCGCACTGGACAACAGCGGTCAGCCGTCGGGCAGCACCAGCCCCCGACCGAATCCGGCACCCTGAGCCTGCCCTTCCCGAATCCAGCGTCCTGCAGCAGGAGCCATGCCAGCGTGCCCCGCCTGGTGTTCTTCCTGCAGCGGCCACCTGCATGACACCTGCCCACAGGTCACCGCATGAACCTTTTGCCTCGTCATCCTGATCGTGCCGCCCCCCACGGGGAGGAAGTCCGTTCTGCCGTTCCTGTCCGCTCTGCCGTCTCTGCCTGCGCGTCCGTTCCTGAAACGCTCGGCCGGATGGCGCGGCCGATGACATCCCGGCGATGGACTGCCTGCCTGGGGCTGGCGGCCGCGCTGACGTTGGGCCCCATGGCGCCCGTGGCAGCCGTCACGCCTGTCCAGGCGGTGCCGGCAGCAACCGGCAATGCAGCCAACAACGGCGGAACGCGCTCGGCGGCTCCGGATGCGGACGCGGCGCAGTCCAGCGCCCCCCATGCCGACGCACAGGCGGAAGCCATCATGCGCACGTCGCGCTTTCGGGGGCTGGCGGCCGAGCTGCGCTGCCTGGTGTGTCAGAACCAGACCCTGCTGGACTCCCACGCCGATCTGGCCAAGGACCTGCGCATGGAGGTGGTGCGCCTGATCCAGGAAGGTCGCGATGACGCCGAGGTCAAGCGCTACCTGGTGGATCGCTATGGCGAGTTCGTGCTGTACCGGCCCACCTGGTCATGGCGCAACGGCATTCTCTGGCTGGGGCCGCTGGCGTTGCTGGCCGTGGCTGGCGTGGTCATCTGGCGGCTGACGCACAAGCGCAAGCCGCAGGAAGACGAGCTCGACGACGCCGATGACACGGACGATGACGACAGCGGGGAGGACGAGACGCCGTCACTGTCGACCGAGGAAGCCATGAAGCAGGTGGACGCCCTGCTGGCCCAATCGGCCGACGAGCCTGCCACTGCTCCCCACGAGAGCAGCCGCAAGACGGACGGCTGAGCACACTGACTGCAAGGCAGGCGCACGGCTCCCAAATTCGCCACCAGCGGCCGACTGGGGTATCGTTGTGGTGATGAGGCCAACCGTCGGTGAAGCATGATGTGCAATACACAGCCCACCCCTGCAATGCCATCCACGGCAAACGCCACGCCCCAGCCCTTTGCAGAGCTGGGGCCCAACACCGTGCTGGCGGCACTGGAAGAGATCGGCCTGCGCTGCGATGGACGCCTGCAGGCGCTCAACAGCTTCGAGAACCGCGTCTATCTGGTGGGGCTGGAAGATGGCGGCAGCCGCGTGGCCAAGTTCTACCGCCCTGGACGCTGGAACCGTGACCAGCTGCTGGAAGAGCACCGCTTCGCCCACGAGATCGCGGCCGCCGAAATCCCGCTGGCAGCGCCGCTGCACCGTGACGCCCTGATGGCCCCGGATCTGCACGAGGAAGAGGACGACCCCGAAGACGATGCGGCCGTGGCCGATACCCTCTTCGAGAGCCATGGCTTTCATATCGCCGTCTATCGCCGTCAGGGCGGCCGTGTGCCCGAGCTGGACAATATCCACGAAGGGCCGGCCATGCGTGAGCGCATCGGGCAGTTCATCGCCCGCATCCACCAGGTGGGCGCGCGCCACGGCTTCCTGCACCGTCCGCCGCTGGATTGCGAACTGGATGGCTGGAGATCGATAGAACGGGTGACGGAATGCGCGTGGCTGCCACCGGAAGTGCGTCACCAGTGGGAAGACCTGGCCCGCCAGTGCTGCACACGCGTGGAAGCAAGGCTGCATCCGACACTGGCCAGCCCAGGCGTGGCGGACTTCACGCGCATCCGCCTGCATGGCGACTGCCACCTGGGCAACCTGCTGTGGACCGAGGCCCATGGCCCGCATTTCGTGGATCTGGACGACTGTCGCAGCGGCCCGGCCATCCAGGATCTGTGGATGATCGCCGATGCGGCCGGCCAGCAGGATGCCGAGACCGGCGACGACGCCACCTCGCAGGCCATGCAGGAACTGCTGGCCGGCTACGAGCAGATCCGCCCCTTCGAGCGGCGGGAACTGGCCCTGGTGGAGCCGTTGCGCACATTGCGCATCATCCGCCACAGTGCGTGGCTGGCCGAGCGCTGGGAAGACCCGGCCTTTCCGGCAGCCTTCCCGTGGTTTGGCTCGGTACGCTACTGGCAAGGCCAGATCATCAGCCTGCAGGAGCAGCTGGCCCAGTTGCAGGACCTTTGAGCGAGATGCCTGGCGGCGCTGGACGCCGCCCATGAAACAGGAGCCTCCTGACGAGGCCCCGAGATGTGCCCCTTCGTGCGGGGCAAGGCCCTGAAACGGGCCGGGTGGCTTACTGCGCCTTGTTGGCGGCGTCCTTGAAGGCAGCGCCGGGGGTGAACTTGGGCACGTTGGCCGCAGCGATCTCGATCTTCTCGCCGGTACGCGGGTTCAGGCCGGTACGGCTGGCACGCTTGCTGGCGTGGAAGGTACCAAAGCCCACCAGGGTGACGCGGTCTCCCTCGGCAACGGCCTTCATGATGGCGTTCATGGCCGAGGTGAGGGCCCGTTCTGCGGCGGCCTTGCTGATGTCGGCTTCGCTGGAGATCGTATCGATCAGTTCACTTTTATTCATTCATACCTCTGACTGGTTGGCTATGCCTTGTCCGAGTTGCAAAGCGGTGCGCACGCGGCCCGCAGGCCCGACGCGACGCACCGCCGCGACTGTCTCGACCCGGCGCACCAAGGCTGCCGGGCCACCGCTTGAAGCGGCAATAAGCGCGGATTCTACCGTGATTCCCGCTGCCGCTGCGCCCTCGGTGAAAAGCCCCTTCCCTGCGCTTGTCCCAGGACAAGGAACAGAACGGCCGGGGCTTCACCACAGGCAACAACACCCGGGGGCGCAACGGCCATGAGCGACCCTCGCCGACATTGATGGCCCGTCATGGCCCATCCCGTCGACGAGGACTCTCCCGTCAGCTGCCCACGCGGGCAGCCAACGGTGCAGGTCAGTCGGCCGCGTACTCCAGCAGCAGATCGTGCGCCGCCACCGTCTGCCCGGTCGCCACCAGCACGGAGGCCACCGTGCCGTCACGCTCGGCCCGGATCTGCGACTCCATCTTCATGGCCTCGATGGACACGAGCGGATCACCAGTCCGGACCTTCTGGCCCGGCTTGACGGCCACCGTCACCACCATGCCCGGCATCGGAGCCCCCACATGCAGCGGATTGCCGGTCTCGGCCTGCGGACGCGAACCGGCGGTGGACTCGGCATCGGCCTTGCGCACGCGGATGGTGCGCGGCTGGCCGTTGATCTCGAAGAAGACCCGCACATAACCCTCGGCATCGGGCGCGGTGGTGCCCTGCAGGCTGATCAGCAGTGCCTTGCCCTGGTCCAGCTCGACCGAGATTTCCTCGTGTTCACGCAGGCCGTAGAAGAAGGCTGACGTGGGCAGCGCCGCCACGTCGCCATAGCGCCGCTGATGATCCCAGTAGGTGTTGAGCACCTTCGGATACATCAGCCAAGCCGCCAGGTCGTGCTCGGCCAGCGGCTGGCCCGCTTCCTTCTCGGCCTGGGCGCGCATAGCGTCCATGTCAGCCGGCGGGATGCGGTCCCCCGGCCGGTAGGGCGCGGGCGGCGTGTCCTTCAGCACCTTGCGGCCCAGGGCTTCGGGGAAGCCGTCGGGCGGGAAGCCCAGCTCGCCCCGGAACAGCGACACGACGCTCTCGGGGAAGGCCACCTCGCGGGCCGGATCGGCCACGTCCTCGGCCGTCAGGTCGTTGGCCACCATCATGATGGCCATGTCCCCCACCACCTTGGACGTGGGCGTGACCTTCACGATGTCGCCGAACAGCCGGTTGACCTCGGCATAGGCCTTCGAGACCTCCGGCCAGCGATGCTCCAGACCGATGGCACGCGCCTGCTCGCGCAGGTTCGTGTACTGCCCGCCAGGCATCTCGTGGTGGTAGACATCGGCCGTGCCGCTGCGGATCTCGGACTCGAACGGCGAGTAGAAGCGCCGCACGCCCTCGAAGTAGTCGGCCAGCTCGCGCAGCGCCTGCGGGTCAAGCTTCGGATCGCGCGGATCACCGGCCAGCATGGCCACGATGGTGTTGAGGCTGGGCTGCGAGATGAGCCCGCTCATCGAGTCCAGCGCCCCATCCACGGCATCCACGCCGGCCGCCACGGCCGCCATCACCGTGGCCACCGAGGCCCCACTGGTGTCATGGGTATGAAAATGTATGGGCAGCCCGACTTCCTGGCGCAGCACCCGCACGAGTTCGGCCGCCGCACGCGGACGGCACACCCCCGCCATGTCCTTGATGCCCAGCACGTGACAGCCGGCCTTTTCCAGCTGGCGGGCCAGGTTCACGTAATAGGACAGGTTGTACTTGGGCCGCGAGGCGTCGAAGATGTCGGCCGTGTAGCAGAGCGTGCCCTCGCAGATGGCGCCGGTCTCGCGCACCGCATCGATGGCCACCCGCATGTTCTCGACCCAGTTGAGCGAATCGAACACCCGGAACACGTCAATGCCCTGAGCAGCGGCCTGCTGCACGAAGTGGCGCACCACGTTGTCGGCATAGTTGGTGTAGCCCACCGCGTTGGATGCCCGCAAGAGCATCTGCAGCAGCATGTTGGGCATGGCAGCGCGCAGCTTGCGCAGGCGCTCCCACGGGTCTTCCTTCAGGAAGCGGAAGGCCACGTCAAACGTGGCACCACCCCAGCACTCCAGCGACAGCAGCTGCGACAGCCGGTTGGCATAGACCGGCGCCGCCGGCAGCATGTCGTGCGTGCGCATGCGGGTGGCAAACAGCGACTGGTGCGCATCGCGCAGCGTGGTGTCGGTGACCAGCAGCTGCGGCTGCTCCCGCATCCAGCGGGCAAAGCCCTCGGCGCCCAGGGCCTCCAGGCGCTGCTTGTTGCCTGCCGGCGGAGGCACGTTCGCATCCGGCTGCGTCGGCATGCGCACCTGCACATGGCTCAGATCCGGCGCCGCACGTCCCTTCATGTCGGGCTGACCGTTGACGATGACATCGCCCAGATACTGCAGCAGGCGCGTGGCCCGGTCGCGTCGCGCCGTGAAGTCGAAGAGCTCCGGCGTGTTGTCGATGAAGCGGGTGGTGACGCGCCCTGCCCCAAAGTCCGGATGCTTGATGACGTTCTCGACGAACTGCAGGTTGGTGGCCAGCCCGCGGATGCGGAACTCGCGCAGCGCCCGATCCATCCGGCGGATGGCCTCCTGCTGCGAAGCACCCCAGGTCGTGACCTTGACCAGCAGCGAATCGTAGTAAGGCGTGATGACCGCGCCGCTGAAGGCGGTGCCGCCGTCCAGACGCACCCCGAAGCCGGCCGCACTGCGGTAGGCCGTCATCCGGCCATAGTCGGGCGTGAAGCCGTTCTCGGGATCTTCGGTGGTGATGCGGCACTGCAGCGCATGGCCATAGAGACGGATCTCCTCCTGAGCCGGCACGCCCGAACCCAGCTCCAGCACCCTGCCCTCGGCATCGACACGGTCTTCGCGCTGGCCGATGCGTGCGCCTTCCGTGATGCGGATCTGCGCCTTCACGATGTCGATGCCCGTCACTTCCTCGGTGACGGTGTGCTCGACCTGCACGCGCGGGTTGACCTCGATGAAGTAGAACTTGCCGGTATCGGCGTCCATCAGGAACTCGACCGTGCCGGCGTGGGTGTAGTTGACCGCACGAGCCAGCTTCAGCGCAGCCTCGCACAGCCCCGCACGCTGCTCATCGGTCAGATACGGTGCGGGCGCGCGCTCCACCACCTTCTGGTTGCGCCGCTGCACCGAGCAGTCACGCTCGAACAGGTGCACCACATTGCCATGCAGGTCACCCAGCACCTGGACCTCGACGTGGTGCGCACGGCGCACCAGCTTCTCCAGGTACACCTCGTCATTGCCGAAGGCCGCCTTCGACTCGCGCCGTGCCACCGGCAGCTGCACACGCAGGTCTTCCGGCGTCTCGATGGCACGCATGCCACGACCACCGCCGCCCCAGCTGGCCTTCAGCATCAACGGGTAGCCAATGGCAGCCGCCAGCTCCAGGCATTTCTCGATATCGTCAGGCAGCGGATCGGTGGCTGGCATCACCGGCACCCCGGCTGCCACGGCCGCTTCACGCGCCGCCACCTTGTTGCCCAGCCGGGTCATCACGTCGGCCGTGGGCCCGATGAAGGCAATGCCCGCCGCGGCGCAGGCACGCGGCAGCTCGGGGTTCTCGGACAGGAAGCCATAACCCGGATGAATGGCATCGGCGCCGGCCTGCTTGGCCACCCGGATGACCTCGGCGATGTCGAGGTAGGCCTGTAGCGGCTTCTGCCCCTGCCCCACCAGGTAGCTCTCGTCGGCCTTGGTCCGATGCAGCGCAAAACGGTCCTCGTGCGAATAGATGCCGATGGTGCGCAGCCCCAGCTCGGTGGCGGCACGCATCACGCGGATGGCGATCTCGGAGCGGTTGGCCACCAGCACCGATCGGATCCGCCGGCCCTGGCCTACGTTGTTGTCACCCATTTCGTTCTGTCCTCTTGTCATCCGGAAACGTTGTCACCGCCACGGCTCGCGCGGTTCCAGCCCGAAATTATGCCTTGGGGTCCTGCACCCGAACCCCGCGCTGCGGTAATTCCCTCCAACGCGGACCTCGGAAAACGATGCACGGAAACAGAGGCACTTCCCCTCCGGCCCGATGAAATGCCAATCTCCGGGCTACGCTCAACCTGTACGCACGACTCTTTCATATCTGTCAGTGATGGCAATTATTGTTTCCCCGCGCATCACACTCCCGGCGCAAGCAACCATTCCTTACTCTCATAAACATCTGTCCTCCCTTCGCAAGACGGCTCCATCCTACGATGGTCGGTCGATATTGCATGCCGTTCTGGCACACCACCCGGATATCGCCGGCCGCCGACCATGACCCCCATCCGTCCTCCCTTGAGACAGCTTGCCCTTCCCCTCCTTCTGTCAATGCTTGCCGCCTGCAGCGACGGCGCTTCTCCGGACGTCGGCCAGGATGCCGCACTGCCCGCCGCCAGCGCCACCACACGCGGCCTCTCGACCCGCGCTCCCGCACCGGTATCGGATACCGCCAACGGACAGGCTGCCTCGGGCAGTCAGGACGCTGTTGCCACGCAGGCGGCCTCGGGTGAACAGGGAACCTCCGCCACCCAGAACGCCGCAGCGACAGACAAGCCACCTGCATCCGGCGCCGCCGGGAGCGGAAGGGTGATCAGCGCCTCCGCATGTCCGCTGCGCTATACCGAACCCACGGGGCCGGCCGGCGGCCACGGCGCCGATCCGCTGCGGGGCCGACAGTGGTACCTGAACAATACCGGCGCCACGACCGGTTCGGTCCAGGGAGAGGATCTGCACATGGGAGACGTCTGGACCCAGGCCGGCCAAGGCCAGGGAGTGCGGGTGGCCGTGGTGGACGAGAGCGTGGAGGTGACGCACGAGGATCTGCTCGCCAACATCGTTCCCAATGCCAGCTACAACTATGACGCCAGCGGCCGAGGCAATGCCTACCCGCTGCCCTGCAACGCCGGCAGCACGCACGGCACCGCCGTGGCCGGCGTGGTGGGCGCACGCGACTTCAATGGCAAGGGCGGCGCGGGCGTGGCCCCGCGCGTGCGTCTGGTGGGTTACAACCCGCTGGCCACCAGCACCGATGCCGACGTGCTGGACGCCCTGACCCGCGGGCTGGGCATCAACGCCATCTACAACAACAGCTGGGGGCCCAACGACTGGGGGCACTTCATCCAGTCCCAGCCATCGGATGATGCCTGGCAACAGGCGATTGCGCGTGGCCTGCGCGATGGCCGCCGAGGCCGAGGCGCCATCTACGTGTTCGCCGCCGGCAATGGTGCCGAGGCCGACGACTTCGCCAGCTACGACGCCGGCATCTCGGCGCTGGGTGCCATCGCCGTCTGCGCAACCAATGCCGCGGGCCAACGGGCCGTCTACAGCGAACCTGGCTCCAACCTTCTGGTCTGTGCGCCCAGTGGTGACTACCCTCGCGATGGCAAGCCAGCCCTGGCGGGCGTGACGACCACCGCCCTGCAGAACCAGTACCGGGACGACTTCAACGGCACCTCGGCAGCCGCCCCGATGGTCTCGGGCGTGGTTGCCCTCATGCTGCAGGCCAACCCTCGCCTCACCTGGCGTGATGTGCCGATCATCCTGGCCCGCACTGCCCGACGGGTGGATGCCCAGTCGGCCGGCTGGAAACCCTATCACCAACTGGCCTACCACCACGAATATGGCTTCGGTGTGGTCGATGCCCAGGCCGCCGTGCGCATGGCGCGCCACTGGCGCAGTGTCGGTGACAGCCGCAATCTGCGTCAGTGCGGCCCCTATCGCGTGACGCCGGACCAGGCCATTCCGAAAGCGGCCAATCCCGACAAGACCCCGGACTACAACAAGGCAGCCCAGGGCGGTCTGGCCAGCGCCATTACCGTACCTCAAGACTGCCCGATCCGCCATATCGAGCATGTCGGCGTGAAGATGTCGGCCATGGATCCCAAGCAGGACAAGGAGGCCGCCGAGCCTGGCAACCTGCAGATCACGCTGACCGCACCCACAGGGCACACCGCCACGCTGGCCTACCCGCACCGCTGTCTGGGGGTGGGCGACAGTGGCCAGCTGCAGCGCGTGGCCTGCATGGGGCTGGTGGACCAATACTTCGGCATCAGCCGCTTCATGGGGCAGCCGGCCCTCACCCACAAGGAGGCACGCTGGACCCTGAACGCGGTCGACCGCAACACCGAAGCCTCGTCCCCCTCGGCCCGGGTGAAGTACTGGGAGCTGACGCTGTATGGACACTGACTGGCGCTGTCATCCGATGAGCGGTCAGCGACGTTGATGGCACGTTGCATACAGGGTACCTGCTGCACAACCACCGGCAACGATGGATATTTCCCGGCAGAATCAAGGCTGCGGAAGGCCGCTCCCGGCCCTGCCGAGGACACCCCCGGCTGCAGCCCCGTGCCGATTCGGCCGCGGTGTGCGCCCTGACGCCCCCTTGGCCTGTCATGGCCCTGCTGACAGATTCCGCAGCCAGTCTGTACACGGGCGTGACATAGCGTCACATTCCAGCCACGCAGGCCAACGAAAATTCCGCCCGTTGCCGTCTCACCCTACACCTTCAGTGCCATGACACCTCCCACCCTTTCCCTGTCCCTCAGAACCGTCCCGCTGCTGCTTGCCACCCTGCTGGCGTCCTGCGGCGGCTCCGGCGATTCGGGCGGGGCGTCCAGCAACACGCCCTATCAGGGCACGCTGCTCAATGGCACCAAGTGCGCGGTGCGCTACTACGCACAGTCACAGCCCCGCCAGAGCGCGGGCACCGATCCGCTCTACCTCACGCAGTGGTACCTGAAGAACACCGGCCGTCTGACGGGCTATTCCGGCCTGGCGGCTGGCGAGGACCTGCAGGTCGAGAACGTCTGGGCCAGCGGCCTGCGGGGCGAGAACATCCGTGTGGCCGTGGTGGATGACGCCCTGGAGGTGACCCACCAGGATCTGGCCCCCAACGTGGCCGAAGGCGCCAGCTACAACTATGTGAGCGATGGCAGCTGGCAGCGTGGCAGCCCCTGGCCGCTGCCCTGCACCACGAACCAGACTCACGGCACCGCCGTGGGCGGTGTGGTGGCTGCCCGCGACAGCAATGGTCTGGGCGGCCGTGGCGTGGCGCCACGTGCCAGCCTGGTGGGCTACAACGCTCTGGCCAACGATCTGGACAGCGAGGTCCTGGACGCACTGGTGCGTGGCCAGGCCAGCAACCACATCTACAACAACAGCTGGGGTGCTGAAGATGACGGGCACTTCAACGCGCCCACGTCGCGCTCGGCCCATGCCGGCACCATCCTCAACGGCCTGCGCAACGGCCGTAACGGGCTGGGTTCCATCTACACCTTTGCCGGCGGCAACGGTGGTGCCAATGGCGACTACTCCGTGCTGGACGGCAACGTCAGCGTGCTGGGCGCCATCCCGGTCTGTGGCACCAATGCAGCGGGCAAGCGTGCGCCTTACAGCGAGCCGGGCCCCAACCTCATTGTCTGCGCACCGTCCAGCGACATGGGCCAGGCAAACGGCAGCAGCCTGCCGGACGTGACCACCACGACGCTGCAGAACCAGTACACAGCCAAGTTCAATGGCACCTCGGCCGCCACGCCGATGATCTCGGGCGTCATCGCCCTGATGCTGCAGGCCAACCCCAATCTCACCTGGCGCGACGTGCCGCTGGTGCTGGCCCGAAGCGCCCGTCAGGTGGACCCGACCAACGCCGGCTGGACCTCTTACGGCGGCTACCACTACAACCATGAGTATGGTTTCGGCGTGGCCGATGCCACGGCCGCCGTGCAACTGGCCCGCAGCTGGCCAAGCGTCGGCGGCAGCAGCACGCTGCGGCAGTGCGGCCCGTACAGCGCCACCGTCAACCAGGCCATTCCCGAGACCACCCCGATTTCAGACGCTGCGATCCAGAACCCGTTCGCCGACGCCAGCGGCCTGAGCAAGGCCGCCGTCAACGGGGTCACTTCCCGGATCAGTGCTGCCGGCTGCGGCATCCAGCACATCGAGCACATCGACGTGGTGCTGACTGCCACCGACGATACCGGCGCCCGTGCCCATCCCAGCGCCGGCGACCTGCAGATCACGCTGACCAGCCCCAGCGGGCAGACCAGCACGCTGACCACACCGCACCTCTGCTACAACGCCAGCAGCCAGCGCACCAACTGCCAGGGACTGGTGGACTTCAGTTTCGGCATCAGCCGCCACCTGGAGGAGCCTGCCATCAGCGGCACCAGCAGCGACTGGACCCTGGCGGCCGCCGACCGTCGCACTGGCAATACCGGCCGGCTGAGAAACTGGTCGATCACCATCTACGGACGGTGATGATCAGGTACAACCCTCCGACCATGAACATCCTTGGCTGAACCACAAGCCCGAACGAGTTCCAACATGCGCAAGAACACCCTGATCCAGAACCTGGCCATCGGCCTTTCCACCCTGCTGCTGGGGCTGTCCGGCGTGCAGGCTGCCGATGCGGACGTCGTTCAGCTGATCGGCCCCGACAAGACCGTCCGCAGCTTCCAGATCGACACCGCGCACGTCGTGCAGTTTGGTGGCCGCACCCAGGTGCGCAAGGCCAGCCAGGCCGAGACCAAGCAGCTTCACACCCTGAAGAGCACCCGTGGCGCGCTCACCAGCACTTCGGGTGGCACCGTCTCGCCCGTGCTAAAGGAT
>ERZ773075.1154-NODE-1154-length-14938-cov-12.8748_pt1 | contig 14938 bp, 22 predicted proteins | sample MGYA00580614_ERZ773075 | MGnify/ENA primary metagenome ERZ773075 (study PRJEB29015, sample SAMEA2738021) | human oral metagenome | biome: human oral; feature: human-associated habitat; material: dental | place: China | collected 2043 ... | reverse complement strand
GTCAGGTAGGCGGTACCGCTCATTACAGACTCCTTGACGACGACAGTGGTCGCCCGGACAGTGTGCGGACGGGCCAGCCGGCTCAGGCGGAGGGTGGTGGGAGGCCGATGGCGGCGTAGTCCTCGTCCATGCCGGGCCGGCTTAGGCGGGGGGGGGTGGTGTCAGGCCGTCTATGGCCGGGGCGAACAGGTCGGGGGCGTAGTCGGGGTGGATGTCGTAGACGGTGAAGATCTGGGTGTCCCGGCCGGGCAGAAAGGGTTCGACGAGTCGCTGGTCGTGGGTGGTCTGGCCGTGGCGGACCGCGTCGGGCCGGCCCAGGCCTGTAGCTCGCTGATCCTGCTGGCGGGCAGGCCGTGGTCGTAGGCGGCGCCGGGCACGAGCGTGGCCCAGGCCAGGCGGACGGCCAGGTTTCGGCGTTTGCCCGCGGTGGGGGCCGACTCGACGCGCCGGCTGAGTTCTTCCACGGCCGGCTCGACGCACCCGGCGTCAAGCCCGGCGTCGAGCCCGGGCGCGGGCGCGGGGGTGTGCTGGTCAAGGGAAACGGGAACGTGGGAGCCGTGCCCGGCGGACGCGTCATCGATGTTGCCGATGCTGACTATTATCTCAGTTGGTCGCGGAGCCAGGACGTGGGCACCCACACGAACTGTCCGATCATGATGGCCGGCACCTGACCCGCATCGATCGCCTTGGCCAGCTTTCGCGGATCGATCCCCAGAAACTGGGCGGCTTCGGTCCGCGTCACGGCCAGACGCCCGATAGGTTTAATATCAACTATATAATTTATGTCCCGATATTGCGCGGAGCCGTCCCAAGGCCATGACCAACAGGACGAAACAAGGGTACAATCCATACACGATTTTCCTGTCAAGGCCGGATTTACGGGGGAATCCGACAAATTCCGTTCGCCCTCCGCGTTAGCGAGGGCGAACGCAGGGTTCGAGGCGATGGCGCCGTGTTATGGCTGGAGATCCCCGCATACGCGGGGAGCACGAGGACAAGCGCTACGCCGACTGGGACCGCGCCGGATCATCCCCGCATACGCGGGGAGCACGGGCCCACCGCCTGCTGAAACCCAGCGGCGTCTGCATCATCCCCGCATACGCGGGGAGCACGACGTCTTCGCCGACCAGGTGGCGCAGACCAAAGGATCATCCCCGCATACGCGGGGAGCACGATTTCAGCGACGAAAAACCCATCCCTGTTGCCGGATCATCCCCGCATACGCGGGGAGCACACACCCACGCCTCGCTCCTGTTGCGGGCCGGGGGGATCATCCCCGCGGGTGTGCATAGGCATATTGATGCGTTCATCGACGTGGAGAAGCATTTTTATTTGCCGTGGCGGGACTTTCCCGGGAGAGGAGACCGGTATGGTGGTGCGTGAGGCAGCATGGGGGCGCATAGGCGTACACGCCGAAAAATTCTCCGAACAAGGGCACGAGCAAGGGCACATGGGCCGGGTGCCGTGGGTCGGGCTGGCCGTCGTGGACGCGGTCGGTGACGTGGGGGCGTTGAGGTCCGGCCGCCTACGCGGTGGCTTGGGACGCGGAGCGTGGAAGTGCTCCCGGCAGGGGGCCGTGCTGTCTGGTGAGCGATTAGGCAGTAGGGCGGCGTCGCCGGCCCGGTGTGGAGGCTCCGGTCAGGACGGGAAACGCTGTGGGGTCTTCGCCAGATGCGGGTCACGCGGTTTGCCCGAGCGTGATCGCGGCGATGGCGATGAGGCCGCGGGCGACGGGTGGCAAGCGCCGTCCGTCAATGGTCAATCGGCCTGCCTTGTGGCGGGTGGTCGGCACCCGCAACGAAACTGTGGAGAGCCGCCCGGCCGGCCCGTCCGGTTCGGGATCGTGAGTAGAGGTTCTGCGCTGCCGTTGAAGACGTTCGAAGGTCTGAATAGATTCGGATAGAGATCTAGTTCCTGGAGTATTCGTGTATTGTCTTCCTCCTCCGGATCAGAGGTCTCGGGGAGCGGAAGATCTTCCGCTCCCCGAGACCTCTGATGGTCGGGCCCCGTGGTCGGTTTTTCACCTAGCAGTAGACGGTGGGACTTTGGGGGCGGTTGCCGACGCGCTTTGCGAGATCCTTGACGAAAACGCGGAACACGACGTCCTTGGCCTCGTGGGGTCGATCCATGGGAGGACGCAGGTCCGTGCTGTTAGACACATCGATTCGATCAAAACTTCATTTTTCATGCGAAAAATGTCGTTTATTCGTCTGTTTCTTTCATTATCTGCTCGAAAAGCGAGGGCTGATTAGGGGGATTTTTTGTGAGATTGCCATGGCTGTCTGTGAAGAATAAAGATTTTTCACGATCATACTCAGGTTTTTTGAGCTTGATTTCGTCCATGACAGCAACGGCGTTCGCATTCAGATCGGTGGGTTTGATTTTGATTGTATAGGTCAAAGTTCCGGGTTTGCCGGTGTCCTGGACGGCCTGGACGAGTTCGCGCAGGTTCTCGGTCAGTTCCCGGTGGGAGTCTCCGTTGGAGAGATTGAGCAGGACGGTGGCGAATTCGACGCCTTTCTGCTCCATCACCTCTCCGGACCGCTTGTCGACATACTCAACCATCTGTTTTCCTTTCGTTAAAGGTTTACATTGTTTCCGGTAAAGAGAACGGCGAGGTTTCCCAGGGTCATGGTGACCGGTTGCTCGCTGGGTGCCGCCTTGCCGTGGCGTCTATGGACGGTCAGGCCGGTGTGGGCGTCGTTGCCTCGCTCGATCTCGGCCTTGATCAGCCGCCTGGACAGGCTGTTGGCGATCTCTAGAGAGACGTCGGCGTGGCAAGGCCGGTCTGGCGGGCGCCGGCAGACTGGGTTCCTGTTGGCCAGGCGTCGGCGGGTCTGCTCGGTCCTGACGTCTCCAGCGGCCAGTTCGCGGTGGCCGTCCGCACACCCTGCCGGCTCAGCAGACTGGACGCGTTGGTCTCTTCTCACCGGGCATTGACGAGGGTCCGGCCGGGCCGGCTGAGTATGCGCAGGTCGGTCGACGCAGTGCTGTCGGGGCGCCGGCTCTGCGCGCCGCGCCGCCAGTTTCGCAACGGGAGGCTCACGCGACCGCCTCCGTGTTCTCGCGGGCGATCGTCGCCAGTGCGTGGATCGCGTACGCCGCCTGCTGGGGGACGACGTGCACATCGAGGCGCCTCGGTGTCCGCAAATGTCGCGTACGCCGCCTGCTGGGGGACGACCCCGTTTCCGAGTGCCCGCAGCTGTTCCGAGCGCGACAGCCCGATTCTTGGCGCCGTCACCCAGCCTGGTTTCAGGCCCATCATCCACTCGACGAACCGGGTGGACAGTTTGCCGTCGTCCAGGGGGCTGGGAGCCTTTCTGGTCACCGTCTCCCACTGCCGGATAGCTGGAGCGTACGGGGCGAACCCGCCATGACCGCGCTCGACGATGTCGTAGAAGGAATCGCTGCCGGAAAACCCTGAGGACTTGCGTCCGTCCATCTGTGAGGCGGTAGGTGTCGGCAGGAGTTTCAGCCTTTCTCGATCACGCCTGCTAGGCTCGGCGGGTGATTGCCTGAGCGTTGCTTGTGCGGGCTGTGCGGCCCACCGTTCGTGCCAGGGGTCGCGGTGGGAGTCGGCGGCGACGAGGAAGAGTCTGGCTCTGCGGTGTGGAGCGGCGACGTCGCAAGCGCGTACAACCGTCCACCACGCGTCATACCCGTGGGTGGAAAGGTCTCCGACCACACGGCCGGCTCCCCGGATAACAGGTCCATCGCCATGGATTCCCAAATGTCTCTCCCGGGATTCCAGGAGGCTAGAGGCTGACGCTGATAGGGCTCCAATGACGTTCTCCCATACGACTAAATGCGGACGAAGGTCTACGATTCCGCGCATCATCGATTCCCATAGCCCGGACTGGGTGCCGGGCCTCATCCCGGCCCGGCCGCCGGCGAGCGAGAGGTCCTGACAGGGCGAGCCGCCCACCAGGACGTCCACGGGCTCGACGCCGCCCCAGTCGATTTCCGTGATGTCGCCGAGGTTCGGGACGCCCGGGTGGCGGGCGGCGAGGAGCCTGCACGGCCCCGGTCCGACGTCGCAGACCCACGCGAGTCTGGCTGGCCCGAGCGCGTCTGCCACGCCCATATCCAATCCGCCGTAGCCCGTGAACAACGAACCCATAGAGTATGTAGCCATTCGAACCTTCTCTTCTCGATCCCCGTATCGACGTCGTGGGACGGAATTTTGACGGTGAGTGCCCAGCCAGCCTCGATATGCGCCCCGGGGGGAGTGGTTCCATCCCTCCAGCTACGCTAGGCCGTCGGCGTCGGCGATCTGCCGTATCGCTGACCGCATGTAGTCGTGCCGTGCGGCATCAGGCCCGGGTGTGGTCCGGGTCGGGTTGATCACCTCGTATCCGACGTCGCGCAGCCGCTTCTCGGCGTCCATGAACGCCTCGTGATTACAATCCGGTAGCCCAGTGATGGGTCCGGAAATATAGAGCTTCACGTCGTATCTCCTAGAGACAGTGGGATATCGATCGGTTTCGAAATGCGGTTCATGATCAGGGGCAGATAGTCGGTTTCGCGTTCGATGGCGATGCAGCGCATGCCCTCGGCGATGCATGCCTCGACGGTGGTGCCCGAGCCGGCGAAGGGCTCGAGGATGGTTGCCCCGTGCGGGGCGACTAGGCGGGTCAGCCAGCGCATGAGCTTGAGGGGTTTGACGGTCGGATGCTGGACGCCGCCGACTTTCGGGCGCTCGACTGCGCAGGCTTTCGCCTCGTACCGGAACGCCGGGAAAAACCGGGAGGGCCCGCTTTCGACCTCGTTCACCGTTGACGTTGACCCGCGGCCGAGCCTCCCGGTGGTCGCGCCATGCCGCACAATGCCTGACTGGGGCGAGTCTGTTGGCGTGCCCGCCTGACGGTCAAGCTCGGTCGCGCAGCCCTCGTCGAGGGCGACGTTCGGGGTCCACCTGCCGTCGGAGTTCTCCACGTGGACTCGTGTGGCGTCGATGTTCAGCGCCCCGGTCCCGTAGGCCAGGACGTTGTCGGCGACCGTGCCCACGAGAGGCTTGCGGGCGACGATACACGGCTCGAACGCGGGTTTGAGCGCGGTCCCCCACCCCGCCCACGCCCGGGGTTCGGTCGTGGCATCCGCCATCGCGTCCTTTTTGCGCTCGCCTCCGAGCTTCTTGTCAATCGTCTTCGCGACGTCGAGGCTTTTAGGGAAGCCCTGCCCGAAAAGCCAGGCGATGGAGTCCCGCACCTCCAAGCCCGCGAGCTCGATCCCCATACCCAGCTGGTGGTAGCGGCGGGGTGACCCGAAAGCGAGCAAATGCCCGCCCGGTTTGAGGAGCCGGTAGCATTCGGTCGCCCACTGTCGGCACCAGTCCACGAATGCGACAGAGGCTTTCAAAGACCGGTCGTAGCGGCCCGCTTCGGCAGCCAGGGATCGGTAGCCGCCGTTCGGCCCGCCGACGCCATCGGGCATGGGAGAGGTTTCTTTCCTCCACTCCTGCCGTTTCGCGATGTCTGCGCCGTCCCACGCCTCGCCCGTGAATCTGATCCCGTAGGGCGGATCAGTCACCACGGCATCGATGAAGTCGTCGGGGAGTTCGCGCATGATCTCGATGCAATCCCCTTGATATATGGTGACTGCATCCTCCTGATAGTAAGGTTCCATCCTGTCGTCTCTCGTGTAGCCTTCCATCGAGCCAGCCGCTGCATCGGTGTCTCGTCAGCGAAGACGCCGCGGGTCGAAGACCGGTCCGTGAGCCCGAACCTCTACGACGTCGGGGCCGGTCCCGAGCACTTTGGCATGCACGGCCGATCCGACGTCGAAGGCCGGTCTCGGCTTGGCGGGGTGGTCACGGCGGGCGGATTCCCGCCGGCGTGGCGTCGGATTCGCGGGTTTGGCGCATGCGCCATCTCCTGCGCGGCGTAGTGGGCGGGCGGGCCGATCCGGTGGACGATCGGCGCGTAGCCGGGCCACTGGCCCGTTTCCAGGCAGCGGGCATACCTGTCCAGGGCGCGACGGGTCTTGGAGCGTCCGATGGCGGCGTAGTCCTCGTCCATCTCGATGACCGAGACGAGGATGGGCTCGGTCGTGGAGACGACCACGTGCAGGAAGTCGACGTTCGTCTCGCCGGTGGCCTGGGCCCAGATCATCCGGTACCACTCGCGTTGGACCGCGTAGTCGAGTCGGGCTGCGTGCCTGGCAAACGCGTCCGGCCGGGCCGACGGGGCTGTTTTCAAATCGACGAGCACGGTGCGTCCCCGGTCCGTCGTTGTCGTCCAGTCGATCCGGCCGCGCATCCACACGCCCGTGACCGGATCCTGGCAGAAGATCGACTGCTCGGGTGTGCCGCGGGCGAAGACGTCGGCGGTCTGCGGGCAGGACAGGACCGCCTCCGCGCAGGCTCGGATCTGGTCGTAGACCGCCGGGGTGACCGGAATCTTGCCGGCCCGGCGGGCTGCGGCGATGAGTTTCTCGGCCCGCCGGGCCGTGGAGGAGGCGTGGTCGATCACCGCGACGTCGGGGCCGGTCCCGAGCACTTTGGCGTGCACGGCCGATCCGACGTCGAAGGCCGGTCTCGGCTTGGCGGGGTGGTCACGGCGCCATTTCAATACCGCTGGGCAGTCGAGGATCAATTTGGCCTCGGTCGAGGAGATGCTGCCCGCCTCGACGGGGTCGGCGTGGTAGACGCTCTCGGGGATACCTGGATAGACGCCCTTTTCGGTGATCTTCATGCGGGGATTCCTTCGTGGATGGTGATGCCGTGCAGGTTGGGGTCGTCGCCCGCGCAGGCGACGGTGGCCACCACCGTCCGCGCCTCGTGGCAGACGCGGGCGGTGATGTTCCGCGGGTCGGGGGCCAGTCCGCGCCTGTGCGCGTCCATCACGGTGCGGGCTTTGGCTTCGGCCAGCAGCCGGCCGACTGGCTGTAGCGGATCGTCGATCGGGAAGTGGAGCTGCAGCCTGCTCCTCGTGTGCATGGGGGTCTTCATGCGGGGTCTCTTTTCGTGTATTCCGCCAGGTCGCGGGGGACGCAGCCGCCGGGGATGTCCCCGCGGATAGCCAGCGAGCCGGGACGTGTCGCAGTCTCCTCACGGCTCATGCCGGACCGCCTCCGATACAGGCCGGCACGGCGGACGGCTCTGGTCCGATCGGCCTGCCCGTATCGGTACCTGTAGGCTCGTCTGTCAGGGTCGTGTCGGTCAGGTCGTCGCCCGGTGTGAGGGCATCGCCGGGGGCGAGCGTGAAGGCGCCGGCGACGCAGTGCACGATTGCGCCCGACCCGGCCCGCTCGCAGAGGCCGGAAGGGTCCTGGCCGTGCGGTTCGACTTGGAAAGTCGGGGCGCAGGGCCTCCAACAGATCCCCGGCCAGCCTTTCGCCTTGCTCTTGGGAGAGCTTGAAACTGTCGGCCCCCAGGCGCAGGATCGTTCCGCGGCGCTCACCGGGCTGGAACGGCGTGACGGAGATGTCGAGGGTGACTGTCCCATCTCCTGGGGCATGAGGCGGGGTCCGGTTCATCGCGCCGCCGCCTCTTGACGAAGGCGTTGGTTGCGCCAGATGATGCTCGAGCGTGTGGCGCTGCCCACGCAGCCGGCCGGGTGCTGGGCGAGGTCGAGCCTGTCGAGGGGGATGAGGTTGTGGTAGTACAACGCCAGCCATCGGGCGGCGATCTGGTGGGCCTCGGTTTGGGTGGCGGCGTGGATCTCCAGCCACCCGTGCGGGTCGGCGAAAACGTGGTAGGCCGCGTCGGCGGCCGTGAAGGTGACGGCGAAAGTCGTCATCATGCCACCTGTCCCTCGTCGACGATGACTGCGTCTCCGACGGGCCCGCCGACTATCCGGTCTGACTCGCCGGGCCGGGTGGCCGGTGCCCATAGGCATTTGATGCTCTCGATGCCTACTCCGATGGTTGTCATGTGTGGTATCCTTCCTAGTGAGAAATGAAGTATTTCTTCCCGCCGTCACTGGTAGCGCGATCCGGTGGCGGCGGTTTCGTCGTCAGTGGGGCGACTCGAGGGACAGCCGGCCTCCCAGCCCGTCGGCCGCTTCCAACGGCGCCCGGCGCGGCGGGGCCGGCGAATACGCCGCCGTGCTGGATCCAAGAGCGCAGCGGCCCGGCCACGGTGCCGACGGCTCTGAGGTATTTTCTTCTCCGCGTCGAGTAGGGCTTGGACCGTGTCCAGCAGTGCCGCGATCTCCTGGTAGCGCCTGTAGGCCAGGATCGCTTCGAGTTCGAGCTTGTCGACCACGAACTCCAGGACATCCTCCAGCGTCATAGCCTCTTCTCCCTTGGCTGCTAGAGGTTTGGCGGCGAAGTACTGCTGACCTTTGCCAGTGACCTGGCGAAGAGCGCCTTCGGGGCGGCGCCAGCCGCCTTTGAAGTCGAGCGGGCGGTTCTTAACGGCGAGGATCGCCCGTTTCAGGGCGGTTTTGCCGGCTTCGAGAAGGCCGAAGATGCAGCCCGGGTCGCCGCTACCGCGACCGGCCCCGGACTCGGTCGGGCGGCGTCTACACGTCTCCATCGCGTTCGTCGTGTCCTCTCCTGTGGCGGGCCACCGGGCTGGTGGCCGTTCACTGCTGGTGTGTGCCGCCGCCCCGCCTCCGTGCACGCCCGCTGCGCAAACCCCGGTCTGTAAGGCGAAACCCAAGGGATGCGGCTCGGGTCTCGACGTCGAGACCCGAGCCCTTGGCGCGCTATTTCGCACACCGCTGGAAGGCCGGCCCCGCTGGCCGTCTTGTCGGGGGTGGTCCGCACACTATGACGGCAACCGCCCCGCTAGCCAGGAAAGGGAGTTCCTCATGGATCAGTCGTTCGAAACCCTCCACCCCAGACGTCCGGACGGGAGGTTTGACACCAAAGCCGCCGCCAGCCCCTCCGGCATCACCCTCGACCCGACTGACGGCGAGGAAGAGAAAAAATCCCCGCGCTACGTCACCATCGAAGACGCCAAAGAACAGATCCGCACCGCGTTGGAAGGCAGCGTCGGAAAGTACGACATAGACGGCATCGCCGACGAGATATTCGACTACGACGACGGCTACGACGAGGAGACCGGCGCCCGCTGGCTCAACTCGGCGGGCTATTACGACACGACGTCCGGCCCGGAGGAGTTCTGGCAGATCGCCTTCAACCACCAGCTGCCCGACGACTGACCTCCGAGCCGGGGAGCGGGGCCTGTCCAGGCTTGTCGGTGAGCCCGGACAGGCCCCGCTCCCCATTCCCTAGCTTGCGGGCCGGCAGCGCCGCGGCCGGACGAGGGCGCCGACCGGCTACGGGACAGGCGGCCTCACTCCTCGTCCCCGCCCTCGCCGACGCGTCGGACCGCCTTGTCCCTGAGCGATCGATGGATGACGATCGGCACGCGCACCCCGGTCCAGGTCACCCGGCGTGCCAGGCGGGGCCCGCACGGACAGTCCAAACTCTCCCGGTGGAGGGACAGCTCCCCCTTGTGCATGAAGTGCGCCAGTCCGTTCACGTCCATCGCTCTCACATCTCGTCGCATTCCGATAGGATCCCCCGCCGCAGGGCAAGCGGTCATCGACGCCAGTCACCGCCGATGCCGCTTCTGCTAGCGCCTAGAACCAGGGCAGGCGCCGCTCACATTCCGCGCCTGCCCGCCGCCCAGACGGCGCCCGCCAGGAAGGCCCGGCGCTCGCGGGCCCCGGACGTGCGGGCTCGGGCCGCGGCCCGAGCTTCCTCGTCGAACGGCGCGTTTTCTTCGTCGAACGGCGCGTTTTCTTCGCCGGGCCGAAGGGGACGATGCAGGCTTTCCCTGGTTTCGTCCACGGTTGCCTTGTGTGTGGTGGACGTCGGGGCGGCGTGGAGTCTGGCTCGGGCGGCTCGTCCGCGCTCCTGCAGTTCGGCGAGGCGCTGCGGGCTGACAGCGATCGGGCGGCGGGCGGCCGCGGCCAGGACGAAGCCGCCGGCGGGGGTCGTGAACTCGGCCCATTCGGCCGGCCCGTCGAGGCCGGCGCGGATCTGGGAGAACCGGTCGGGCCTCCTTCGCAGGCGCCTGATCACATCCGGCTGACGGCTCCAGATCCGCACGAGCGGGTCGTCGTCGCCCATAGCGATCACGGTTCTGCGCGGTGAAGACTCGTCCGGACCGGGGACCGGCCGGGAGTGCCTCCTGTGGGGCCTGGACGGTTCCGGCTCGGCCCGGCCGGCCGTCTCGATGGGGGACATGTAGGGCTCCTTTCCTGGGTGCGCTGCCCGTTGTGTGCCGCGAGCGCGGCCCCGTGCACGCCCCGGCCGACTCTTACGGCATCTGGCGGGCGGTTCCAGGCGCCGGCCGCGGTAGAGCCGCGAGCGCCAACGCCGTCCAGCGCTGGCCGCCGCACCCGGAGCCGAAGATCTGGGTGGAGGGACTTCGGGGCCGCCCTGCTTGCAGTGGCCAGTGCACTGCAGCTGAACCCCGCCAACGTGGCTTAGCTGCTAAGGCCGCAGCGTCTTGCTGTTGTCGCGGCCGGCCTTCCAAGCCGACCTGATGCGCCGACTTTAACCTTCTCAAAGTTGAAGGGTCTGCCATCGGCTCCGGGGATCGACGACGCTGACACTCCTCAAATGCAGGATCCGTACGAGGGACTGTTCACTTATGAGGTTCCGTTCTACGGCGGTCCGCGTCTGACTGTCCAGGGCCTTGCGACGCATTCGGGGCACAATACTGATTTTCTGCTGCGCCCGATCTTTCGGGCACCTGAAGGTGCCCTCCCAGCTGCATTCCTCGCTAAGATTAAAATCCTCGCGAAGTTGCTTCAGGACTAATTTATCCTGATGGTTTAACGGAATTAATAACCGTTAATGCGATTATAATTTATAATGGATCATTTTCGTTTCTTTTCGGGACTCTTTTAATGGTGTCAGCGGTGCGGGGGGGCACGCCGTGCGGGCCCTGTGTGCGATTCTCAAGCCCGTTCCAGGTCGGAAGCATCACCACACTGGGTGGTGTCCTGTTCTGGCGTGGGAGGCGACCCTGTGGGGCCTGGCGGGTGTTTCCCGCGGCGTCTACCTGGCTGACGCGGACGCGGGTGTGGCGCGGGCAGGGGCCGGTCTGGTCGACTTGGATCTCCAGGCTCGTGTGCCGCTGGCCGTTGTGTTTGTAGGAGCGGGCGGCCAGGCGGCCGGGCAAGAGACCCGCATCCCCTTTGGGCAGGGTTTCGGCGGCGTTCTCGGCGTATTCGCGCTATATGGGGCAGCGGGTGAGGGTCTGGCCGTTCTGCCGCTGCCGGGTCTGGCGGTTCAGGGCGTGCGGGGTGGAGGCGGCGGTGAAGGTGGCGACCGGGTGGCCGGACGGCGTGTACCGCAGTTCGGGGTCGTCGGTGAGGTTGCCGGCGACGGTGGTGGTCGGTTCGCCTGCCGGCTAGGGCTCCTTTCCGGGGTCGGTGGCCAGGATCCGGCGTTTGAGGTCGGAGTCGGGCAGGTCCTGGACGGCTTTGCGCGCCGCGTCCGGGTGGGCCTGGCGGTATCGGCGCCAGCGGTCCTGCTCGGCTCGGCGCTCGCGGCGCTCGCGGGCGATTCTGGCTCTGGCTTGGTGGGGTGTCTCGGGGACCGGGGTGGGCAGGCGGTATCCGCCGCGTTTCTCGGCGCGGACGAGGTGGTTGGTGAAGGCATGGTCCCAGTCGGCGTAGCGCTTGTCCCTGGCCGCGGTCCACGCCCGGAACTCGTCGGCTTCCTGGGTTAGGGACAGACCCCAGCCGGGCCGTTGCAGGGCGTTGTAGGCGGCGACGCGGTCGGCGTGCCTGGGGCCGGGCTCCCAGTCCTCGGGCAGGGGCCGGCGGCGCCGGCGCGGCGGGGGTCTTCCCTCCTGGTCCGGTTTGTCGGGGCCGGGCGGGGTCGAGCCGGGCTCGTCGTTAACGATTCCCCCCGCACCCCCTACAGATGGAGCTTTAGCGACATCTGTAGGAAGGGGTACGGGTACGGGGTTGAGTTTTGCTTCCGTTGTGCCAGGCACATCGCCGGCATTTTGCTTGTCGCTTTGCTTGGCAAAGTGTTTGGGACTTTCGTCGTGTCGGTTCGCGGCTCTGGCCTTGCCTCCCTTGCGCCCGGCCTCGGCCCGCTTCCTGCGGATCTCCTGGATCCTGCTCGCGGACGGGTTGTACTCATGCCAGTCGTGGAAGAGGTAGCCTCCCTCGGTCTCCTCCCACAATCCCGAGGAAACGAGCTCGAGGATCTCCTCGTCGGATCCGAACCTTTCCGCACATCTGTTCGAGACGAAACCGTCCGTGAGGTGCCGTGACGCGTACGAGGCCGCGAGGGTCCACAAGCCGATCGCCGCGGTGGAGCACTCTAGGACTTTCGGGTGATCGTAGAAATAGTCGTCGACTTTGAACCAGGCCACGTCATTCCTCCCGTCGGCCGGCCAGTCAAGCAAACCGGTTGTGCTTGGAAATTTTGCTAGGCAAACCGCTGACACATTGCTAGCCGGCGGGACACAGGGCAGGCGCCGGCATCCGACGCCAAGGAGGGGAAGGCCTCCAAGAGCGCGGCCGGCTCCCAGGCCGCCACCGCCCACAGCGAGGGACCCTTCACGCCCGCGAGTGCGGAGGGTCCGGATCCGAGCGGGCGCCAGGCGCCGAGCCCGCCGGGCGCCGGTCTGGTCCGCCCAGCCGTCATGACCGGTCCTCCTCGATGTCCTGGGCGGAGGCCTTCGAATCGGCGGGCGTGATCCTGATCGTGTAGGTCGCGGCCCTGGGTGTTCCGGTGGCGTGGAGGAGTTCGCGCGGGTTCTCGGTGGAAGGCCCCGCCGGGGAGCCGGAGCCGGACGGTGGCGGATTCGACGCCGTCCTCGACCGCCTCCCCGGAGCGCCTGTCGATGTAGTCGACCATTCTCGTTTCCCTCTCTTTCCACGAGTGTTCGGGCCTGCTTCCAGTAACGCCGGCGAGATGGCCGGGCTGGACGCGGCTCAACGTCCCTGCCCCAGGGCGGTGATCTCGAAGGCGACCGAGGCGTGTCCTGCCGGTGTCTCGGCGGCGGGCGGGGCAAAACACACCGGCGACTGTCCCGGAAGATCCCCGCGTCCACGAACCCGCCCGGCAGGGGCCTGACGGTCGGGGCCAAGCATCGTTCGGGACGGTGGGCGTGAGGGGGTGTGGCATCACTGTCCTTTCTCGCGGCGGCGGATTAGCGGGGCGCTGCCCTCCCGGGGGATGTGTGCCGCCGCCGGACGGCGTGCACGGCGCTTGCCGGGCGGCACACATCTGCAGACGTCGCCCCGGCCGGGCTCGGGACGCGAGGACGCAGAGGAAAAGAGGAAAAACGGGGGAGGGGCGTATGGAGGCGGGCGTCTTCCTGGACGGGCTGGCCGCCCACCGACACGTGCGGGTCACCGACTGCGGGGCGGGGGTCAGCGCCTACAACTTCACCCGGCAGGCTTTCCGCAAGGGCCTGTGGGACCGGTACACGATGACCGCCCGCGGGCTGTTCGCCCGACAAGGCGTGATCGTGGGGCGCGGATTCGACAAGTTTTTCGCCCTCGGCCAGGCCGGCACAGGCCTGGACGGTCTGGCCTGCCCGGTGACGGCCACCGAGAAGATCGACGGGTTCCTGGCCATCGCCTTCGCCCTGGACGGGCGAATCCGCGTCTGGTCCAAGTCTGGCCCCACTGACTACGCGCGGGCCGCCCGCCGCGCCCTCGACCGGCGGCTGTCGGGCACCGACCGACAGTGCCTGCACGACCTGCTGGCCGGCCACGACGTCTCCCTGGCCCTGGAGATCGTCCTGGACGAGGACCCCCGCCTCGTCCGGGCCCACGCGGACGAGGTGACCTTGCTGGCCGTGATCGCCAACGCCCCGACCCAGACTCTGCGCCCCGATCTGGCCGGGGCCGTGCCCCTGCCACGGCCCCGGCTCCTCGGCGCCGCGGACGACCGGGCCGGCCTGGACCGGCTCGTCCAGACCGCCCGCGACAGCCACGGCGAAGGCGCCGTCCTGACCGACGCCACCGGACGCATGGTCAAAGTCAAATCCGACCGCTACCTGGCTCTGGCCCGATTCCACACGGCCATCACCCGCGTCTGGCAGGGCACAGCCGACCACCTGCCCGCCGGCATGGCCGACGTCGAGAACACCCTGCGCCGCACACGCCGATGGCATCGCCTGCCCGCCTACACCGCCACCGGCCCGGCCGGGCGGGTCGCCCTGGACATCCCCGCCCTCCTAGACGGCCTCCCACCCCGCCGGTCCCATATCGTGAGACACCGGCCGGATCCGCCCTCTATACAGACATGACCAGCCACACACTCCACCTCGCCGACAACCAGACCATCCTGCCGGCCCTGCCCGACGCCACCATCGACACCATCATGACCGACCCTCCCTACGGCACCGGCCGAGACCGCGAATACCCCGACACCTACACCCCCGCCGCATGGCAGACCATGATCGACGCCTTCCTGCGCCACGCCCACCGCCTGCTGAAACCCAGCGGCGTCTGCTTCACCGCCGTCGCCGCAGCCACCCTCGGCTACGCCCAACGCATCGGCGACGCCATCTTCACACCCGCACACCGCATCGCCACCCTGACCTGGACCGACCGCGGACAGGCCGGAAGACGCTTCACCCGCGGCGGCACCGACTACATCCTCGTCTGGGCCCGCGACCGCACCCGCGCCCGCCCCTGGAGCGAACCCCTGCCCGGCGTCGACGACTTCATGGACACCGTCCGCGCCGCCTACCAAGCCACCGGATCCGACACCCAAGCCGCCGCCGCAGCCCGCGCCTGGGCCCGCACCCACCCCGACTGCCCCTGGGCCAGGGAATACCGCCACAGCCTCCACGGCGTGCCCGCCCGCCACGTCCCCCTGACCGCCCGCGGCCGCGCCTACACCTACCACGTCACCGCCCCCGACGGACGCCGCCTGTGCCCACCCGGCGGCTGGCGCTGCCCCCAAACCACCTTCACCCGCCTGGCCGCCGCCGGCCTGATCGCCTGGACCGGCCGCCACCCCCGCCGCATCCGCGCCCGAGGGCAGCGTTTCCCAA
>ERZ773075.1153-NODE-1153-length-14939-cov-59.5112_pt1 | contig 14939 bp, 15 predicted proteins | sample MGYA00580614_ERZ773075 | MGnify/ENA primary metagenome ERZ773075 (study PRJEB29015, sample SAMEA2738021) | human oral metagenome | biome: human oral; feature: human-associated habitat; material: dental | place: China | collected 2043 ... | reverse complement strand
CACGCCCACTCGATCGGCATCACGGGCACCCCGTTCATGATCGTGGGTGAGACCTACATCGGCGGCTACAAGGACGCGAGCTACTTGAAGGCCGTCATCAACAGCCAGGCGGCCAAGGCCAAGACGTCCGGTACCTCCAAGGCCTCCGCGACCCCGACACCCTGACAGTTTCGTCCCCCTCGTCCCCTCGACTCGCCACCACGGCGGCCCGGAGGACGTTATTCTTCATCCATTCAACTCGCCCTCGACTCATCGGGCGCTGGTTGAGCAGCGACGCGCGTGGCAACGTAAGCAATAGTCGTTATTACCGGATAACCAGGGAGCGCGAGCATGGCACTGAGCATTGGCGTGGACGTCGGCGGGACGAAGATCGCGGCCGGCGTCGTCGACGACGATGGGAAGGTTCTTCGGACAATCCGGCGCGACTCGCCCGCCGTCAACCGCCAGGCGATCATCGACACGATCACGGCGGTGGTGCGGGGCCTGCGCGAGGACTTCCCGGAGGCGGCCACCGTGGGCATCGGGGCGGCAGGATTCGTCTCCTCCGACCGCAACACGATGGCGCACGGCACCAATCTGGACTGGACGGGAATGCGGATCGGCGACGTCATCTCCGAAGGGGTGGGTCTGCCGGTCGTCGTCGAGAACGACGCCAACGCCTTCGGGTGGGCCGAGGCCCGCTTCGGGGCGGCCCGAGGCAAGCGCAACGCCCTCATCGTGGCCATCGGCACCGGAGTGGGCGGAGCCATCATCGTCGACGGGCACCTGCTGCGCGGTGCGGCCGGCTTCGGCGGGGAGATCGGGCACATCACCGTCGTGCCCGGCGGGCGCCCCTGCGGCTGCGGCCTGCGCGGCTGCCTGGAGCGGTACAGCGCCGGCACGGCCCTGGGCGTCAACGGCTGGGAGCTGGCGCAGTTCCGCCCGGCCTACGCGGCCCGCATCATTGAGCTCTCCGGCGGCGACCCGGAGCACATCTCCGGCAAGGCCGTCACCGCGGCCGCCCGCGAGGGGGACCCGGCCGCCCTGGAGTGCTACGAGCAGCTCACCCACTGGCTGGGGGTGGGACTGGCGGACATGTGCGCGCTGCTGGACCCCGAGGTCATTGTCATCGCCGGCGGCCTGGCCGAGGCCGGTGACATCCTGCTGGCCCCCACGCGCAAGGCCTTCACGGCCAACCTCACCGCGAGCACCAGCCGCCCCGCCATCCCGGTGGTCCTGGCCGAGGGCGGCCAGGAGGCCGGGCTCGTCGGCGCCGCAGACCTGGCCCGTCAGCCCTGAGCCGCGTCGAGCCGTCCGGACAGACGACGACGCTACCCGCCCAGCTCTTTCTCGCGGCCTCACGCAAGACGGCACGGCGTCAGCGTGCTCTCTTCCACCAACCACCCTGTTGTTAGGTGCGCCTTACCTGGGTTACTGTCGTCACGTTCGGCCTGTCCTCCGAGGTCATCACCGCCCCGGTCTTGGACGCGCCCCTCATCCTTCCCCAGGGCCGCCATCTGCGCGGCGCCGCGGCCCCGGAGGAGGAACAGGAATAGACGCCCACGCGCACAACCGCCGCCTCGCAGCCGCCTCAAGCAGACTCTCTAGCGGCACGGCCCCCGAAGCGTACGCTCAGCCACACGAAGGAGCCCCGAGATGAGCTCAGCCAGACCGTCCGCCTCACCGACCTCCCCCTTCCGCTTCTTCCATGTCACAGTAGCGGCAGTCCGCGACGTGACGCCGTCCATGCGGCGCTTCACCTTCATCGGGCACGATCTGATCCACTACGCCGACCCGGGCCGGGACCAGCGGATTAAGCTGGTGCTGCCGGCGCCGGCGTCGGGCTATGAGCAGCTGCCCGACGGCGAGGACTGGTACGGCCGGTTGATGAAGCTGCCCGAGGAGCACCGGTGCTCGATCCGCACCTACACGACGCGCTCCGTGCACTACGACGCCCCGGATCCCGGCAGCGCGGCCGGGACCCGGACCGAGGTGAATGTCGACATGGTGGTGCACGACCCGCTCGGCCCGGCCGCGCGGTGGGTTCTCGACGCCGTCGTCGGCAGCAGGGCGGTCCTGCTGGGGCCGAACCGACAGTGGGACGGCGACGCCGGGGGCGTGGACTTCGTGCCGCCGAAGGTGACTGAGCGCTTCCTTCTGGGCGGGGACGAGACGGCGGCGCCGGCGATCGCCCGGATCCTGGAGGGCCTGCCGGCGAGCGCCCGGGGAGTCGCCGTCGTCGAGATGCCCGGTGACGCGGACGCCCCTTACCTGCCCACGCACCCCGGGATCGAGGTGCGGGTGACCGGGCGCGAGGGGCGCGCGCACGGTGAGGTGCTGACCGAAGGCGTGCGCCGGGCCGCCGAGGAGCTGTGCCCGATGGGAGTGCCGCAGGAGGTCGAGGAGATCGACGTCGACCGCGAGCTGCTGTGGGACGTGCCGCGCCACGCCAAGGGCGGGGACGCGCTCAGGCGCACGAGCCTGTACGCCTGGCTCGCCGGGGAGGCGGCCGCGGTGCGCACGATGCGCCGCCACCTGGTCAGTGAGCGTGGCATCGACCGGCGCTCTGTGGCCTTCATGGGCTACTGGCGCCAGGGCCGCGCCGAGGGCTGAGCCCGAGGGCTCCGACACCGCTCGACCGAACCGGAGGCCACGTCGTCGGGGACGCACTTTTGCCGGGATTGCGTTCTCGCGACAAGACGCAGTCGCCGATTCCCGCTCCTCATCTCCCGCGCGCCCTGAACCTTCGTACCCGCTCCATGGCTGGAGCGCCTGACCTCCGACGCCCTCGACGACACTGATATAGCACTTGCTATGATGAGATCATGTCTGTCGTTGATTCGGCCGAGAACCTGGCAGCCATCGCCCAGGAGACGGATAAGGCGGTCCGCCAGGCGCGGGAGCGGCTGGTTACGGCCGTGCGCAAGGCCTCCAGAGACGGCATGTCCCAGAAGGAGATCGCCCGACAGATCGGTCGAAGCCAGCCGGAGGTCTCCCGCCTTCTGCGCTTTCACGGCACCACGCCACTGGCCCGGCGCCTGCGGTCCGCGCGCCACGAGGTCATCGAGACGGTCAAGGCTGCCGGCGGCTCGAATGTCCGTGTCTTCGGCTCCGTGGCCACCGGCCGAGAGCACGAGGGCTCCGACATCGACCTGCTCTTCCACATGGACCAACCACTCGGGCTCATGGACCTGGCCGGGCTGGAGATGGAGCTGGGATCGGTACTCGACACCGACGTCGATCTGGTGCCCGACACCAATATCCGTCCGACGATGCGCGAGCGAATCATCTCCGAGGCGGTCCCGCTATGAGCCCCGTCAGTAGAACGGCCACCGAGATCATCACGGAAAACCCTCGAGCATTTTGATATCGCCATCAGTCACTCGGAGAGGGATCTCTCCGACCAGATCGTCATCGATGCGATCGCGATGAGACTCTCGGCCGGGGTGGAAGCACTCGGAGCATTGGACCCCGACATCCGCGCACACCTTCTTGGCAGCCAGTGGCCGAAGATGCGGGGAATGCGTAACCGCATCGCTCACGACTACGGTTTCATCGACGACGCCATCGTCCGACAGACAGTCTTAGTCAATCTGCCACCGGTCGTCGAGGCTCTCCGTACCTGGAACGAGACCTGACCCGCGACCTGATGCACTGATCCTGGTCGAGGACTACTTTTACCGCCAGGACTGCGTTCTCGTGGCAAGGCGCAGTCGCTGATCCCCTGAGGTGACCGGGGAATCCTCAGACAGTCAGTCCGTCTGAGCGCGTCGGCGGCTGCCGGAGGGCATGGGGCCGACGACGACGTCGGCCCTACTCGACCGTCTTGGTCTCAGGGGCCTTTGTCTCACGGACCATTTCGACCTCCTCGGGCTCTTCTACCTTCTCGACGACGGGGCGGCCATAGTCGGGATCCGCCGCTCCGACGCCGTCACCGTCCAGGTCGAGCTCATCGAGCACGTCCTCGTCCAGCTCGTCGGGGTCACGCACGGGCGAGTCGCCGGCGGACAGGAAGATCCCCACCCAGCGCGCGCGGGGATCGGAGTCGATGAGGAGAGCTTTGACGAACAGGGTCAGCGGCACCGCCAGGATGGTCCCCAGCGCCCCGATGACCGTGGACCAGAACAGCAGGCACAGGAACGTCGTTGTCGTGTTGAGGCCCACCGCGTCCCCGGTGAACTTGGGCTGGATGAGGGACTGGATGACGAAGTTGGCCACCGCGTAGGACAGAACCACCCACAGTGCCGTCCAGGGACCGGAGTCCACCAGCCCCAGGATCGCCGGCGGCACCACGCCCAGAACGAACCCGATGTTCGGGATGTAGTTGGTGATGAAGGAGACCACACCCCAGGTGATCGCCATCGGCACGCCCAAGTACCCCAGGGTCAGGACGTTGATGACCGCCACAATGAGTCCGAAGACCGTCGAGACCATCCAGTAGGAGCGCACCGACTCGCAGAAGGAGACAAGGGCGGAGGCCATCCCCGGCTTGAGGATGTTCAGGGCAGCAGCGCGGATTTCGATCCTGGCGGTGTCGAACATGAGGAAGACGACCACCATCGCCATGACACCGAGCATCGCGCTGGCCGAACTCAGCTGCCCCAGAATCGCCTGCGCCACCGAAACAAGCTGGGAGGCATCCAGGACGTTGTTGACCTGCTTGAGCACTGTGGACTGGTCCACCCCCATACCGTTGAGCTGAGTCTCGGCCTGCTTCCAGATCGCCTGGAACTTGGGGGCGTACTGCGGGAGGGTGTCGACGAGTTGGGCGACCGCGACAGCCAGCGCCGCGAACAGCAGGACGACGAAGACGAAGATGAGCAGGATCGCCACCGTCGCCGCGAGCACGCGGGGAACGTGGTGGCGCGCCATCCAGGACACCAGCGGTCGTACCGTCACCACCAGGGTGAGGGCGAAGAAGGCCGGGGCGAAGAGATCCTTGATGAGGTAGAGCCCCACCGATCCGATGGTCAGCGCCGCCAGGAGGTAGGCGATGGTCTCCCCCTGGGCGCGTTCCCCAGGAACGGAGACGGAGGCCTTTCGAACTTTTTCGGACACAGATGCCATGCCACCTATCTTCCCACGGTCCGGAGTCGGGCCAGTGGTGCGGCCTTTGCGCGCCACCGGGACGGCCCTTACTCCTCCAGCGCTCCGAGGCTCCTGTCGGACCTCACCCCACCGACAGGAGCTCGCTCAGCCAGGAATCGACGGCTTGGTAGAAGGCCTCCGGGTCGCTGCGGCGCACCTGGTGGCCGGCGCCGGGGACGAGGACCGGGGAGATGCAGGGATTGCGGGCGGCAGTCTCCAGGCCCTCGCGGCCCACGCGGGCACTGCCGGGCCGGTCGCCGGTGAGCAGCAGGGCGGGGACGTCGAGCGCCGCCATCGCCTCATCCCAGGGGACCTCGGGGGTGACGACGCCGGAGAGCAGCAGACCCGGGTCGGTGCGCTGGGAGGCCCACACGCCCGGGAGGGCCTCGACGTCGGGCATGGTCTCCAGGGCGCGGCTGACGGCGGCCGGCAGGTCGGCGACCTCGGCGGCGCGGGCCCGTTCCCGGGCTGCGCCGCGGGCCAAGAGCTCACGCGGGCTGCGAGTGCCGAAGCGGGCCGGGTCCTCCAGGACGACGCCGGTGACCAGGTCGGGGCGGCGCCCGGCGGCGACCATGGCGGTGGCCGCGCCCATCGAGTGGCCGATGACGACCGGGGCGGGCGGCGTCGACAGTCCCAGCGCGGCCCGGCCGCGTGAGCCGGTGGCAAGGTCCTCCAGGACGGCGATGAGGTCCTCCACGAGGACCTCCCCGGCCCGCTCGAGCTGGGCCGGCTCCCACCGCGGGGACAGGCCGTGCCCGCGGGCGTCGACCGCCACGACCCGGTAGCCGCGGCCCACCCAGTGGTCGATGGCCTCGGCCAGGGAGACCGCGGAGCCGGTGATGCCGTGGAGAAGGACCAGGGCGGGGGCGCCGTCGGGCCCCGCGACGATACGCGCCAGTGGAGTCATGCCCCCATCCTGCCTTGTACTCGCCCCGTAGGCTGGCCCCATGAGCGACACGAGCGAGCAGAGCACGCCAAGGATGAACGTCGAGTCCTTCAACCTGGACCACACCAAGGTCGCCGCGCCCTATGTGCGCGTGGCCGACCGCAAGGAGCTGCCCGGCGGGGACGTGCTCATCAAGTACGACGTGCGTTTCTGCCAGCCCAACCGCGAGCACCTGGAGATGGAGGCCGTGCACTCCATCGAGCACCTGAGCGCCGAGCTCATGCGCAACCACACCGACCGGCTCATCGACTTCTCCCCCATGGGCTGCCAGACCGGCTTCTACGCCCTCATGCTGGGGGTGGGGACCGAGGAGTTCCTGCCCCTTCTGGAGGCGACCTTCCGCGACATCCTGACCGCCGAGGAGGTGCCGGCGGCCAACGAGGTCCAGTGCGGTTGGGGGGCGAACCACTCCCTGGCCGCGGCCCAGGAGGCGGTGCGCGGTTTCCTCGCCGCCCGCGAGGAGTGGACGCAAGTCATGGCCTGACGTGCCCGTACGGCCCTGTACCGCCCGGCCGGGGACATTCCGCGCGTTCGGTGACATTTCCGCACAGCCGGGGACGTCTCGCGCGTTCGGGGACGGGATTGTGGTCCCCGACGGCGTCGAACGCCCCCGCCCGGAAGGACACGCCCCGGCCGCGCAGGATGTCCCCGCCAGTGACAGCAGGAGCCGGAGAGGACAGTCCTCACAGCCTGGTAACACCGGGCCCGGCACAGTAATGGGGTGAGACGGCGCGCCATCGCCGGGCTCCGACGTCGGGCCCATCCAGCACCGACGCCGACCGTATCCTGAGCCTCACTCAGCCCGCCTGCCCACCCCGTGCCCGCGCCGCGAGGCACCGAGACGAAGAGAACCTGACGCACGTGGAGAGCATCGAGACCGTCACCATCACCAATCCCGCCAATCCCATCCTTATCTGGTGGGTCATCGCTCAGCCGCTGCTGCTTCTGCTTTCCTTCCTCGTGGGGCGGCTGACGCGGTTCCTGCTGCGTGGGCGGGTCGCTGTGTCGGATGCGGCGGCCACGCTCATCGCGCTTGTCGGCCTGTGGCTGGGGCTGCTTCTGGCGGGGTGGCTCTTCGACGAGGGTGACCTGTTCTCGATCAAGATGCTGGCGACCTCCTGCGGTGTGGCGGTCGTGGTGCTGGTCGCGACCTCCGCGGTGCTGGCGCGCGTCCAGCACCGTCACACGCTGCTGCCGATCGCGGAGGTTGCCCAGATGGGCGAGTCCGACCGCCTGGAGTTCAAGTCCTCGGCGCGCTGGAACCTGCGCACGGACAAGCGCGATGAGGCCATGGAGGAGATCGTGGCCAAGACGGTGGCCGCCTTCATGAACTCCGCGGGCGGCACGCTCCTGCTCGGGGTGGATGACGGCGGCAACCTCATCGGGCTCGGCCCCGACTACGCGACCCTCAAGCAGCCCGACGCCGACCGTTTCGAGCTGTGGCTGCGCGGCATGTGGCGCACGCGCATGGGCACGAACGCCGCCGCGCTGCCGCAGGTGGACTTCGCGCCCACGCCGGACGGGACCGCGGAGGTGTGCCGGGTGACCGCGCCCCCGTCCCCGCTGCCGGTCTACCTCAAGCCGGCCAAGGGGCGCGACGGGGCGGCGCTGTGGGTGCGGGTCGGCAACTCGACGCGGCGCCTGGAGGTGGACGACGCCGTCGACTACGTCATGCTGCGCTGGCCGCGGATCAACCACGTGGCCTGGCCGATCCGGCTGGGGAACTTCCTGCTGCGCCGCGACCAGTCGCGCCGGGCACTGCCCATCAACCCGGCCGCGGCCGTCACCGCGGCCACCGGCTCCCGGGACGACGAGGGCACCCCCTGTAGGCTCGGCGCGTGAGTCGCACCAGTGCCGCGCCCGTCATCGTCTCCTGCGCCATGGCCGAGGAGGCCCGGCCCTTCCTGGACGCCCTGCCCGAGCGCGCGGTGGACCAGGCGCCGACCCTGCCGGGGTCCGCGCGCGCCTGGTCCCTCCGGCTTCCCGGCGACGAGCGCGAGCTCATCCTGGTACGCAGCGGCATCGGGCTCGTGGCGGCCGCGAGTGCGCTGGCGACGGTCCTGGCTCAGGTCTGCCCCAGCGCCGTCGTCTCGGCGGGAACCACCGGCGGGCTCAGCCAACAGGTCGAGGTCGGCGACGTGTGCGCCTCGGCGAGCCTGGCCTACACCGACGCCGACGCCACCGCCTTCGGCTACGCCCGCGGCCAGACCCCGGGGCAGCCGGAGACCTTCGCCGGAGATGCGGCCCTGCTGGAGCGCCTGGAGCAGGTGGGCCAGGAGGCTCTGCGCGGCGCCACGGCGTCGTCGGGCTCGGCGCGACTGCGCGTCGGTCAGATGCTGGCCGGCAACTCCTTCGTGACGGCCGCGAACGTGGCCGACACCCGCGAGGTCTTCCCCTCGGCGCTGAGCACGGACATGGAGTCGACGGCGCTGGCGCAGGTGGCCGCGAGCCTCGGCGTCCCCTTCATCTCGGTGCGGGGCGTGTCCGACCTGTGCGGTCCCGAGGCGGGCCAGGACTTCCACATCGCCGGTGAGGAGGCAGCCGCCCGCAGCGCCGCGGTCGTCCTGGCTCTGCTCGGCTGATCCGCTGACGCCCCCGCGCCTCACCGACTTTTTCTTCATAGATCGACCTGTTCTTCACAGACGACCCGGAGCCGCGTCGTTTATGAAGTTTTGGTCGGTTTGTCGGCCTGGCGCCCCCGCGCCTCACAGGCGTGAGTCACGCCGTGGTGTGAGGGTCGGCGACAACGTGGGGCGGACACGAGACGGCACTCCGAGCGGGTCGGCAGCGGCGGCGCCCTCCGCATCGGCTGGTTGTTGGCTAGGCTCGGTGTATGACTGCTGCACTGGGACGCCTTGTCGTGGAGGGGTTCAGGTCGATTCGGCGCCTCGAGCTGGACCTGACCACCGACGTCACCGTGCTCATCGGCGCCAACGGCTCCGGCAAGTCGAACCTGGTGAGCGCCCTGGAGCTGGTCTCACGGATCTGGGACGACTCCTTTCAGGAGTACCTGCGCAGACGCGGTGGGGTCAGCAACCTGTTCTTCGAGGGAGACGAGGACGCCTCGGAGCAGATCTCCGTCGAGATGTGCTCGGAGTTCAACGACGAGGACCAGCGCAACGGTTACCGGGCCATCCTTCGCTCCAACGACTGGGACGACTCGGCTGAGCTTCACGAGTGGCTGCTGTTCCAGGCCGGGCGCGACCGGGACAGGCCCTTTACCGAGGACCTCGGATTCGGCTCACGCAGCCGCGTGCCCCGGATCGCGCAGTCCACACAGAGCGTGAGGCTCCACAACTTTGCGACCTACGTTCGCCCGATCCTCGAAGGCTGCCGCGTCTTCCACTTCGACGACGTCTCCGAGAACGCTCCGGTCAAGAGCAGGTCAACGGTCGGCGACGACATCTACCTGCGCTCGGACGCGGAGAACATCGCCGCTTACCTCTTCAAGGTGCGCCACAGTCACCCCGAGCACTATCAGCGCATCGTCTCGGCGGTCCGCCATGTCACGCCGTTCTTCGACGACTTCGTGCTCGTCCCCGATCCTTCGGACCGGATTAGGCTGCGCTGGAAGCAGCGCGGGCTGGACCGCACCTTCCTGGCTCATGAGGCCAGCGATGGCACCTTGCGGTTCATCTGCCTGGCCACGCTGCTGCTGGGGCCAGACCTGCCGACCACCGTGGTACTGGATGAGCCCGAGTTGGGGCTCCACCCGGCCGCGATCGGCCTGCTCGCGGAGATGACACATATCGCGGGCAGGAACGGGCACAAGGTCATCCTGGCCACCCAGTCGGTGCCGCTGCTGTCCCACTTCGCTCTGGAGGAGGTCGTGGTCCTGGAGCGGATCAACGGCGCCACCCAGGCCACTCGCCCCGACCGCGCGGCCCTGGAGGGCTTCTTGGAGGACTACTCCACCGGCTCTCTGTGGGAGATGAATCTCCTGGGCGGGCGCCCGGCGCATGAGGGACGGGCCTGATGAGGCAGGTCGTCATCCTCGTGGAGGGTCAGACCGAGGAGAAGCTGGTCAACAAGGTCCTGGGCACTGCGGCCTCGATGCGCGGAACGTACGTGACGCCGGTCGTCGTCACGACCTCGGCGACTCCCACCGGCGCCCATCACGGCGGCGGCCACTGGAAGCACTACCACGCCAAGCTCCAGGCTCTTCTCAAGGCGTCTCACTGGCACCGTGTGGGGCTCCTCCTCGACTACTACCAGTACCCCAAGGGCGCGCCCGGGCGAGAGGTGGCGACTCCTTCCGAGAGTCTCGGCAGCGCCGGCCGGCAGGCGGGGCTCATGGCTGCTCTGCGCGCCGAGTACCAGGATCCGCGCTTCCGTCCGCTTGTCGTCCTCCATGAGATCGAGGCCCTCGTCCTGGCGGCGATCGACGCCGGGCAGGGAGACGGGCTGCTCCCCCGGCAGGGACTCGCTGAGCTGCGGCAGGCCATCAGTCGAGCCGGCGGCCCCGAGCGGGTCAACGACGGCCCCAGCACCGCCCCGTCCAAGCGCCTGGAGGCGGCCGACCCCGGCTACATGAAGACCGTCATCGGCCCTCAGCTCGTCAGCGATGCCGGGCTTCCCGCGGTCCTGGAGCGCTGCCCCACCTTCACCGCCTGGTGGGAGGACCTCCTGGCCTGAGCGGCCGCACCATCCTCACGGCCGTCGTCGCCCTGCGCCTCTACCTGGAGAACCTTCTTCTGCCGGTCGTTCTGGGCCCCGTGCGCGAGGAGGGCGTGCTGCGCTACCCGCTATCGACGTCGTTCCCGATCTCCTGGACCTCGCACCTGGATGTGGCCGATGTCGTCACCCGCCTGCTCACGGACGCCTCCCCCACCACGGGCACGGTCGGCGTCGGTCACCCGTCCGGTCTGACGGGACCGGATCTGGCCGCGGCCTTCTCCAGCCGCCTGGGCCGCGAGGTCCGGTTCGAGGGCATCACGCCCGAGGCCTTCGGCGAGCTCATGACGCCGCTCTTCGGGCCGGCCGCGGCGCCGGTCGTCGGGCTCTACCGGACCCTCAACGCGCAGGACAGCAACACCATCGCCGAGGACGGCAGCGTCCAGGAGCTCCTAGGGCTCAGGCCGCACCCGATCGAGCAGTGGCTGGAGGACCTGGCCGTCTCGTAGCCGGACTCACCGGCATTTTCTTCATAGATCGACCTTTTCTTCATAAATGACCCGGAGCCGCGTCGTTTGTGAAGAAAATGTCGGTTTAGTCGGCCTGGCGCAGGCGGGCCTCGACGCGCTCGACGTCCTACGGCCTGCACCACGACCAGCGCGATTGCCCCCAGACAGCGAGCCCGGTCCGACCGGCTGATCGCCCGCATCGGCTCGCCTCGCCGCGGCGGTGACCCGAGAGGCGCACCCCCGTGCACCGCCTCCAGGATCCGCGCCTACAGCGCCACGAGGACCTGGACCATGACGATCTTGACGACGATGGCCAGGGCGAACAGGGTCGCGTAGCCGGCCTCGATGCGCTCGTCGTCGCGCTTGGACAGGGCGAAGGCGAGGATCGCGGGCTGCCCGACGAGCCCGGCCAGGCCGCCGGCGGCGCGCTGCGCGGAGACCCCGGACCAGCGCGCCCCGGCCAGCAGGACGATCGCGTTGATCACCACGATGAGCGCGGCGAGCACCCCCACCTTGAGCCCCGTCATCGAGAAGGCCGAGGCCGCGAAGTCCGGTCCCGAGGCCAGCCCGATCGCGGCCAGGAAGAACAGCAACCCCAGCTGGCGGATGGTGGAGTTGGCGGCGTGGGGCAGCCCCCACACGAAGGGTCCGGTGCGTCCCACCCGCCCCAGGACCATGCCGACGACGAGCGGCCCGGCCGCCACCCCGAGCCGCAGGGTGATGCCGCCGGGCAGCGGGATCGCCACCAGCCCCAGGAGCACCCCGAGCGCCATGCCGACCCCGACGGAGAAGGCGTCGATCTGGGCGATGGAGCGCTCGGAGTCACCGAACCAGTCGGCGGCCTTCTCCAGCTCGTCGCTGGGCACGACCGCCAGCACCCGGTCGCCGAGCTCCAGGACGAGGTCCTCGCGGGCCAACAGGTCCAGGTCGCCGCGCTTGACGCGGGTGATGACGCCCTGGAAGCGCCCGGGCATGTCCACCTCGGCGATGGTGCGCCCGGCCACCCGCGTCGAGGAGACGGTCAGGCGCCGGAAGTCGACGACGCTGCGGTCCTTGGCCAGGCACTTGTTGAGCCCGGTGCCCAGGTCGTGCATGGCGGACTCGACGGCGGACGGCGCCCCGACGATGACGACCTTGTCCCCGGGCAGTAACTCCTCACCGGGGGCCACGACACGGGTCTCGCCGTCGCGCTCCAGGTAGGAGATGCGGATGTGCCCCTCCTTGAAGGCCTCCATCTCTCCGAGGGCCACCCGTTGGAGGAGGTAGACGCTGGTGGCAGTGATGCCGTCGGCGCTGGCGGGCCGGGGGTCGCGCCGCCCGGGCCAGGACCGTCCCACGACCCCGGCCACGATGAGGATAGCGACGGCGACGCCCACGGGATAGGCCAGGGCGTAGCCGACGGCGGGCTCCTGGGTGCCGGCGGCCTCGATGGCGGCGTCGAGCACCGGTGAGGTGAGGGCGCCCGCGTAGGCGCCGGAGTCCATGGCCGGGCTCACCCCGGCCAGGTGGGAGTAGAGACCGCCCACCGCGCCGGCGATCACGAGCGCGACGACGCACACGGCCATGAGCGGCAGCTGCCTACGCAGATCGCGGAAGAAGGTGTTGCCAGCGGCCAGGCCCACGGTGTAGCAGAACAGAGCCAGGCCGAGGCTTCGCAGCAGGGCGAGGTCGGCGCCGAGCCGGGGGTCGAGGGCTCCGACCGCCAGTCCTACGAAAAGTGCCCCGGCCGCCCCGAAGCGGATCGGTCCCAGCGGGATCTGCCCGACGGCGGTCCCCAGTCCGATGACGAGGAAGACGGTGAGGATCGGCGCCTGCGCGAGGACGTCGAGGACAGGGTGAAGCACGGACACAGCACCAGGGTATCCGCAGGCTCTATGCAGTACAGAATCCCAAACGGATCGGAGACGGTGAACACTCGCAGCCTCCGTCAGAGCCCAGCAGGCCATGCCTGCTTGATTCATTCTCTCAGAGAGGACCCCCATTCGCGGGCAGGTGCAAGAAGATCAACACCAGAAAGAAATACTCTCATGAGATGGATCAGTCATCAAAACCTCCACGATCACACCATAAAGATTTTTCATGGGATGAGACGAGCAGTCCAATCCCAGGTGAGCACAGGAGATCACCAGGTCCGTGAGCGACCCCGTCCGTGAGTAGCCCCCACTACCTTCATGATGGGCCGCACACCTACATCCCCACAAACCCAATCGCCAGCATCGGGCCGACACCGAAGATGATATTGACAATCCAGTGCGAGATGACCATCGGCGCCAAACGCCGCTGATGGTGGACGATGACACCGGCTGTCACGCCCCATGCCAGAAACATGAAGGCGTAGATAACCATGCCACGAACGTCTCCAGCAAACATCATGTGCTGCAGACCGAACAGCAGCCCTTGGACGAGAATGGCGATCGTGACTCCAGAACGTCCGGCTAAGCCCTTTTGAAGCCAGCCGCGGTAGACGATCTCCTCAATCGGTGCGTTGACAAGAAAGACGAACGCACCAAAGATGCTCATGACCGGCAGTACGCCGTCCGGCAGCTGCGGGACGGACTTGGCGAACACCTGCTCAAAATGCGAGGACATGTCTGCGCCGAACATGAGATACATCGACGCCATGAGGGCGATCGCCAACGGGATATATGAAACGAACAACCAAAGAAGCCCCCAGGCGATGTCCTTACCAAGACGACGGCCCTCAAAACCGAGGTACTCCCACACTGACACGCCATACTGCCGGAACCGGCGCCAGATGACGACGCCGCAGACAATGTTGACGAAGGGGAAGTAGAGCATATCGAGTGGCGGAAAATCATTGCTCATACCGGCAAATCGGAGCACGGAATACGTCACGGCAGCCAATAGCACCATGACGACCAAACGAATCAACACAAGAAAGAACGGTTTATTTTGCTGCGCAGCAAGCAGATCCTTCATGATTCCGCATTTTACCACCAAGATAAGCGCGGAGCATCACTCACAAACGCAACCTTCGACTACATGTACCCAATTCTAGGACATCTCACCCCACGAAATAATCACCCATCAACGCCACCCACGTCTTACCTCCGGGACATGCCACAGCAAAACGCCTTCCACGACGACTCACCCCTGGCGCCTGCTTGATTCACCCTCTCAAGGATTGACGCCGCCTTCGGGAGCCATCCGGTTGCCGCCGGGCGACACCCACTCGCCATGACGGCTCGGCGCCCATATCGACCCGGTTTCATACGCGAACCACACCCCCCTGCGCCCCAGGACCCCGACCGCCACCGCGCACAACCCTGTCAGCATGCTCCAACTCGCCTCCAGGACCGTCAGCCCTTCACCAAGACCACCCTGGACGACGTCGTGCGCGGCTCCAGCCGGCAACCGACCGAAACCGCTTCCAGCAAGCGAAGCACATAGATGTGATGTCATATATGAGTGTCAGGTTTTCATTCCCGGCTCGTCGACCGCTTCCTTTCGGCCAGCATGAGGAATACCCTGGGGCCGTCATCGGAGACGATGACGTACACCACCTTTTCTCGACGATGAGAACGGAAACCCGATGCCCCAGAAAGAAGCCTCTCTGCCCTCCTACACAGATGAGGAGGAGAAGCGGATCATCCGTAACGCCGACGGCGTCCCGGTCGGCATACGTCCCGACAATCGATGGACACCCGCACGGATCGCCACATGGGTAGTCATCACGGCCCTGGGTGTCCTGGGCTGGTGGATGCTGGCGATCGTGCGCGGCGAGCATGTCAACACCATCTGGTTCGTGGTCACCGCCGTGTGCACCTACGCCATCGGGTACC
>ERZ773075.1150-NODE-1150-length-14947-cov-24.4762_pt1 | contig 14947 bp, 12 predicted proteins | sample MGYA00580614_ERZ773075 | MGnify/ENA primary metagenome ERZ773075 (study PRJEB29015, sample SAMEA2738021) | human oral metagenome | biome: human oral; feature: human-associated habitat; material: dental | place: China | collected 2043 ... | reverse complement strand
CCTCATCCCCGGCAACGAGAACTCCGTCTTCCGGGTCATCAACCAGCTCATGCGGTTGGGCGCGCGCGTGGTCCACCAGGGCAACGCCAAGGTCCACGTCTCCGGGCACGCCTCTTCCGAGGAACTGCTCCACGTCTACAACATCGTCCAGCCCCGCAACGTCATGCCCATTCACGGCGAGATTCGCCACTTGGTGGCCAATGGCGGGCTCGCAGTCAAGACCGGGGTCGCTCCCGAGCGGGTCATGCTGTGCGAGGACGGCGTGGCCGTCGACCTGGACCGGGGAACCGCCCGTATCGCCGGCCAGGTCCCCTGTGGGTACATCTATGTCGATGGCTCCTCCGTGGGGGAGATTGACGAGGCCGAGCTCAAGGACCGCCGTATCCTGGCTGAGGAAGGCTTCGTCTCCGTTTACGCCGTGGTGGAGACCATGACCGGCACGATTCTGGCCGGTCCGCATATCCAGGCCCGGGGTGTGGCCGAGGACGACTCGGTCTTCGAGGAGATCCTTCCCGACGTCACCGAGGCCCTGTCTGCCGCACTGGAGACGGGGAAGGCCGACACCTACTCCCTCCAGCAGGTCATGCGCCGCACCCTGGGGCGCTGGATCGGTCGCAGGCTCAAACGACGTCCCATGATCGTTCCGGTTGTCGTCGAAGCCTAGGGGACGCTCACTGCATGACTCTCTTCCGGCCCGCGTGCTTCATATCCACTGGATCCATCCTCATTGACATTCCCCTTCATGTCAGCCGGGTACCGACGCCGGGAGGGGCGATCACCGGGGCCTCGTCGGGTCCCGTCGTGGGGGGCGGGTACACGGTGGTGTCGGCTGCTGCCCGGCAAGGGGTCCCTGCCGCCCTTGCCGCGACTCTGGGGACCGGCCCCAACTCGGCGCGGGTGCGTGAGTCGATGCGCCTTGACCAGGTTGAGCTCCTTGTCGAGGAGCTCGTTGGCGATATCGGTACCTGCACCACGCTCATCGAGCCCTCCGGTCGGAGAACTTTCATCACTACTGCCGGCGTCGAGGGCGAGCCTCAGCGTGAGGACCTCGAGAGCCTCGACCTCAGGGAGGGCGACTGGGTCTACGCCACTGGCTACGACCTGGCCCACTACACCAGCCGGGGCGTCCTGGCCGACTGGCTCCTGTCGATCCCTGCTGGGGTCGGTCTGGTCATCGACCTGGGGCCGGTACAGCCCGACATTCCTGACCAGGTGCTTCTACCGCTTCTGCACCGGGCGACGATGCTGACCGGCAATGACCTGGAGATGAGTCGGCTCGAGAGACGGCTGGGAGGTACTGACGCGCTCCGCCAGGCATGTCCGCAGGCACTGATCGTTCGACGCACCGGCGTTCACGGATGTGTTCTCCACCCGGTCGGCGCCGAGCCGACCGAGGTCCCCGGTTTCGTGCGCGGTGTCGTTGATACGACCGGGGCCGGAGACACGCACACCGGTGTCCTGGTCGCCGGACTCCTCGACGGACTCGACGTCGTCGAGGCGGCCAGACGCGCCAACGCGGCCGCCGCGCACGCCGTGGCCCGAACTGGGCCGGCGCAGGCCCCACGCCGGGAGGAGATCGACAAGATCCTTCTCGAAAGCTCTGATATGTCTGACGACGATGCTTGCTGAACGGTGGTGACCGACACAATGACCTCGGGTGGAGAACCTGCGGTGGGAAGGTGACGTGTTCCCACCTGCCCGAAGCGGCGTGGCAGGGGCGCTGACGCTGAGAATCCGATAGTTTCTAGGACATCATGGCCAATCGTCGTACCACGAGATCCGCTACGCCTTCGCCCGGAACCGGCAGGAGGCGCGATCGGGGAGCAACAGCTCAAGGAAACGCTCCTTTCGCGTCTGCTGAGTCCCCGCCATCCGGCGGGCGTTACCGCCGCACCGGATGGGCCTTCCTCATCCTGGCCCTGGCAGCGGTCCTGGCATTGCGCGAGTGGTTCGGGGTCTCCGGGGCAGCCGGGAGCCTTCTTCACCACATCGCCGCAGGGCCCGTCGGTATGCTCGGTATATTCGTCCCCCTGCTCCTAGGAGCGCTGGGGATCGCCATGCTGCGGGTCCACAGCCTGGGAGCGGTCCACGCACGGGCCTCGGTGGGCTGCCTGGGCCTGCTGACCGCACTGACCGGTATGATCCAAGTGGGCAGCGGCAACCCGATTCTGAGGAACAACATCGCTGGGCTGGAGAGCGCCGGCGGATTGTTGGGGTGGCTTGTGGGCTATCCGCTGGCGGCATTGTTCTCCTCGGTGGGGGCCTTCGTCCTGTTCATCCTCCTGGCCGTGTTCTCCGCCCTGGTCCTGTACGGCAGGACCGTCGCCGAGATCCGCGACCTGTTGAAGCAGCGTCGTTCCCTCAACACCGGTGACGTTGACGGAGCCGATGCCTCGTCCGACGCCGGCAGCTCCGCAGACTCCCTGGCCCGCCGCCTCCTGAGGCGGGTACGTGGCGCAACCGGCGCTGCCGGTGACGTGGAGCAGACCGCGCGCCTGGACTCCTATGACGGTGACGAGCCCTTCCGTTCCGCACTGGGGACGGAGGAGCCCGCACCGCGCAAGCGCGGAAGCGGCCGGCGTAAGCGCACCACTGATCGCGCAGCCCAGCAGACCTCGATCACCGAGCTCTTCGACCCGGGCGATGATCATGCCGACGTCGCCTTCGCCGTCCCAGAGGTGGGCAACGAGGAAGAGACGGTGGCGTCGTCGGGCCCCGCGGTCGCGTCTCCTCCCGAGGGCAGGGCGGCTGGATCGTCGGCAGGGGTACAGCGCAAGCCTCTTGCATTGAAGCGACCCGATCCACCGACGCCGTCCGGCTTCGACGCCGTTACTGAGGAGACCCCCGAGATTCCTCTTGAGGAGCCCGACCTCGCCGACCAGATCGCTATGAGCGACATGGCGCTGCCCGACGGCTCCACCTATACGTTGCCCGAGGACGCCCTGCTTGGCCCGGGTCCGGGGCACGCCACCCGCACTCCCGCCAACGACGCCATCGTCGAGGCGCTGGAGAACGTCTTCGCCGAGTTCAATGTGGACGCCACGGTCACCGGCTACACGCGTGGTCCCCAGGTGACCCGCTACGAAGTCCACCGTGGTCGGGGCGTTAACGTCTCGCGTATCACTGGGCTGGAGAAGAACATCGCCTACGCGGTGGCCTCCGACGAGATCCGCCTGCTCACACCGATCCCCGGCAAGAGCGCCATCGGTATCGAGATCCCCAATACCGATCGCGAGATGGTCAAGCTCGGCGATGTCCTACGCTCCCAGGCCGCCCGCAAGCAGGCTCATCCGCTGGTCGTCGGGCTGGGCAAGAACGTCGAGGGCGACTACGTCGTCACTAACCTGGCCAAGACCCCGCACCTGCTGGTGGCAGGTCAGACCGGATCAGGTAAGTCCTCCTTCGTCAACTCCATGATCACCTCGATCATGATGCGTGCCACGCCCGAGGAGGTGCGCATGGTGCTGGTCGACCCCAAGCGGGTCGAGCTGACCATCTATGAGGGTATCCCGCACCTCATCACCCCGATCATCACCTCTCCGAAGAAGGCAGCCGAGGCCCTGGAGTGGGTGGTACGTGAGATGGACGCCCGCTACGACGACCTGGCCTCCTTCGGCTTCAAGCACATCGACGACTTCAACAAGGCGGTGCGTGCCGGAGACGTTCAGCCCCTACCCGGCTCCCAGCGTGAGCTGAGCCCCTACCCCTACCTCCTGGTCGTTGTCGACGAGCTCGCCGACCTCATGATGACCGCCCCCAAAGACGTCGAGGCATCCATTCAGCGCATCACCCAGCTGGCCCGCGCCGCCGGAATCCATCTTGTCCTGGCGACACAGAGGCCCGTCGCCCAGGTCGTCACCGGCCTCATCAAGTCCAACGTCCCCTCACGCCTGGCCTTCGCCACCGCCTCTCAGCTGGACTCCCGCGTCATCCTCGACCAGAACGGGGCCGAGACGCTCACCGGTCAGGGTGACGCCCTCTACCTCGGCCCCGGGGCCTCCACGCCGGTGCGTATCCAGGGCTCGTGGGTCACCGAGTCCGAGATCCGCTGTGTTGTCGAGCATGTCAAGTCCCAGCTGACCCCCGAGTACCGTGAGGACGTCATCGTCCCGGAGGTCAAGAAGCAGATCGACGAGGAGATCGGTGACGACATGGACCTGCTCCTGCAGGCCGCCGAGCTCATCATCTCCAGCCAGTTCGGGTCCACCTCCATGCTCCAGCGCAAACTGCGCGTCGGCTTCGCCAAGGCCGGGCGCCTCATGGACCTGCTCGAGTCCCGCGAGGTCGTCGGCCCCTCGGAGGGGTCCAAGGCCCGTGATGTCCTCGTTCAACCCGAGCAGCTCGAGGAGACCCTGGCCTGGATCAAGGGGGAGGGTGGCGCGCCCGGGAGCGCTGGGACCCCGGATGTCTCAGAGGACGCCCAGGAGGCTCCCTCGTCCGGCGGTCCACCGGTTCCTGGTACTGGTGAGCCCCGCACAACGGCCCTGTCGTCGAACCGCTACAGCGCGGATCCATTGGAGGCCGATCTGAACCTGCCGGAGTCGGAGTCCTGGGATGATGCATCTGTCGAGGAGGGGTCTGAGGACGCATGGTCGCTTACCGGTCGCGGCTCATCATGGTGACCCCGGTCCCTCTCTCGTACGGCCGGTGCTAGCCCTCATCGCTCTCGGAGGGCTCCGGCAGCTCGTTGGAACTCGGCTCCGATTCCTCCGTTTCTGAAGCCGATGAGGTGGGAGTGGACGACGATCGGTTCGGCTTCTGACTCGCCCGGGGCCTGGATCCCGTGGACGGCGAGGACGATGGCGTGTCGGACGGGGCCGGGTGCGCTTCCACTCGTTTGAGCACTTCGTCCCGACCGAGGACCGTCGGAGCCGGTCCAGTGGGTTTCGGAGGCTTCTTGGCCATCGTCGAGGTGTCCTTGACGTCCGAGTCGAGCATGTTCCAACGTCTGTCGATCTCTTGCTTGCTCAGCCCCAGGCCCTCGGCATGCTCTCCGTCGTGGAGCGCCGCCAGATCCCTGACCTTGTAGCCGCCCTCCTGATCCACCGTGAACGGGTGCCAGTTCAGTGAGTTCACGCTCACCGAGCCGTCGGCGTGGGAGGTGACGTCGGCCCAGACCAGCTGACCGACGTCGGACAACGGGCCGCAGTAGGACTCGTTCTGACTGGAGATGTAGTTGCCGGCCGAGTACGACACCCACATCCCCTTGCCCTTGACGCCGCCGTCGAGCTTCTCAGCCGGCTGGGGCACATGGGGGTGGGCGCCGAAGAAGATGTCGACCTGCCCGCTGTCGGCGAGGTCCTGCGCGTAGGAGACCTGCTCCTCATCGGGTGTGGTCTCGTACTCCTGGCCGATCTGCGAGTGGACGACGACAAGATCGGCGCCCGCCGCCCGAGCCGACTTCGCGGCCTTCGTGATGGCATTGACGTCATTGAGTGACACCGAGTACCCGGTGGGGTCCTCCAAGCCGTTGAGTCCCATAGTCGTGGAGATCTGGGCCACGGTCACCGTGCGGCCTCCGCGCTTGAGCTCGTAGAGCGCGAAGGGCGCGGAGGCGTCCTTCGCGCTCCGGTGGGTACCGGCGTGCCCCAGGCCGTGCTCGTCCAAGGCGTCCAACGTGGCGATGACTCCTGCCTCACCCCGGTCCACGGAGTGGTTGGATGCGGTCGCGCAACCGTCCCAACCGGATCTCGCCAAGGCGCCGACGACCTCGGAGGAGGTGCCGAAGGTGGGGAAGCCCGAGTAGACCCCGTCCGGAGCGACGGGAACCTCCATTCCGCACAGGGCCAGGTCCAGGCCCTCGACCCAAGGGGTCTCGGCAGCAACGTTGTCGGTGATGTCCCCGGAGGCCCCCGGAGTGGAGTTCAGAACCGGCATGTGCATGAGGACGTCCCCGGCATAGCCCACGGTGAAGGTCACGTCCTGGGATCCGCCGGCATCGGTGGGGAGCGTAGTGCCGGGCGCGGTTGCATCCTGCCCGTCTCTTTCCTGCTCACGGGTGCTGCCCGCCGTGGTTCCGGCGGTGTCACCGGTCTGCGCTTGTCCGGTGCCCGTCCCGCAGCCGGCAACTGTGAGTGCAACGGCGAAGGCCACAGCCGCTGCTCGCCCCGGCCCTCGTGAGCGGAGAAGAGCGCGTCTGGTGCTCGTATGCTCCCGGTCGGACGAACACGACCGGTCCAGGGTGAGTCCGTTGGCGCGGCATCCGCCTTCATGGTTGTAGATCTTCGACAGGAACTGGGTGGATAATGTAGAGGTAAACATATCAATGAACGTAAGAACCGAATCTTAGGAGAGTCTGGATGACTCGAGGCCACTTTCGAGGCCATCGGGTGTGAGGCCCGAGTTTCCGGGGAATAGTGGCTGATGGGGAGGGCTCCCCGGGTGCGTCCCGTGCGGTGGTGGCGCTGGCGCTCGGGAACTGGTGCGCATGTGAGTCGTTCTCCGGACGTGTTTCGAGGTTTCTTCGGCGGTGTGAGGGCGTGCACTACTAGGCTGACCCTGATGAACGCCTCGACCGCCCCGGACAGCCCTGCTCGGCCAGAGCAGGCGCCGCTGCTCAACATCGCCAACGCCTTGACGGTGCTGCGACTGCTGCTCGTGCCTGTCTTCATCTGGCTCTCGCTGCTGCCGGGGGACCGGGCCAGGCTTGTGGCCGTCGTGGTCTTCGTCGTAGCCGCGTTCACGGACCGTCTCGATGGCCAGCTGGCACGTTCATGGGGGCTGGTGACCTCTTTCGGCAAGATCGCCGACCCGATCGCGGACAAAGCGCTGACCCTGTCCGCCTTCGTCCTGCTCAGCGTCAACGGCAGACTGTGGTGGTGGGTCACGATCCTCATCGTCGTGCGCGAGCTCGGTATCACGGTGATGCGCTTCTTCATGCTGCGCCGTGCCGTCATGGCGGCCTCGCGGGGTGGCAAGATCAAGACGACCCTCCAGATGATGGGGCTCGTAGGGCTGCTCGCCCCGTGGTCCTACTTCTTCCTGTTCGCCGGCCTGGCTGACCTTCTGGTCAAGGCGGCCTATGTTGTCGTGGCCGCTGCGCTCATCGTCACCGTGGTCACCGGCCTGGACTATGTGCGCCAGGCTGTACGCCTGAGTCGTCAGGACGGACGCGTCGATGAGTGATCGGCCTGGGGCGAGGGATCCGGCCAAGGAGGAAGGGGACGATGAGGGGCGCTGCGCCTACGCGGCGACTGGGCTCCTGCGAGCCGCCGAGCGTCGCGCAGTGACATTGGCGATTGCCGAGTCGCTGACGGGTGGGCAGGTGGCCTCGACCCTGGTCGGAGTTCCTGGCGCCTCTCGTGTGCTGGTGGGTGCGGTGGTCGCCTACGCCACCCGCGTCAAGGCGCAGGTGCTCGGCGTGGATGGCGCCCATCTGGAGCGGACCGGGCCGGTGGACCGCGACGTCGCCCTCCAGATGGCGCACGGCGTGCGCCGGCTCCTCCGGGCGGATGTGGGGCTGGCGACCACCGGGGTGGCGGGGCCGGGGTCGGCTGGAGGGCATCCGGCGGGAACGGTCCATATCGCCGTTGCCTCCTCCTGGGGTGAGGCTCATCGTGAGCTGCACCTGAACGGGGATCGCCGGCAGATCCGACGTCGGACCGCGCTGGATGTGATCGAACTGACCATGGAGTTCCTCAACGAGGAAGGCTGTGGAATGTGGCCTTGACCGCTGCTCATCAGATGCAGATCACCTACAGGCCGCAGGCTAAGATGCATTTCAGGTTTCTTTCAGGAATGCCGGTAGAGTTGGGCGCAACGCCACCGGAGCCGGAGAACTGGCTTCGCGTGGCGGGAATGAATCCGCGACGTGAATGGTTGTGCCAGACGATGAACAACACGACTCACCCCCGTACCACTCGCCCGATCAATAACCGGATGCTGACGCGCCAGGGACCTGGGGCAGGGTACGGTGCGTCCGTGGACGCCCCTAAGCATGAGAACGTTGTCTTGCGTCGCGAGATCGGAGAGGTTCTGCGTGGCGTTCGGCAGCATCAGGGGCGCACGCTGCGCGAGGTCTCCTCGCAGGCTCGCGTCTCGCTGGGTTACCTCTCCGAGGTCGAGCGGGGTCAGAAGGAGGCGTCCTCCGAGCTGCTCGCCTCTATCTGCCAGGCGCTCGATGCTCCTTTGTCCATGGTGCTGCGCGAGGTCTCCGATCGCATCGCCTTGACCGAAGGCGTCGTGATTCCGGACACAGTTCCGGACGAGCTTGTGCGTCAGCAGGGGGTCACCCTGAGGTGATCATCCGCTAATGCCCTCAGTGCGGTGCCCTCGAGGCGTCCGCTGGCAGTAGCCGACGTGTTGACCGGCCCCGGCGGCGGGACCACGATGAGTGGGCCCGCCGCCGGGGTGTCTGTTGAAGGAAGGGGGAGTGGTGAAGCACTCGGAGTTCTGGGATGCCGTCGAAGTGGTCTTTGGTTCGGCATATGGTCGGTCGCTGGCACAGGACCTGGTTCTGCCCGAGTTGAACGTGACCTGCGTGCAGGCGCTCGACGGTGGGGTGATGCCCGAGCGTGTGTGGGCCCTGTTGTGCGACGAGACCGAACGCTCGGACTCCGAGCGCTGGATCTTCCGCTCCAACCGCCTCCGCTGATGTACGTCGACGAGATGGGGTGCTCGGCACGCAGGTGACGACGATGTCGCGATCGAACAGGTGTTCGGGTACTGTTATCCACGAACGGCGACGACGCACCTGAAGTCCACAGGGCTGATGAGGTGCGGAGATAGATGTCAGTGGTCAGGCATACCGTCGTTGGTGAGCCCCGGAGAGGGGACCTCGCCGAAGTTGACCAGCCATGCCCACGGCGGCTGCGAGCCGCCCCGAGAACCGAGGTAGAACAATGCCTGCTGCCAGCCAGACCCAGGACCGCTCCAAGGCCCTGGCCACAGCCCTCGCCCAGATCGACAAGAACTTCGGCAAGGGGTCCGTCATGCGCCTGGGGGACGACACCCGTCCGCCGGTGTCCGTCATCCCCACGGGGTCGGTGGCTCTTGACGTGGCCCTGGGGGTCGGGGGATTCCCGCGAGGCCGCATCATCGAGGTCTACGGGCCGGAGTCCTCCGGAAAGACAACCGTCGCCCTGCATGCTGTGGCCAGTGCGCAGCGAGCCGGTGGCAACGCGGCCTTCATCGACGCCGAGCACGCCCTTGACCCGGTCTACGCCAAGGCACTGGGCGTCGATATTGACAACCTCCTGGTCTCCCAGCCGGATACCGGCGAACAGGCTCTGGAGATCACCGACATGCTCGTGCGCTCGGGCGGTCTGGACATCATCGTCATCGACTCCGTGGCGGCTCTGGTCCCGAAGGCCGAGATCGAGGGGGAGATGGGCGACTCTCACGTGGGCTTGCAGGCCCGCCTCATGAGTCAGGCGCTGCGCAAGATCACCGGGGCGCTCTCGGCCACTGGGACCACCGCCATCTTCATCAATCAGCTGCGTGAGAAGATCGGCGTCTTCTTCGGCAATCCGGAGACCACGACCGGAGGCAAGGCCTTGAAGTTCTACGCCTCGGTGCGTATCGATGTACGGCGCGCTCAGACCCTCAAGGATGGGGATCAGCCCGTGGGCAACCGCACCAAGGCCAAGGTTGTCAAGAACAAGATGGCACCGCCCTTCAAGCAGGCCGAGTTCGACATCCTCTATGGTCAGGGGATCTCCCGCGAGGGCGGTCTGCTGGACCTCGGCGTCGATCACGGCGTCATCCGCAAATCGGGGGCCTGGTACACCTATGGCAGTGACCAGCTGGGTCAGGGCAAGGAGAACGCTCGGACTTTCCTCAAGGACAATCCCGAGCTCGCCGATGAGATCGAGAACAAGATCCTGGCTGCTCTGGGCGTGGGAGAACCTGCCCGCAGGGCCGAGGAGGCTGCTGCTGCCGCCGAGCAGGACGATGACAAGACTGCCAAGGCCAAGGACGCTTCCGCCAAGGATGCAGCCGCGAAGGGCGCTGTGAAAACCGCTAAGAAACGCACCAAGAAGAACGATGCCGAGTTGGATATCGACTCCGCCTTCGGCGAGGACGCCGGCGGTTTCTAAGATGCCGTGGCTCACTGCTGACAAGCACCAGGAGGAGGTCGAGGCGGCACGGGATATCGTCCTGCGGCGCCTCGGCCGCTCGTCCGCCCCGCGTGCCGCGCTGGCCGAGCTCCTGGATCGCAAGGAGGTTGCCCCGCATGTCGCTGAGGAGGTCCTCGATCGGCTTGAATCCGCCGGTGTCGTTGACGACGCCGCCTATGCCGCCACCCTGGCGCGCACCCGCTTCGCCGAGAAAGGCGCCGCCCGCAAGGCCATCGCCGAGGAGCTGCGCCGCAAGGGGCTGGGGGAGGAGCACATCCGCTCGGCTCTGGAGCAGATCGAATCCGGTGATGAGGCGGATGCGGCCCTGGCCCTGGCGCGCAAGAAACTAGCGGCGACCCGGGGACTCGATCCTCTCGTGCGACGGCGCCGCGCCCTGGCGCTGCTGGGCCGCAAAGGCTACTCCCACGAGGTCGCCATGCGCGCCATTGAGCAGGCTCTGGCCGGCCAGGACTGAGGGACTCGACGGCGCGCAGGTGACGCTGTGCTCGTCGTGCGGGCGGGTGCGATCGGCTGCCCGTCCGTACTCACGTGGGCTACGCGGGCCATAGCCCACGTGGCCCACGTGCGCTCTACAGGGTCACATATCGCCTGGCTGAAGGCCTTTGCGTTTCGCCCGCCTGGCGTCCAGGCGCTTGGTGACGACGCTGACAACAGGCGCAAGGAGCCAGAACAGCGTCGCCCACTGCCCGCAGACGACGATGAGGGGTACTGAGGTCAAGAAGATCACCAGCAGCGATACCGAACTGCGCTGCGTGTGCCGGTAGGTCTCCGGGGTGATGTCGCTGACCATGAGGCCGGCCTTCCAGGCATGCCGCCACAGTGCCATCATGCACATCTGTGTGCCGGATATGACCAGGGCGTAGAAGATCCCGGGAACAGGCGAGCCGTAGGCGTTCTTGGCGAGCATGGACGTGGGCAGAGGAGTCAGCGCCATGAAGAACAGCATGACGCAGTTCCATCTCAGCAGGTCGCGGTCGATGTGGGTCAGTGCGGACAGGTAGGCATGGTGCGACACCCACATCCTGCTCATGAGGTAGAAGCTCAGCAGGAACGCGCCGAGCTGGGGTACGGCGTCCAGGAGGGCGGCGTCGTACTCCGCGCGGCTGCCCACCTCGGGAGCCTTGATGTCCAGCACCAAGAGGGTCATGGCGATGGCGATCACCGCGTCGGAGAAGGCGGCTGTCCTCTCCGGCCCAGAGCTCGACAGTACATTGCGTAGACCGGGGCGCAGCGACATGCAGGAAGACTACCACCGCCCCCCCCGAAAGGTCTGCATGCCGGCGGCCCTCGGAGGCGCGCTGACCGCACCACCTGCCCCTACGCTTGGCCCATGAGCGAATCCGACCGGGACGGCGCCCAGGCCGCCCCCGACCTCCACGACCTCGCTGCTCGGGCCGGCATCGCGGCAGAGCACGTCATCCCATATGGTCGCGACGTCGCCAAAATCGACGTGAATGCCATGGGGGACATCGGCGGGCGGGGAGAGGCCTGTCATTACGTCGTGGTCGCCGGCATGACTCCCACGCCCTTCGGGGAGGGCAAAACCACCACGGCCATCGGCCTGGTCCAGGCCCTGGCCCGCCGGGGCGAGCGCTCCACGCTCACCCTGCGTCAATCCGCCATGGGCCCCACCTTCGGGATCAAGGGCGGTGCAGGGGGCTCTGGGGGCGCTCGAATTCTGCCCGCCGAGCGCATGAATCTGCACCTGACCGGGGACTTCCACGCCATCACGGCGGCCCACAACCTGCTGTCGGCGATGATCGACAATCACCTCCATCACGGCAACGAGCTGGACATCGATGAGCGCACCATCACCTGGCCCCGCGTTCTGGACATCAACGACAGAGCCCTGAGGCACATCGTCACCGGCCTGGGAGCCAAGGTCGACGGCGTCACCCGTCAGGCGTCTTTCGACATCACCCCGGCCAGCGAGCTCATGGTCATCATGTCCCTGGCCACCGATCTTGCCGATCTGCGTGTTCGGCTGGGCCGCACTCGCAGCGGCGGCTGGGTGCGGGCCGAGGACCTGGGGGCGGCCGGGGCCATGTGCGCCATCCTGCGCGACGCCCTGGAGCCTAACCTGCTGCGCACGGGGGAGGGAACCCCCGTGCTGGTCCACACCGGCCCCTTCGGCAACATCGCCACCGGCTGCTCCTCGGTCATCGCCGACCGCGTGGCCGCGGCGGGGGCACGCGAGGGCGGCTACGTGCTGACGGAGGCCGGCTTCGGCGCTGATATGGGTCTGGAGCGCTTCGTCGATCTCAAGTGCGCCGTCTCCGGCATGCGCTCCCGAATCGCCGTCGTGGTGGTGACCGTGCGTGCCATCAAAGCGCACTGCGGGCGTTATCGGCTGGTCTCCGGCAAGGACCTGCCGGCCGAAATGCTGACCGAGAGCGTGGAGGACGTGCGCGCCGGCGCCGCCAATATGCTCAAGCACCTTCAGATCGTGCGCGGCTTCGGCATGACTCCGGTGGTGGCCATCAACGTCTTCCCCACCGATCATCCCAGTGAGATCGAGGAGGTCGTGCGCATTGCCCATGAGGCGGGAGTCAGGGCCGCCACGGCGCATCCCGTGACCGACGGCGGTGCCGGATGCCTCGAACTCGCCGACACTGTGATCGAGGCCTGCCGAAATACCCGCGAGGCCGAGGCGCCGGACGTCAAGGCGCTGTACAGCCCCGATGACAACCTGCGGACCAAGATCGGCAAGGTAGCCGCCATGTACGGGGCCGACGGCGTGGACTACACCCCGGAGGCGAGCCGCCTGCTGGACGCTTACGAGAAGGACGGCTTCGGTGATCTGGCTGTCGTCGTCGCCAAGACGCCGCTGTCGCTATCGGCCGAGGCAGGTCTGAAGGGAGTGCCCACCGGTTGGCGGCTGCCAGTGCGCGAGGTGCGCCTGGCCGCGGGGGCCGGCTATGTCTACGCGATCTGCGGGAACCTGTCCACCATGCCCGGCCTGTCCAGCCATCCCGCCGCCGAGCGCATTGATGTCGACACCGCCACCGGGGAGATCATCGGCTTGAAATGAGGCCCGCGTGAGTGCGGGCGGTCCGGCGGTCGTCGGTCCCGGGCATGCGGAGTCACGGCGCGCCATCGTGCTTCTCCTGCCGGTGGAGCAGTGCAGCTGCGGGCCGCAGTAGGGCAGCGCAGTAGGTCGCTGGACCGGCACTGCGTGGAGCCGACGAGGACGGATGGCGAGTATGGCCTATCAGCCGGCTGGCCGTGACTGTGATCGGAACCATGGCGCGAGAGCGGGCCTTATGGCGATCTTGAAGTAAGGCTGCCCTTAGATTTGGTGCCATGAGTCGTCGTACCACCATCGCGCTGTCAACTGCTGGTCTGCTCGCGGCAGGCGCCGCACTCGCGCTGGTCGCGCGTCCCGCACGGCGCGGGGTGCCCGACCTTCCCACCGCCTCCGGCGGCCGCCGCCCGACTCGCGTCGTGATCGTCGGCGGCGGCTACGTCGGTTTCTGTACCGCCAGAGCGCTCCGCTCGCGCCTGGACACCGACCAGGTGGAGATCGCCGTCGTCGACCCCCGCCCCTACATGACCTATCAGCCCTTCCTGCCGGAGGTCGCCGCCGGATCGATCCAGCCCCGCCACATCGTCGCCTCTCATCGGCGCAGTCTCGACGGTATCACCATCTTGACGGGATCGGTCACCGGCATCGACCACGCCTCGCGGACCATCACCATCGCCCCGCCGATGCCGGAATCCACCAAGGAGGCCCCCGGCCCCTACGATTTGAGTTACGACCACATCGTCCTGGCTCTCGGCGCGGAGGTCCGCACCCTGCCCATCCCGGGACTGGCCGAACAGGCCATGGGGTTCAAACAGGTCGAGGAGGCTCTGGCGCTGCGCAACCGGGTGCTCTCTCGCATCGATGACGCCGCCTGCACGTGGGACGCCGAGCGGCGCCGTCGGCTCCTCACCTTCGTCTTCGTCGGCGGCGGCTTCGCCGGTGTCGAGGCGATCGCGGAACTGGAGGACATGGTCCGCTCCGCCGTCGCCAAGATCCCCAGTGTCGAGCAGGGCGACATCCGCTTCGTCCTGGTGGAGGGGTCGCGCCGAATCCTGCCCGAGTTGACCGAGGAGCTGTCCGGTTACGGCCTGGAGCAGTTGCGCGACCGCGGCATCGACGTGCGCCTGTCCACATTCCTCAACTCCTGCGTCGATGGGCATGTCGTGCTCTCCGACGGCAGCGAGTTCGACGCCGACACGATTGTGTGGACCGCCGGCGTCAAAGCCTCTCCCGTCCTGGCCGAGTCGGACCTGCCGATCGAGGGGCGCGGGCGAGTGACGACTCTGCCCACGCTTCAAGTCGCCCGTGACGGCGTCGTCGTGGACGGCGCCTGGGCGGCCGGGGACTGCGCAGCCGTGCCGGATCTGATGAGCGAGGACCCCGAGGCGACCTGTGCCCCGACCGCTCAGCACGCGGTACGTCAGGCCAAAGTCCTGGCCGATAACCTCGTGACCACCCTTACCGGCGGCGAGGATGCTGCTGGGGAACTGACCTCCTATGCCCACGAGAATCTCGGGACCGTGGCCTCACTGGGCATCGGCAAGGGCGTCGCCAGGATCATGGGGCACAACCTGCGCGGTTTCAGCGCGTGGACCGCTCATCGCGGGTATCACGTCTATGCGATGCCCACCGTCAACCGGAAGGTGCGGATCATGATGGATTGGTTCGCCGCCGTCGTCTTCCGTCGCGATCTGGCCTCCTTCGGCTCGGTGGCCCTGCCCGGAGCGGCGTTCGCGCAGGCCGCGCGTCACGACGCCCTCATCGCGGAGCGCACCCGAGCCCAGCAGCAGGCCTGAACCGGTCCGCAACCGGTCCGCCCGTCATCCGGTTCGACGTCCCCTCG
>ERZ773075.1149-NODE-1149-length-14960-cov-29.3961_pt1 | contig 14960 bp, 10 predicted proteins | sample MGYA00580614_ERZ773075 | MGnify/ENA primary metagenome ERZ773075 (study PRJEB29015, sample SAMEA2738021) | human oral metagenome | biome: human oral; feature: human-associated habitat; material: dental | place: China | collected 2043 ... | reverse complement strand
GAGGGCCTGGACATGCTCGGCTTCGGCTTCATCGAGGTCGGCACCTTCACCGCCCGGGCCCAGGAGGGTAACGACAAGCCCCGCATGTGGCGCTACCCTCAGATGCGGGCCGTGCGCAACCGCATGGGCTTCAACAACTCCGGAGCGGAGGAGGCCGCCAAGCGGCTGCGCGCCCTGCGCCGCACCCCGCGAGGGCGTTCCATCGTCGTCGGTGCCAACATCGGTAAGACCAAGGTGACACCGCTTGAGAATGCGGTTGAGGACTACCGGTACTCGGCCAACGCGGTGGCCCGGTGGGTCGACTACCTCGTCGTCAACGTCTCCAGCCCTAACACCCCCGGGCTGCGCAGTCTCCAGAGCGTCGAGGCGCTGCGTCCGATCCTCGAGGCCGTGCGCGAGGCTGCGGATCGTGCCGCGAGGCGCCATGTCCCGCTCCTGGTCAAGATCGCCCCGGACCTTGCCGATGAGGATCTCGACGCCGTCGCCGACCTGGTCCTGGACCTGGAGCTGGATGGAGTCGTGGCCACTAATACCACCATCGACCACGACCTGGGGGAGGGCGGTCTGTCCGGTACGCCGCTCCTGCCCCGCTCCCTGGAGGTCGTGCGCCGCCTGCGCGGCAGGCTGGGGGAGGGACCCATCATCATCGGCGTCGGCGGCATCTCCTCCATCATGGACGCCGAGCTCATGCTCGACGCCGGAGCGGACCTGCTCCAGGCATACACGGCCTTCATCTACAACGGGCCGGCCTGGCCGGGGCGGATCAACCGCGCCCTGGCCACAGCGTCGGCCGGTTCTGGGGTTCGTGCGCTGCGCTGATCCCCGCCCCGTCAGGCGGGGCGCTTGTCGGGGGAAGAGGTCAACGACGGGTCCCGCTCGACGACGTCGCCCAGGGCGATGTCGATGGCGGCCATGACGTCGTCATCCAGGTGCACGCCTGAGGCCTTGACCGTGTCCACCAGCTGCTCGGGGCGTGAGGCACCCACGATCGCTGAGGAGACAGCCGGGTTGCGCAGGACCCAGGCAATCGCCAGCTGAGGCATGGTCACTCCGAGGTCCTGGGCGATCGGGCGCAACGCCTGGACCGCGGTGAGCACGTCGTCGCGCAGCCACCGCGAGATCATCTGCCGGCCGCCCTTGTCATCAGTGGCCCGTGAACCGGCGGGCGGCTCCTGGCCGGGCAGGTACTTGCCGGACAAGACCCCCTGGGCCATCGGCGACCACACGATCTGTCCCAGCCCCAGCTCCTGGCTGGTGGGCACCACCTTGTCCTCGATGACCCGCCACAGGGCCGAGTACTGGGGCTGGTTGGACACCAGGCGGAAACCCATCTGCGTGGCCAGCTCCTGGCCGGTGCGGATCTGCTCGGCCGTCCACTCCGAGACCCCGATGTAGAGGGCCTTACCCGCCCGCACGACGTCGGCGAAGGCCTGCATGGTCTCCTCAAGCGGGGTCTCGTGGTCATAGCGATGCGCCTGATAGAGGTCCACGTAGTCCATGCCCAGGCGCGTGAGGGAACCGTCGATGCCCTCCATGATGTGCTTGCGTGACAGACCCACGTCATTGGGGCCCTTGGGGCCGATGGGCCAGTAGACCTTGGTGAAGACCTCCAGGGACTCGCGGCGCCGACCGGCCAGCGCACGCCCCAGAACCTCCTCAGCAGCCGTGTTGGCGTAGACGTCGGCGGTGTCGAAGCTCGTGATTCCCAGGTCGAGGGCTGTGTGAACGCATTCAATGGCGGTATCCGCTTCCACCTGGGAACCGTGGGTGAGCCAGTTGCCGTAAGTGATCTCGGTGATCTTCAGTCCGGACGCACCCAGGCGCCTGTATCCAACTGTGGGTTCCATAACATCACCCTACGGCACGATCCCACGATGTGGAACCGTCGTGGGACCGGATGGAACGGGTCGGAACGAGCGCAGGTTCAGGAGGGGTACTGGCCCCGCTTCACCAGAGCGGCCGGACGGCGCCAGCGCCGCAGCATGAAGCAGCGCGACATGATGTAGAAGAAGATCGTCCCCTCATTCTTGACCCGCTCGACACCGAACTTCCCGTTGAGCCGGCGGCGCAGCCGCGTCCAGCACCAGACGGCGTCGGCGATCGCCAGCAGCAGGTATCCGTTCATGGCCAGCACGGTGTAGAAGCTCACCAGGGGGTACTGGGGGAGAATGCGGCTGAATCCGAAGGAGAGGATGAGCAGGACGAAGACGAGGGGCATGAAGAACTCGCCCAAGTTGAAGCGCGCATCGACGAAGTCGCGGATGTAACGTTTGACCGGCCCCTTCTCCCGAGCTGGAAGGTACTTCTCCTCACCGGTCACCATGGCCTGGCTCTGGCGCTTCCACGCTTCGTCACGGGCCGCCCGCGCCTCCCGCTTGGCGGCCTGACGGTCCTTGGGGACCACGGGGTGCAGGTTCTTGGCCTGCTGGTCCTTGCGTCTGGGGGTGGGGCGTCCCTTCCCCCCGGGCTTGGAGGCGGGTTCGGCCACGGGCTCCGGCTCAGGGGGCTGGCTGCGCTTCTTGAACAGGCTCACGGTGCACAGACTAGCGGCACTGGCGCGATACCCTGAAAACCATGATCACTGTTGATGCTGTGCGCACTGCCGTGCGCACCTCCATGACCACTATCGTCTCCGATCTGATCGACCTGGTCGCGATCCCCTCGGTGTCCGCCTCCAGCCATGACCAGTCCCAGGTTCGACGCTCCGCCGAGGCCGTGGCCGCTCTTCTGCGCGACAGTGGTCTGGACGTTGAGATCCTCCGCGCCCCGGCCCCGGACGGAGCCCCCGGGAGGCCCGCCGTCGTGGCCCACAAGGCCGGGCCCCAGGGCAGCCCGCACGTTCTGCTCTACTCCCACCATGACGTCCAGCCCGTCGGCGACCCGGCAGGCTGGGACCAGGTGGACCCCTTCACTGCCGAGCGCCGCGGTGAGCGGCTCTTCGGGCGCGGTACCTCCGATGACAAGGCCGGTGTCATTACCCACGTCCACGCGCTGCGGACCCTGGCATCCCTTGCCGACGGCGAGCTGCCCTGCTCGGTGACGGTCTTCATCGAGGGTGAGGAGGAGGTCGGCAGCCCCTCCTTCGAGAACTTTCTGACCACCTACCGGGATCGGCTCGTCTCCGACGTGATCGTCGTGGCCGACTCCTCCAACTGGAAGGTCGGCATTCCCTCCCTGACGACCTCGCTGCGTGGGGTCGTCCAGGTCGATGTCCGCCTCGACATGCTCGATCACGCGCTTCACTCCGGACAGTACGGTGGTCCGGTTCTGGACGCCGCTACCGCCATGTGCCGCCTGATCGCCTCCTGCCACGATGATGCTGGCGACGTCGCCGTTGCCGGGCTGGTCAGCCGCTCCCGGGCCGACACCGACTTCCCGGACTACCCGGAGGCCGACTTCCGGGCTGATGCTGGAGTTCTCGACGGCGTCGAGCTCATCGGCACCGGTGACCTCACCGCGCGGCTGTGGACCAAGCCCTCCCTGACCCTCATCGGTATGGACATCACTCCTCTGGATCTGGCCGGAAACGTCCTGGCCCCCTCGTGCACGGCTCGGCTCTCGCTGCGCATCGCGCCGGGGCAGGATCCCGCCGAGGCTCAGGAGGCACTGGTCGCCCACCTGCAGAAGCATGCGCCCTTCGGTGGACGGCTGATTGTCAGCGGTCGCGAAGCGGGTCCTGCCTTCGATGGGTCCGAGGTCACTCCCGCCTCCGAGGCCGCCCAATGGGCCCTGTCCACTGCCTGGGGTGTCGAGGCGGTCAACATCGGCCAAGGCGGTTCCATCCCCTTCATCGCCACCCTCAAGGAGACCTTCCCCGAGGCACAGGTACTCGTCACCGGTATCGAGGACCCCGACACCCGGGCCCATAGCGAGAACGAGTCCATGCATCTGGGTGAGCTCGAGCACATCGTGGTCGCAGAGACCCTCCTTCTTGCCCGTCTCGGTGGCGTCATCGCCTCATGACTACGACTGCGTGTCGACCCCACTTCAGAGGATGAGTGCGTGAGGGTTCTCCTCGCCCCCGGCGGTCTATGGCCTGAACCCGCTGGAGTAACGCTGGTCGGACCGGGCTGTGGTCTGCCTGCCGACCGTGTCGTCGCATGCTTGGCAAGCGGCTGGCAGGCGGTGCGCCCCAATGACTCCCTGTCCTTGATGCCGATGGCCGACGGCGGCCCGGGCTCGGTCCAGGTGATCCCCCCGGAGCGTGTCGCCTCCCGCGAGGTCCTTCAGGGCCATGGGCCGCTCGGACAGATCCGCGAGGTCGATCTGGTAGGACTGACTCCCAGGCCACTGCACTGCGGAAGCCGGCGTCCTAAGCAGGGCAGGACGTGGTTCCTCGATGCCGCCCGCCTCCTGGCGCTTCCCACCGACCCTGATGAGGGAGCTCGGGAGGCGCTTCAGGGCAGTACTTATGGTCTGGGACAGGTCATTGGCGCCGCCCTGCGGCGCACACGTCCCTCCGACACGCTCCTGGTCGGGCTGTCACGATCGGCCGTCCACGACGGCGGGGTCGGAGCGCTTGACGCCCTCGGCGGCGCCACTGCGGCCATGGACCTCCTGGCCGGCCGCAGTCTCGGGCTGGTCCTGGCCGACGACGTCGCGCTGGGAGGCATGAACGGTGCCGGGGCGGCCCTGGCGGAGGTCACCTCCTTGAGCCCCGAGCAGGCCCAGGAGCTGGACCGCCGTGCCTGCGCCGCTGCCATGGAGGCCGTGAATGCAGCTGACACCATCCGTCAAAGCTCCTCTGGAGGGACGAGGCTGCTTCCCGTCGTCTCTGTGCTCGACGGCGCCCGGACGTCGCCGGTTCCTGGGAACCTGGAACTCGCAGGGGAGGCGAGGGTGCGCGCCTCAACCTGGGGGACTGGTGCGGCAGGGGGCAGCGCCATGGTGCTGCGGTCCCTGGGTGCATGGGCTCGACCCGGAGCCAGGGTTATGGCGGGGATCATTGATCTGTCAGGGGTGGTGAACGACCAGGACCTGGTGGTCACCGCCTCGGGTGAGCTCTACGACGTTCCGGCCGACGGTGTCGTGGGTGTCGTCGGTCACCATGCCGCCTCCCGGGCGCTGCCGGTCGCCCTGGTGTGCGGGCGCTGCGCCACCACTCGCGGTGAGCTCGCCGGTGCCGGCATCTCCAACGCCTACAGCCTGCAGGAGCCCCACGCCGTCGAGCCCTGGGACGCCGTCGGCTCTGACACGCTGGAGGACCGTCTGAGAGATATGGGCGCACGGCTGGCCCGAACGTGGTCGCGCTGAGCCGGACGGAACTCGGTGCTCCTGGACCAGCGCTGCCCAGCGCTGCCCAGCGCTGCCCAGCGCGTTGCGGTGGAGTGCGCCTGCGGCTCAGTCGATAGGGGCGGCTGCGGTCGAGTCGCGCACAATGAGGTCGGGGGCGAAGAGCATCTCGGTGTCGGTTGGCCGCTCGCCGTCGAGCTGGGCCAGCAGTGTGGACACGGCTGCCCGGCAGATGGAGTCCACGGGCTGACGTACCGTGGTCAGCGGCGGATCGGTCATGGGAATGAGCGGTGAGTCGTCATAGCCGATGATGGAGACGTCGTGCGGCACGGATCTGCCTGTCTGACGCACCCCGTGGACCACCCCGAGGGCCATGACGTCCGAGGAGCACACGATGCCGGTGCAACCCTGCTCAAGCAGGTGCAGTGCGGCACTGATACCGCCCTCGTAGGTGTAGAGCGTCTCAACGATCCGCAGGGGCTCCTCGGGCAGGCCCTCGCTCATGGCGTCCTCGTAGCCGGACCGCTTGCGCTGAGCCGGGACCATGCGCATCGGCCCCATGGCCAATCCGATGCGTTGATGTCCCAGGGCGATGAGATGGTCCACCGCCATCCGGGTCGCCCGGCGGTCGTCGGTCGCGAAGCCTGGGGCCTTGATGGTTGGTGCGTTGCCGTTGACCGTCACCAGCGGGACGCCGCGCTCACGCAGACGCTGATAGCGGGTGACATCACCGGTGGTGTCCGCATGGCGCCCTGAGACGAAGATGATCCCCGCGACGCCGCGGTCCACCAGCATCTCGATGTACTCGTCCTCGCTGATGCCGCCGGGCGTCTGGGTGCACAGCAACGGCGTGTGCCCGGAAGGGGCCAGGAGCTGCTCGATCTGCTGGGCGAACAGGGGGAAGATCGGGTTGCTCAGTTCGGGCACGATCAGTCCCATGAGTCCTCGGGAGGCCTGGTGCACGGACTCCGGCCGCTCGTAGCCCAGGATGTCGAGGGCGGCGAGCACCTGCCGACGAGTCGAGTCGGCCACGTTGGATTTTCCGTTGAGTACACGCGAGACGGTGGCGGTAGAGACGCCCGCCTGATCGGCGATGTCGGTGAGAGTGAGTCTCTGCGGCATGAATGAATCCTATGAGGATCAGTGAAGATATAAGAATCTCTTCGCGGGAGCCGATGCTGGCTCCTCCCGCCTGAAGATACTCCGTCATCATCGCAGATCACGGCCTGTTTGTGGGAATCGGGAGCAGAGACGTTCCGGTCGCGCGGCTCCTGATCCATCGATGTCGAGGTGGGGCGAAACTCGGAGGTACTCAGCCCTTGACGGCGCCCGATATGGAGCCCCCGACGATATAGCGCTGGAGGTACTGGAACAGTGCGATCACCGGAGCCATGGTGAGGACCGCACCAGCGGCGAAGATCCCCAGGTTGTTGGAGCGGTCACCGACGAGCATGCCGTAGAGCCCCACCGCCAGGGTCTTCTGGGAGTTGTCGGTCAGGATGATCGACCCCAGGAGGAACTCGCTGATGACACCGACGAAGGCCAGTAGGAAGGTCGTGGCGATGATCGGTTTGAGTGTGGGCAGCAGGATGATTCTGAAGACCTGCCAGTGGGTGCAGCCGTCGATGATGGCGGCCTCATCGAGCTCACGGGGGATGGTGTCGAAGGTTCCCTTGATGAGCCACACCTGACCCAGGGCCCCACCCATGAGCGCCAGGCTGTAACCGGCGAGCGTGTTCAGACCAAGGGAGGGGACGACCTGGCCGATGTCGGAGATCATCGTGTAGATGGCGATCATGGACAGGATCGCCGGGAACATCATGATCAGGAGCAGGGCCAGCAGACCTCCGCGACGTCCGGTGAAACGGAAGCGGGAGAAGGCGTAGGCCCCGAGCAGGGAGAGAAATACCTGGGCGGTGGCCACTACCGAGCAGATGATGATGGTGTTGAGGTACCAGCGCAGGAAGGGGCCGCGCGCTCCCGCCAGCAGGTTCTGGTAGTTGACCAGACTTACCTTGGTGGGGATGAGGCCGGTGGAGGCCACCGTTCCCAGCGGGTTGAGGGAGGCGGAGATGACGTAGAGGATGGGGAAGGCAGCGAAGACAAGGGCGACGACGCCGACAACGTGCCTCCATCCGATCTCACGGAACCATCGGGAGAACGGCATGTGGTTCTCTGCCGGCAGGACGTTCTCGGAGCTTTTGGACACGGTTTTGGAAGAGGTGCTCATAGTGATTCTGTTCTTTCCGCAATCGACTCGGGTCAGTTGACGTCTTCGAGCTTCTTAGTGGCCCGGAACTGCAAAGCGGCCAGGACGCCGGTCACGGCGAACAGGATGACCGAGACGGCCGAGGCGAATCCGAAGTCGGAGCCGGAGCGGCCGAAGGCGATGCGGTAGACCATTGAAATGAGGATGTCGGTACCGCCGCGCGTGTACTCGCCGGCGGGGAATGGACCGCCCTCAGTCAGCAGCTGGATGGCGTTGAAGTTGTTGAAGTTGAAGGCGAAGGTGCTCACCAGCAGAGGGGCGACGGCGACCAGGAGCAATGGGGTGATGATGCGCAAGGTGGCCTGCATCCCGGTGGCACCGTCCATCTTGGCGGCCTCTTTGACGTCCCCTGAAATGGATTGCAGGGCCCCGGTGCACACGATGAACATGTAGGGGAAGCCCATCCAGGTGTTCGTCAGTAGAACGGCGATCTTCGCCATGGTCGGGTCGGACAACCACGGAACGTGAAGGTGCAGCATCTGGTTGATGAGGCCGAAGTCCTGGTTGTAGAAGTTCGACCACACGAGCAGCGAGATGAAGCCCGGCACTGCGTAGGGCAGCAGAAGGAAGGAGCGGTAGAGCTTCTTACCCTTGATCCGGTCGTCATTGAGTGTCAGGGCAAGGAAGAAACCGAGGCCGAATGTGAGCAGCACCGAGCCGAAGGCGAACACTACGGTCCAGGTGAATGCCTTGAGGAACTGGGAGGCCAGGTTGCCCTCAGTGAACAGTCTGGAATAATTGGCCAGGCCCACGTTCTGCTTCCACGACTGGGCCAGGCTCTCACCCTTGGCGTTGACGAAGCGCTCTGACAACCCCACCTTCTTGACGGAGTAAACGTCCCCGGTCGCGGTGTTGGTGATGGTGTCGGAGGACTTGTCATACACCATTTGCTTGGTGCCCTCGAACGCGGTCCGCACGCCCTGGACCTTGACCGTGGTCTTATCGGAGAAAGGAACCGACATGGAGACGATATTCTCGTAAGCGGCGTTGATCTGCCTGGGGGACAGGATCGTGTAACCGCTGGCTCTGGTCACCACCCCGTCCTCGATGGTGACGGTGGAAGCGTTAACCTTCTCCATCTTCTTTCCATCACTTCCCCGCAGAACCTCGTTGGTCTTGGGGTTGACCAGGAACAGCGAGAAGGGGCCCTGAGTGACATCGCCGTCGGTGGCGACCGACAGCCCGTAGGTTGGGGAGTCCTTCGTGCGGACCATGGAGTTATTGGTGATGGCGGTGATCGCTTCCTCCTTCGTCCCACGGTAGCCGTCCCCGAAGTTGGTGAAGGAGGTCTGGATAGTCAGGATGATTGGGATGATGAGAAAGACTGTTAGGAAGAACGTGCCGGGAAAGAGGTACTTGGCCGGTACGAACCGTTTTGTCGAGTACAGCAGGAACATGGCCGCCGTGGCGAGGAGGACGACTCCCAGCCACAACCACATCCGGTAGGTGATGAGAAGCGGAACGAGATAGATCGCGGACACCAGCGTGAGGGAGAGAACCACGATGCGTCCGACGATGCCTCGGATAGTGGTGCTCTTCTCCCTTGGGGGTGTGACGGATGCGGGCGTCATTGTCGGCAGGTCCTTTCCAAAGTTATGGGAAAGTAGAAAAGAGAATCGTGGAACGGCGGAGGAACGTTTTTTCCGTGGGACCGGTGTTGGTCTATGAGCCCTCGATCGAGGCCTTGATAGTCTTACCGACTCCGGTCATGGTGCTGGCGGGGTCTGCGCCCGCGACGATGTTGGCCTGAGCTCGCCCTAGCGGTTCCCATACTGACGACATGGCCGGGATTGCGGGCATGGGGTCCGCCTTGGCGGAGAGTTCCGCGAAGGCAACCATGTCGGGCTGCTCCGTTTTCAGCTTCTCGGTGAGATCCTTTTGCGCCGGAGGAAGCTCGTTGGACGGGAACATCGACGCCGCGAAGGTCATGTCCTTGGCTGCGTCGGCTACGAAGGTCTCAGCGAATGCCTTGTTCTTTCCGTTGGAGGCCACGTAGAAGCAGTTGACCCCCACGAAGGGACGGGCCTGGCTTCCCGGAACGTCCTTGAAACCCGGGATCTGGGTGAGCTGGTAATCGATACCGGCTTTCTTGATGTCCGCCAGGGCCCACGGTCCGGAGATGAGATAGGGAGCCTTGCCGTCGGTGAACAAGGAGATGTGGTTAGCGGCGGTAACCGACTTCCTTAAGACTCCCTGCTGGCCGAGCTGCCGGATCTTCTCCGCAGCCTCGATTGATCCCTCCTGTCCGATGCCGAGGTCCTTGGAGTTGTACGAGCCATCGGGGTTCTTTCCGAACAAGTAGCCTCCTGCTGCGGTGTAGATCGGCTCCATGTTGTAGGCATCGCCCTTCTCGTCGACCGCCTGAGAGAGAACGAGCTCGGTACCGGCGGCCGTGCCTGCCTCGACCATCTCCTCGATGGTGGCCGGCTCGGTGACCTGGGTCAGGGCCTTGTTGACGAACAGACCCAGGCACTCGACGGAGTACGGTGTGCCGTAGATCTGGCCGTCGTAGGTGACCGCCTTGAGTGCGATGTCGGTGTAGTTAGCCTCGGCCTCGGGGCTCAGGACGACTGGGTGGATGGCGCTGTTCTGCACCAAGTTACCGATCCAGTCGTGCGCGCCGACGACGATGTCAGGGCCGTTGCCGGCCTGGTTGGCGGTCACGAAGTTGGGCTGCAGGTCGTTGGCGACGATCTGGACCGCTACCGAGATGCCCTGCTTGTCACCCCAGCTCTTGGCGATCTCCTTGAGTGAGTCAGCCTTCTTCTGATCGGCCCAGATGACCAGGTCGGCGTTGGAATCGCCGCCGGAGGCCCCGGATGCCTGCTGGTCAGTCCCCCCAGCGGCCGAACTGTTGGAGCTACGCGGGCTGGAGCAGGCTGCAACGGTTGAAACAGTGGTGGCGACGGCGGCCATTGTCAGGAAGGACCGGCGGGTGGGTGCCACAAGGATTCTCCTTCGAATCGGATCCATAAGCGGGGAGTTCCCCGCTTGGCACCACAATTTAATCGGCTACTGTAATGAATGCAAGGGGTGAATGAATCTTGCATTCAGGTGTGTTAGGCCACTGTCGTGGCTTCCAGCCAAGTCGTTGTCGTGGGAGGAATGAGCAGGCGGCCCTCATCTTGTCGCAAGGGTTGAGACGACAGCAGCACCTTGGCCTCGGGCGGCAGGACGATCGGGGCGTCGGAGGTGTTGACGACGACCAGTACGCCGCGTACCAGGAAGGTCAGGGTCTCAGGCGGGCACCACTCCAGTCCGGTGACGAAGGCCAGGGGGGCGCAGGCCAGGTTGTACTCGAGGCGCACGTGGGCGGCGTGTCGCACGGTTGCGGCGGGAGACCCGAACTGCGAGGACTGTCCTCGAGTATGTTCAGCCACCATGTCCGCCAGTTCCAAGGGGGCTGTGGGCTTGTCTGCGTCGCTCAGTGCGATCTCGTCGCCCTGTCGTAGGTAGAGCGAACCGGGTAGAGCCAGCATCATGGCCTGCAGCGCCAGTCCTCGACGCAGCCGCTGGTCGTGGTCGACGGAGTACCAGCGCTGGCCGTCCCCCGGGTCCAGGTGCTCGGACAGGATGTGGGGAGGCAGGAAGCGCCAGGTGGGGGGTGCGCCGAAGCGATCGTGCTCGTCGAGGGACCGCGTCAGGTGGGAGGTGAGCGACTCGGCGTTCCAGCGTGTCAGAGTCAGACAGTCATCGCGCAGGTGGTGGACCCAGTCGTCCTGGAGGTGGTGTCGCAGCGAGTCGGGGTAGTCGGCGGTCACGTCGGCGCCGATGATGCCCTCCTCCACGTACTCTGCCAACTGGCCGTGCAGCATGGCGAAGTAGGCGCTCAGACGGTCCAGCCGGATCTCGGTGGTGATCTGGGGAGGCACGATCGTGCCCAGGTCGATGCCGACCGCCCCGGCTTGGAGGTAGGCCTCAGAGCGACGCAGAAGATCATCGCCTGCGCCCTCCAGCCCTGTGACGAAACTTGTGGTCCGTTTGGCGTAGGGGCCGGTGATTGGCCCGAGCGCGCCGGAGATGCGCACGATGGTGCGCAGTCCCCGCCTACCTGCCGAGTCGATGAAACGACGGATCGAGTCGATCTCGGAACTGACGTCCAGCAGGCTCGGACGGATGATCACCGCGTCCATCCGCAGGTAGAGGGCGTGCTCAATGATGGACTCGGTGCGTTCCAGGTCCGCGGCTCCCAAGGCCGGTGAAGGGACCTCGTAGACCAGCGCGTGGCGCCACCACTCCTCCGGACCGTCGTAGGGCCGGTGAACGAGGGTGGTGGTCGTGGTCACGGCAAGCGTCTCCCTTCCGCTGGGCTCGGGCCCAGGAGCGTCACTTCCAAGAGTGCTTCATCGGCGTCCCGAGGGAGCTCGGCGACCGCATGCTGAGGAGGTCGGATGCCGTCGCTTCCTTAGGACGGTGTCGGAATGGTGACGACCATCGTAACCCGCTTCTACGCTACCTTGTGACCATGTCAGTGCAGAAATCTGGATCCGAGCCCGAGCGTATCGACGGAGACAGCGGTCCTGGCCCGGCCGGATACCGATTTGAGGACATTGAGCGCTTTGTTCACGAGCAGGCGAAGAATCCGCAACGCACTCCTTTTGAACGTGACCGGGCCCGGGTCCTGCATTCCTCGGCACTGCGTCGCCTGGGCGCCAAGACCCAGGTCCTGGGACCGTCGGCCGACGACTTCGTGCGTACCCGGCTCACCCACTCCCTTGAGGTGGCGCAGGTGGGGCGCGCGCTCGGACAGGCGCTGGGATGCGCCCCCGACGTCGTCGACGCCGCCTGCCTGTCTCACGACCTGGGCCATCCGCCGTACGGGCACAACGGTGAGAAGGCGCTCGACGTCGTCTCTCGCCAGATCGGTGGCTTCGAGGGCAACGCCCAGACCTTCCGGATCCTCACCCGTCTGGAGCCCAAGACGCTTGATGACACGGGGAGATCGGTGGGACTCAACCTCACCCGGGCCAGCCTCGATGCTGTCGCCAAGTACCCCTGGCTCAAGGGCGGCGGACCGGGCGGTCTGAGCGGCCGTAGTACGCGCAAGTACTCCGTTTACGATGAGGACACCGAGATCTTCGCCTGGATGCGTCAGGGAGCGCCCGAGGGTAGGCGCTGTATCGAGGCTCAGATCATGGACCTGTCCGACGACGTCGGCTACTCGGTCCATGACGTGGAGGACGCGATCGCCCTGGGGCGCATGGACCCGTCCTGCTTGACCGACCCGAAAGAGGTCGATGAGCTGCTCGAGGCCACCAGGGCCTGGTACGGCACCGATCTCGGCGCCGACACCCTGGGGGCGGCTTTCGACAGACTCTCAGGTCAGCCGTACTGGATCCGCTCCTACAACGGATCAGTGGCCGATGCCGCCCACCTGAAGAACCTCACCAGCGAGATCATCGGTCGCTTCGTCTCAGCGGTTGCCACCGCCACCCGCCAGACCTACGGCAACGGGCCCCTGACCCGCTATGAGGCCGAGCTCGTCATCCCCGAGGAGACTGCCGCGGAGATCCTCCTGCTCAAGGGCATCGCCGTGCGCTACGTCATGGAGCCGCGGGAGCACGAACCGGTCTACCTGCGCCAGCGCACCATCATCTTCGACCTCGCCGACGCCCTCATGACCGGCGGTGGGAAGGGGATCGACCCGGTTCTAATCGATGTATGGAACCGAGCCGAGAACGACGATGAGCGCCTGCGGGTGGTCGTTGACCAGATCGCCTCCCTGACGGATACCTCCGCGCGGGCCTGGCACGCCCGTCTGTGCGGCATGTTCTCTGAGGTCTAGCCTGCGCTCAGTCGACCCTGGCGCAGGATGTCGGCACCCTCGCCTACGATGGCCCTGTGGCGGGACTGATCAGGCGCGAGGACATCGAGGCGGTGCGTGAGCGCGCCCGGATCGAGGATATCGTCGGCGAGCATGTCACCCTCAAGAGCGCCGGGGTCGGCTCGCTCAAGGGGCTGTGTCCCTTCCACGACGAACGCACCCCCTCCTTCCACGTTCGCCCCCAGCTCGGCTACTGGCACTGCTTCGGCTGTGGTGAGGGCGGTGACGTCATTACTTTCATCGAGAAGATCAACCACCTCGGTTTCGCCGAAGCGGTCGAGTACCTCGCGGACCGCACCGGGGTCCAGCTGCGCTACGAGGAGGGCGGCGCGGTGCGGCGCGGGGTGGAGCCGGGCACGCGTCAGCGCCTCATGGACGCCAACCGCCTGGCCGAGGCCTGGTTCCGCGAGCAGCTCGCCACCCCGGAGGCCCAGCCGGGTCGGGACTTCCTCACGGCTCGGGGTTTCGACCGCCATGCCGCCGCGCACTTCGGCGTGGGCTATGCGCCGGCCGGATGGGATCATCTTGCCCGATACCTGCGCAGCGCCGGGTACACCGAGGCCGAGCTCGTCGATTCCGGTCTGTGCGGCCGAGGTGGGCAGGATGGGCGCCGCGTCTACGACCGGTTCCGGGGCCGCCTCATCTGGCCCATCCGGGACGTCACCGGAGCCACTGTCGGCTTCGGGGCGCGCAAGCTCTCGGAGGACGATCAGGGCCCCAAGTACCTCAACACCCCCGAGACCCCCGTCTTCCACAAGAGCCAGGTCCTCTACGGGCTGGACCTGGCCAAGCGGGAGGTCGCCCGCTCGCACCGGATCGTCGTCGTCGAGGGCTACACCGACGTCATGGCCGCCCACCTGTCCGGGGTGACCACGGCCGTGGCCACGTGCGGAACCGCCTTCGGCGCCGACCACGTGCGAGTCGTGCGCCGCCTCTTGGGCGATATCGACGACCCCGCGGCGGGCGTCGTCACCGGCCAGGGGCGCGAGGCTCGCGGAGGCGAGGTCATCTTCACCTTCGACGGAGACGCCGCCGGTCAAAAGGCCGCCCTGCGCGCCTACGCCGAGGACCAGCGCTTCGCCACCCAGACCTTCGTGGCCGTCGACCCCGGCGGCCTGGACCCCTGCGACCTGCGCATGAAGGAGGGGGATTCGGGCATCCCGCGCCTGCTGTCCCGGCGGGTGCCGCTGTTCGAGTTCGTCATCCGCACCTCCCTGTCCCACCTGGACCTGGACACCTCCGAGGGTCGGGTCCGGGGGCTGCGCTCGGCGGCGCCGGTGGTGGCCGGCATCCGGGACCGGGCGCTCAAGCGCGAGTACACCCGGCGGCTGGCCGGATGGCTGGGCCTGCCCGATGCCGAGGTCCACGCCGCAGTCCAGGCCGCAGGCAGGCGAGGGGCCCAGCCCAGCGCGGCGAGGGGCGGCCAGTGGCCCGCCGATGAGACCGCCGGTCCCGATGCCGCCGCCCCGGTGCGGGGGCTGCCGCCGGTGACAGACCCCGTCGAGCAGCTCGAGCGTGAGGCCCTGGCCGTCATCATCCAGTTCCCAGTGGCGGCCCACCAGGCCGGTGCAGACGAGCTCGGGGCCGACTCCTTCGGCCAGCTCACCCACCGGGCCGTCTATGAGGCCGTCGCCG
>ERZ773075.1148-NODE-1148-length-14990-cov-67.5444_pt1 | contig 14990 bp, 13 predicted proteins | sample MGYA00580614_ERZ773075 | MGnify/ENA primary metagenome ERZ773075 (study PRJEB29015, sample SAMEA2738021) | human oral metagenome | biome: human oral; feature: human-associated habitat; material: dental | place: China | collected 2043 ... | reverse complement strand
AGACGACCTGCTCGCGCAGGTCCATGACGTTGCGCACCCGGTCGACGAAGGGCACGAGGAAGTGGAGTCCGGCAGTGTAGGCCGCCTGGAAGCGCCCCAGGCGCTCAACGATGATCGCGGTGCTCTGCTTGACGATCTGCACCGCTCGGAAGATGGCGGTGATGACCAGTAATGCCAAGAGAAGCAAGATGATGTAGGTGAAGTCCACGAATTTCCTCCTGCGGGGTTGAACGGGTGACCAGGACGGCTGTGAGCCGGCCACGGGAACTGAGGGTTGGAACGTACGGATGAACAGATATGGTGCTGACCACATCAACACCCTAAGGCACCACCGGCCGGGTCGAAACCGCCGCGGACTTCGCGGACGGATCCCGGTATCAGGACGCGGAGGAGCCGGCGGGCGCAACCGGGGAGACGAGGACCACTGCCCCGTCGATCTGAGTGACGCTGACGCGGGCTCCTGCCTCCAGACGGCTCACGCCCCCTGGGGTGACAGGGGCCAGGCGGGCGCTCCACTCCTCACCGCCCAGGCGGACTCGGCCGCCGCCGCCGTCCACCGCGGTGATGGTGGTGGCTGACCTGCCGATGAGGGCATCGACATTGGTTTTCATCTGCGGAGTGGTTGCCGCCAGGCGCCGCTTGGCCCAGGGGCGCACGGCGAAGAGCAACAGGGTGGAGATGCAGGCGAAGACCACCACCTGGGCCCACAGAGGGCCACCGAAGAAGCCCGTCAGGCCACCTCCCAGCGCACCGCCTGCGATCATGAGGAAGGTGAGATCAGCCGTCACCGTCTCGACGACGACGAGGAGCAGGGCGCCTCCGATCCAGAAGAGCCATTCCATTGAAACCTCCTGATGAATGCGGTTGGTGACGATGTGGTCCGATGCTGGGCCGGGCCGGCGCGACTGCCTGCGCCCGGCGCCGATCAGCCCCTGGCCTCGGCGGCGCGCCCGCCATGACCGGTGCGCCGGCCTCGGGCGGTGTAGCGGCCGCGGTCGTGAGTGACCTCCAGAGGCATACCGAAAGTGGTGCTGATGGTGTCCTCGACGAGAACCCGCTCCAGCGGACCGGAGCCCACGACCTGCCCCTGGCGCAGCGCGAGCGCGTGGGTGAAGCCCTCCGGGATCTCCTCGAGGTGATGGGTCACCAGGACCATGGAGGGCGAGTCGGGCGAGGAGATGATCTCCGAGAGCGCCACCAGCAGCTGCTCACGACTGGCCAGGTCCAGGCCCGAGGCGGGTTCGTCGAGGAAGAGCATCTCCGGATCCGGCATGAGGGCGCGGGCCAGCTCGACACGCTTGCGCTCCCCGGAGGACAGCGTCCCCCAGAGGCGTTGGGCCAGGTGCCCTGCATCCAGCGCGTCCAACAGGGCCTGGGCCCGCTCGACGTCGAAGTCGTCGTACTCCTCGCGCCAGCGCCCGATGCGCCCGTAGGAGGCCGACAGGACCACGCCCAGCACCTTCTCGCCGTTTTGGACGTTCGCGGCCAGGGCCGAGGACAACAGACCGATACGGGGGTGGAGTTCGGAGACGTCGACGCGCCCTAGCCGCTCGCAGAGAACCTCCACCGTCCCCGAGGAGGGGAAGAGCCTGGCCGACGCGATCCTGGCGATAGTGGTCTTGCCGGCACCGTTGGGTCCCAACAGCACCCAGTGCTGCCCCTCCTCCACCGTCCAGCTGATGTGACTGAGTATCTGGTTGCTGCCGCGGTGCAGCGAGACATCGTCGAGGCGCAGGACACTGGTCATGAGCCGATCCTATCGTGCCGCCGTTGCCGCACCGGGCAAATACCGAGCGCTGGGGGAACGAACCGGATGGTGAATGGTCCCCATTCGACTCCGGGCCGGAACGGCACCATTCACTATGGTTGAGCACTATGGATCCCCTCGACCCGCCCATCAGCATCGTGCTGGCCCTGTGGGTGCCGGTTCCCTCCTCCCACGGCCTGTCGCTCGTTCAGGGAACCGACGGCGTTCACGATGTGATCAGCGCCCCGGCCGACGACGGGGGCGCAGAGCGTGTCGACCTGGAGCGATGGCTCACCGGTGCCCGCCCGCTCAGCCGGGTCACGGCGGTCCTTCCCACCGCCGGCTCCGGCACCTGGGGCATCCTCCCCGATGTCGAGGAGGGGGTCGTCGTCGAAGGTGCGCCCGGGCGGGTGCTACTGGTTCCCGAGGACTCCGGCGCCTCCATGACCTGGCGCGCCGAGCCGTTGACCGGCCCGCTGCCGCCGCTGGACGCGGCGCACGCCCGCAGACAGGTGCACGCCGCCACGGAGGAGGCGATCGACTCGCTCATCGAGCTCGACCTGGCCCGCGAGCACCCGGAGGTGGCCGACGCCCTCAACGACCTGCTCACAGCCGTGGCGGACCCGCGCCTCATCCCGCCCTGGCTGCCGGAACGCAACCGGGAGCTGCTGGAGCGCTCATTGCGGCTGATTGGGATCTGCGAGCTGGCCTTGGACGATGACGGCGCGGCCACGACGGCTCTTCAGGCGCAGCGTCGCTCCGACGTGCTGCGTCCACTGCTGGCAGTGGCCCGCCACGGCGCAGCGGCGGCCACCGAGTGGTGGGCCCGGTAACAGAGACTCAGAGGCTCAGAGCCGGACCGCGCCGTACCACTCGGCGGAGCGCGACGACCTCGACGACTCCGGCCAATGCGAGCTGCGGCGGCCGGGATCAGCCGTGCATCAGCCCTGGGCCAGGACCCAGTTGTAGACCTCCATAGTGCGCTGGGCGATGGCCTCCCAGGCGAAGTGCTCCTCGACGCGGCGCCGGGCGGCCTGCCCCATGGTCCTGGCGGCGTCGGTGTCGGTGACCAGAGTGGTCAGGCGCTCGGCCAGGTCGGCCTCAAAACGGGTCGGGTCGGTTGGGGTACCGGTTCCGTCCTGGACCTGCTCGATGGGGACCAGGAGTCCGGTCTCGCCGTCGACGATGACGTCGGGGATGCCGCCGGTGGCTGAGCCAACGACCGGCAGGCCCACGGCCATGGCCTCGAGGTTGACGATGCCCAGGGGCTCGTAGACCGAGGGGCACACGAAGACGTCGGAGGCGGCCAGCACGGCGATGAGCTCGGGGCGCGGCAGCATCTCCTCGATCCAGACCACGCCGGTGCGCTTCTCGCGCAGGCGGGCCACGAGGCCCTCGACCTCGGCCTTGATCTCGGGGGTGTCGGGGGCGCCGGCGCACAGGATGACCTGGACGTCGGCGGGCAGCTGCTCGCAGGCGCGCAGCAGGTGGGGAAGGCCCTTCTGGCGGGTGATGCGTCCGACGAAGACGACGGTGGGGCGGTCGGGGTCGATACCGAGCCGCTTGAGGGTGGCGGCGGCCGCGGCGTCGGTCTCCTCGCCCTGCGGGTGCTTCCAGGCCTCGAGGTCGATGCCGTTGTGGACGACCTTGACGCGCTCGGGGTCGATGGCGGGGTAGGAGCGCAGGATGTCCTCGCGCATGCCGTTGGACACGGCGATGATGCCGGAGGCTCCCTCGTAGGCGGTCTTCTCCGCCCAGGAGGACAGGGCGTAGCCGCCGCCGAGCTGCTCGGCCTTCCAGGGGCGCAGGGGCTCCAGGGAATGGGCACTGATGACGTGGGGGACACTGTGGAGCAGACCGGCCAGGTGACCGGCGAGGTTGGCGTACCAGGTGTGGGAGTGGACGAGGTCGGTTCCCTCGGTGCCCTGGGCCATCTCCAGGTCGACGCCGAAGGTGCGCAGGGCGGCGTTGGCGCCGTCGAGCTCGGCGATCTCGGGGTAGCCGGTGACGCCGTCGTCGGCGCCCTCGGTGCCGGGCTCGCGGGGGCCGCCGAAGGCGTGGACGCGGACGTCGGCCAGGGGGCGCAGGACCTTGGCGAGCTCGTTGACGTGGACTCCGGCGCCGCCGTAGATGAAAGGTGGGTACTCCTTGGTCAGCAGGTCGACCCTCATGGGTGTGCCTCTCCTCTGTCTGCTGGATGGACTGACCGCGCCTTCCTCGGCGCAGGACGGGCGCCCGCGGTGGGTCGGGCGCCACACCCGACGGTATACGCACGTGCCTCGCAGTGGGACTGTTCGACGTCGGTGGTTTCCTCCGACTCTCGCACCAAGGCCCTGCGAGAGCCCGGACGGATGAGGATCTAGATCGAAGGTCCGGGTTGAGTCGGGGTTACCCCAGATTGTGATCTGTTTGGCCCCATAAGTCCCTCGAGCAACGTAAGGTAGACCACATGGCTCAACCTCGCGTTCTCGCAATCGTCCTCGCCGGTGGCGAGGGCAAGCGTCTCATGCCCCTGACCGTCGACCGCGCGAAGCCCGCCGTCCCCTTCGGTGGCATCTACCGGCTCATCGACTTCTCGCTGTCCAACATGATCAACTCCGGCTTCCTCAAGGTCGTGGTGCTCACCCAGTACAAGTCCCACTCGCTGGACCGCCACATCTCCAAGACATGGCGGATGTCCGACATGCTGGGCAACTACATCGCCCCGGTGCCGGCCCAGCAGCGCGTGGGCAAGCACTGGTTCCTGGGGAGCGCCGACGCGATCTACCAGTCCCTCAACCTGCTCGACGACGAGCGGCCCGACTACGTGGTCATCACCGGGGCGGACAACATCTACCGCATGGACTTCTCCCAGATGCTGGACCACCACATCGCCTCCGGGCTGCCCTGCACCGTGGCGGGCATCCGTCAGCCCCGGTCCCTGGCGGACCAGTTCGGCGTCATCGAGACCGACCCGGCCGACCGAGGCAGGATCAAGGCCTTCGTCGAGAAGCCCGAGGAGACCCCCGGCCTGCCGGACTCCCCCGACGAGGTCCTGGCCTCGATGGGCAACTACATCATGGACGCCAACGCGCTCCTGGAGGCCGTCACGGTGGACGCTGCCGACGAGGCCTCCAAGCACGACATGGGTGGCAGCATCGTGCCCTGGTTCGTGAACCGGGGTGCCGCAGGCGTCTACGACTTCAAGGACAATGACGTTCCCGGCTCCTCCGAGCGCGACCGCGACTACTGGCGCGATGTGGGTACCGTGGACGCCTTCTTCGACGCCCACCAGGACCTCATCTCGGTGACGCCCGTGTTCAACCTGTACAACGACCGCTGGCCGCTGTTCGCCGGCTACCAGGCGGCGATGCCTCCGGCCAAGTTCGTCTACGGGCACCACGAGCGCCTGGGGCACGCGGTCGACTCGATCGTCTCGCCGGGCGTCATCGTCTCCGGCGGTGAGGTGATCTCCTCGGTCCTGTCCCCCGGTGTGCGCGTCAACTCCTGGTCCTCGGTACGCGAGTCCGTCCTCATGGACGGCGCCGAGGTCGGTCGCAACACCGTGGTCAACCGCGCGATCCTGGACAAGTACGTCCGGGTCGAGGAGGGCGCCATGGTGGGTATCGACCCCGAGCACGACCGTGAGCGCGGCTTCACCGTGACCGAGTCCGGCATCACGGTGGTGGCCAAGGGACAGGTCGTCACCCGCTGACCCGGGCGGCGCTCACCGCCCGCCCCGGCTGCACCCGCTGCAGATCCACTGCCTGCTGCGCCGTCTCCCGGTTCATCCTGGGCGACGGCGCAGTCGCGTGCGCGGCTAGCATGACGCCATGAGCGATATCTCCCCCGCCCCTGTAGACAGACTCAGCGGGGCACTGACCGATGGCCCCCTGGTGTCCGAGGGGCCGGGTCTGCTGGTGATGGATGTCGACTCGACTCTCATCGAGCAGGAGGTCATTGAGCTCATCGCCGAGCGCGCCGGGACGCGCGAGCAGGTCGCCGAGGTCACGGCCCGGGCGATGCGCGGGGAGCTGGACTTCGCCGCCTCACTGCGCGAGCGGGTGGCGACGCTGGCCGGGGTCCGCGAGAGCGTCTTCGCGGACGTCCTGGCCGAGGTGCGCCCCACCAGGGGGGCGGCCGAGCTCATTGAGGCGCTGCACGCGCGCGGCTGCCGGGTCGGGGTCGTCTCTGGCGGCTTCGAGGAGGTGGTGGCGCCCCTGGCCGAGCGTCTCGGTATCGACCACGTAGCGGCCAACCGTCTGGAGGTGGACGGCGGTGTGCTCACCGGTCGGGTGCTGGGAAGGATCGTGGACCGTCAGGAGAAGGTCCGCTGCCTGCGCACCTGGGCCGAGCAGGACGGGGTGCCCATGGATCGCACCATCGCCGTCGGCGACGGGGCCAACGACTTGGGGATGCTGGCGGCCGCGGGTCTGGGGGTGGCGTTCTGCGCCAAGCCGGTCGTCGTCGAGCAGGCCGACGCCGCTGTTCACGTGCGTGACCTGCGGGCCGTCCTGCAGCTGATCGGCAACTGACCGCGGGCTGGTGGCGCAGATCGGGAATCGGCTGCAGGACGCGGGGCTCAGTTGCGCTCAGTCGCGCTTGCGGGCGGTGAAGATCTCGCGGATCCGAGCGCTCTTGGGCTCCAGCTCCGCCCAGCTGCCGGAGACGTCGATGATGACGGCCGTGGCCGTGGGCACTCCGAAGGAGATCTGGGAGGCCAGCTCGTCGTCGACGTCGTGAAGGATGTGGGCCAGCACGGAGATCGTGGGCTCGTGGCCGACGACAACGACCGTGCCCGCGTTACCACCATCCTCGGCCAGGACCCGCAGGATGCCGTTGGGGCCCAGGTTGTAAATCTCCTCGCGCACCAGGGTGTCGGCGGGCTCGAGGCGGTCGCGCAGAGGGCGGGCGGTCTCACGGGCACGGGCGGCCGGGGAGACCAGGAGCAGGTCTGTGGTCTCCAGGCGCTTGCGCAACTCCTTGGCCAGCAGGTCCGCCAGGGCAGCACCCTTGGAGGTCAGGGGACGTTCCAGGTCGGTGACGGCGTCGTGTGAGGCCTTGGAGTGGCGGACGAGCACGAGCCGGCGCATGGGATCCGTTGTCACGGCCCTACCCTATACGGCACCGCGGCGGCCCCGACACAGTTCTTTCGTACCGTCCTCTCCGCGTGACTGCCGGTGACAAGCGCAATGCGTTCACTGCGCCCGCCAGGAGGATCCAAGCCCCTGGACGTGCCGTACCCGTCGTCCGTCTATCGGCCCATGCCCATGCCGCCGTCAACGCCGAGGATCGCACCAGTGACGTATGAGGCCGCCGGGGAGGCCAGGAACAGGACGGGGCCGGCGATGTCTGCGACGTCGGCGAAGCGGCCCAAGGGGATCTGCTCGAGGTAGGCGGCGCGGATGTGATCGGGCAAGGAGGCGGTCATGGCGGTCCTGACGTAACCGGGAGCCACGGCGTTGACGGTAATGCCGCGCGGCGCGAGCTCACGGGCAAGGGAGCGGGTGAGGCCCTCAACCCCGCCCTTGGCGGCGCCGTAGGCGGACAGGCCCACACCTCCGCGGGCGGCGATCGCCGAGGAGACCAGGACGATGCGACCCTTGCGGGCCCGCATCATGGCGGGGGTGACGGCGCGCACCGTGTTGAAGGTGCCGGTCAGATCGGCGGAGATGACCTCGTCCCACATCTGGGAGGAGGTGCGGGCCGCCAGGGACTCCCGGTTGATGCCGGCCGAGGCCACGAGGACCTCGATGGGGCCGTGCGCCTCGGTGGCGGTGCGAAGCGCCCGGGCCAGAACGTCGGGGTCGGTGACATCGGCGGCCAGGGCCAGGGCTCCGTCGGGGGCATCACCGGAACGGGAGATGCCGGTCACCCGGTCGCCTTGTGCGAGGAACGCCCTCGCTACGGCCTCCCCGATCCCCCGGGAGGCTCCGGTCACGACGATGGAACGCGATATCGATGGCTCGGTCTCTTCCTTCATCAGCACAAGCACACAAGGTAACGCGCGAGAGCATTCATCATCAGTAGTTCGCCGTGCGCCAACCTTGATCGCCCTGTGTTATTCACCCCATAGATCGTCCATCTCAAGGCTCTCTCCGAGTGGAGCCACCGGGAGGGGCGGTGTCCGTGCGGCGGCCTTGTGTCGGCCGTGTGCCAACATGGCGGGGTGACCACGACCGAGACCTCCCCCTCACCCGACGGCGCCGACGCATTCGACCGCAGGCCCGCGCCGCTGCGCATCGGCCCACTGGAGGTCGCCACCCCGGTCGAGCTCGCCCCCATGGCCGGTGTCACCAACGCCTCCTTCCGCCGGCTGTGCCGGGAGATGGCCGAGGCTGCCCTGCCGGAGGCCCTGAGGCCCTCCGCCCCCGGCCCGGTGGCCGGCGCCGACGGCGGCCTGCTGGCCCCGGCGGGCCTGTACGTCACCGAGATGGTCACGACCCGGGCCCTGGTGGAGCGCAACGAGCGCACCCTGGCGATGGTGCGCACCGACCCGGCCGAGCGGGTGCGCTCCATCCAGCTCTACGGGGTGGATCCGGCCACGGTGGGGGCCGCCGTGCGGATCCTGGTGGAGGAGGACCTGGCCGACCATATCGACCTCAACTTCGGCTGCCCGGTGCCCAAGGTGACGCGCAAGGGCGGCGGGGCGGCGCTGCCGTGGAAGCGCGACCTGCTGGCCGCCATCCTCACCGAGGCGGTGCGTGCCAGCGAGGCGGCCGTCCGCGCCGTCGGGCGCACACGGGAGGTGCCGGTGACCATGAAGATGCGTCTGGGCATCGACGAGGAGCACGAGACCTTCCTCGACGCCGCCCGGGCAGCCGAGAATGCCGGGATCGCGGCCGTGGCCCTGCATGCCCGCAGCGCGCGCCAGCACTACTCGGGGCAGGCCCGTTGGGAGGAGATCGCTCGGCTCAAGGAGGAGACCGTCCTGCCGGTGCTCGGCAACGGGGACATTTGGCTGGGCGACGACGCGGTGCGCATGATGGAGACCACCGGCTGCGACGGCGTCGTCGTGGGGCGCGGTTGCCAGGGACGGCCCTGGCTGTTCGCCGACATCGTGGAGGCCATGCACGGCTCGAGCATGCGCACCCGACCGAATCTGGACGCCGTCATCGAGGTGATCCGTCGCCACGGGCGCATGCTGGCCGCCGAGATGGGCGAGGACCGCGGCGTGCGCGACCTGCGCAAGCACGTGGGCTGGTACCTCAGGGGCTACTCGGTCGGTGGCGCCGCGCGCGCCGACCTCATGGGGATCCGGACCCTGGATGAGCTCGACGCCGGCCTGGAGAGGATGCGCTCACGCCTGCCGGAGGTCGTCGACTACCCCGGCGACATCGTCGAGGGTCCCCGGGGCCGGGCCGGCAGCCCCAAGACTCCCCGCCTGCCCGACGGATGGCTGGACTCCCCCGCTCTGGATGAGACCTATCGTGAGATGCTCAGCCAGGCCGAGTCCGACGTGTCCGGCGGCTGAGAGCACCGCCCCACTGCGTCTGAGGTCAGTCGTCAGCTATTCGTCGAGGACCGGGGCGACGCGGCACAGGGCCGCCGCGATCGCCGTGGTCGCCGGGATCGCCAGGACCAGGCCGATGGAGGAGATGAGGGTGCGCACGATCTCCTCGGCGATCTCGCCCGAGAGCATGGTATCCAGCACCGCGCGGTCCATGAGGGCCGCGGCCAGGATGAGCGGCAGCGCCGTGCCGGCGTAGGCGAAGGCCAGGGTGTAGACGGTCGAGGCGATGTGGTCCCGGCCGATCCTCATCCCGCCGGTGAACAGGCGCGTGCGCGACAGCAGCGGGTTGGCGGCGTGCAGCTCCCACACCGAGGAGGCCTGGGTGATGGTGACGTCGTTGAGGACACCGAGACCGGCGATGACCATGCCGCAGGTCAGCAGCGTCTGCAGATCGATATGCGTGCGGGAGGCAAGCAGGCGGGCGGTCTCGTCGACGTCGCCGGTCAGATGGGCGGCGTCGGTCCCCCACAGGGCGAGCAGCACGGTGAGCACGATGCCGGCCACCGTTCCCAGCAGAGCCGTCGTCGTGCGGATGGACACGCCGTGGGCCACGTAGACGGCCGCCAGCATCATTGCCATCGAGCCGACCAACGTCACCGCCAGCGGGTGGGAGCCGGACAGGAGCGCTGGGATCATGAAGAAGGCGAGCACAGCGGTGGCCACCAACAGGCCCAGAACGCTCAGGACGCCCTTGCGTCCGGCCACGGCAACGACGAGCACGAGGTAGACGATCGTCAGGGCCCCGACCGGCAGCTGGCGCTGATAGTCGATGAAGGAGTACGGGGAGCCGGACAGGATGGCCTGGGGCGAGTAGAGGACGACGAGCCGGTCGCCGGTGTGGGCGAGCTTGCGGGGCTCGCCCACCAGCTGGACCGGCATGACCAGGTCCTTACCCTCGCCCTCGGTGATGCGGGCGCACACGTGGCCCTTGGCGAAGGCGTCCTCCTTGACGCCGTTGACCTCCGTCAGGGCGCTCACGGCGCTCTGACAGCTCGACAGGTCCACGGAGGTGATGGTGGCCTTGCCCACCGAGCCGCCCTCGGCGGTGAAGGAGCGCGAGCCGATCAGTGAGCTCTTGCCCGGCCAGAGCGCGAACAGCCCGACGACGGTGACCAGCACCAGGGCGCCGACGATGACCCCGAGCACGATCCTTACCCGACGGACCTCGCCCGCCTCCAGGTCCAGGGGGCCGGAGTGGGAGTGGCTGTGGCCGCTGTGAGGGTCGGCCGGTCCTGCCGACGGCTCGGGAAGGCCCCCGGCGGGGACAGACTCGTGGCTCGGGGAGGTCGAGTTGGTGCTCACCATCCCATCATGCCCGCCCCACGCCCCTGACGTGAGCCAGGGACACGGGGCGGGCGTGGGACGTGGCATCGTCGACTGAGGGACTCACGCCCCTCGGCGTCGTCAGCAGCCGATGAGACGCTCGGCCAGGTAGCGCTCCACGCCCTCGAGCGGGATGCGCTCCTGGGCCATGGTGTCACGCTCGCGCACGGTGACCGCACCGTCCTCGGGCGAGTCGAAGTCGTAGGTGAGGCAGAAGGGCGTACCCACCTCGTCCTGGCGGCGGTAGCGACGGCCCACCGCACCGGCGTCGTCGTACTCCACGTTCCAGGAACGGCGCAGGCGGGCGGCCAGCTCCTTGGCCGGGCCGGTGAGCTCCTCCTTACGGCTCAGCGGCAGGACGGCGGCTTTGACCGGGGAGATGCGCGGGTCGAGCCTGAGCACGATGCGCTTGTCCACCCCGCCCTTGGTGTTGGGGGCCTCGTCCTCGGTGTAGGCCTCCACGAGGAAGGCCATGAGCGAGCGGGTCAGGCCGGCGGAGGGCTCGATGACGTAGGGGGTCCAGCGCTCGGAGCGGGTCTGGTCGAAGTAGGACATGTCCTTGCCGGAGTGCTCGGCGTGGGTGGACAGGTCGAAGTCGGTGCGGTTGGCGATGCCCTCGAGCTCGCCCCACTCCGAGCCGGCGAAGCCGAAGCGGTACTCCAGGTCCACCGTGCGCTTGGAGTAGTGGGAGAGCTTCTCGGCGGGGTGCTCGTAGAGCCGCAGGTTGTCCTCGCTGATCCCCAGGTCCATGTACCAGGCCTTGCGGTAGTCGATCCAGTACTGGTGCCACTGCTCATCCGTACCCGGCTCGCAGAAGAACTCCATCTCCATCTGCTCGAACTCTCGGGTACGGAAGATGAAGTTACCGGGCGTGATCTCGTTGCGGAAGGACTTGCCGACCTGGCCGATGCCGAAGGGCGGTTTCTTGCGGGCCGCGCTCATGACGTTGGCGAAGTTGATGAAGATGCCCTGGGCGGTCTCGGGGCGCAGGTAGTGCAGGCCGGACTCGTCGTCGACCGGCCCCAGGTAGGTCTTGAGCAGGCCGGAGAACTCGCGCGGCTCGGTCCAGGAGCCCGGCTGGCCGGTGACGGGGTCGGGCACCATGTCGAGGGTGACGGCCTCGGGTTCGAGGCCCTTGCGGACGGCATAGTCCTCAATGAGCTGATCGGCGCGGTAACGCTTGTGGGTGTGCAGGGACTCCACGAGCGGGTCGGTGAAGGCGCCGACGTGGCCAGAGGCGACCCAGGTCTCACGCGGCAGGATGACCGAGGAGTCCAGTCCGACGACGTCGTCGCGGGAGCGGACCATGTACTGCCACCACTGGCGCTTGATGTTCTCCTTGAGCTCGACGCCCAGCGGCCCGTAGTCCCAGGCCGAGCGGGTTCCGCCGTAGATCTCGCCGCAGGGGAAGACGAACCCGCGCCGCTTGGCGAGGTTGATGACGGCGTCAAGGCGTGAAGGGGTGGATGCCAACGGAGTGCTCCTTCAGGAGTGGTCGTGGTCCCGCCTGGTTGGTGGGGACGAGTGGGGACAGTCTAGGCGTATGCCCGTCATACTTCGGTGAGGGGCCCATCGCATCGCGCCCCCATGAGGCGGCCACTGACGCATTCACAGGGACAGCCCCAGAAAACCGACTTTCAGCAGCGCACACACGGATTCGCTGCGGTTTGACGCCCGCCATCAAGAGTATGAGAATGATTCGCATGAATGTTTCGTCGATTCGTTCCCCTCACCTCCGTCGTATTGTGGCGCTCGGAGCCACTCTGTTCCTGACCGCCGGCATGAGCGCGTGCAGTGCCCTGAAAGGCGACGGCTCGTCGGCCTCCTCCGCCCACACGATCGCACCGGGAAAGACCTTGACGGTCTCGACGTCCTTCTACCCGATCCAGTACCTGGCAGAGGCCATCGGTGGCGACCTCGTCAAGGTCTCCACCGTGACCCCCTCCAACGTCGAACCGCACGACTTCGAGCTCTCCGGCAAGGAGACCGCCGAGCTGGGCAAGGCCGACCTCATCGCCTACGTCCCCGGCTTCCAGCCCTCCCTGGACAAGGCCGTCAAGGAGGTCGGCTCCGGCCCCACGGTGGTCGATCTGAGCAAGCCGGCCAACCTCGTCCACCACGAGGGGGTTGAGGAGGAGCACGAGCACGGTGACGAGGCCTCCGGTGACGCCTCCGCAGCGGCGACTGACGCCGCCACCTCGGAGTCCAGCGAGGCCGGACACGATGAGCACAGTCATGCCGAGGGCGGCGAGGAGCACGGCAGCGACCTCGACCCGCACTTCTGGCTGGACCCGCAGCGCATGATCGCGGCGGCCGAGACCCTCGAGGCCTCCTTCGCCAAGATCGACCCGGCCAACGCCAACGACTACAAGGCGGGACTCGACAAGCTCAAGACGGCACTGACCAACCTGGACACGCAGTACAGCACCGGCCTGTCCACCTGCCAGCGCACCACCTTCGTCACCTCCCACGCCGCCTTCGGCTACATGGCCGACCGCTACAAGCTGACCCAGACCTCCATCTCCGGCATCGACCCGGAGACCGAGCCCAGCCCCGCTGAGCTGGCCAACATCAAGTCGGTGGTCCAGAGCACGGGAACGACGACGATCTTCACCGAGGAGCTCGTCTCCCCCACCACGGCCCAGGCGATCGCCGCGGAGACCGGGGCAGGGACCGATGTCCTCAGTCCCCTGGAGTCCAAGCCCGAGAGCGGTGACTACACCGACGCCATGACCACCAACCTGGATCGGCTCAAGGTCGCTCTGGCATGTCAGTAGAGTCAGACTCGGGCGACCGCCCCACAAGACCCATCCAGCTGACATCCAACCAGATCGGCATGATCACACCGGTATGACCTCACCACCTTCCTCATCATCGTCACTGACGACGCCGTCCGAATCACCCCGGGCGGCGTCGTCCGCGCTCGCCATCAGGGTCCGGGACCTCAAGGTCGTCCTGGGGGCCTCCCTCATCCTGGACGACGTGAGCCTCGCGGTGGGCGGCGGCGAGTCCGTGGCACTGCTGGGTGCCAACGGCTCGGGCAAGTCCACTCTGGTCAAGGCGGTCCTGGGACTGGCACCCATAGCCGGCGGCGGCATCGAGGTGCTGGGCGCCCCCATCACTCGGCGCCGCAGAGTCCCCTGGGAGCGCATCGGCTACGTCCCACAGCGGATCGGTGCCGGCTCGGGCGTCCCGGCCACTGCCCTGGAGGTGGTGCGCTCCGGGCTCCTGGGGCCGCGCCGTCCCTGGGCGGACCGGGGCCGGACGGCCAGGCGGAAGGCGATGACCGCGCTCGACGCCGTCGGGCTGGCTCACCGGGCCGGTGACCACGTCCAGGTCTTCTCCGGCGGGCAGGCCCAGCGGGTCCTCATCGCTCGTGCCCTGGTGCGCTCCCCCGAGCTGCTCATCCTCGATGAGCCCCTGGCCGGGATCGACCGTGCCAGCCGCGAGTCGCTGGCCATGATCCTGCAGGACCTGCGCGCGCAGGGGCTGACCCTGGTGACGGTTCTGCACGAGATGGGTGAGCTGGTCGACGTCGTCGAGCGGGCGGTCCTTCTGCAGGACGGAAGGCTCGTCGCCGACGGGCCGGCCGACGAGGTCGCTCACCTGCGCGACGGCAGGGGCGGTGCCTCCATCGGTGGCGGTGACCACGGGGACCATGACCACCATCACCCGGATGCCGCCGGCCCTCCGGCGCACCACGCCCCCGTCCTCGACCATCGGCTGCCCAAGACGCGGCCCGGCACCAACAGGAGCATCCGACCATGATCGAGCTCATCTCCGGCATGCTCGCCAGCCCCCTCATGCAGCGGGCCTTCATCGTCGCGGTGCTCGTGGGACTGGCAGCGCCGGTGGTGGGCACCTACCTGGTTCAGCGGGGCCTGGCGCTGCTGGGAGACGGGATCGGGCACATCGCCCTGACCGGCATCGCCCTGGGCTGGCTGGCCGGGGCCGCCGCCAACGTCACGCCCTATGACGCCTGGGCCGTGCCCGGAGCGATCATCATCAGCGTGCTGGGCGCCGTGACGATCGAGATCATCCGAGCCAGCGGCCGCACCCGCGGCGATGTGGCCCTGGCGATCCTGTTCTACGGCGGGATCGCCGGGGGCGTCATCCTCATCCGCCTGGCCGGCGGCACGACGACGAACCTCAACTCCTATCTGTTCGGCTCCATCTCCACGGTCTCGGTCTCGGACGCCTGGTTCACCATCGCCTTGGCAACCCTGGTGCTCCTGGTGGGGCTGGGGCTGCGCGGGCCACTGTTCGCCCTGTGCAACGACGAGGAGTTCGCCCGCGCCTGCGGGCTGCCGACCAGTGCCCTCAACGTCCTGGTGGCAGTGGTTGCGGCACTGACGGTCTCGGTGTCCATGCGAGTGGTGGGCGCCCTGCTGGTCTCGGCCGTCATGATCGTGCCGGTGGCCATCGCCC
>ERZ773075.1147-NODE-1147-length-14992-cov-7.67504_pt1 | contig 14992 bp, 15 predicted proteins | sample MGYA00580614_ERZ773075 | MGnify/ENA primary metagenome ERZ773075 (study PRJEB29015, sample SAMEA2738021) | human oral metagenome | biome: human oral; feature: human-associated habitat; material: dental | place: China | collected 2043 ... | reverse complement strand
AGTACAATCTGAACTATCGTCCAGAAGATGAAGTCTTAGTCACTATTGGGGCAACTGAGGCCCTGTCTGCGACTCTGACGGCTATTCTGGAAGAGGGCGACAAGGTCTTGCTGCCAGCGCCGGCTTATCCAGGTTATGAGCCAATTGTCAATTTGGTCGGGGCGGAGATTGTCGAGATTGATACGACAGAAAACGACTTTGTCTTGACCCCTGAAATGCTGGAGCAGGCTATCTTGGAGCAAGGGGATAAGCTCAAGGCGGTTATTCTCAACTATCCAGCCAATCCGACTGGCGTGACTTATTCTAGGGCGCAGATGGAGGCTTTGGCAGCTGTATTGAGCAAGTATGAAGTTTTTGTCGTCTGCGATGAGGTTTATTCTGAATTGACTTATACGGAGCAGGGGCACGTTTCACTGGCGGAATATTTACCCGAACAGACCATCGTCATCAATGGCTTGTCCAAGTCTCATGCTATGACGGGCTGGCGACTAGGCTTTATCTTTGCTCCTGCTGTTTTTACCGCTCAATTGATCAAGAGCCATCAGTATCTGGTGACGGCAGCCAATACCATGGCTCAATATGCAGCTATTGAGGCTTTGACAGCTGGTAAGGATGATGCCCAACCGATGAAGGCGGAATACGTCCAGCGGCGGGATTATATTATCGAACAGATGACGGAGCTGGGTTATCAGATTATCAAGCCAGACGGTGCTTTCTATATTTTTGCCAAGATTCCAGCAGGCTACAACCAAGATTCTTTTGCCTTTTTGCAGGATTTTGCTGAGAAGAAGGCTGTGGCCTTTATCCCAGGGGCGGCCTTCGGCCAGTACGGAGAAGGCTATATTCGCCTGTCTTATGCAGCTAGTATGGAAACCATCAAGGAAGCTCTGAAACGGCTCAAGGAGTACATGGAAGAGCATGCTTAGACCGTTAACGAGCAAGAGTTTGATTCTCTATAATCGGAATTTCCGGGAAGATGATAAGCTGGTCAAGATCTTTACGGAACAGGCTGGCAAGCGAATGTTTTTCGTGAAACATGCTGGAAAATCTAAGCTGGCACCAGTCATCCAGCCTCTGACGGCGGCAGAACTCTTGATGAAAATCAATGACGATGGACTCAGCTATATCGAAGATTACCAAGCTGTGGAAAGTTACGGGCAAATCAAGGGCGATCTCTTTGTCATGGCTTATGCCAGCTACGTGGCAGCCCTAGCAGATGCTAGTATTCAGGACAATCAGCCAGATCCAGCCCTCTTTGCCTTCCTGCAGAAGACACTGGATTTGATGAATCAAGGGCTGGATTATGAGGTTTTGACAAATATCTTTGAAATTCAGATTTTATCTCGCTTTGGGGTTTCTCTGAATTTCCATGACTGTATTTTTTGCCATCGGACAGGTCTACCTTTTGATTTTTCCTTTCAATATGGCGGGGTGCTCTGCCCAGAGCATTATCACAAGGATGTTCATCGCAGTCATCTTAATCCCAATATTCCTTTTTTGCTCAATCAGTTTCAGGCGGTTCAGTTTAGTGAGCTGGAGACGATTTCGCTCAAGCCGGAAATCAAGCGACAGATCAGGGACTTTATAGATCAACTTTATGATGAATACGTAGGTATTCATCTCAAATCAAAGAAATTTATCGACTCTCTGGGCGACTGGGGCAGTATTTTACAAGACAAACATGAGGAAGAACAGCATGAAAAAAATAGCTATTGATGCCATGGGCGGAGACAATGCCCCTCAGGCTTTAGTCGAAGGTGCCAATCAGGCTCTGAGAGATTTCTCGGATATTGATATTGTTCTCTATGGGGATGAGGCCAAGATTAAACCTCTATTGACAGCGACAGAGCGCGTCAGCATCGTCCATACGGGTGAAAAGATTGACTCGGATGATGAGCCGACCAAGGCTATTCGTAGGAAGAAGCAGGCTAGCATGGTTTTGGCAGCCAAGGCAGTCAAAGACGGGGAAGCAGATGCAGTCCTGTCTGCTGGTAACACAGGGGCGCTTCTGGCGGCGGGTTTCTTTATCGTCGGACGGATCAAAAATATTGACCGACCGGGTCTTTTATCCACTTTACCGACTGTGGATGGCCAAGGTTTTGATATGCTGGATCTGGGGGCAAATGCTGAAAACACCCCTCACCATCTGCACCAATATGCTATCCTAGGTTCTTTTTATGCGGAAAATGTTCGTGGCATTAAGCGGCCACGGGTTGGTTTGCTCAATAATGGCACTGAAGCCAGCAAGGGAGACCCTCTGCGCAAGGAAACCTATGCATTGCTAGCAGCGGATGACAAGCTGAACTTCATCGGCAATGTGGAGGCGCGTGACCTTATGGATGGAGTGGCAGACGTTGTCGTAGCAGATGGCTTTACGGGCAATGCTGTGCTCAAATCTATCGAAGGAACTGCCATTAGTATCCTAGGCCAGCTCAAAAAGGCTGTTCTAGGCGGTGGTCTCAAGGCTAAGCTAGGAGCTTTGTTACTCAAAGACAGCCTACAGGAAATGCGCAAGAGTCTGGACTATTCCAGTGCCGGTGGGGCCGTTCTCTTTGGTCTCAAGGCGCCAGTGGTCAAGACACACGGTTCAAGTGATGCCAAGGCCGTTTATAGCACCATTCGTCAGATCCGAACTATGCTGGAGACAGATGTTGTCGGAAAATCTGTGGTGGAATTTTCAAAAGAGGTGGAGACAGAATGAATCAAGAACAAATTTTTCAAAAAGTAACAGAAATTATCCAAGAACGTCAAGGAAAGGACTTTGTTGTCCAGCCAACTTTGGGCTTAAAAGATGATTTAGGCGCTGATTCTGTTGACTTAATGGAATTCATCCTGACTTTAGAGGATGAGTTTGCGATTGAAATTTCAGATGAGGATGTTGATCGCTTTGAAAATGTCGCAGATATTGTCGCGTATTTGGAAAAGAAACTAGCGAAGTAAGAAATTGGCTTCGATTTGAACAGATGAAAAACCTTGGTTTACAAAACCAAGGTTTTTTTAGTGGATTTATTTTGGATAGATATAGCTAACAGCTCCTTGACCAGCGGCGTAAGGATTGAACCAGCCACGGAAATTGCCAATGTACTGTTTGCCTGCATAGTTGGATTCTTTGATTTGGATGCGGGTGTTGGATTCGACATGGGTGACAACACCAACATGCCCATAGCCACCATCGGTCCAGCAGATGATGGCTCCGACTTGTGGGGTGCTTCCTGTCCGGAAACCAGCTGCGCGTGCGCTAGCTGCCCATTGGCCGCCGTTGCCCCAGTAAGGACCAGCCCAAGGAGCCAGTACTTTTGCTCCCCAAGTACATTGACCATGAGGATAAGAGGATGCTCCTGCATAATCAGGGGTGTAGAGGGTTGGCTCAGGTGTGGTTGGTTTATCAACCTGATAGCTAGTACCTGTAAGTCCAGTCATCTGTCCATTGAGATTGCGGTAAACATGTGTATGGAAAAGTCCATTTCCAGCATGCTGTTGCGTATTGATGGTAAATTTATACAAGCCATTGCCCACTTTGTTAGCAGTGTACCATTTGATGTCATCCTGGCCGTTGACCTCTGACCAAGTTGGCAGAGAAATGGTTCCTGGTCCGAAAGCATCGGAAACGGTCACTTCGTAATTGTAGGTAGAGATTTTATTGACAGAAACCTTGGCTTTGATATTTTCAGCGGATAGGGTGACGCTGTCTGTTGCATAGTTATGCTCGCTTCCATCTTTGTACTTAACGTAGATATGATTGGTGTAGCTTCCAGATAAGGCTTGGTGGTTGCGGATATTGAATTGTGCAGTAAAAGTTCCATCTCCATTGTTGCTTGCCTCATACCACTTGATGGCACTTGGATTTTGAGCGTTCCAGATAGGCACACGGACGGATTGGATTGGCTTAGATGCCGCAGTTTCGGTGACTTTTACAGTGTAGGTTCCCTCTTCCTGATTGATATTTTCAACAGAGAAAAGCGGTTTTTGGTCTTTTTGAGAAGGAATCTTGCCAGCATCTATTGTAGTAGTCGCTCCTGCCAAACATGTAAAGGCTGGATTGACATAGCTTTCGCCGTAAAGATGAATATGGTAAGTTCCCGTATCGTAATTGTGTTTCTTCAGCTCAACTCTGACGCTATAGCTACCATCAGGATTTTTCTTTGCTTGATACCATTGTAAATCATCTTGCCCCTTATTTTCAGACCAGGTTGGGACAGTGACCTTATACATGGATTCAGGAAGATTTTTGATAAGGATTTCCATAATGCCAGGTTCAGGGAAACTTGTCTGAATGGTCGGATTAGGCTTTTCTAGATGGAAAGTGGTGCCTGATTGGTAAATCATTTTGCCATTTTTATTTTCATAAGTATCTACGAAATATTTTCCATATCCCTTGTGCTTAGAAAAGTTAAATTCAGTACTCTCTTGCCCAGCTTCATACCAATTAAGATCATCGCCACCATTTTCATCAGACCAAACTGCATGGACAATTTTTGAGTTCCTTTGGTCTTTATTTCGCGTAAAATTGATGCGGCCAGTTTGTCCAGATGTTATGACGCTTGTCTTGCTAGCAGGTTTATTAACAGTGAAGGTCGTACCATTCAAGCCTATCATTTTCCCATTAATATTAATGTAAGTATGCACATGGAAAGTGCCATAGCCAGCGTGCTGCCGGAGGTCAATGGCTGTGCTAGATGTCTGAGGTGTGGTGTACCATTTCAAATCATCCTGTCCGTTTTCGTCGGACCAGACTGCGTGGGAAATGGTATAGGGAACCTGAGCCTTGGAGCGGGCATAATGAATCTGTGCCGTATCTCCAGTGACATTGACGGTTACATTGCTGGCACGATCAGTGGGGCCTAGGACTTTGTTTCCAGCTTCAGTCGATGCAACAGCTTGAGCTGTGGAATGACTGGCAAACAGGCCAAGGACTGCTCCGGATAATAAAAACAGCTTCTGATATTTTTTCATAAATCTCCTTTGAATAAGTAATTTGGATGATTCCATTTAGATTATTCGGGAAAAAATATAAAAAAAGAAAAATTTTAAAAGATGTTGCAACTTGAGCTTCTAATTTATTTTGGTTTCATCAAATCTTTGATATTTAAAATAAAAGTAATGAAATAGTCAAAATATCAAAAATAATATAGGTAGACTTTATTTGTCAGAGATGGATATCCCTAACAAAAATAGATTATTTCTCTTCTTTTCTTGCTTATCATGGAATAAAGCGAACGATTATGATATAATTTAGATAAATAATTCGTAAAAAATACGGTGATTTTTACGTGATGTGTTAGCTTGGTGTGCAAGCACCTGTGATGATAGATGTTGAGGTATCTTAGCTATGAAGCTTTTAGTTGTTGGTTCAGGCGGTCGTGAGCATGCGATTGCCAAGAAGTTGTTGGAGTCTAAGGTTGTGGAGCAGGTGTTTGTAGCTCCTGGAAATGACGGGATGACTTTGGATGGGTTGGAATTGGTGGATATCTCTATTTCCGAACATTCTAAGTTGATTGAATTTGCAAAGACCAACGATATCGCTTGGACCTTCATTGGCCCAGATGATGCCCTTGCTGCTGGAATCGTGGATGATTTTAACCAAGCTGGGCTCAAGGCTTTCGGTCCATCTCGTTTAGCAGCGGAGCTGGAGTGGTCTAAGGATTTTGCCAAGGAAATCATGGTCAAATACGGCGTTCCGACAGCAGCCTACGGCACATTTTCCGACTTTGAGGAGGCTAAGGCCTATATCGAGGAGAAAGGCGCTCCTATCGTCGTCAAGGCGGACGGCTTGGCGCTTGGGAAAGGCGTCGTCGTAGCGGAGACAGTCGAGCAAGCGGTCGAAGCAGCCCACGAGATGCTCTTGGATAATAAATTCGGCGACAGCGGTGCGCGCGTGGTTATCGAGGAATTCCTTGACGGCGAGGAGTTCTCTCTCTTTGCCTTTGTCAATGGAGCCAAATTCTATATCATGCCTACAGCTCAGGACCACAAGAGGGCCTATGATGGCGACAAGGGTCCTAATACTGGTGGGATGGGTGCCTATGCGCCAGTCCCTCACTTGTCACAGAGTGTGGTTGACACAGCGGTTGACACTATTGTCAAGCCAGTCCTTGAGGGCATGATCCAGGAAGGTCGCCCGTATCTTGGTGTTCTTTATGCAGGGCTTATCTTGACAGCAGACGGGCCTAAGGTCATTGAGTTCAACGCTCGCTTTGGAGATCCTGAAACTCAGATTATCCTGCCCCGCCTGACTTCTGACTTTGTACAAAATATCACTGATATTCTCGATGGTAAGGAGCCGAACATCACTTGGACCGACAAGGGCGTGACTCTGGGTGTGGTTGTCGCGTCAAATGGCTATCCGCTAGATTATGAAAAGGGCGTTGAGTTGCCGGCCAAAACCGATGGTGACATCATCACCTATTATGCAGGGGCTAAGTTTGCGGAAAGTAGCAGAGCACTGCTCTCAAATGGCGGCCGTGTCTATATGCTAGTCACCACAGCCAACACTGTCAAAGAAGCCCAAGATACCATCTACCAAGAACTATCCCAACAAAAAACAGAAGGCCTCTTCTACCGAACGGATATCGGAAGCAAGGCGATAAAGTAAAGATACAAGAATAAAGCGACGTAGTCGCCAAATACGATAATGGTCGTTTGATTTGCGAGCGTTAGCGAGCTAATATAGAACAATCACCGCCGTTGTGAAAGAATGATTGGGTGATAAGCCAATCGTTCAGGGAAATCGGAGGACCTTGGGCTTCCGATTGAGGCATGAGACACCTTTGGTGGCTGCTGCCGTCCCTCACAACCTAAGGTGATTGTTGAAAGGAAAGAAAAGAAAAATCATGACTAAACCAATTATTTCCATCATCATGGGCTCAAAATCCGACTGGGCAACCATGCAAAAAACAGCTGAAGTCTTAGATCGCTTCGGTGTAGCCTACGAAAAGAAAGTCGTCTCTGCCCACCGTACACCTGATCTTATGTTCAGACATGCCGAAGAAGCCCGTAATCGCGGCATCAAGGTCATCATAGCCGGTGCTGGTGGCGCCGCGCATTTGCCAGGAATGGTAGCGGCTAAAACCACCCTGCCTGTCATCGGTGTACCCGTCAAGTCGCGCGCTCTTAGTGGTGTGGACTCGCTATACTCTATCGTACAGATGCCGGGCGGTGTGCCTGTGGCAACTATGGCCATTGGCGAAGCGGGAGCGACAAACGCTGCCCTGACTGCCCTTCGGATCTTGGCCATTGAAGACCAAGACCTAGCAGCAGCGCTAGCTGATTTTGCTGAAGAACAAGGGAAAATCGCTGAGGAGTCTAGCAATGAGCTCATCTAAAACAATCGGAATTATCGGTGGCGGTCAGCTGGGACAGATGATGGCCATTTCTGCTATCTACATGGGGCACAAGGTCATTGCGCTGGATCCTGCGGCGGATTGCCCTGCCTCTCGTGTGGCGGAAATCATCGTGGCGCCTTATGATGACGTGGATGCCCTGCGTCAGTTGGCGAAACGTTGCGATGTACTGACCTATGAGTTTGAAAATGTCGATGCTGACGGTCTGGATGCTGTTATCAAGGATAGGCAACTCCCTCAAGGAACGGATCTGCTCCGCATTTCTCAAAATCGGATTTTTGAAAAGGATTTTCTCGCAAACAAGGCCCAAGTCACGGTGGCACCCTACAAGGTCGTGACTTCTAGCCAAGACTTGGCAGATATCGACTTGTCCAACAACTATGTCCTCAAGACTGCTACAGGCGGTTACGATGGACATGGGCAAAAGGTCATTCGCTCAGAAGCAGACTTGGAAGAGGCCTATACACTAGCTGACTCAGCAGACTGCGTTTTGGAAAAATTTGTCAACTTTGACCTTGAAATTTCCGTCATTGTGTCCGGAAATGGCAAGGATGTGACGGTTTTCCCAGTTCAGGAAAATATCCACCGCAACAACATCCTGTCTAAGACCATCGTGCCAGCCCGCATTTCGGAAAGGCTAGCAGATAAAGCCAAAACCATGGCAGTGCGAATCGCAGAACAGCTTAACTTGTCTGGAACCCTCTGCGTGGAGATGTTTGCGACAGCTGATGATATCATTGTCAATGAGATTGCCCCACGCCCACATAACTCTGGGCATTATTCTATCGAAGCCTGCGACTTCTCGCAGTTTGACACTCATATTCTGGGCGTTCTGGGAGCACCGTTGCCAGCTATCCACTTACATGCGCCAGCCGTCATGCTCAACGTGCTCGGCCAGCATGTCGAGGCCGCTGAAAAATATGTCACAGAAAATCCAAGCGCCCACCTCCACCTGTATGGTAAAATAGAAGCGAAGCACAACCGAAAAATGGGGCATGTGACTTTGTTTAGTGATATGCCGGATGAGGTAGAGGAGTTTGGTGAGTAAGACAGGCCCCAGTTATAAGAATCGTCGTCTTACCCCTGCAAAGTTGACTAGGCTTGTCGTAGCTGATAAAGTCGGCAAAAGAAAGTCAGTCAACCACTGCTAGAAGAGATTGATTTTTAAGAAAACTCTGTGGAGGAAATGTTATAGATGAGACCAATTATCCCGAAAAGTCCAGAAGTTCCGAAAGAGTTCTCTGGTAAAGAAATTTCCTTTTTAACTAAGAGTGTTTTCGGGGAAATAATCGAACCTCAGCCGTGTGATGTTTTGTTTGTTTTCAGTGGTACTCACCCAGGCCATTGGGAAAAAGCTATTGAGGCTTACCGAAAAGGCTATGTAAGGCGAATCATTGTGACTGGTGGCCGAAGTTTGACAGGAATGTCTCATCCAGATTGGAATGGGCATACAGAGGCAGAGGTTATTATCCAGTTTCTGATGGCTGCGGGCATTCCTGAAGAAGCGATTAAATCTGACAACTCCTCTAGCAATACTTTGGAAAACGTACTTTTTGCCAAAGAAATTTTTGATTTTAAAACTGTTGAGACCGTTATGTTCATTTGCAAAAGTCACGCGACTGGTAGGCAATGGCGGACCTTGGCTCAGCACTTACCGAAGCATCTTCGCTACATCCCATATACCTTCAATGCCTTTTACAAGGATGTTGAGATTGGTCGGGATAGCTGGATGAATACAGACATTGGCAAGTCCAGAGTTTGGGGAGAATATCTGCGGCTTCTCCATTATGGAGAAAAGGGAGATATTTTAAAGTTAGATGTTGAATTGTGATATAGGAGGTTTCTATGATTCAAATCATTGTCAATGCTTTTGTGGAAGAAAGCAAAGAAACTGCTGTTGTGGAAGTGCTCTTTGCCAGTGACGACCATGAAAAAGTAAAATCCAAATATCAGGAATTAAAGATTCAATATCCAAACAATTATCTGGCTATCTATGACTTGCCATTGGATACAGTTCTAAGTAGCTTGCCGCACTATCCGTCGGTGGCGATAAGTAAAGAGGAGTTTAATTAGCCTATGAAAACTATCGGTCTGATTGGTGGTATGAGTTGGGAAAGCACCACATCTTACTACCAAATCATCAACGAAACCATCAAAAAAGAGCTTGGTGGTCTGCATTCTGCTAAGATTCTACTTTACAGTGTTGATTTTGCAGAGATTGAGCATTATCAGTCAGTTGGAGACTGGGAGAAAAGCGGTCAACTTTTGGCAGATGTTGCTAAGCGCTTGGAGCAAGCAGGCGCAGATTTCATTGTGATTTGTACCAACACCATGCACAAGGTTGCTCCGCAGATACAGGAGCAGATTACGATTCCAATCTTGCATATTGCACAAGCAACCGCGCAGGCCTTGTTGACTGACGGCATTCAAAAAGTCGGCCTCCTGGGAACCAAGTACACCATGACTCAAGATTTCTACAAGGAGAAATTAATAGAGTCTGGTTTAGAAGTGCTGATTCCAGATCAAGCTGGCATTACAGAGGTCAATCGAATCATTTATGACGAACTCTGTCTAGGAGATATCAAAGAAAGCTCAAAGCAGACTTATCTTGCCGTTATAGATGATTTGAAAAAAGCAGGCGCAGAAGCTGTTATCTTGGGTTGCACCGAGATTGGTCTTCTCGTCAAGCAATCCGACACTGACCTGCCTCTCTACGACACAACAGTGATTCATGCAGAGAAAGCAGCGGAGTGGGCGATAAATAAATGATTATAGAAGACAAGAACAACAGTAAGATGGGGGCATGTGACCTTGCTTAGTGATGCGCCAGATAGTGTGCTTGAATTTGGGGAGGGGATTGATTTTTAAAATGATAGAAGAATTTGATGATGTATTTGAAGATGATATTACTACTCTAACATTTACTTATGCGGATGATGTAGTCATTCCAGAAATTCCGGATGCAGAAGGCATTCATATTGTAGAGATAACAAATAATCAGCTAGTTATAGAGCATACGCGCGATGATGATGAGGTCTATGATTATATAGAGAGTTTTGGATTAACAAGTCGCCCTATAAAACTTTCGATTGAATTTTGTGTTTACGAAGATTCTGAGGAAGAAGAAAATTTTTAGAATTTAATGGAGAAAATCTATGATTCAAATCATCGTTAATGCTTTTGTTGAAAAGGATAAGGCTGGAGCTGTTGTAGAAGTCTTGTATGCTAGTAGCAATCACGAAAAAGTGAAAGCCAAATATGAAGAGCTAGTTGCTCAATACCCCGAAAACTATTTAGCAATTTATGATTTGCCATTGGATACTGATTTGAATACACTAGATCACTATCCATCTGTATGGATTGGGAAAGAAGAGTTTGAATGAGGAAAACTAATTATGTTGGAATATTATTAGAAAGTGAGAAACAGTTTGTCTGAAAATTTGAAATATATATTTTACAGTGTTATTGGACGACACGCTGGAGAGAGTGTGGAAGACATACTTTCACGAAAACAGGAAGAAGTAATAATAGCTGGTTTAAGTTTGTGGTCAGCGGCAATTGATGGAAAATCTATAGAACAGGTATCCAATTTAAATGAGGGGGATAGAGTGAATGTTCTATGTAAATTAAGTCCTAAAGCTTTTGATCCAGTAAAAAATAGTGTTAGTGCAAAAATAATGATTTATCCAAATGGCGAAATTCATGAGATTCCTGACGGTATTGTAACAACTTATACAGAAGGGAAAAAGTATCAAGCTTATGTGGTGAAAAACTACCGGATTTTCGATAAGGCTCAATTATTTGATTTTGGACACTACGAAACTACATTGAAAGATGGAAGCCATAAATCCTATAAAGAAAGATTTAATCTTAAACAATTTCAAAATACTCTTGGACGCTATAATGAAGTTTTGGATGAAACTTGTAAAAAAGAAATTATGGTCGTGATGGAGCTAACTTACCCATTTGTAGTTAATATCAAATAATAAGGAGATATAGGAATGTTAGATGGGAAGATTTCATATGGTACAGTTGTTGATAAACCTACGCATGATGACTTGTTCAATATCAACAAGTATATTGATGGTTTAACGCAATTTATCTTGAATTGTGATACACCAATGACAGTAGCTATCCAAGGTGACTGGGGAACTGGAAAAACAAGTATTATGCAACAAGTTTCTAAAAAATTAGGGAGTGCAGTGACTAAGGTTGATTTTAATACTTGGCAATATTCGCAATTTAATATGGGCGAAAATTTATCTTTTTCTTTGATCAGCGAGTTGTTAAGTAGTTTACCTATAAAAAAAGAGGGTGAAGCTTTTAGAAAGGCCAAAGATGTCTTAAAGGTATTAACGAAAAACCTTGCAACAAGTGCAATTAAAATTGTTGGAGTGGATGGAAAAGAGATTGTTGATAGTTTAGCCAATAGTTTGAGTGAAGATGAACGACTAGTTAGCCTTAAAGAGTTTAAAAATAAATTTCAAGAAGTTGTTAACCAAGTAAAAAACGAAAAAAATGTTGATAGAATAGTTATTTTCATTGATGATTTAGATAGACTTGTACCAGCTCGAGCAGTCGAGTTATTAGAGGTATTAAAACTTTTTTTGGATTGTGAAGGTTGCGTATTTGTTTTAGCTATTGACTATAATGTTGTAGTTAGAGGGGTTCGCAATAAATATGGCAATGACTTAGATGCAGAAAAAGGCAATGCATTCTTTGAAAAAATCATTCAAATTCCTTTTACAGTCCCAGTTGAAAATTATGATATGTCAGAGTTTATTAAGAGTTCTTTGGAAAGTATGAGAGTACTTAAATTAAAAGAAGATGAGATTGAGGATGTTGTTAAGCTTATTGCTTGTTCAATAGGAAGCAATCCGCGAAGTTTGAAACGGCTTTTTAACTCCTATAGCTTACTTTTGTATATAACTGCTGCTGATGACTGGAAGAATCAAGATAAGATACTTTTGCTTGCGCTTTTGTGCTTACAGAAAAGTTACCAACCTCTTTATTTATATCTTGTACAACAAGACAAAAGTGAGTTAAAGGAAGCGTTGAAAACAGTCAATAATATTCTAACTGCGGATAAGTTGGACGAGGAACTAGATCTAGGAGACGATTTTGAATTGACTTCTGAATTTAAAGAGTTTATTACTATTTTTTTAGAATTGACTGAAGGTGACTTGAATTCTGTATATGACAAGCTGAAAGTTTCAAATACAGTTGCCAGCGGTAATCAAGATGTTAAAACGAAGGGTGATAAATCAGACTTCTGGAGTGAATTTGATACTTTCTTACAACAAAAAAATTTGGGTAGAGATTATGAACTTCCTGATAAAACTCCTCAAAGTGATTATAGAATTACCTCAAAATCAACTGGTAGAAAAACTGAGTTTCAAATTAAGTCAGGATCAGCAAATGTTTTATATTTTAATAAACTTGAGAAGAATTTATACAATTTGATGACTGCAAATGAAGAAAAGTTCAAAATGGAATTGGGGGAAGGTATTAGATTTAGGGAAGAGAATGCCCAACTCCCAGCATTAGTTGTAACTAATAAAAAGTTGAGTTTGAAATCTGATAACTTTTATGAAGTGTTTGAATGGTATTTTAGTACATTGAAAAAAATAGAAGAAATCATTAAAATAGCAGAAGAATAGAATTAAACTTAATATTTAAGGAGCAGAAACTATGATCAACCGTTACTCTCGCCCCGAAATGGCGAACATTTGGACTGAGGAAAATAAGTACAAGGCTTGGCTGGAGGTAGAGATTCTGGCTGATGAGGCCTGGGCTGAGTTGGGTGAGATTCCCAAGGAAGATGTGGCCTTGATTCGTGAGAAAGCAGGCTTTGACATTGACCGCATCTTGGAGATTGAGCAGGAGACGCGCCACGATGTGGTGGCCTTTACTCGTGCGGTTTCTGAGACGCTTGGTGAGGAGCGCAAGTGGGTCCACTATGGTTTGACTTCTACCGACGTGGTGGATACGGCTTACGGTTACCTCTATAAGCAGGCCAACGACATCATCCGTCGTGATCTTGAAAACTTCACCAGCATCATCGCTGATAAGGCTAAGGAGCACAAGTTCACTATCATGATGGGTCGTACCCACGGTGTGCATGCGGAGCCGACAACTTTTGGTCTGAAATTGGCGACTTGGTACAGCGAAATGAAGCGCAACATCGAGCGTTTCGAGCATGCGGCTGCTGGTGTGGAAGCTGGTAAGATTTCTGGTGCGGTTGGGAACTTTGCCAACATTCCACCATTTGTAGAGCAATATGTCTGCGACAAGTTGGGTATCCGTGCTCAAGAAATCTCGACACAGGTCCTTCCTCGTGACCTTCACGCTGAGTACTTTGCAGTTCTTGCCAGCATCGCTACTTCCATCGAGCGTATGGCAACTGAGATTCGCGGTTTGCAAAAGTCTGAACAACGTGAAGTAGAAGAGTTCTTTGCCAAAGGGCAAAAAGGGTCTTCAGCAATGCCTCACAAACGCAACCCTATCGGTTCTGAAAATATGACTGGTCTGGCGCGTGTTATCCGTGGTCATATGATTACAGCTTATGAAAACGTCGCACTTTGGCACGAACGTGACATCTCCCACTCATCAGCTGAGCGGATTATCACACCAGACACGACGATCTTGATTGACTACATGCTCAACCGTTTCGGAAACATCGTTAAGAACTTGACAGTCTTCCCAGAAAACATGATTCGCAACATGAACTCAACCTTTGGTCTTATCTTCAGCCAGCGGGCTATGTTGACCTTGATTGAGAAAGGCATGACGCGTGAGCAGGCTTATGACTTGGTACAGCCGAAGACTGCCCAGTCTTGGGACAATCAAGTGGACTTCAAGCCTCTGCTCGAAGCGGATCCAGAAGTCACTTCCCGTCTGACTCAGGAAGAGATTGATGAAATCTTCAACCCAGTTTACTACACCAAGCGCGTAGATGAAATCTTCAAGCGCGTGGGGCTGGATTAAACATAAAAACGAGCCTGGACAAAAAGTCCAGGCTTTTGAATCTAAATTAGAAAAAATAGATGGCGCAGTGGTTGATTGGTATCTTCCTTCGCTTTTTAAGCTCCAAAGATGACCTAATCAACTGTGCGGGGGTGGGAAGACGAACTTTTTTAACTTGTTTGAAGTTCTTTCCCACTCCCATTTGCTTTATCTTAAATTTGACTGGCCAGTTGCCCGATTTTCTTGAGCATTTCTTGGCGTTGTTGGTCTGTTTTACGTTCTACTCCGTTGAGCTCGGTCAGTTTGACTGGAGAAATACCACAAAGTTTCAGGATTTGATTTTTAAGTACCTTGCCGTAGTCTTGGACAAAAGGCAGGGCAAAACCTGGTGTATTATGACTGACGATAATCCAGCCGGATTTCCCTTGCAGGTGGCCTTGGAGTCCGATTTTCTTATAAGAGTAGGCAAAGTCAGCCGCAAAGACGCGGTCGATAAAGCCTTTGAGAATGGCCGGCATACCGCTCCACCAGATAGGGAAAATGAAAATCAGATGGTCTGCCCAAGTAATCAAATCCCTGTATTTTGCCATTTCAGGGTCTTTGTGCAGGTCACGGCGTCTATGTTCTTGGTCAAAGCGCAAAATCGGATCAAAATTTTCAGCATACAAGTCCAAGGTTTTCACCTC
>ERZ773075.1146-NODE-1146-length-15007-cov-3.44135_pt1 | contig 15007 bp, 10 predicted proteins | sample MGYA00580614_ERZ773075 | MGnify/ENA primary metagenome ERZ773075 (study PRJEB29015, sample SAMEA2738021) | human oral metagenome | biome: human oral; feature: human-associated habitat; material: dental | place: China | collected 2043 ... | reverse complement strand
ACAGGTTCTTCGTCCAGTCGTTATTGTTCACGAGGCGGGCGGCATGCTCGCCATCAAAATCAACAAATCGCGAGAGCTGGTCAATGATGCGATCGGCCCATTCCGCCACTTGATCGTCCGCCAACATAGCGCGTTCACCAACATCGCGGGGGTCACCGATCATGCCGGTGGCACCACCAGCAAGCACAATCGGGTTATGCCCCGCCTGCTGGAAACGACGCAGCATCAGAAGCGGCACCAAATGCCCTGCATGCAGAGACGGACCGGTCGGGTCGAACCCGCAGTACAAGGTAATGGGTTGTTCGCACGCCTCGCGCAACTGCTCAAGATCCGTGGACTGGTTAATCAAGCCGCGCCATTGCAGCTCATCAATAATGTTGTTCGTCATGATGTTTCTCAATCGTCACGTTCAGTCTGGGTGGCGTGTTCTGCAGGCCAAGGCATCGCCTCGTCAATCAGCATCACGGGAATTCCGTTGTCAATGCGATATGCGACTCCCAGGCGGGGGTTATAGAGCACCTGCTCCTCCGAAAGATACTCCAACGGCCCCTTGTCTTGCGGGCACGCCAACACTTCCAACAACGTGGGATCGATACTCATAAGTTCCGCATTTTACCCGGGTGAGTTGCCTCTTCCCACATTGACACCGCAGTTGTCCGTGAGACGATGTACTGCACGGGAAACAGTACATGGGCGGGCGTCGCGACGCGCCCGCACTACAGCGGCATACAAAACTTTTGTGACAAAACTAGTAAAAAGTAGTGATAGAGACGATCATTCCTCGCTCTGTTTACTTTCCTACCCGCTTGATCAGCACCGGAGCCGTATGACTATCCACGTCACAGACACCCTGTTCCATCTCCGCAACGATTCCCTGAGCTACATCATGCAGATCCTGCCCAATGGTTATCTGGGGCAACTGTATGTAGGTCCGGCTGTACCCCTTGACGTTGATTATTCCTACCTGCTGGAATTTGCGGCACGGCCAACATCAGCATGTCCGTTCTATGACAACCCAGTGTTTTCGTTGGAACATGTGAAGCAGGAGTACGGGCAGTATGGCGGCAGTGATTATCGTCAGCCTGCAGTGGTGATGTCGCAACCCGACGGCAGTACGGTCACTACATTCCAGTATGAGTCGCATCGCATTGAGGCTGGTAAATCCCGCCTTGATGGTCTCCCAGCAACGTATGTTGAGGATGATTCCGAGGCGGAAACGCTCATCATTGTACTGGTGGATCCGCTGACCACGGTTCGAATTGAGCTGAGTTATACACTGTTTTCCTCTCGTCCGGTGCTGACGCGCACCGCGCGTTTTATCAATGATGGCCACGCTGAGGTGTTTCTTGATCAAGCGATGAGCGCCTGCCTTGATCTTCCCGACTCTGAGTACGAGTGGCGGCAGTTTTCTGGAGCGTGGGGGCGTGAACGTCATCTGAAAACCCGCACATTGGAACAGGGAATTACCTCCATCGGGTCAATCCGTGGGAATTCCTCAGCACAGCAGAATCCCTTTGTTATTCTGGCCCGCCCAGGAACAGATGATCTTCAGGGTGAAGCCATAGGTTGCGCCTTTGTCTACAGCGGAAATTTCCTCATCCAGGCTGAGGTGGATACGTTTGACACCACTCGCCTGCTGGTGGGAATCCATCCACAAGGTTTTCGCTGGAAACTTCGCCCAGGAAGCAGCTTTCAAACCCCAGAGGTGGTGTTTGCCTACACCACAGAGGGCCTCAATGATCTCAGCGCAACACTGCATTCTTTGTTCCGTGAGCGTCTGATGCGTGGCCAGTGGCGCGACCAGCCGCGTCCCATTGTGACCAATAACTGGGAAGCCACCTATTTTGATTTCACTGAAGACACCCTCATTGATATTGCGCGCACGGCGCAGGGCGTCGGCGCGGAACTGTTTGTGCTCGACGATGGCTGGTTTGGCGCACGGCGCGGCGAACGCGCGGGCCTCGGCGATTGGATGCCGAACACTGATTTATTACCCGACGGTATTGCGGGGTTGTCGAAGAAAGTGACGGATCTCGGCATTGATTTTGGGCTGTGGGTAGAGCCGGAAATGGTGAATGAGGATTCGGATCTTTTCCGCACCCATCCGGACTGGGTGATTCAAACGCCTAATCGTCGCAGGTCCGTCGGGCGTTTCCAATTAGTGTTGGATTATTCCCGCGCTGAGGTGGTGGACCATGTGTTCACCCAGTTATCGGACGTTTTTAGCACTGCAAAGATATCGTATGTGAAGTGGGATATGAACCGCAGTTTGACGGAAGTGTTTTCCTCGGCGCTGCCCACAGATCAGCAGGGTGAGGTGGCGCATCGCCACATGCTGGGTGTCTATGCTTTGCTTGAGCGTTTGACCACTGCTTTCCCGCATATTTTGTTTGAGTCGTGCGCATCGGGCGGGGCGCGTTTTGATGCAGGTATGCTCTTTTACGCCCCGCAGGCGTGGGCCAGTGATGATTCCGATGCGGTGGAGCGGCTGAAAATCCAATGGGGATCCTCTTTTGCTTACCCAATTGTCTCCCATGGTGCACATGTGTCGATAACGCCAAACCATCAAGTCAATAGGGTGACACCGTTGCATACTCGGGCGAATGTGGCGTTTTTCGGGGCGTTTGGGTACGAACTTGATTTGAACAAACTCTCCGATGAGGAGATTGCAGAGGTCAAGGCTCAGGTTGCATTCATGAAAGAGCATCGTGAGCTCATTCACTTTGGAACGTTTTACCGCCTGCGTAGCCCCTTTGATTCAAATGTCACGTGCTGGATGGTGGTGAACAAACAGAAAACCAAGGCCATTGTGGGCTGGTATCGGGTACTCAACACAGTAAACGCACCGTTTGACCGTGTACGTTTGGTGGGTTTGGATACCACCAAACGCTACCGCATTACGGGTAATGAGCTTGTGGACGGTCGCGATGTTGTACGTTCCGGCAGCGAGCTGCACAATATTGGTCTAATAACCAGCGACCGCAACTCAGGCGACGTCCCCCAGAACGTGACCCCCAACCGGGATTTTGATTCCCGGTTGTTTGTGCTGACCGCTGAATAGCAGCCACCTGACGCCTCAGGAGCGCACCGGTGTTTCCGCCCAGTTGCGGTAATCCGCACTGGCTGCGGCCACGCGGTTACGCTGCTCAGCCACCCGCACGACCGCAGTCCCGCCGTGGGTGGACCGCGATGCGACGGCACCATCGACCGTCAACACGTCACGCACCTCTGGGGTCAGGCGCTTATCGACGCCCTGCAACTCCTCATCCGTGAGGTCCACAAGGCCCACTCCCCTGGCCTCCGCAATGCGAACGCACGCGCCGGATGCCTCGTGGGCTTCGCGGAATGGCACACCTTCACGGACCAGCCATTCGGCAAGGTCGGTGGCCAGGGTAAACCCAGCCGGTGCCAGTTCCCGCATGCGATCAGGGTGAAACGTCAGCGTGGACACCAAACCCGTCATGGCGGGAAGCAGGAGATTCAACTGAGACACCGAGTCCACGATGGGTTCTTTATCTTCCTGCAAGTCTCGGTTGTAAGCAAGGGGCTGTGCCTTGAGGGTGGCCATCAATCCGGTGAGGTTGCCGATAAGCCGACCTGTTTTACCACGTGTTAGTTCCGCAACATCGGGGTTTTTCTTCTGAGGCATGATGGAACTGCCGGTAGACCAAGCATCGGCGAGGGTGACATATCCGAATTCCGGTGTGCACCAAGCAATAATCTCCTCAGCAAGGCGTGACATGTCGATAGCGATCTGTGCCAGCACAAAAGCGGTTTCTGAGGCGAAATCGCGGGAACTGGTTGCGTCAATGGAATTATCGGCTGCGGAGTCAAACCCCAATTCCTCAGCAATCGCCTCGGGATTGAGTGTGAGCGACGATCCAGCCAACGCACCGGACCCGTAGGGTGACACCGCAAGACGTTTGTCTAGATCCTGGATCCGATCGACATCACGAAGCAACGGCTGCGCATGCGCCAATAACTGGTGGGCGAGTAGAACCGGTTGCGCCGCTTGGAAATGCGTTTTACCAGGCATGATAGCGTCAGGATGGGCTGCGGCCTGAGCCACTAGGGCGTCGATAAGCTCTGTAACGCCAATCGCAATGTCGCGGATTGCATCACGCACCCACATGCGAAAGAGCGTGGCCACCTGGTCGTTACGGGACCTCCCGGCGCGCAACCGGCCGCCTACCTCGGGGCCAACGCGGTCGATGAGGCCGCGTTCCATGGCGCCGTGGACATCTTCATCTGTGGGCAGTGGCGTGAAGTCGCCGGAGGCGACGTCTCGTCCCAGCTGGTCAAGGCCCGCGAGCATGGTGTCAAGGTCAGCGTCAGAGAGCAGCCCAGCAGCATGCAGTACCTTGGCGTGGGCTTTGGATGCCAGCACGTCGTAGGGTGCCAGCACCCAGTCGAAATGCGTGGACACGCTGAGCGCAAACATGGCATCGGCGGGTCCGCCTGCGAAACGTCCGCCCCACAGGGCACCTTCGTTTGTTCCGTGATTGTCCATTTACTGTGCCTCGCGGTCGCGGCGGCAGGCAATCTTGGAGGACAGGCCGTGGAGTTCCACGAATCCCTTGGCCAGAGTCTGGTCGAAGGTGTCGCCGGTGTCGTAGGTGGCCAGGTTGAAGTCGTAGAGCGAGGCGTCGCTGCGACGACCGTTGACGGTGATGCGCCCAGCGTGGAGGACGAGGCGAATGGAGTTGATGAATGCGTCGAGGGAACGTTTGAGGGGTGCAAACCAGAGTCCGTCGTAGACTTCCTCGGACCAGCGGGCGTCGATAAGCCGCTTGTAGCGGGCGAGTTCGCGTTCCATAGTGACGTCTTCGAGTGCTTGGTGTGCGGTGATCAGCACCATGGCACCGGGGGCTTCGTATACCTCGCGGGATTTAATGCCTACTAGTCGGTCTTCCACCATGTCGAGGCGGCCGACACCCTGCGCACCGCCACGGCGATTGAGTTCTTCGATGGCTTCGAGAACGGTGACAGGGCGGCCGTCAATGGCAACCGGGGCGCCACCTTTGAAGGAGATAATGACCTCATCGGGCGCGTTGCCCAGCGCCGGGTCTTCGGTGTAGGCGTAGAGGTCTTTTGTTGGCGGGTTCCACAGGTCTTCAAGGAAACCTGTTTCGACGGCGCGTCCCCACACGTTCTGGTCGATGGAAAACGGTGATTTTTTCGACTGTTCAATGGGAAGGTCAATTTCCTCCGCAAAGGCGATGGCCTTGTCGCGGGTCCACGCGTAATCGCGCGCGGGGGCGATAATTTTCAGGTCTGGGTGCGTGTTGGCAAAGCCTACCTCGAAGCGCACCTGGTCATTGCCTTTACCTGTGCAGCCATGTGCCACATGTGTTCCGCCGTGTTCACGTGCCGCCTCCACAAGGTGCTTGACAATCAGGGGGCGGGAAATAGCGGATACCAGCGGGTACTGCTTCATGTACATGCCGTTGGCTTTGATGGTGGGTAGGCAATATTCTTCCGCGAACTCATCCTTGGCGTCCACGACGATGGATTCCACCGCACCACAATCCAGTGCGCGCTGCCGGACGGACTCCATGTCTTCGCCACCTTGTCCTAGGTCAAGGGAGACGGCAACAACCTCCCCACCGGTCATTTTGGCCAGGTAAGGGATAGCCACGGAGGTATCCAGACCACCGGAATAAGCGAGTACAACGCGATCAGTCATAACAATTCTCCTTAGATTACGTAGATTATGTAGCGAGTAATTACCTTAGCGTTCTGATGCCAGTTTGCTGAACAGCTCCCCCAGCTCTTGGCCCGTCATGGGTTCGCGGGCAAGGACAAAGACGGTGTCGTCGCCGGCGATGGTACCCACTACCTCTGGCATAGACACGCGATCAATGAAGCTGGCGAGATATTGGGCAGCACCTGGGGGTGTGCGCAGTACCGTCATGTTTGCCGAGTGATCGGCGGAGACGAGAAGGTCACCGAGCACTCGACGCAACTTGTCATGCGGGCCGGACAAGGCTTCAAACGCGGTGGATTCCACAGGGCTGACGGTGTAGAAACTTCGTCCGACGCCCACTCGAATTTTCTTTGCGCCAAGTTCGTCGAGGTCACGGGACAGGGTTGCTTGGGTGACGTCGATATTTTCATCGAGAAGCAGCTCGGAGAGTTGCACTTGGCTGGATATTCGATATTGATCCAGCAAATCAAGGATCTTGGCTTGACGGGTTGCTCGGCTCACGGGATGTGGGCCAGTTGTTGTGTTACCCGGCATAGTCGCTCCCCTGTCGTGTGTAATGCCTGTTCTGTTCCAACAGCCAGGCCATGAGCGCCTTCTGAGCATGTAACCGGTTTTCAGCCTCATCGAATACGACTGATTGGGACCCGTCAATGACGCTGGCGGTCACCTCCTGTCCCCGGTAGGCAGGCAGACAGTGCAGAAAGATGGCGGTGTCTTTGGCTTTCGCCATGAGGTCGTCGTTGACCTGGTACGGCAGGAAGGGCGTGCGGCGATCCTTGCCGTCGTGTTCCATGCCCATGGACACCCACGTGTCGGTGATCACCACGTCGGTGCCAACCACCTCGTCGAGGCTGTCGGTGACGGTGACGGTAACGCCTGTCTCTGCGGCACGGCGGCGGGCACGCTCGACGTAGTCCTGACGCGGCTGGAATTCTTTGGGAGTGATGATGGAAACGTCCATCCCGGCGGTGGCGAAACCAATCATGTAGGAGTTCGTCATGTTGTTACTGCCATCCCCCAAGTACACCGCTTTTTTGCCTTTCAGGCCCGCAGGCCCTTGTTCTGGGCAAAGGTGTTCCACGCAGGTTTGCAGGTCGGCGAGGAGTTGGCAGGGATGGAATGCATCAGACAAGGCGTTGATGATGGGCACGGTGGCCGTTTCCGCCATGTCGGTGAGATTTTTTTGCGCGAAGGTACGCCACACAATCATGCTGACGAAACGTGACAGCACCGCACCAGTGTCTTGAATGGTTTCGCCTTTTCCTAGCTGGCTGTCGCCCGCCGACACGACAATAGGGTTGCCACCCAACTGGGAAATGCCAACATCAAAGGAAAATCGCGTGCGCGTGGATGTTTTATCAAACAGCACCGCAACGCTCAGCGGTCCTTGCAGAGGCCGCATGAGGAACGGTTGTTTTTTCAGCTCAGCGGCGAGGTTGAGCACGTCGGCCTGCTCACTGGGCGAAAGGTCGTCGTCGGCGAGGAAATGCCGGACTGGTACATGGGTGAGTGAAGACATAACAGCTGGCAGTCCTATCCGTCTGATTCTTGCGCGGTGTCGACAAGGGCACGTACTTGGGTGATGGTCTCTGCGAGGCGGGACACAGCGGTCTCGCAGTCCTCTTCTGTCACAACAAGCGGTGGTGTGAGCCGTAGGACGCTCGGGCTGGGAGCATTGAGGATCAGCCCATGATTCAGGGCTTCCTTGACAACCTCCTGCGCAATTGGTTGCTCCAGCACCACACCCACCATGAGACCCCGACCGCGCACCTCAACGACACCCGGTACACGTTCAGTGATCAGTTCCGCAAGACGCTGACCTTGGGTAGTGACGCCGCGGCAGAAATCGTCGTCGATAACGTGCAACACCGCACCTGCCGCAGCACAGGAAACAGGGTTACCACCAAACGTGGTGCCGTGTTTGCCGGGTTGCATCAGCTCAGCGGCATGCCCGTGCGCCAGACAGGCACCGATGGGTAGGCCGCCGCCAAGCCCCTTCGCCATCGTGACCACATCCGGCACGACGCCCTCGTGTTGGAAAGCGAAGAAGTCACCGGTACGGCCGATACCCGTTTGGACTTCATCGACCATCATCAGGATTCCGTGCTTATCGCACAGGTCACGCACTGCACGCAGAAAACCCTCCGGCGCAGGAATAACACCTGTTTCACCTTGAATCGGTTCCAGGAAAATTGCCGCTGTTTGTTGCGGATTCATCTCCACAAGCGTGGTGAGGTAGTCAATGTCGCCGAATGGGTAATACGACACCCCTGGTGTCATCGGCTCAAAAGGCCCTTGCTTGTCGGGTTGGCCGGTCAGCGCCAACGCCCCCATAGTGCGCCCGTGAAAACCGTTGACGGCGGCAAGAATCCTTGTGCGCCCGGTCAAGCGTGCAATCTTAAAAGCGGTCTCATTTGCCTCGGCACCCGAGTTGCAGAAAAACACTCTGGTGCTGGCCGCAAGATCCCCATCATTGCGGGCGAAACGGCGAATCAGCTCCTCCCCAACGTGCACAACAGGTTCCGAGGCAAACAAATTGGACACATGCCCCAGCTGCGTAATCTGCGACGACACTGCCGAGACAATCGCCGGATGCGCGTGCCCCAACGAATTCACGGCAATGCCCGCGAGCATGTCAATATACGTACGGCCGCTGGAATCCGTGACCTGCGCACCACTGCCAGATACCAGCTCCACCTGGGGTATGCCGTAGGTATTCATCATCACGTGCGGCCACTGCTCAAGTGCCGACAACGAACCACTCATGGCTATTGTTCTCCTCCCCAAAAGACAGTGCCTTGTGCAGGGCCTTCTGGATAATCATCGTCCTCATAATTATTGGGAAGCACCATCGTGCCGATGCCACCAGAGGTCAACAGCTCCAACAGCACCGAATGCGCAACCCTACCGTCAATCACGTGCGCCGCCTTCACACCATGCTCCACCGCATGAAGGCATGCCTCCATCTTCGGAATCATCCCCGTGTCCAGCTTCGGAAACAGTGCTTCCAAATCCTTCGTCCTGATCGTTGACACCAGCGAGGATTTATCCGGCCAGTCCGCATACAACCCTTCCACGTTGGTGAGAATCAGCAGGCGCTCCGCCCCCAGAGCCACTGCTAACGACGCCGCGGCGGTATCAGCGTTGATGTTGTATACCTCACCATCCTCACCCGGCGCGATAGTAGACACCACCGGGATACGCCCAGCCTCAATAAGGTCGACCAACGGGGTGGCATCAACGTGCACAATGTCACCGACCAGCCCAATGTCGGTGAGCTCGCCATCAACATCAATAAGGCGTTTGGTGGCCGTGAACAGACCTGCGTCTTCGCCGGAGGTGCCCACGGCGTAGGGGCCGTAAGAATTAATCAGCCCAACGAGTTCACGACCGACTTTTCCAAACAGCACCATACGCACAATTTCCATGACTTCCGGTGTGGTGACGCGGAAGCCGCCGAGGAATTCGCCCTCCAAGCCGACGCGCGCGAGCATGGACGAGATTTGAGGGCCACCACCATGCACCACCACAGGTTTAGCTCCGACTGTTCGGAGGAAGATCATGTCCGCCGCGAAGGCAGCTTTGAGGTCATCATCGACCATGGCGTTTCCACCGTATTTGACCACGACGATTTTGTCGCGAAAATGCTGCAGCCATGGCAATGCCTCGACAAGCACGTTTGCCCGGATTTCTGGGGTGAGCGCCGCCATGAGTTGTTTTTGTTGAGGGTTGGTCATGTACTGGGCTCCTAGGTTGAGTATTCGGAGTTGATTTCTACATAGGCATGGCTGAGGTCAGTGGTTTTTACGGTAGCGCGTCCGGGGCCCCCAGTGCCAAGGTCAATGCGAACCTCAATATCCGCGCCGGATAGATCGACATCACGCGCGCCGGGAGCACCACAGGAATCAAGGCATACGGCTTGATCGTTGAAATAGACGGAAATGTGTTCTGGGTCCATGTCGGCGTCGGCCATTCCGACGGCCGCAAGCACGCGCCCCCAGTTGGGGTCGGATCCGAACATGGCGCATTTGAACAGGTTGTCGCGCCCCACGGTTCGGGCTGCTGCGAGAGCTTGCTCATCGGTGCTAGTGCCGACGACCGTGATGCTCACCCGCTTTGTCACACCTTCCGCATCTGCCTGCATCTGTGATGCGAGGTCATCGCATGCGGCACGAACAGCCTGGGCGAATTCTTCCTGGCTGGGCGTTACCCCCGATGCGCCAGATGCGAGGAGCACTACGGTGTCGTTGGTTGAGGTGGAGCCATCAATGTCGAGCGTGTCAAAGGTCACGGATGTGGCGGCGCGAAGCGCGGCATCTGCCATGTCTGGCGTGACGGAAGCGTCGGTGGTCAGGCATACCAACATGGTGGCCAACGAGGGCGCCATCATGCCAGCGCCTTTCCCCATGCCGCCGATAGTCCAGCCCTCACCATGGATAACGGTTTCTTTAACCACCATATCTGTGGTCATGATGGCTTCGGCCGCAGCAGTGCCATCGGTGGGCTGAGATCCAAGCCCATCAACCAGCGGTGCCAGTCCCCCGAGAAGGATGGGCATGGGCAACGGTTCGCCGATCAAGCCTGTGGAGCAGACTGCAACCTCGGACACCGGGACGTTGAGAAGCGCCGCAAGCTGTTCTGCAGTTTGGTAAGCATCAGCATCGCCTTGTGCACCGTTGCAGGCGTTGGCGTTACCGGAGTTGTACACCACGGCCCTGAGCTGGCCATCAGCAACAGCGCGGCGGGTAAGCTTCACCGGGGCGGCAACCACGCGGTTACGGGTAAATACGCCCGCAGCTGTGTAGACCGGGCCGTTATTGACAACAAGCGCCATGTCTTTCTTCCCGGATGCTTTGATCCCTGCCGTTGTGGCAGCGGCGCTAAACCCGGCGGGGGTGGTGATGCTCATGGTTATCCTTCGTAGGCAAATAAATGGAATAGTGGTGGGTCAATCAGTGACGCGGTTAGGGGGCAACGCCAAGGCGTGGCAGCCCCGCGTCCTCTGGGAAGCCCAGAGCGAGATTCATGCACTGCACAGCAGCCCCGGCGGTACCTTTGGTCAAATTGTCAATGGCAGAGGTGGCCAGCATCTTGCCTGCAGCGGCGTCCACCTCCACCTGAACCTGGCACATGTTAGATCCCACGACGTTTTGCGTCTGCGGCTGCTGCCCTTCTGGAAGCACAGCGACAAAAGGCTCGTCCGCATAAAAATCCTCATATGTTGCGCGCAGGTCGGCGGCGGAAACACCAGGGGTGAGTGGAGCGGTCGCGGTGGTCAAAATCCCACGTGGAAGCGGTGCCAGCACTGGGGTAAAACTCACTGACACATCCTTGTCGGTATATTCCTTGAGGTTCTGAATAATTTCCGGATTATGGCGATGCTTACCAGCAGTGTTGTATGCCTTCAACGAACCCATCGTCTCTGACCCCAGCAACCCCACTGAGGCTTTCTTACCGCCGCCCGACACACCCGTAACGGACACAATGGAAATATCGGGATCGATCAGCCCGTGAGCGACTGCCGGAAGCAGGGAGAGAGTCGCGCCTGTGGGAAAACAACCAGGAACAGCCACCCGCTTGGTGCCACGCAACTGCTCCCTATGCCCCGGCATTTCTGGAATGCCGTACGGCCACGATCCTGCGTGTGGCGAGCCGTAAAACATCTCCCAATCATCGGCAGAGACCAGACGAAAGTCGGCAGCGCAATCCACAACCAGTACGTCTGGACCCAGCTGCTGCGCAATCTCGGCAGAATGCCCATGCGGCAGCCCCAAGAAAACCACATCGTGTCCAGCAAGCACATCCACCGAGGTGGGTTCAATAATTCGATCCGCGAGGGGCATCAAATGCGGCATCAGTTCCCCCACTGGGGTGCCTGCCGACGATGCCGCAGTGAGCGCGCCGATAGTCAGATCCCCCGCCGCATAAGCTGGATGCCCAACAAGGAGTCGAAGAATTTCTCCGCCCGCATATCCGCTGGCACCTGCAACTGCAACCTTGATTGTCATGCGGACCAGCTTAGCATTTATACATAAATACGCAAACTATGCATAGATTGCCACGATACTTGCACGACATTCGCGGAACTAGCGCGTGGAACTAGCGGAAGTATGTATATGCCCCGCAACGCAAAAATCGTTGTGCTCCATGCAGGTAGCACAACGATTTTTCAGCAGTAAGAGAATAATGGCGTTTTATGCCCGAAGCTCCGCACCAAACCTCTGCCCCGCGCGCTCCACCGCCTGCAGGCGAGCCTCGGAGCACTCATCGTCTGTGAGGGTGCGATCCGGTGCACGGAAGCGCAGGGAAAACGCAAGTGACTTTTTGCCCTCACCAAGCGCTTCAGAACGGTAGACGTCAAACAATTCCACGCTTTCCAACAGCCCGCTGGTACCGGCACCTTCTTCTACCACAGCGCGTACCGACTCGGCAGGGACAGCTTCATCAACAACCAATGCCACGTCCTGCAGCAATGCAGGGAACGAGCTCAGCACCGGTGCCGGAAGCTTCTGATCATATGGCAGCGCCGAGACGTCCAACTCCATGGCGCACGTACGCGCGGGAAGCCCGGCGCGTTCCAGCACCTGAGGATGCAGTTCGCCGGCATAGCCAACAACAGTCTCCCCCACTTTCAGAGCGGCACAGCGCCCGGGGTGCCAAGGCAGCATTTCGGTATTCTCTAGGGTGAGGTCCACACCCGCGGCGCGGGCAACCACCTGGGCCGATTCGATGGCATCGGCGTAGGTGTAGGCGCGCCCATCGCCCCATGGCCCAGTCAGCTCCCACTGTCCTGTTCCCACAGTGGCCACGTGCAAGGGCTGCATTGGAAGGGAGTCCAGCAAGTCGGCGATCTGCTCATCGCTGGGGCGATTTGCCACAGACGGCATGGGCGACACCCCATGACCATGAGCTATAGTTACCTGCTCAACACCAAACAACGCCACGTTGGGTTCGCCTCGGGAGACATTGCGCTTCACTGCGTCCAACATGGACGGAAGCAACGTTGTTCCCAGCGACGAGTTGGATGCCTCTAGGGGGTTTTGAACAGTCACGACATTACGACGCGAATCATCCGCAGGCAGATTCCACACGTCAAACACATCATCAGCAATGAAGGGTGTGGGCAGGATTTCTGCGTATCCGCTGTAGGCAAGCGCATGCCCGATGGCGCGGCGTCGACGTTGGGCGGGAGTAAGTCCACGTCCTGCCGGTGCGGTGGGCACAATGGACGGAATGTCTTCCAACCCTTCTAGACGCAAGACCTCCTCCACCAAGTCGGCAGGCATGGTGAGGTCTGTGCGCCACGTCGGTGGTGTGACCTCTAATTTCGCTCCACAGGAAGACACCTCGACCGTGCAGCCGATTTCTTCCAGTCGATCAATGACCGTATCGCGAGAGTACTCCACACCTGCGATGTCACCGGGCAAGGATGCCGCGATGAGAATGCTGGGGCGCCTAGGAACGTCGCCAACGATGGTGCGTTCGGCAGAAATAGTGCCGCCAGCGATGCTGACCAGCAGCGATGCAGCCATGTCCAGCGCAACCTCAACGAGCGCGGGGTCGACGCCCCGCTCGAAACGTCGAGAAGCCTCAGAGCTGAGCTTGTGGCGGCGCGAGGTGCGAGCCACAGTAATGGGGTCCCAGGTGGCGGCCTCAAAGTAGACGTTGGTGGTGGTGTCGGAAATTTCAGAGGTGGAACCACCCATGACACCGGCGAGGGACTGCACACCAGAATCGTCGCAAATCACCACATCTTCGGCATGGAGCTCACGCTGAACATCATCAAGCGTGGTCATCTTTTCGCCCTCAGCGGCGCAGCGCACCACCAAATCGCCAGTAATGCGGTCCGCATCAAACGCGTGCATCGGCTGGCCCAGCAACAACATCAGGTAGTTTGTCACGTCGGTGGCGGCGTTGACGGGGCGTTGACCGCACAGCATCAACTCACGCTGTAACCACCAGGGGGATTCCACAGTTGGGTCAATGCCGGACACCTTACGCAGACCGAAACGAAGAGCCTTTGTCTCTGGTTGCAGCTCAACCGATAGCAAGTCCCCGGAAACATCCGGCACGGTAACACTCAGGCCCGCAAGCTGCGGATTCTCCGCCACATCGCTAAAGTCTAGGTCCAGCGCCGAGGCGATCTCTCGGGACAATCCCCGCGCCGACAAGGCGTAACCACGATCCGGGGTGATATTGACATCAAAAACAGTGTCGGAAAGTCCAATCACCGGACGGGCATCCGCGCCCACCTCAACCTGCAGCTGAGGATCAAGCGTGATAATGCCTTTGTTCTGTTGCGGGGTCAGCCCCAATTCCGCTGCGGAACAAATCATGCCCGCAGACATGCGGCCATAGGTTTCCCGAGCCGAAATGGCGAAATCACCAGGCAGCACACAGCCAGGAAGCGCCACCACAACCATGTCGCCCTTTGAGAAGTTCCGGGCACCACAAATAATGGACTGCAGCTCACCTGTGCCATTAGCATTCCCTACATTCACCATGCAATGGCGAATGGGCTTTTTAAACCCGGTCAGCTCCTCAATCGACTCCACTTGGCCGATCACTAGCGGACCAGTGGTTTCTGGGATGGGCTCGAAACCCTCCGTCTCAAACCCAACACGGACAAACGCCGCGTCCATCTCCTCCGCAGACACCCCGTCCCACGACGGATTAACACCACGAAGCAGCCTCGACAGCCAATTCTGTGCAACAAGCATGACTCACAAACTCCTACAACCTACGCCTGCACACCAAACGGCACAGTGAAACGAACATCACCCTCGACCATGTCGCGCATATCCGACAGCCCATTACGGAACTGCAACGTGCGCTCAATACCCATGCCAAATGCGAACCCGGTGTACACGTCTGTATTAATACCCGCCGCACGCAGCACATTCGGGTTGACCATGCCACAGCCACCCCACTCAATCCAGCCTGCGCCGCCTTTCTTATTCGGGAACCACACATCCACCTCGGCCGATGGCTCCGTGAAAGGAAAATAATTCGAGCGCATACGAGTCCGTGTCTCAGGGCCAAACAACGTCTTGGCCAGATGATCCAACGTTCCCCGGAGATGCGCCATGGTCAGGCCCTTATCAACGGCCAACCCTTCCACCTGATGAAACACCGGGGTGTGTGTTGCATCCAGCTCATCGGTGCGGAACACCCGACCCGGGCACGCCACATACACCGGCAACTCACGATCAAGCAGCGTCCGCATCTGCACAGGTGAGGTATGTGTACGTAGCACCTGACGTGACCCCTCCGGCGCGATATGGAACGTGTCCTGCAATG
>ERZ773075.1142-NODE-1142-length-15098-cov-54.7035_pt1 | contig 15098 bp, 12 predicted proteins | sample MGYA00580614_ERZ773075 | MGnify/ENA primary metagenome ERZ773075 (study PRJEB29015, sample SAMEA2738021) | human oral metagenome | biome: human oral; feature: human-associated habitat; material: dental | place: China | collected 2043 ... | reverse complement strand
AGGGGGAGGAGCTCATGGCCCGCTGCATCCAGCACGAGTGCGACCACCTGGAGGGCCACCTCTACCTCGATCGCCTCGACCGGAAGAACCGGGCCAAGGCGATGAAGGAGCTGCGAGCGCAGGGACTGTAACGCTCCCAGGATGTAGACCGGGTGGCGCAACAGGTAGCGAAATCTGTTGCGCCACCCGGTTTTCAGGAGGCGATGCGGTGAGCTCCGCTCGGCGTGCTCCTAGCCGACGCGGTGCAGCCAACGCACGGGCGCACCGGCTCCGGCGTAGCGGAAGGGTTCGAGCTCATCGTCCCAGGCCTGCCCCAGAGCCAGGTCGAGCTCGCGGCGCATCCTCTCGGGATCAGTCGCATAGACGAGTGCGGCACGGATCCGGTCCTCGGGGACGACGACGTTGCCGTGAACATCCGTCTGGGCGTGGAAGATGCCCAGGTCGGGGGTGTGGGACCAGCGACCGCCGTCAGTGCCGACGCTCGCCTCCTCAGTCACCTCGTAGCGCAGGTTCGCCCAGCCGCGCAGAGCTGATGCGAGAGTGGCTCCCGTTCCAGCAGGCCCCACCCAGCTGGTCTCAGCCCGCATCATGCCCCGAGCCGCCGGCTGCTCGGTCCAGTCCAGGTGAACACGCGAACCGAGCACCTCGGCCGCTGCCCACTCGATGTGGGGGCAGAGCGCCCGAGGTGCTGAATGCACGAAAAGTACACCGCGGGTGTAGGCACCGATCATGAGTATCGCCTCCTGGTTGGTTTCGAGATTCGCCTTCCCCAACGGTCTCGACCCGCAACCGGGCTCATATCATGACGTACGCGGCATGCATGGCTATTGTGCCTGACGAGATCGACAAGGTCCAGCGCGGTGGGTCACAGGCGAGGTTTCGAGGCATCACCCGTCCGAGCACGACTACTGGCGGGTGAAGACCAGCGCGACGTTGTGTCCCCCGAAGCCGAAGGAGGTGCTGGCCGCCGCCGTCAGCTGGGGCAGGTCCCGGCCCTGCGGCCCAACGATGTCCAACCCGAGTCGGACCAGTTCCGGATCCACTCCGGCGGGAAGCAGTGTGGGCGGGGCCCAATGCTCCCGCAGCGCTATCACGGTCAGGACCGCTTCCAGCCCCCCAGCCCCACCCAGGAGGTGACCGGTGGCGGACTTCGTGGCGCTGACGGCCGCACTCGGCGCCGTCCTGGCCAGGACGGCGGCCTCGACGACATCGCCGACAGGTGTCGAGGTGGCGTGGGCGTTGACGTGCCCGACGGCGCTGGGGTCAAGACTCGCGCGCTCCAGAGCCAGCCGCAGGGCTCGTTCCTGCTCCGCCCCCGATGGCTCGGGGCGTGCGACGTCGTAGGCGTCGGCAGTGACCCCGGAGCCCGCCAGCACGGCCAGGACCTGTGCGCCACGGGCCACGGCGTGTGCGGCGCGCTCCAGGACGAGGATCCCGGCGCCCTCGCCCAGGACGAAGCCGTCACGGTCCGGGGCGAAGGGACGTGAGGCGGTCTGCGGGTCGGCGTTGCGCGTCGACAGCGCCCTCATGGCACCGAAGGCGGCCACGGTCATCGGGTGGAGGGCCGCATCCGTACCCCCGGCCACGACGACGTCGGCCCGCCCCAGAGCGATGAGGTCCGCTCCGTAGGCGATGGCCTCAGCCCCCGAGGCGCAGGCCGAGACCGGAGCGTGGATACCGCCGTGCGCCCCCAGTTCGATCCCGACGGCGGCCGCCGGCGCGTTGGGCATGAGCGCGGGGACCGCCGTCGGCAGAACGCGCCGGGGCCCCTTGTGCCTCAGAGTGTCCCACGCCTCCATGACCGACAGGACCGGTCCCATTCCCGGGGACACGGATACCGCCAGACGTTGTGAGACGACATGTGGGGCGCCCGCCTGCTCCCAGGCCTGGTGGGCGGCCAGCAGCGCGCACTGACTGGCACGGTCAAGACGGCGCATCTGGCGGGGCGAGAGCATCTCGGTGGGATCGACTGCCAGGGGAGCACCGATACGCACGGGCAGGTCACAGTGCTCGACCCACTCGTGCTCAAGGGTACGAACCGCGCAGTTACCCCCGTGCAGGGCGGTCCAGGTGGACTCAACGTCAGCGCCCAGAGGGTTGACGGTCCCCAGGCCGGTGACGACGACGTCGTCAGGGTGGCACTCGGCGTCCGGGCTCATTCGGTCGTCAGGCCTTCTTAGAGGTCACTAGGTCAACCAGCGCGCCGACGGTGAGCAGAGTCGGGATGAGGGAGTCGTCAAGGGCCACACCGAAGCGCTCCTCGACCTGGGTGGCGATGGTCAGCAGACCCAGAGAGTCGACGTCGAGGTCCTGGGCGAAGGTGGTGTTCCGGGTGATGTCATTGGCGGCGACGCCGGACTCCTCGCTGACGATCTCGGTGATGACGGACAGGACGTCGTCGTTACTCGGCTCAGCCATGGGGGCTCCTTGCGGCTCTGTGGTTAGAAGATTGGTGCGGTCCGCTAGTGGCGGCGCCGCAGGCGAGAGCATTGTCCCAGACGGTGGTGAGCTTTCCGGAATCGGTATCCCACCGAGACACTGCGACCGGCCCCCTCCGACGGAGTGGATGGGCCGGCCGCGTGGGTGAGTGCGGGGATCAATCGGCGCGACGAGTGAGACCGAGCCGTCGTTCCCTCGCGTCCGGGGTCAGGTGGATGAGTCAGTCCTCGCGGCCGACGGCCAGTCGACCCACGATGATAGCCATGTGCAGCATGAGGCCGTCGCGCGCGTTGGTCGCGTCCCAGCCGACCTGCTCGCTGACACGGCCCAGCCGGTAGCGCACCGTGTTGGCATGGACGAACAGACTACGGGCTGTGGCCTCCAGACTTCCGCCCAGGGCGAGATAGGTAGCCACCGTGCTCTCGAAGGGGTCGCCCATCTGGTGGAGAGGGGCGTGGACTCGGCTGAGGATCTGCTCACCGGCGAGCTCGTCGCCCGCCAGCAACCGCTCGGGGAGGAGATCGTCGGCGTGAACGGGGTTGGGGGCCTCGGCCCATCCAGGCAGAGCGCGCAGCCCGGCCAGGGCGGAGCGCAGCGAACGACCCGCGTGGGAGATGCCCGAAACTACAGGGCCGACGACGGCAGATCCTCCCAGCCCGCCGGCGATCTGCATTGCTGCTTGGTCAACCAGGTGCTCAGGGGTCTCCACTCGGGAGTCATGGTGAGAGGAGGAGTGCTTGGATGACGGAGCATGGTTCTGTGAGCCGTCTCCTAGGACGATGAGGACGGAATCGCCTCGTACCGACACCAGGCAGTCGCTGGCGAGGTTCCTGCACTCGTGACGCAGCCGAGATATCCCGAGTGCGTCCAAGGTGGTCCTGGCGGCGATGGCCGCTACCGGCCCGGTACCGTTCCAGCCGGCGGTGCCGGCGCGTGTGGCGGCGTCCTGAGGGTCGTCATGGAGCATGGCGTCAACTGCAACGGATTCCAGTCGGGCGTCCCAGGCCCCTCTGGCCTCAGCGGCCCTGGCGTACACCTCGGCGGCGGCGAAGCCGACGTCTCGTCCGAAGGTCAGGACCAGGATGCGTACCGCGTCATGGTCCTTCTCGGGGACGGCTCGAGGGGCTTCGTCAACCACGACATCGAGGACGGTCCGTACCAGGGCCAGGGTCTGCTCCAGCGTGATGACCCCGGTCAGGGCCGCCGGTGCAACTGAGAAGATCTGCGAGGGGACCAGTGGGGTGGAGGGATTCTCAGCGGAATCAACGAACATCGTGACACCCAGGCGGGCCACCGCCGCGATCTGCTCGCGGGATCCTTCCGGCAGGGTTCGGTAGAAATCGTGGGCCGAACTGATACGGTCCAGTGAGTGTTCAATAATTGTGTCCTGCGCCTGCCGCAGTGCAGACACTCCCGGGGCGCTCAACTCATCCATACTGTGGATGTTACCGACTGGAATATCGTTATGGCAGTAGGTTCTCGTTTGGCGCGGCGTGTGATTCAACACGAGTTTATGTTGAAGATACGGGGATAACTAAGGCTGGGGTGTCGGCCGAACGATGCGGGCTACATAGGTTACAATAACATAACCATTGTGGAACTTGCGGTAGGTGAATCTGCAATGATCCGTTCGGGCGCACTGTGCGTCAGTACGGACATGTGCGTGCATGTACCCGACTAGATGACTTGGAGGCTCAAGAGATGATGCAGGCGACCCGCACGGAGGAGGATCTTCTCGGTGTACGGGAAGTGCCCTTGGAGGCCTACTGGGGAATCCACACATTGCGGGCGATGGAGAACTTCAGGATCTCAGGATCGGTGATTGGCGATGAGTCTGCTTTTGTTCGCGGTATGGTGCAGGTCAAGAAGGCTTCAGCGTTAGCGAACAGTGACCTCGGGGCCCTGGATCCGGAAGTTGCGGGTGCGATCGTATGGGCTTGCGACCAGGTTCTGGTTGCTGAGCGCTGCATGGATCAGTTCCCCGTCGATCAGTTTCAGGGAGGTGCGGGCACGAGCGTCAACATGAATACCAACGAGGTAATTGCCAACCTCGCACTGGAGTACCTGGGATATGCGAAGGGGCGTTACGACGTCGTCAACCCCAACGATCACGTCAACAAGTCCCAGTCGACGAACGACGCCTACCCGACTGGTTTCCGCCTAGGACTGTTCACTCTCGTTGATTCACTTATCGACGAGCTCGAGCGCCTCATTGCCGTCATGCGTGCCAAGGGGGCCGAGCTCGTCAATGTTCTGAAGATGGGGCGTACCCAGCTCCAGGACGCCGTGCCGATGAGTCTGGGACAGGAATTCGAGGCGTTCGCCGTCCTCCTTGAGGAGGAGGTCGGCCGACTTCGTAACAATGCTGCCCTGCTGCTGGAGGTCAACCTTGGGGCCACAGCGATCGGTACGGGGCTCAACACCCCGCCCGACTACCAGAGCACTGTCGTCGGTCATCTGCGTGAGGTCACGGGCCTGGACGTCCGGGGGGCGCACGATCTCCTGGAGGCCACGAGCGACACCGGTGCCTACGTCTCGATGCACGCGGCGATCAAGCGCCTGGCAGTCAAGCTGTCCAAGATTTGCAACGACCTGCGACTGCTGTCGTCCGGGCCGCGCGCGGGGTTGGGCGAGATCAGACTGCCTGAACGACAGGCCGGCTCCTCCATCATGCCGGCCAAAGTCAATCCGGTGATCCCTGAGGTGGTCAACCAGGTCTGTTTCAAGGTCATCGGAAACGACGTCGCGCTGACTTTCGCTGCGGAGGCCGGTCAGCTCCAGCTCAACGTCATGGAGCCGGTCATTGCTCAGGCCATCTTCGAGTCCATCAACCTTCTTACTCGCGGGATGTCGACTCTGCGCGAGTTGTGCGTTGTAGGGATCGAGGCCAATGAGGAAGTGTGCAGACGTAACGTCTTGGACTCGATAGGAATTGTCACCTACCTCAATCCGGTGATCGGTCATCACAATGGTGATCTGGTTGGGCGAGAGTGCGCCCGTTCGGGACGCAGTGTGCGAGAGGTGGTTTTGGAGATGGGGCTGCTCGAGGAGTCTGTTCTCGATGAGATTCTTAGCCCCGAGAATCTTTTGCGACCCCACTTCCGTGACCTGAATGTGTACTCTGGATCCGATCCGTCAACCCCTCCCGTAGTGCCGACGGCGCCCGATCCGGCGAGCTGAACGGGTTCAACCTCAGAATGTCGAAGTCTCGACAGCTCTCCACTGGCCATCTCGATAATTGCTGATGTTGAAGGTCGTGCGTGCACGTCATGAGAGGGCGCTGCAGGATCGGATGATCGGGGCGTGGGCGTCCTTGCCGACTATGTTGAGACCTTGTGGATCGACCTTCGACTGCGGTGGTCGAGAGTGCCAGAAGACGTAGTTGAGGTTGTCTTCGTCTCTTGAGCCGAACGTAATCTTATTGACGGCATCGGCCCAGACCGTGTTGTCGAATCCATGAATAGTGAGTGATTCGATCTCTCCTTCAATGACGACGACGAGGTTTGATGCGGTGATTGTTACGTCTCGTGCACCGGACGAAATCTTGACTACGTGGTCGGTGGAGAGCTCGTCTTCGGTGATGTCGACCCGGTCGGAGGCAGGAGTTGTCCTAGTGACGCGGGCCTCTGCCTGGACACGGTTGTCCTCCTCGTCGTTGTCGGTCAGATCGTCGTCGTAATCGTGTACCTCGGAGGATGTGCAGTTCCCGTACTCCAACGGATCGACGGGCGTGTTGGCATCCAACCCCTCCGTGGGCTCCTCGTCGCCCTCCCCGGCGGCAGCGGCCTGGTGGGCATGGCTCGGAGAAGGTGAGGACGCTCCTGTCAGGACTGTTCGGACGGCCGAGCAGCCAGACAGGCCCAGCAGGCAAGCGGCCACGAAGGAGGCGGAACGCAGGATCGGGGAGCGTAACACCAGGAGACCTCTTTCGGCAGATGTGGCGGTGCCGGTGGAACGAGGAGGAGCTCGTTCCACCGGCACCGCAATTGGTCAGTGCGTCCGACTATAGCCGCATGAGTTCAGGACTCGCCGCCTTGGGATCCGGAGGCACCTGCATTGACATTGGTCAGGTCGTAGCGTGCCACGGCCTGTGCCAAGACGGAGTGGTCCAGGTGGCCCTGCTCCACCAGTGCCTGCAGAGTGCGGACCACGACCGATTGGGCGTCAATGAGGTAGTGACGCCTGGCGGCGGCGCGGGTATCGGAGAAGCCGAAGCCGTCGGCACCCAGGGTGTAGTAGTCGCCGGGGATCCAGGCGCGGATCTGGTCAGGAACCAGGTGGTCGTAGTCGCTGGTGGCAACGAAGGGGCCGTTGGCGCCGGTGAGTTTTTGCGTCACGTAGGGGACCTGACGCTTGGAGTCGGGAGCCAGGAAGTTGGCCTTCTCCACCTCCAGTGCCTGGCGTCGCAGCTCGTTCCAGCTGGTGACTGACCAGGTTGTGGCGCGCACGCCCCAGTCCTCGGCCAGAATCCGCCGAGCCTCCTCGATCCACGGCAGCCCGACACCGGAGGCCAGCAGCTGGGCCTCGGGGCCCTGGCCGTCGGGGGCGGAGCTGATGCGGTGAATGCCTCGCAGGATGCCTTCGACGTCTACGTCGTCGGGCTCGGCCGGCTGGTGGACCGGCTCGTTGTAGACAGTTAGGTAATACATGACGTCCCGGTTGCGGCCCGAGTCCGGTCCGTACCAGCGTTCGAGAGCGTCGCGCACGATGTGCCGGATCTCGTATGCGTAGGCGGGGTCGTAGGTGACGACGGCGTCGTTCGTCGCAGCGATCATGGGGGAGTGGCCGTCCATGTGCTGGGTGCCCTCACCGGTCAGGGTGGTGCGCCCGGCTGTGGCTCCGATGATGAAGCCGCGGGTCAGCTGGTCGCCGGCGGCCCAGAACTGGTCACCGGTGCGCTGGAAGCCGAACATCGAGTAGAAGATGTAGACCGGGATCATGGGCTCGCCGTGGGTGGCGTAGCTGGTGCCGGCCACCTGGAACAGGGAGACCGAGCCTGCCTCGTTGATGCCCGTGTGCATGAGCTGGCCGGAGGTGGACTCCCGGTAGGACAGCATCATGTCGGCGTCGACCGGCGTGTAGTTCTGGCCCTGGGTGTTGAAGATCTTCTTGGTGGGGAACAGCGACTCCAAGCCGAAGGTGCGCGACTCATCGGGGACGATCGGCACGATGCGCCGGCCGATGCCCTTGTCCTTGATGAGCTCCTTGAGCAGGCGCACGAAGGCCATCGTGGAGGCGACCTCCTGCTTGCCCGAGCCGCCCTTGAGGATGTCGTAGGTCTTGTCGCCCGGAAGCTCGAGCTCGACGCCTGCGTCGCGGCGCTCGGGGATGAAGCCGCCGAGCTGACGGCGCCGGTCCAGCATGTAGAGCAGCGAGGGGTCGTCGTCGGCCGGCCGGTAGTACGGCGGCATCTTCGGGTTGGCCTCGAGCTGCTCATCGGTGATCGGGATGTGGAGCCGGTCGCGCAGGGCCTTGAGGTCGTCCAGCGTCAGCTTCTTCATCTGGTGGGTGGCGTTGCGGCCGGCGAAGTGCCCGCCCAGCAGGTAGCCCTTGACCGTGTGCGCCAGGATGACGGTGGGCTGGCCCTTGTGCTCCGTGGCCGCCTTGTAGGCGGCGTACATCTTGCGGTAGTCGTTGCCGCCGCGCTGCAGGGCCCAGATCTCCTCGTCGGTCCAGTCCCTGACCAGCTCGGCCGTGCGCGCGTCGCGTCCGAAGAAGTGCTCGCGCACGTAGGCGCCGTCGTTGGCCTTGAAGGTCTGGTAGTCGCCGTCGAGCGTCTCCATCATGAGGTGCTCCAGGGCGTGGTCCTTGTCCGCGGCCAGCAGCTGGTCCCAGCCGCGGCCCCAGATCACCTTGATGACGTTCCAGCCCGCGCCCTTGAAGAAGGCCTCGAGCTCCTGGATGATCTTGCCGTTTCCGCGCACCGGGCCGTCGAGGCGCTGCAGGTTGCAGTTGATGACGAAGGTGAGGTTGTCCAGCTGCTGGTTGGCGGCCAGCTGCAGCATGCCGCGCGACTCGGGCTCGTCCATCTCACCGTCGCCCAGGAAGGCCCAGGTGTGCTGCTGAGAGGTGTCCTTGATGCCGGCGCCCTGAAGATACTTGTTGAACCAGGCCTGGTAGATGGCCTCTGAGGGGCCCAGTCCCATGGAGACGGTGGGGTACTCCCAGAAGTCCTCCATGCGGCGGGGGTGCGGGTAGGAGGGCAGGCCGCGGCCGCCGGCGGGGCGGGACTCCTCCTGGCGGAAGCCGTCGAGATCGGCTTCGCTCAGGCGGCCCTCGATGAAGGCACGGGCGTAGTTTCCTGGGGAGGCGTGGCCCTGGAAGAAGACGTGGTCGCCGCCACCGGGGTGGTCCTTGCCGCGGAAGAAGTGGTTGAAGCCCACCTCATAGAGCGTGGCGGTGGAGGCGTAGGAGGAGATGTGGCCGCCGACCCCAATGCCGGGGCGCTGCGCCCGGGTCACCATGACGGCGGCGTTCCAGCGCAGCCAGCGCCGGTAGGTGCGTTCGGCGCTCTCGTCGCCGGGGAAGTAGGGCTCGTTGGCGACGTCGATGGTGTTGATGTACGGCGTCGTCATCTGGGTGGGCACCGTGACGTTCTTCTGACGGGCCTGGGCCAGCATGCTCAGCAGGATGTAGCGCGCCCGCTTGGCGCCCTTGTCCGCAATGAGGGCATCGAGGGACTCGTGCCACTCCTTGGTCTCCTCTGGGTCGTTGTCGGTCACCTTCGTCAGGAGGCCGTCAATGAGCGGCGTGGAGTCACTGGTGGGGCTCACGGAATCCTCTTTCCTCGCGTCTGTGCGGTGGGCCCGAGGCTCGTGAGTGCGCTGGGACGCTGGAAACGGCGTCGGCGTACCCTCGGAGCCAGGCCCCTGTGGATGACAGGCCTAATCTACGACCTACAGAGGTGCGGAGGCTGCACCCGGCGGGAAGAAAGTCCCACCTCACGTATGATGTAGATCATGTTTCCTGAATTGGGTTATCCGAACCGAACGATCGGTGGGAATGGGGTGGGGCTGGCATCCGCATCTGAAACTGCGTTCCAAGCAAAGTTCAAGGTAATTTGAGGAGCGTGTTCACTTGCGCGGCCGGTACCCGGTGAGGTGGGCTAGTGCCCATCGCCCAGTAGCGGGCGAGCATGAGACGGGCGCAGCCCGGAAGGACGGTGTAAAGAAGTGGCGAGTACAGCGGGTGGGGCTTTCGGCTTCGCCTCCGGTCTCATCATCCAGGAGTTCGGCTACGACGACGACGTCGACGAGACCTTGCGGCAGGTGGTTGAGGCAGAGACCGGAACCACTCTGGTGGACGAGGACTATGAGGACGTGGCCGACTCGGCCATCGTGTGGTGGCGTGATGACGACGGCGACGTCGACGACCTCACCGACCTCCTGGTGGATGCCCAGGCCAACCTCGACGGCGCAGGTCTCATCTGGGTGCTGACGCCCAAGGCGCGCACCACCGGGGCCGTCCCGGCCGCAGAGGTGGAAGAGGCGGCGGCGACCGCCGGTATGCACGCGACCTCCGCCGCCTCGATGGGGCAGCGCTGGAGCGGAATCAGGGTCTCGAGTCGGGGGCGCTGACCCGCACTGGGGCCAAAGGTGTCCGCGGCGCCTCGAAAGTCCGGGGCGATTGGTGGCTTGCGCCCTGTGGGCGGTAGAGTCGCAACTCAGGGTGGCTCCCGCCCCCATATGTGTATGCGGGTGCTCGAAGCGCAGCGGTCATGACGATGGATGGTTGCGCCTTCAGGGCTTCTGCTACATGGACCTGTAGCTCAGTTGGTAGAGCAACGCGTTTACACCGCGTCGGTCGTCGGTTCGAGTCCGGCCGGGTCCACCACAAGCTCCGCACACGAGACACGAGCCCTTGGGTCGTGCGATAGCCTGTTGATCAGCTGGAGGAGGCGGAATGATTAACGATCAGGCGCGAATCCCGGCGGAGCTGGCCGAGGCGTTATCGGAGAACGAGGCGGCGGAGAAGGCATTCGCGGCTCTGCCTTCATCGCACCAGAACGAGTACCTGCGCTGGATCAGTGAGGCGAAACGTGCCGAGACCCGCCAACGCAGAGCTGCCAAGGCTGTGGAGATGATGGTCGACAAGCACGGCTGAGGCCGCTTCGCGGTTCTTGCCGGTTCAATGTTGCGGCGACGGGGGCGGCAAGGTCAGCAGACAGATTTCGCGAGCTCTGTGAAACGTTGGTTCGTCACTCGGGGTCGGTGCTGAAGAGCTGAGAACGGCGCTGCGCGCGAAGAGTAGCCTGATCGTCGATCCAGCGCTCCCACTGTGTGGCGTGCTCCCGCTCGTACGCACTCAAAGGGACGGTCAGTCCGGCGTCGATGAAGACGTCCAGGATCATGAGAGACGGCTCGGGAACCGGTATGTCCCAAGGGATCAGCCCCCATGGTCCCTCTGGGCTCAGGAGAATCTGTGAGCGGTTGAGATCGTGCAGATCGTTGAAGTGCTCATCCTCACCGGCTTCGGAGTACCAGTACCAGCGTCCCAGCCTGAAGGACTCCCAGACGTGGCTCCAGTTCTGATAGCGCGTGCGCAGCGCCTGATCCAGCAGTGCCAGGGTGTCCCACGCCTCAGCCTCCTGCAACCAGTTCAGCGCCGCGCCGCATCGTGTCAGCATGGCGGCACGGACCATGTCCCAGGCCAAGAAGTCCACATTCTGGATGCCTCGGTCGTTGTTCCGCATGCGTTCCCGGCGCCACAGCATCTCGGTAGCGTCCTGTGTTGCGGTGCCTGTCTCTCTCAGCTCCTGATAATCAGCCTTCGCCAGCGAGGCGTCGACCCACCGGGCGCGTTCGGCGCCGAACTCACCACGGTTGCCGGGGGCGATCAGCCAAAAGATCTGAGCGAGGAGATCGGTGCGGGAGTGAATGTCCCAGGTGTGGGCGAGCATGTCCCGTGTCTCATCGATATCGGAGCAGGTTAGGCGGTCCCATGGGTCCTGGTGGCATAGGGCGTACGGTGCCGAGATCGCCACAAGTCGTTCATACGGGCCAGGGATGAACCCAGAGGGGTTGGAGCTTCTGACGGGACGGTGGTGCTCGGTGAGCTCACTCCATACGGACTCATCACTCTCGGCGGGTGAGGATGCGGCAGACGCCTGATGTTGTTGGGAGTTTTGACGGACTGATCGGAGTAGCCGGGCAGCGCCGATGGTGCCGAAAATAGCCAGCGTAATGACGACAAGCAGAACCTGTGGGCGCATGAAAGTATCGTGCACTATATTTACGTCCCGGTGCGAGGCGTGTCAGCCTGGTGCGACAGCACGAGGCGGTGTGAGATGACAAGAAGCATCGAGGGGGCGGCGTGCCCGTGGGGTTGGACGGCGTTCCTGCGGCTACTGCGCCCGCGATCAACCTGCGCAAGCGTCAACCCGCGGGGCGGTGTGCCAGGTGGTGTGCGTCACCGGACTCCTGTGGTTCTGCCGCTCGGTCGGAGAGGAATCTGCCCGGAATCTGGCTGGAATCTCGGTACCGGCTAGGAGCCGTCAACACTGGCTGGGTGTCCGGATCGTAGCGTCTCCCCAATGGTCGGGAACAGGCTGTCCCGGCGTGCTCTACCATCTGTGGAGGAGTTGGTCCCTGCGGTAGGAAACGGATGGTCATGACGGAACGCTTCAGGCACCTGCTGCCCGTGGTTCTCGGGGGCGACATTGGCGCCTACGCCCTGGCTCGGCAGCTTCACGAGGTCACCGGCGCCTCGGTGACGATCGTGGCCGCGGATCCGATCGTAGCGATCTGCAAGTCGGCCTACATCACCGTTGTCCATCAGGAGGCCGGAGCGGCCCCGGAGCGGACGATCGCGCTGCTGCGGCATCTGGTCCAGGGGCGCGATCCTCGCAGTGCGGTCCTCATGGCCAACACCGATGCCGCAGCGGCCATGATCTCCGCTCACCGCAGTGAGCTCGAGCCCACCTATGTCCTACCCTTCCCGGACATCGACGTGCTCGACGCCGTCAGTGACAAGGCCTCCTTCTCCCGACTGTGCGCCGAGGTGGGGGTGCTCACGCCTCGGGAAGTGGTCGTCGACCTGGCCGACCCCGACTGCGAGCCCCCGACCTCCGCCTCTGAGCTCGGTCTGGAGTTCCCGCTCGTGGCTAAGGCCGCCATCGGCGCCGACTACGATCGCATCTCCTTCCCCGGCAAGCGCAAGATCTGGTTCATCGACGACGCCGCCGAGCTGGCAGGCATGTGGAGGAGCCTGAAGGAGGCCGGCTACCGCTCCACCTTCCTGGTTCAGGAGTGCATCCCCGGTGACGACACCGCCATGCGCTCGGTGACCGCCTACATGGACTCCACCGGCGAGCTGCGCCTCATCGGCTCGGCGCGAGTTCTCCTGCAGGACCACGCCCCGACCATGATCGGCAACCCGGTCGCCATGATCACCGAGGCCTTCCCCGACCTGTGGGACGCCACGAGCCGTCTGCTGCGCCACGCCGGATACCGTGGATTCGCCAACCTCGACATCAAGGTGGACCCCCGCGATGGGCGGGAGCTCTTCTTCGAGGTCAACCCCCGTATCGGCCGCAACTCCTTCTATCTGACCGCCGCCGGCGCCAATCCCATGGCTGTCATGCTCAAGGACCTGGTCCTGGACCAGCGCGACGAGCCCGTTGAGGTCACCCGGCAGGTCCTCTATTCCCTGGTCCCCGACGGCGTCATCGCACGTTACGTGTCCGATGAGGCGCTGCGCCGCAAGGCCAAGAGTTTGGGCCGGGGCATCGACCCGCTGCGCGACCCGGCCGAGCGATCACTTCGCCGACGTGTGACGATCGAGCTCCAGCGCCTCAACCACTACCGCAAGTTCGCCCGCAACTATCCGCAACGAGTCGACAGGTCCCGCTGAATGCCCGAGAACGAGAACATGCCCGACAGCACCACCCCCGACGCCACGCCCGACACTGCCGCGAAGACCCCCGAGCCCCCTCAGAACGCCGCCGGCACCACTCCTGAAACTGCCACCGGTGAGACTGCCACCGGCAAGCCCGGGAAGAGCCAGCGGGCTGAGAAGGCTGAGAAGACCGAAAACGAAAAGCCTGAGAAGGCCGAGAACACTGACAAGGCCGAGACTCCTCAGAAGACCGAGAAGGTCGAGAAGGCTGACAAGCCCCGGGCCTCCCGGTCCACGCACCCCGAGCCGGTGCACTCCACCTCGGACCGCTCCGAGACCCTACGCCGGGTCGACGGGCGCGAGATGCGCCTGGCCGTGGGCAATAGCCCCTTCCCGGTCGAGCAGACCGAGGCTTGGGAGCGCTTCGAGGAGGCCATGGGACGTCCTCTGTGGGGGCGCTACCTGTACGAGGACGAAGGCAAGCCAGTGGCCGCCATCGCCCTGTACCGCTACGAAATGGGCGGGCAGTCCTTCCTGTGGGCCAAGCACGGCCCGGTCTGGCTCAAGGAGCAGTCGCCCGAGCGTGAGGCCCACCTGCGCCGCCTGCTGCGCTCAGTGGTCAAGGAGCGAGACCGCTCCGTGCGCTTCATCCGCATGCACGCCCGCTACCGCGACACCGACCTGCGAGAGCTGCTGTCCACCATCACCTACGACCGCACCTACGTCATCGATCTGGTACCCAAGACGCCCGAGAAGATGGCGGCGGTCATGCCCAAGGACGGACGGCGGGCGGTCAAGCGCGCCGAGCGCGTGGCCCGGGAGGCCGGCTGCACCATCAGCGACGAGACCGGTCTGAGCCGCGAGGAGTTCGACAAGGTCTACGAGGTCCTGCGCGAGACCGCCGAGCGCGACGGCTTCAAGCCCCACGACGCCGAGGTCTACTGGACCATGCTGACGGCCCTGGGGGAGAAGAACGCCCGCCTGTTCGTCCTGCGCAAGGACGGTGTCCCCCATGCCTGGGACCTCATCCTCACCTCGGGCAAGGACTCCGTGGCCTACTACGGCGCCTCCTCCAATGAGTCGCGCACCTTCCGCGGGGCCGAGGCCCTGGACTGGTGGGCCGCCTGCACCCTGGCGCAGGAGGGCTACCGCGGTCTGGATCTCATGGGTGCAGGCTCCACCCGCGTCCCCTCGCTCTACACGGTGGGGCAGTACAAGAAGCGCTACGCCCAGCACGTCACCGAGGTCGACGGTGCCTGGGACGTCCCGGTCTCCCGGTTCATCTACTCCGGAATGTCCGCCGCCAAGCGCCTGCGTGACGCACTGCGCGCGCGGCGTGGCTCACGGGAGGACTGAGTCCGCGCGCCCACGACGTAGACTCGCGGCCGAACCGGGGTGCACCAGTACAGCGCCCCATACCGATGCAAGAGGAGACGAGCCCGTGTCAGACAAGCCCACGATCGATATCACCCTCGACGGCGCACCGCGCACCATCGAGGCGGGCACCACGGGGACGCTCCTCCTGCAGGACGCCGTCAAGAAGGACGGCGTCGTCGCGATGCGCGTCAACGGCGAGCCCTGGGACCTGGACCGCCAGGTCCCGGCAGGCGCCGTCGTCGAGCCCATCACCCTGTCCAGCGAGGACGGCCTGAACATCCTGCGCCACAGTGCCACCCACGTCATGGCGCAGGCCGTTCAGGAGATGTTCCCGGGGGTCGATCTCGGCATCGGCCCCTTCATCACTGACGGCTTCTACTACGACTTCGGCGCCATCGACGCCGTCACCCCCGAGATGCTGCGCGAGATCGAGAAGCGCATGAAGC
>ERZ773075.1138-NODE-1138-length-15133-cov-11.8596_pt1 | contig 15133 bp, 10 predicted proteins | sample MGYA00580614_ERZ773075 | MGnify/ENA primary metagenome ERZ773075 (study PRJEB29015, sample SAMEA2738021) | human oral metagenome | biome: human oral; feature: human-associated habitat; material: dental | place: China | collected 2043 ... | reverse complement strand
TCCAGACCGAGCACCCCGACCCGTGGATGGAGGAGGGCTACCCCTTCGTCATCCGGCGCGAGGAGCTCCAGCGCATCGTCACCTACGCCGACCTCACTGTGCGCGCTATCCCCTACGACATGCCGATCACCGGGTACGGCACGAAGAACGTCGGGACCCTGCGCCTGTGGAAGGCCGAGCCCCTCGAGGAGTTCGACTACGACGCCTTCAACTCCCAGCGCTTCACCGACGCCATCGTCGACCGCGAGCGCACGATGGACATCTCCCGCGTCCTGTACCCCAACGACACCACCTTCGAGGGCAAGGTGCTGCGCGTGCGCCAGCAGTACTTCTTCTGCTCCGCGTCCCTGCAGGAGATCATCGACAACTACGTGAGGCACCACGGCGACGACCTCACCGGCTTCGCCGAGTACAACGCGGTGCAGCTCAACGACACGCACCCCGTGCTGGCCATCCCCGAGCTCATGCGCCTGCTCATGGACGACCACGACCTCGGCTGGGAGGACGCCTGGGACGTCGTCTCCCGCACCTTCGCGTACACGAACCACACGGTCCTGGCCGAGGCGCTGGAGACGTGGGACATCCACATCTTCGACCGGCTCTTCCCGCGCATCGCCGAGATCGTGCGCGAGATCGACCGCCGTTTCCGTTGCGACATGGCCCAGCGCGGTTTGGACCAGGGCGCCATCGACTACATGGCCCCCGTGTCCGGCAACACCGTGCGGATGGCGTGGATCGCCTGCTACGCCTCGTACTCCATCAACGGCGTCGCCGCGCTGCACACGGAGATCATCAAGCGCGAGACCCTCAAGGAATGGCACGCCATCTGGCCCGAGCGCTTCAACAACAAGACCAATGGCGTCACTCCGCGCAGGTGGCTCAAGCAGTGCAACCCCCGCCTGTCCGCCCTGCTTGACGAGGTGACCGGTTCCGACGCCTGGGTGCGCGACCTGACGGTCCTGGGGGACTTCGCCGACGCCGACACGGACGCGGTGCTGGAGGGCCTCGCCGAGGTCAAGCACGCCAACAAGGTCGACTTCGCCGCGTGGGTGAGGGAGCGCGAGGGGGTCGAGATCGACCCCGACGCCATTTTCGACGTCCAGATCAAGCGCCTCCACGAGTACAAGCGCCAGCTGCTCAACGCCTTCTACGTGCTGGACCTGTACTTCCGCCTCAAAGAGGGCCAGGAGCTGGACGCGCCGAGCCGCGTGTTCGTCTTCGGCGCGAAGGCGGCCCCCGGGTACACGCGCGCCAAGGCCATCATCAAGCTCATCAACGCGATCGCCGACGTGGTGAACTCCGACCCGGACATCGACGGCCGCATCAAGGTGGTCTTCGTCCACAACTACAACGTCTCCCCGGCCGAGCACATCATCCCCGCCGCGGACGTCTCCGAGCAGATCTCCACGGCCGGGAAGGAGGCCTCGGGCACGTCCAATATGAAGTTCATGATGAACGGGGCGCTCACCCTGGGGACCCTGGACGGCGCGAACGTCGAGATCCTCGACGCCGTCGGCCCGGACAACGCCTACATCTTCGGCGCCACCGAGGACGAGCTGCCCGAGTTGCGGCGCACCTACGACCCCCGCTGGCACTACGAGAACGTGCCGGGGCTGCGCCGCGTCATCGACGCCCTCACGGACGGCACCCTGGACGACAACGGGTCGGGCTGGTTCCACGACATCCGCTGGTCGCTCATGGAGGGCGGCTTCGACCCGGCCGACGTGTACTACGTGCTCGGCGATTTCGCGGCCTACCGCGAGGCGAAGGACCGCATGGCCCGCGACTACCTCGATCAGAAGTCCTGGAACCGGAAGGTGTGGGCGAACATCAGCCGTTCGGGGCGCTTCTCCTCCGACCGCACGATCCGCGATTACGCGGAGGGCGTGTGGCGCATCGGGGCGGAGCCGATCGCCTGAGGCTGATCGGCCGCTCCGGGTCGGCCCCGGGGGCGCATCCGCGCCCCCGGGGCCCCTTTGTGCCCTCGTGGAGGATGCCGACTGCGGGGGGCGTCCAAGCGGCGCGCGCTGCTGTCCACCGGATGCGGGGGCGCCGGCGGCTGCGGGGGCGGGTGTCCGTCGGCTGTGGGGGCGCCGTCCAGGCGGCGCGCTCCCAGCCTGTATTAAGCGCTTGACACAGGCGTGATGGGCGCCGTATAGTATTACTGTCTTAATACAGTGATACGGAAGGGGGGCGATATGCGTTTCGATGACACGCGCCCCATCTGGATCCAACTGGTCGAGGCCTTCAGCCAGAAGATCGCCTCGGGCCAGTGGACTCCGGCCTCGAGGATCCCCAGCGTCCGCGAACTCGCCATCGACGCCGGGGTCAACCCCAACACCGTCCAACGCGCACTCAGCAGGCTCGACGCCGACGGGCTCACCGTCGCCGAACGCGCCCAGGGGCGCTTCGTCACCAGTGACACGGAGGCGATCGCCAGGGCGCGGGCCGAACTCGCCCGCCAGGCAACCGACTCCCACGTCGCCACCGTCCGCCAACTCGGAATCGGGCGCGACGAAGCGGTCAGCCTGCTCAACGCGCGGTGGGCTGACAACCCCCCAGAAGGAGGACACGGACAATGACACCATCGGCACCCATCATCCACATCGAGCACTTGACGAAGGCCTACCGGGGGCGCCCCGCGCTCGTCGACCTCGACCTCGACCTCCACCCCGGGCGCATCGTCGGCCTCGTCGGGCCCAACGGCTGCGGAAAGACGACTCTGCTCAAGATCCTCGCCGGCGTCCTCGCCGATTGGACCGGCACCGTCGCCATCGACGGGATCGCTCCCGGAGTCGAAACCAAGCGGCGCGTCGCCTTCCTGCCCTCCGCGGCCTACCTGGACCCCGCGCTCACACCCGGCGCGGCCGTCGGCCTGTACTCCAGGTTCTTCGAGGACTTCGACGCCGACAAGGCGATGTCCTCCATCCGTTTCTTCGACCTCCCCCTCGACCGCACGCTCAAGGAGATGTCGAAGGGCATGGGCGAGAAACTGCAGATCTCCCTCGCCATGGCGCGCAAGGCGCGGCTCTACCTGCTCGACGAGCCGATCTCCGGAGTCGACCCCGCGGCCCGCGACATCATCCTCGAGGGGATCCTCCGCGACTTCGACGAGGACGCCCTCATGCTCATCTCCACCCACCTGATCTCCGACATCGAATCCATCCTCGACGAGGTCGTCATGCTCAAAGAGGGCCGACTGCACCGCGCCGGCCCAGTCGACGACCTCCGCGACGAATACGGCATGTCACTCGACGCGCTGTTCCGGAAGGAGTACCGCTAATGCTCACCACACTCTTCGCGCAGGAAGTGCGCTCGCTCGCGCCGAAGACCGGCGTCATCGCCGGAATCGGGGCCCTCGTGATCGCTGTGTCCCTGGGGCTCTCCTCGGCCCTCGCAGTCCCGCCCGTATCGGGCGTCCTGTTGATCGCGAGCATTGGGACGCTCATCGTGGTCCCCTTCGCCATGCTCATTCAAGTGGCCGTCGCCTACTGGAAGTCCATGCACTGCGACGCCGGCTACTTCACGCACACGCTTCCGGCAACGGGAGCACAGCTCTACTGGGCGAAGACCCTGTTCGCCTATTGCGTGAGCCTGCTCAGCATCCTCTTCTGGATTGTCGGCTTCCTCGCCGTCGTCTGGCAGGCCTCGTCGATGTCCGGCGCCGCGTTCGGGCAGATCGTGTCAGAGGTCGTCGATTCCTGGAACGCGCTCCCCCTGGTGCTCAGGGCCCTCCTCGTCCTCAGCGCCCTCCTACTGCCCGCGAACTGCGTGTTCCCGGTAGCGGCCGTCATGAGCATCGGCGCGCAGGGGCGGTGGAACCACCTCGGGTTCGGCGCCCCGGTCATCGGACTCGTCCTCCTCTACCTCATCGACCAGGTGGCAGCCGTGGCGGGGGTGCTCCTGCTCCCCGGCGGCATCGACACGGCGACCGGCGGCTTCGTGTGGAAGACCATGCTGCCGGAAGTCGTCCGATCAGCCAGTAGCGGATCGCAGGTGACCGTCGTCGGCGTGGGGTATATCGCCACGACTGCGCTCGTCACCGTCACAGTGGTGTGGTGGGGGATCCGCTCGCTGAACCGACACCTGTCCTTGCGCTGAGACACGGCCGGGCACGAGGAGGACCTGATGCTACCGCTGTCTGCTCTCATCACGGCATTCGCGCAACTCGGGGTGCTCCTCGTGCTTCCGGCGGCATGGTGGGCGCTCACCGCGCGCAGGAGCCTCGGCTTCGCGGCCTGGATCGGCCTGCGCGCGCCGCAATGGCACGGGGGCTGGGTGCGGGCGGTGGTCGCAGGACTCGCGTGGGCACTTGCCTCGGTGGCCTCGGTCGTGCTGCTCCGATCCACTAGCGAGGGCACGGCAGTCTCGGGCTTCGCGGGGACCGGCCTGGCCGGAGTCGTGCCAGTCCTGCTCCACGCCGTCATCCAAACGGCATTGTCGGAGGAGATTCTCTTCCGCGGATTCCTGGGGAAACGACTGATCAGCCGTTTCGGTTCCACCATTGGCAACACCGCGCAGGCCGTCGTCTTCGGCCTGATGCACGTGGCCCTCTTCGCCTCCTTCGTGCCTCCGCTCCCACTGGCCCTCATCGGAGCCGTCACCGCGGCGAACGGCTGGATCACGGGGTGGATCAACGAGGAGTGCGCCGGGGGATCCATCGTCCCGAGTTGGCTGCTCCATGCCACGGCGAACCTGGCGGTGGGCTGGGGCGCCTTTGGCCTGCTGTCCTGAGCCGGGGCTGGCCCACCACAGGGACCGGGGCGCTTTCGTGCCCGCCCCGCGCCCTGATAGCGGGCTGTTCCTGCCTCCTGCGGGAAAGGCCCCCTCGCACCGCGCTGGCCCCGTCCCGGGCCCAGCGCGGTGCGAACACCAAGGGAACTCACGCCGGACGTTGAGGATCCGTGCAGACTCCTATGATGTTGTGGGAGCAACACGCGCCGAGCCCCTCGAAAGGAACCCAGTGGAACCAATGACCGCCTCATTCGTCCCCGCGAGCCCGGACCTGATCTGGATGGTGTTCATCCAGCAGGTGCTCGTCCTCATCGCGTGGGTCATCGGCCTCGTCGTGCGCCGTGTGCTGAAGAACCGCATGACCATGTCGACGGCGTCGGCGACCCTGACCGGACTGGCCGGGCTGTGGGGCGGCCTGGTCCTGGCAGGATGGATCTTCGATTCGGGCGACCTGTGGAAACCCGGGATGATCGGGTTCGCCGCCGTGGTCGCACTGCTCGTCGTCAGCGCGGTGGCTGTGGTCCTCGCCCGTCTCAACCCGCGCCCGGGCCTGCCCTCGATCAGCGAGACCGCTGCGCTGGGGGAGTCGGAGACCCGCGAGTTCAAGTCCTCGGCCCGTTGGAACGTGCGCACCGGGAAGCGCGACGAGGCGATGGAGACGGTCATCGCGAAAACGGTGTCGGCCTTCCTCAACTCCGGAGGGGGCACGCTGCTGATCGGCGTGGACGACGAGGGGCGGCTGGTCGGCCTCGACGACGACTACGCGACGCTGAAGAGCCCGGACGCGGACCGCTTCGAACTGTGGATGCGCGGAATGTGGGGCCAGCGCCTGGGGACCAACGCCGCGGCCCTGCCGATCCTGGACTTCGCCTCTGCGCCGTCGGGCGGCGAGGTGTGCCGGGTGACCATCCCTCCCTCGCCCCGCCCCGTGTACCTGCTGGGCCCGAAGGGGAAGGGCGCTCCCGAACTGTGGGTGAGGGTCGGCAACTCGACGCGGCGCCTCGAGGTCTCCGACGCGGTCCTCTACGTGTCGCAGCGCTGGCCCGAGGCGGTGCGCGTCTCCTTCTGGACGCGGCTGCGCATGTACTTCGTCCTGCGCAACCGCGAGCGGCCGGCGCACCTGCCCCGCGCGGTGGAGAAGGCGTTGCGCGGCTAGGGCGGCGTGCTTCCCGCTCGGTGCCGTCCGCCCCCCACTTCGCATATCCGTCTGGACTCCCGCGGGGGCGGGCATTGAGACCGGGCCCGCCCGGTGAAGGCACGGGGAGCGCGGCGGAACCGACCGCCTGCGCGACACCGCCCAGGAGGAGCCGGACTGCTCGGCCCAGTGGCCGGTGCCGGTCCGGGAACGCCCGTATCGGCGGGTGTACGCTGGGAGCACGGTAAACACTGTTGCTAGGAGGAGCGATGCCAAGGAAACCGCAGATCACCGCTGATCCGTTGACGAACAGGGGAACCGCGTTCACCACCGCGGAACGCGCCCGCCTCGGCATCATGGGACGGCTTCCCTCCGCGGTGGAGACTCTGGACCAACAGGCCGCCCGCGTGTACAAGCAGTTGGGGCGCCTGGAGGACGACCTCGACAAGTACATCTACCTGGAACAGCTCCACGACCGCAACGAGGTCCTCTACTACAAGGTCGTCATCGACCACATCGCCGAGTTGCTTCCCGTCATCTACGACCCGACCATCGGCGAAGCCATCAAGAAGTGGTCCGCCGACTACCGCCGCTCCCGCGCTATCTACCTGTCCGTGGACCGGATCGAGGACGTGCGACCCACATTCGAGGGCCTCGGCCTCGGACCGGACGACGTGGACCTGCTGGTCGTCTCCGACGCCGAACAGATCCTCGGCATCGGGGACTGGGGAGTGAACGGCACCGACATTTCCGTCGGCAAGCTCGCCGTCTACACGGCAGCCGCCGGCATAGATCCCTCACGCGTCATCGCGGTCAACCTCGACGTCGGCACCGACAACGAGGAACTGCTCAACGATCCCGATTACCTCGGCAACCGCCATGGTCGCGTGCGCGGAGAAGGTTACGATGCCCTCGTCAATGAGTACTTGAGCGTCACATCCGAGCTGTACCCTCACGCGCTCCTGCACTTCGAAGATTTTGGAGCCTCGAACGCGCGCCGCATCCTGGTTAACAACCGGGACAAGTACCGCATCTTCAACGACGACATGCAGGGCACCGGAGCGATCGTCATCTCCGCTGTCATCGCGGGCATGAAGACCAACGGCACGACCTTCGCGGACCAGCGCCTCCTTGTCTACGGCGCGGGCACCGCAGGAACCGGCATGGCTGACCAGATTCACGCGGGCATGGTGCGCGCGGGACTGACCCCCGAGCAGGCGAAGGACCGCATCTGGCTGATTGACCGCGCCGGACTGGTGACCGACGACATGGAGGGGCTGCCCGATTACCAGGCTGCCTACGCGCGCAGCGCCTCCGAGGTCTCCGACTGGGAGTGCAAGGATGGTGCGATCGGCCTGCTGGAGACCGTTCGCCGCGTTTGCCCGACGATCCTGATCGGAACGTCGACGGATCACGGTGCCTTCACGCAGGATGTCATCGAGTCTTTGAGCGAGGGGTGCGAGCGGCCCATCGTCCTGCCTCTGTCGAATCCGACGGAGAAGATTGAGGCCATGCCGCAGGACATCATCGCCTGGTCTAAGGGGCACGCGCTGGTGGCCACGGGTATTCCGATTCAGCCCTTCGACTACGAGGGGACGACCTTCCACATTGGGCAGGGCAACAACTCGTTGCTGTACCCGGGCCTGGGGCTGGGAACGATCGTGTCCGGCGCCCCTCACGTGACAGATGCGATGATTCTGGCCGCCGCCGAGGCCGTGGCCAGCCAGGTGGCGTCCCATGACCTGGGGGCGTCCCTGCTGCCGCCGGTGGACCATCTGCGTGCCTCCTCTGCGACCGTGGCCGTCGCCGTCGTCCGCCAGGCCATCGCCGACGGGCAGTGCGACATGGACCCGGGCGATGTCGTCGAAGCGGTGCGCCGCGCTATGTGGCAGCCCGTGTACGAGGGTCTTGAGGCCTGACCAAGCAGCGAAGCGGCCGTGCTGGGACCACCCCGGTGGGGGCGGGCTGCGCGGGGTTTTCTCTGGTGCTGGGGCGGCCCCGGAACGGGCGGGGGATGGCGCTGCCGGGCTGTGCGGGTGTGCTCAGTGGGGGTGGGGCCCGCTCCGGTTGGGGCGGGGATGCTGGTGTCGGGTGTTGGTCCGCATCGGGTTGGCGAACGGGCGTTCATCGACTGTCCCCGAGCTCTATGTCAGGGGCTGGTCCGCATTGGGGCAGGTTACGGGTCATTGGGGCAGGTTAATAACCTGCCCCAATGCGGCGTTTCCTGCCCCAATGCCTCGGCCGGGGGCCTGGAAGGGTCCCGCGGCGCAGCCCTGGCGGCGGATGGTCGGCCGGTCGTGCTCGGGAGCCGCGCGCAGTGGTCCCGCTTTCACAGCGATACCGCAGTTCGTAGGTTCGCATAGTGACGGTATCCCTTTGAGAACTCGGCATCGCTTGCAATACAGCTCGAACTCCTCCCCATGCGGTCAACGGGGCGCCAAAACGCTATGAACGGCTTCGAACCGCGGACTAGGGTGTGTCTCCAAAACGGCGTGGACGCGGGTCCGCCGGTTTGTCCGCGGATCCGGTTCTCATCCTTCTTGGTGTCGCGCGCAAGGAAGGGAATCAGGAAACGTGGCGTTGCGCATAACAGCAGGATTCCGCCCTTGTATGCGCAGGGTGCTTCGTGAATCGGGCTCCTTGTGTGTGTCGGGGGGAGTCGGTCCGGGGTCCGGCACCGGGAGCGGGCGCGCGTTCCCCGGGTGCGGGCGTGAGCGCGCGTTGTCGATATCGCGAGGGAGTACAATGCGCGCCAGTGCCTGTGATGCCTCAGGACATCGGTGGTGCTCGGGCTGTTTCAGGGTGTGGCTGGTCGTGTTGGCGGGCGGGGCCGGGTGTGTTGTGAGACCTAGTGGGTTCCCAGTGAGGGCCGGGCGTACTGGGCGAGCACCGCGCCGCCGGCGCCGCCGACCGGGACAGGGCCGCTGGTGGGTGCGGGCCGGAGCCTGGACGGGTCGGCTTCGACGGTGGCGTCCGGCCTGTTGCGGGGGCATCCGCCCCGGGAGGAGGCGCCGCGCGGCCACGGCGCCGGTAGACTGGACTGCGGACACTGATGAGAGGAGCGTGGAGGCGTGCGCCTGAGCAAGACCCTGCCCGAGGACATCGAAGGAATCATCGCGTCGGGGGACCTCGGCGCCGTGGCACGTGCGGTGGAGGGCTGCGAGGTCGGCGCCTACCTGCCGGGCCGCGCCTACGAGCCCCGCCTCATGCACTTCCCCGCTTCGCAGGAGATCACGGCGTTCCTGCTGGAACGCGGCGAGGACATCGACTCCCGGGACGGCTACGGGCACACCCCGGTGCACTCGCGCGTCATGAGCAGGCGCGTCGACCAGATCCCCTACCTCGTCTCGCGCGGCGCCGACATCAACGCCCGGGACCGGGACGACCGCACACCGCTCTTCCACGCCGTTGAAATGCTAGAGGCCAGCGATGTCGAGCGGATGATCTCCTGGGGCGCGGACGCCCGGGCGGTCGCGAAGACGCGGTTCCACGGCAAGGTGACGCTCACGGAGCAGGCGCTGGGCGAAGAGGTGCTCTTCGACGCCCCGCGGGCGCTCGGGGTCATCCGCGTCCTCCTCGCCCACCGCGCGCGCACCGGGAAGCGCGAACGCGAGTCGCTGCGCTCGATGGACAGCCTTCGCTGCGCCTTCATCACGCACGGGCACTCAGGCGTCCCGGATTCCCGATTCGACGAGGCGGTGGCCGCGCTGGCCCAGCTGTGCGCCCTTTTCGGGGTGGAGCAGCGCGAGGCGGTGCCCGCGCCGGTGCTGGGGGAGAGGCTGGTGTTCGACGAGTCCGCCTCGGTCGGCCGCCAGTTCGACGCCCTGTGGGACAGGCTCGTCCCCGTCAGCGGGCAGTCCGCCTCCTTGCAGGGCGAGGTCATCCGGATCGCGGGGAAAGTCGGCTACGAGGTCTACGACAACGGCTGCGTCAACTGGGGGAGCAGTTTCGACATGCTCCTCGACCAGTTCCTGTCGATCGTGACCTCGCGCAAGAGCCTGCCGCCAGATGATGTCGAGCGCGCCAGGGCCGCCGTGGACTCTCTGAAAGCGCAGAGCATGGAGACCCAGGCGTGCGACGATCTCATCAGGCTGGCGGTGCGCTGGGCGCGCCTCAACCCGGTGCTGATCGCCACGGACGTCCCGGACGTGGGCCGCTGACGGGAGTTGCCGCGGGGGAGGGTGTTGCCGTGCGGGAGGGTGCTGCCGCGCCAGTGGGTGTTGCTGCGCCGGTCGGTGTTGCTGCGCCGGCGAACACCTCCGATGGCGGTGAGTGCTGCTGCGTGAGCGCGGGTTGTCGACAACAGGAGTGGGTTGTTGACACCGACGCGCGTTATATCCCCCTCGCGGTGTCAACGACCCCCTCACGATGTCAACGACCCCCTCACGATGTCAACGACCCCCTCACGGTGCCGACAACGCGCGTCGGTGTTCGCGCCCGGCCGCGCCCGCGCCCGGCCGCATTCGGAGCCGCTTCCCCGGATTGCTCCCCCAGCCCGCCCGGTTACGCACACAAGGACCCCGATTTACGCGACATGAGTCGCACACAAGGGCGGAATCAAGCCCTTGTGTGCACAGCCGTGTTTCCTAATTCCGTCCCTTGTGTGCGGCATAGGGGAGTGGACGCTGCAGGAGCTGTGCCGCGGGCGCCCCGAGGGCATTTTGCGTGCGGTACAGGGGCGTGGGGAGGGGACGGGCGCTACAAGGAGGGGTCCCGGGCTACGGCCCGGGACCCCTTGCAGCATCACCGCGGTGGAGTCGCGGAGCGCCCGACTGCGGCGGGCGGCCACGACAGGCGCGCGGTCAAGAGTTCACTCGGCGCTCTTGCGGCGGCGGATGCGTTTGCGCGGAGCGCGCTGGGCCGGCGCCTCGGCAGCGCGCGGGGAGTGCTCTCCGCGCCCGCGCCCGCGTGCGCCGCGGTCCGAGCGCCCCTGCTTGCCGGGGTGCATCGTCTGGTCCCCGTCCTTCGAGCGGCGGGCCCGCCCCGAGCGGGACCGGGACGACCCCGCGGAGCGGCCCCTGCCTCGTGGATCGCGCGACGGGCCGCCCAGATCCTCCAGGACCTCCGCGGCCAGGCCCGGGCGGGTCCTCTTCGCGCGCGGCAGGCGCCCGGTCGTCCCCTCCGGGATGTCCAAGTCGGTGAACAGGTGGGGGGAGGTGTGGTAGGTCTCCAGGGGCTCTGGGACGCCCAGTCCCAGGGCCTTCGAGATCAGCGACCAGCGGGGCGTGTCGTCCCAGTCCACGAAGGTCACGGCCGTGCCCGAGTTGCCCGCGCGGCCGGTGCGCCCGATGCGGTGGATGTAGATCTTCTCGTCCTCGGGGCACTGGTAGTTGACGACATGGGTGACGTCGTCGACGTCGATGCCGCGGGCCGCCACGTCGGTGGCCACCAGGACGTCCACTTTCCCGTTGCGGAACGCCCGCAGCGCCTGCTCGCGCGCGCCCTGGCCCAGGTCGCCGTGCAGGGAGCCGACCGCGAAGCCGCGCGCCGCCAGGTCCTCGCCGAGGCGGGCGGCGGTGCGCTTGGTGCGGCAGAAGATCACGGCGCACCCGCGGCCCTCGGCCTGCAGGATCCGGGCCAGGACCTCCACCTTGTTCAGCGAGTGGACGCGGTAGACGACCTGTTTGACGGTGTTCACCGTCTGGTGCTGGTCGTCGGGGTCCTGGGCGCGGATGTGGGTGGGATGCTCCATGAACTTGCGCGCCAGGGCGACGACGGGACCGGGCATGGTCGCGGAGAAGAGCATGGTGTGGCGGTGGGAGGGGACGCGCGAGAGCAGGGTCTCCACGTCGGGCAGGAAGCCCAGGTCCAGCATCTCGTCGGCCTCGTCCAGGACGACGGTCTCGACGCCGGACAGGTGCAGGTGCCCCTGGCGCAGCAGGTCGATGAGGCGCCCGGGGGTGCCCACGACCACGTCCGCCCCCTTCTTGAGGGCGGAGATCTGCGGTTCGAAGGCCACGCCGCCGTAGATCTCCACGATACGGGTCGACAGGTACTTCGCGGCGGCGCGCAGATCCGAGGCGACCTGCTTGGACAGCTCGCGGGTGGGCAGGACGATGAGGGCCTGCGGGCTGTTCGGGTTGAGCAGGTCGTCGAAGCCGGGCTCGTCGGGGGCGATGACGTCCTCGAGGACGGGGATGCCGAAGCCGAGGGTCTTGCCGGTGCCGGTCTTGGCCTGGCCGATGATGTCGTGGCGGTCCAGGGCGGGGCCAAGCGTGAGCGCCTGGATGGGGAAGGGGTGGGTGATGCCCTGGTCCTCCAGGGCGTCGACGATGGGGTCGGTGACCCCGAAGTCGGCGAAGGACTTGCGCGAGAAGTCCTCGTCGCCTCGTTCGGAGATGTCGGGGGTGGCCTCGGGGACCTCGGGCGCGGCGGGGACGATGTTCCCCAGGCGCACGACGCCCGCTGAGTAGTGGTCCGAGGCGGGGGCCGGGTTGGCGGGCGCCGTCGCTTCGTCGGTGCCCTGGGTGTTCGTGGAAGTCACGATCTGCCTTGTCTCCCGGCAGTGCCGGGGTAGGGGTGGCAGCCGATCGCGCATTGTCAATGCCGGGCGGGCAGTGCCGCGGCGCGCGTTCTCGTTCGTTTCATGCGACCGGTCAGCCATGGTCGTCATCGATTTTACCGGGTACGCATAGGATCGGGCTGGAGGCGCTGGTCACAGGCGGTGCGCGTGGGCGGCGCCACTGTTCGCGCTGCTCGGGCGCGCAGCGGCGCGAACCCGCTGGTCGGCGCCCTACTGGAGGCCCGGGCGGCGGGCGCGAGAGGGTGGGGGTGAGGAGTCGGGCGCTCCGCGCGAGTGGGCGCCGGAGGGCGCGCGGACTATCCTGGGGGGATGGCACACGAATACGAACCCGTGTCGGAACCCGACGCAGACGTCATCGGCCTTCTGGCCTTCTCCGCGCTGGCGATCATGACCAGGCTCGCTAAGGACGGCGACCAGGCTCCCAGTATCGAGGCGCACATCACGCACGCGCGCATGAGCGCGAGGGCCTTCGGGCTCTTCGAGCAGCTGGAGGTGTGGAGCGCCCACCGCGGCGTCGACCTGGAGGCGGCGGCGGGCCAGTACTCGGGGCTCTACGACGACCTCGACGCGCGCACCCGCCCGTCCACCTGGTCGGAGCGCTCGGTGAAGACCTTCGTGACGGTGGGCATCATCGGGGACATGCTGCTGCGGATCTCGCAGCTCCACGGGCTCTTCCAGGACCGGGCGGAGATGTGGCCCTTCGAGCAGGAGCAGTGGGTGCGCGAGCACCTGGCGCCCCAGATCGAGGAGGACCCGCAGTTGGCGGCCCGCTTGTCGCTGTGGTCCAGGCGCGTCGCCGGCGAAGTGCTGGGCCTGGTGCGCGCGACGCTGTTCACCCACCCGGACTTGTCGGGCAGCCCCGAGGCGTCGGACGAGATCGCCGCGTACATCACGAAACGGCACGGGGAGCGCCTGGCGGGCATCCACCTGAAGGCGTAGCGGGCGCGGGCCGGGGACGCCGCCGCCCGGGTCAGCTCACCGCGAAGCCCACGCGCCGGTCGGACTTGCGCGCGATCTGCACGTAGGCGATGGCCGCCGCGGGCACCAGGACGCGGTCCCCCTTCATGTCGGTGAGGGAGACGACACCGCCCGAGGCGATCGCGTGCTCGATGGTGCGCACCAGGGCCGCCTCGTCGATGTCGATCTCGAGGGGCAGTTCGCGGGCGGAGTCTCTCACGCCGATCACAATGTTCATCAGGGGCCTCCTGGTCGCGTTTCGCTATCGGCCCCATCGTATGCGCCGCAGACGCGCATGGCGTCTGCCAGTATTCAGTCATGAGCGAAATCGATGTCAGGCTGCGCCCGCGCCCCCGGGGATGGGCGCGGATGCCCGTCCTCGACCGCGCGCAGGCCGCCGTCGTGGAGGCAGCGCGCCACCGCGACGTCATCGCGCGGGGCGCCCCCTCTTCGGGGCGCACCACCGTCGCGCTCGCGGTCCTGGCCGAGGCCGTGTCCGGGGGCCGCAGCGCCGTCCTGCTGGTGCCCGACCGGGGCCGCGCCGACCACCTGGCCCCGCGCGTGCAGGTCCTGGCGCCCAACGCGGTCCGCCCGGTGCGCACCCCCGCTTCCTTCGCCTACCAGGTCGTCTCCACGTGGCGCACCCAGAGGCGCTCCCCGCTGGGCCCCGTGGAACTGGTGACGGGCTCGGCCCAGGACCAGGCGATCGCGCGCCTCATCGAGTCGGTGCCCGCCCCCTGGCCCGACCAGATCCCCGCCCAGATGCGGGCGATGCCCGCCTTCCGCGCGGAGCTGCGCAACCTGTTCGCCCGGGCCGGGGAGGCGGGGATGGACGGCGGCGCCCTCATCGCAGCGGGCGAGCGCTTCGGGCAGGGGCAGTGGGTGGCCGCCGGGCACCTGCTGCGCGAGCTGCTCGACGCCTCCGTCACCGGCGCCGAGTGCCCCGGCGCCCTGCGCGTCGACCTCTCCCGCATCCAGGCCCTCGCCGCCGACCTGGTGGGCTCGTGGGAGCGCGACGGGGCGGCTGCGGGCGTGAGCGCGCCCCCGCCCGTGCCCGACGTGGTCGTCGTCGACGACCTGCAGGACTGCACGCCCTCCACGATCACCCTGCTGGGCGCCTGCAGCGCGGCGGGCGCCAGGGTCGTCGCCCTGTCCGACTCGGATGTCGCGGTCGCCGGGTACCGGGGCGGGGAGCCGCACCTGGACCTGCGCCTCGCCTCGTTGCTGGGCGCGGGCATCGACGAGCTCGACCGGGTCCACGGTCCTTCGCCCCGGATCAGGGCCCTGGTGGCCGAGGCCGCCTCGCGCGTCACCCAGTCGGGGCCCTCCGCGCGCCGACGGGCAGGGGCCGACGGCGACGACGCGGAGCGCCCCCTGCGCACGCACCTGGCGGCCACGCCCGCGCAGATGGGCGCCCTCATCGCCCGGGAACTGCGCGCCCACCGCCTCCACGACGCCGTGGCGTGGTCGGGCCAGGTCGTCATCGTGCGCTCGGCGTCGATGGTGGACGAGATGCGCCGCCACCTGTCGCGCGGGGGCGTTCCCGTGGCGGGCGGGGGCCGCGCCTTCGACTTCGCCTCCCAACCGGTGACCCGCCTCATGCTCGACCTGCTGGTGGCGCCCCGGGGCGGGTCCACCGCGGAGGCGGCGGCGCGCGCGGGACTGGCCAAGCGCCTCCTCGCCTCGGCCCTGGTGGGGGCCGACATGCTGGCCGTGCACCGCCTGCTGCGCGGACTCGCGGAGCAGCGGCCCGGTGGGGCCGGGGCGGGGGTCCGCGCGCCGGG
>ERZ773075.1132-NODE-1132-length-15177-cov-39.7044_pt1 | contig 15177 bp, 10 predicted proteins | sample MGYA00580614_ERZ773075 | MGnify/ENA primary metagenome ERZ773075 (study PRJEB29015, sample SAMEA2738021) | human oral metagenome | biome: human oral; feature: human-associated habitat; material: dental | place: China | collected 2043 ... | reverse complement strand
CTGAGGGAACCACGATCAAGGCCGAGCCGATCACCGGCGACGACGGGCTCGGCTGTCAGGTGAGCATCAACGGGGTCGAGATCCCCCAAGCCTCTCAGGCCGAGCCGAACACCATCGTCGTACGCGACGGCGACGTCTACAGGGTGACGATCCAGCCCTTCTCACCCGATCCCTCACAGGAGACCAGTGGGGCCGACGACGCGGCAAGCGCTGCACCGGAGGCGTCTGCCGCTCCGTCGGGAGGCCCGGGGGACCCTCAGCCGAGCAGCACGTCCTTCAAGGGCGTGGTCGACACCAGGGTCTCGGTCACTTTCCCCGGCGCAGTAACGCAGTCCGGCGGGGGAAAGGTCTCGGGCACCACGGTCACCTGGGACGATCCCGACGCCGTCGCCAAGGGCGTCAGCGCCTCGGGCTACGCCCAGGACTCGCGGGGCGTGTCCCGATGGAGTCGGTCCAGCACCTGGTTGGCCGGCGGCCTGGCGCTGCTCGGGAGCATCCTGACGACGGTCGTCCTGCGGCGGCGCGCAGCATGGAGGTGGTCACGCAGACGACGCGCACGCCGGCAGTAGTCCACCGGCTGCAACACCATCGACGTCGTCTCCGGAGCGGACCCGCTCATCCCGGGCCACCGGGACCCGACGGGTATGAGCGACGTCGTACAAGGCTCCGGCGTCCAGCCCCGCTACAACATCCCTCCAGGAGAGCGATCCGCTATATCACCCAGGTGACGGCCAGGCCACAAAACGGTTACTGTGTCCGCATGAAGACTGCCGCCGCGCGCCGCACACCCGTTCCCCTGTACGTGCTGACAGCCCTCGTCTGCCTCGCCCTGTCCGTCCCCCTGGCCCTGACCGGCGTCCCAGCGCACGCCATCCCCCACGCTGACCAGGACCTTAAACTCAAAAAAGATATCACTCTGGTCATTAAATCCAACGACACATACTCCTTGAAGGAGAAGACAGTCGACTCCTCAACCGGCGTCAAGATCATCACCGAAAAAGCCTGTTCTGCTGAGACACTTAAAGACTTTTCCGACTACTACAAGAACGCCAAGTACACCTTCAAGGACGAAGGCAATGCCCGCAGTTGCACCATCGAAGGATCAGGGAAGATCTCTGAATTTAATGGGTTAATCACGCATGAGAACGACGAGTACATCGTCGATTTAACATCCGGTTTAACATCCGATGAGAGTGGCGACGCCTCTAGCGGAGTTGATCTCAACTACTCAATCACCTTCCCCGGTAAAGTCACCGACGCAGACGGAGGCAAGGTCGACGGCAACAAAGTCACCTTCACCGACTCAGTGCACCACAAGGTGAAGGGCCGGGACAGCTCCGCCTCCACGTGGATCTGGATCCTCGTCGGCGTGCTCGCCGTGGCCGTGATCGGTGGAGTCGTCGCCGCTATCGTCATCACCCAGAGGAAGAAGAAGAACCAGTTCCAGCCCTCCCCCTACGCGGCCCCCGCTCAGGGCTACGATCCCAACCAGGCCTTCCCAGCTCAGCCCGGTTACGGCACGCCCCAGGCCCAGCCCGGCCAGCAGCCCTACGGCGTCCCCCAGGCGACTCAACCCGGCTATGGCACGCCCCAGACCCAGACGCCCCCAACCCAGTCACTCCAGCCTCCTTATGGCGGCCCCCAGCCCGGACAGAGCGCTTACTGAGGCGCACCTCTCCAGAACGTTGTGGCTCCGGAACCGTGCGGTTTCGGAGCCACGTCATCGTCACCGCAGTATGAGACACTCGGAGCAGTTACGGGCACGATGCACCAGAGTCGACGCCCTCATCCAACCCACATAGTTCTAAGGCGACACATGCAGCACGCTCCCCTTCGGCGCACCCCAGCAGCTGTTCTCGTCAGCATCCTCAGTCTGGCTGTCTCCCTCCTCCTCGGGTCGGCGACGCCGGTGGATGCGGCCACCCCGATGGCAGGCACCGGCGAGGAGAAAGACTCCTTCGAGATCTCCATCAGCTCCAATGATGAGGTGACAACGACCTTCTTGGGCACCGCTCCACCAGACGCCGAGCAAAAGCTCAAGGAGTCCTGCACCGAGGAGAACTTCACGGTGGATGGCAAGAAGACACCGACAGTGACCTTCTCCTCCGAAAGTGGGACCCCGACCTGCACAGCGGTCCTCACCGTGCCGGTCTCCGATAACAAGTACGTGACCCACGACGGAGATGAGTACGTCGTCGACACCAGTGTGGACTCGGAGTCCAACGACGGGGCGGGTTCCCAGGCACTCTCGGTCGTCTTCCCCGGGAAGGTCACCGACGCCGGCGGAGGACGAATAGAGGGGGACAAGAAGAACAAGGTCTCATTCGACACCTTCGACAACCAGAAGGCTCGCGGTAAGGACACTGCCGAGGCGGATACCGGATCCGGCTTATGGATGATCGTCATCCTGGTGCTCCTGGGTGGAATCGGGGGCAGCGTGGTAGCCCTCATCACCAACTCCAACAAGAAGAACCGGGAGCGGAGGTACCTGGAGGCGCTGAAGCAGCAGTCGTTCAACGCAGCGGCCGCACCGGCGTACCAGCAGTTCCCAGCCACCCCGCCTGCACAGGGCGTCCCGCTCCAGCCCCAGCAGCCCTACCAGCAGCAGCCCCCCGGCCAGGGCGCGCTCCCCGGCACACAGGCATCACCTACCCAACCGGGCTACCCAGCAAGGCCGAGTTAGGTTTAACTGTTGCTGCAGTTCGTGAGATCTCGGGTGTGTCCGTGAGTCCCTGGACGCACCCGAGGCGACTGTTACAGCAGCCGGGGCCTTGGGATCACTAGTGGTCCCAAGGCCCCGGTTTCGTGGTCCTGTCTGTCAGCCCTTGGTTCCGCCGGCGGAGGGTTGGGGTTCACTGGCGGCCGGTTGTGGGTCGGCGGCGCAGGTGGTGCCCTCATCCGGCATGGTCCCGTTGACCAGGAATCCGGTGATGGCCGTGGTGGCGCAGGTGTTCCTGTTGAATGCGCCGTGACCGTAGCCCTCGACGGTGAGCAGGTGGCCGTTGTCCAGCTGGCCGGCCAGGCTCTGGGACCAGGAGTAGATGGTTTGGACGTCGCCGGTGATCCCGACGACGAGGATCGGGGCGGAGCCCTCGGCACGGGTCTCCTGGGGCGGGGTCGTCCCCCGATGCCCCCAGCCACGGCAGTAGGCCTCATCGGCGTTCGAGTCGCCACCGAAGAAGGGGTAGGCCTTCCTCTCAGCGGCTGCCTGCGCGTCCATCTCAGAGGCGGTACTGCCCGTATCTGGGTTGTCGTTGCAGACGACCGCGTTGCCTAGGACCATGGCGTTGGCGGAGCGAGCCGCCTCCTCGGCAGTCATCTCCGGCGACAGCCCGGGCGAGCCTTGCTTCGCCTTGGCCATGAGGGTTCCGTCGTGGTTGGTCATCGCCGGGGCGAGCATGGCGGTCAGTCCGTCCCAGTCCGGCTGCCCCAACACGTGCCGATGGATGATGTCGGTGGCGTCCATTGTGTTGATGGTGGCGTTGGAGTCCGGGACAGTGAGAGGGTTCTTGTCCAGGCCGTTGACGAAGGCGGCCAGCTGGGAGACCGCCTCGTCCGTGGAGCCGGTCAGGGGGCAGCCAGTCTGGGCCTGGCAGTGCTCGACGTACTGACGCAGAACACCTTCCGAGAAGGCGACCTGCTCGACTCTGAGCTCGTCGGCCAATCGTTTCGAGGGGTCCATGGCGCTGTCCAGGACTGTGCGTCCGACACGGCCCGGGAAGAGGTCGGCGTAGAGGGCTCCGATGTAGGTGCCGTAGGAGATGCCCAGGTAGTTCAGTTTCGCGTTGCCGTTGGTGGCTCGCAGGACGTCCAGGTCACGGGCGACGTTGCGGGTGCCGACGTGGTCGAGCAGCTCAGGGACCTGTGAGTGCTTGGCGCACCTGGCAGCATTGGACGCACCCCGGTCGATCCTCTCCTGGACGGAAGGATTTTTGGAGAAGACGGCATCGGTCGCCATGATCTCGGAGAGCGTGCTGCTCTTGCCGTTCTTGGTGTCCGTGAGGGACTGGTTGATCTCGTCCTCACTCCAGCAGGTGATCGGGGTGGACTGCCCCAAGCCCCGAGGATCGAACCCGATAATGTCGTAGGAACCTCGAAGCTCCTCGAACACGGAGGCCTCGCCCTCCACAACCTCGACGCCGCTGCCGCCGGGGCCTCCGGGGTTGAGGAACAGGGAGCCGTGCTCGGCGTCGCCGTCTAAGGCGGGGAGCTTCTTCAGTGCGATGGTGATGGTCTTGCCGTCGGGGTGGTCGTAGTCCACCGGGACGGTGACGGTCCCGCACTGGAAGGTCGTGGTCTCATTCGAGCAATCCTTCCAGTCGATGTCCTGGTTGTAGAAGCTCTCCAGCCCCTGGGGAACATCGCCCTGGGAACCCCCAGTGGGGTTGGAGGCGGAACCGTTGGTGGGGGCGCTGGTCTGGTCGGTGGATGTGGGTGCAGCGGTGGTCGCCGCGGTCCCGATGGAGCTGCCGGAGCCATCGGAGGAGCCGTCAGTGGGGCTGGTGGTGGAGCCGTTGGTGGGGGCGCTGGTCTGATCGGTGGATTCGGTGGATGCGGTTGCAGTGGTGGATGGGGCGGCGTCGGTGGAGCCGTCTGGTTGGCAGGCCGTCAGGGTGGTTGACAGCATCAGTACTGTCAGGGCCGCGCCTGCCTTCCGTGCGGCCAGGGGTGTGGGTCTCATCAGGGGGTGGCTCTCTCTTTGCGGTGTCAGTGGTCGTCGTCGGTCTCCATTGCCCGCCGTGGCCCCGCTGTGACCGGGGCTCGGGCGGTGCTGGGTCTCCTGCCCGGCTCACGCCGGCCGGTGAACCCGGCCCGGGCCCCGCTCCCGCGGCGCCCGGACCCCTACAACGCTAACGACGATGCGGTGTTGGTTTCCTCAGCCCCCTGGACGGATAGGGGTGACCTTTCGGAGGAGACGGATCACGAGCACTCTCCTCCTCCAGAAGGAGAACGCATCCGCGCCCTCCGGTCCGGGGCCTTGGGTCCACTCGTTGGGAGTGGGCCCAAGGCCCCGGTTTCGGGGGCGTCTGTTTGTCAGCCCTCGGCGGGTTGGGGTTCGCTGGCGGCCGGTTGTGGGTCGGCGGCGCAGGTGGTGCCCTCATCCGGCATGGTCCCGTTGACCAGGAATCCGGTGATGGCTGTGGTGGCGCAGGTGTTCTTGCTGAAGGCGACGTGACCGTAGCCCTCGACGGTGAGCAGATGGCCGTTGTCCAGCTGGCCGGCCAGGCTCTGCGACCAGGAGTAGAGCGTTTGGGCATCGCCGGTGATCCCGACGACGAGGATCGGGTCGGAGCCCTCGGCGTGGGTCTCCTGGGGCGGGGTCTTCCCCCGATGCCCCCAGCCACGGCAGTAGGCCTCCAAGGAGTTCGAGAGGCCGCCGAAGAAGGGGTAGGTCTTCTCCTCGGCGGCTGCCTGCGCGTCCAGCTCGGAGGCGGTGGCGCCCGTATCCGGGTAGTCATTGCAGATGATTGTGCTGAGCATGATTTGTCGGTTGGCGGTGCTGTCCATCGCCTCGTCAGCCGTCTGCGGCGACAGTTCGGACAAGTTCTGCTTCGCTTTGGCCATGAGGGTGCCGTCGTGGTTGGTCATCGCCGGGGTGAGCATGGCGGTCAGTGCCTCCCAGTCCGGTTTCTCGACGGCGAGCTGTTGGATGATGTCGGTGGCGTCCGGCGTGTTGATGGTGGCGTCGGAGTCCGGGGTGGTCAGAGGGTTCTTGTCCAGGTCGTCGACGAAGGTGGCCAGCTGGGCGACCGCCTCGTCCGTGGAGCCGGTCAGGGGGCAGGCGCTCTGTGCCTGGCAGTGCTCGACGTACTGACGCAGGACGCCTTCTGTGAAAGCCACGACCCCGGCATCCCCATCGGCCCAACGCTGCGAGGGGTCCATGGCGCTGTCCAGGACCGTGCGTCCGACGTGGCCCGGGAAGAGGTCGGCGTAGAGGGCTCCGATATAGGTCCCGTAGGAGGTGCCCAGGTAGTTCAGCCTCGTGTTGCCGTTGGTGGCGCGCAGGACGTCCAGGTCACGGGCGACGTTGCGGGTGCCGACGTGGTCGAGCAGCTCAGGGACCTGTGAGTACTTGGCGCACCTGGCGGCATTGGACGCACCCCGGTCGATCCTCTTCTGGGCAGAAGAATCCTTGGAGAAGAGGACATCGGTCGCCATGATCTCGAAGAGCGTGTTGCTCGTGCCGTTCAGGGACTGGTTGATCTCGTCCTCGCTCCAGCAGGTGATCGGGGTGGACTGCCCGACTCCACGAGGGTCGAATCCGATGATGTCGTAGGCGCCTCGAAGCTCCTCTGGGAACGCGGAAACCTTTTCCTCTACTGCCTCGACGCCGCTGCCGCCGGGGCCCCCGGGGTTGAGGAACAGGGAGCCGTGCTCGGCGTCGCCGTCTAAGGCGGGAAGCTTCTTCACCGCGATGGAGATGGTTTGGCCGTCCGGGTGCTCATAATCCACCGGGACGGTGACGGTCCCGCACTGGAAGGTCGTGGTCTCGTTCGAGCAGTCCTCCCAGTCGATGGTCTGGCTGTAGAAGCTCTCCAGCCCTCGGGGAGCATCGCCCTGGGAGCCGTCAGTGGGGCCGGTAGTGGAACTGCCTTTGGTGGTGCTGCTGTCGGTGGGGGTGCTGGTCTGGTCGGTGGATGTGGGTGCAGCGGTGGGCGTCGCGGCGTCGGTGGAGCCGTCTGGTTGGCAGGCTGCCAGGGCGGTTGACAGCATCAGTACTGCCAGGGCCGCTCCCGCCTTCCGTGCGGCCAGGGGTGTGGGTCTCATCAGGGGTGGCTCTCCTTGCGGTGTCAGTAGTCGTCATCTGGTCGTCGTCGGTCTCCATTGCCCGCCATAGCCGAGAGTGGTTTGCGGGCGATGCTGGGCCCCTGCCCGGCTCACACAGGTCGGTGGGCCCGGCCCGAGCCCTGCTCCCGCGGTGCCCGGACCCCTACAACGCTAACGACAATGTGATGTAGGTTTCCTCAATCCTTGGATGGAATCGAGGAGCCGGTGTGCAACCTCCGGACGAACGAGATTGACCTTTCGGAGGAGACGGATCACGAGCACTCTCCTCCTCCAGAAGGTTGACGCCTTTGTGTCTCATAGCGAGTCGTGTTGTGAAAGCGGATGCGATCTCGGGGGCTGCGGCCGAGTGCCTGGTTCGTTGCGGACGCACCCGAGGCTTCGGGGGACTGCTGCAGCAGGTCGGGGCCTTGGGTCCACTCGTTGAGTAGACCCAAGGTCCCGGAGCGTTTCGCGGGTGCGGTGCTATCTGTCAGCCCTTGGTTCCGCCGTCGGAGGGTTGGGGTTCGCCGGCGGCGGGTTGTGGGTCGGCGGCGCAGGTGGTGCCCTCATCCGGCATGGTCCCGTTGACCAGGAAGCCGGTGATGGCCGTTCTGGCGCAGGTGTTCCTGTTGAAGGCGCCGTGACCGTAGCCCTCGACGGTGAGCAGGCGGCCGTTGTCCAGCTGGCCGGCCAGGCTCTGGGACCAGGAGTAGAGCGTCTGGGCATCGCCGGTGATCCCGACCACGAGGATCGGGGCCGAGCCCTCGGCACGGGTCTCCTGGGCCGGGGTCGTCCCCCGATGCCCCCAGCCGCGGCAGTAGGCCTCCATAGCGTTCGAGGTGCCGCCGAAGAAGGGGTGGGCCTTCCTCTCGGCGGCTGCCTGCGCGTCCATCTCAGAGGCGGTACTGCCCGTATCTGGGTTGTCGTTGCAGACGACCGCGTTGCCTAGGACCATGGCGTTGGCGGAGCGAGCCGCCTCCTCGGCAGTCATCTCCGGCGACAGCCCGGGCGAGCCTTGCTTCGCCTTGGCCATGAGGGTTCCGTCGTGGTTGGTCATCGCCGGGGCGAGCATGGCGGTCAGTCCGTCCCAGTCCGGCTGCCCCAACACGTGCCGATGAATGATTTCGGTGGCGTCCATTGTATTGACGGTGGCATCGGAGTCCGGGGCGGTCAGTGGGTTCTTGTCCAGGCCGTCGACGAAGGCGGCCAGCTGGGAGACCGCCTCATCCGTGGAGCCGGATAGGGGGCAGGCGCTCTGTGCCTGGCAGTGCTCGACGTACTGACGCAGAACACCTTCATAGAAGGCGACCTGCTCGACTCTGAGCTCGTCGGACGATCGTTTCGAGGGGTCCATGGCGCTGTCCAGGACTGTGCGTCCGACGTGGTCGGGGAAGAGGTCGGCGTAGAGGGCTCCGATGTAGGTCCCGTAGGAGACGCCCAGGTAGTTCAGTTTCGCGTTGCCGTTGGTGGCGCGCAGGACGTCCAGGTCGCGGGCGACGTCGCGGGTGCCGACGTGGTCGAGCAGCTCAGGGACCTGTGAGTGCTTGGCGCACCTGGCAGCATTGGACGCACCCCGGTCGATCCTCTCCTGGACGGAAGGATTTTTGGAGAAGACGGCATCGGTCGCCATGATCTCGGAGAGCGTGCTGCTCTTGCCGTTCTTGGTGTCCGTGAGGGACTGGTTGACCTCGTCCTCACTCCAGCAGGTGATCGGGGTGGACTGCCCCAAACCCCGAGGATCGAACCCGATAATGTCATAGGAACTCCGGAGCCCTGCCGCGAACGAGGATGCCTCGCCCTCCACAACCTCGACGCCGCTGACGCCGGGGCCTCCGTAGTTGAGGAACAGGGAGCCGTGCTCGGCGTCGCCATCTAAGGCGGGGAGCTTCTTCACCGCGAGGGTGATGGTTTGGCCGTCCGGGTGCTCATAATCCAGGGGAACGGTCACCGTCCCGCACTGGAAGGTCGTGGTCTCGTTCGAGCAGTCCTCCCAGTCGATGTCCTGGCTGTAGAAGCTCTCCAGCCCCCGGGGAACATCACCCTGGGAACCGCCGGTAGGGCCGGTAGTGGAACTGCCTGGTGCAGAGGTGGGCGTCGCGGTCCCGGTGGAGCTGCCAGAGCCGTCGGCGGGGCTGGTGGTGGAGCCGTTGGTGGGGGTGCTGGTCTGATCGGTGGCCGTGGGTGCAGTGGTGGGTAAGGCGGCGTCGGTGGAGCCGTCTGGTTGGCAGGCTGCCAGGGCGGTTGACAGCATCAGTACTGCCAGGGCCGCTCCCGCCTTCCGTGCGGCCAGGGGTGTGGGTCTCATCAGGGGTGGCTCTCCTTGCGGTGTCAGTAGTCGTCATCTGGTCGTCGTCGGTCTCCATTGCCCGCCATAGCCGAGAGTGGTTTGCGGGCGATGCTGGGCCCCTGCCCGGCTCACACAGGTCGGTGGGCCCGGCCCGAGCCCTGCTCCCGCGGTGCCCGGACCCCTACAACGCTAACGACAATGTGATGTAGGTTTCCTCAATCCTTGGATGGAATCGAGGAGCCGGTGTGCAACTTCCGGACGAATGAGATTGACCTTTCGGAGGAGACGGATCACGAGCACTCTCCTCCTCCAGAAGGAGAACGCAACTGCCCCCTCCGGTCCGGGGCGCGAAAGCCCACCGGGGATTCGGGGGAGTCCACGGGTCGCGGACCGTCATCCGGGCTCATCCGTCTACTGCTACTGCTACAGCGCCATCCCCGCGGTGTGAGACACTCGGGACAACGTGTGCACCACACACCGGATTCGATAACCTCCGCCCAGTCCACTCAGGTTCTAAAGCGACGTATGCAGCATTCCCCCCTTCGGCGCGCCCCAGCAGCCGCTCTCGTCAGCGTCCTCAGTCTGGTCACCTCCCTCCTCCTCGGGACGGCCACGCATGCGGATGCCGCCACCCCGCCTGCACAGGGTGTCCCGTTCCAGCCCCAGCAGCCCTACCAGCCGTACCCTCCCGGCCAGGGCGCGCTCCCCTCCACGCAGGCATCATCATCCGTCCACCCCGGTTATCCGGCTACCCCGCCGCCCTACCAGCAGGGCCCCGACCCGATGTCGCCAGGGACCGGCGGACCATCCCCTCAGGCGGGGCAGAACGGCTACGGCCGCTACTGACCCTCAAACCGGCCCGCGCATAAGCGCCTGCACCCGCACCAGACCCTGCTCGCTCGCCAGCTCTGCACGAGCCTCGGGATGGCTCGAGTAGAACTCCACGACCCGCTGCAGCTGGGCATGAGTCAGCGGCAAGGTATTCAAACGCGCCCGTACCCGCCCCACCGGGTGGATCTCAACCAGCACCGCCCCGGACGGACCACCACCAACGATACGGGGACGGTCCTTCCACCAGAACGGAGACTCTCTGCTAGTACCAACCGCAATACGGATGCGTTCTGGATCGAGGATGATCTCAGCGCCACGGCGAGGCAGCGGGGTACTCAGCCCGAGCAGCCCGGCTGTCACAAGCAGCACCATCGCTATGAGGAAGGGCACGACAACGCCCCCGCCATAAGCACGATCCCTGATCACCAGGAGGCCCACTGACAACAGGCAGCCGAGCGCCATGAGCGCCACCTCCACATGCCGAATCAGCAGAACGAACCACGTGCCCGTCAGACAGATCCCTTCATCGCTGCGTGTCCATCGCCGATAGGCGATCGTACGGCACCTGCGTGCTCCGGCAAGCGCCACCGCATGAATCAGGAGCACCAGGGAGACAACAAGCCCAAGAAGGAAGGCCCCGGACTGCCGACTGTCCGTCACATAGGTGGAGAAGACGAGCACAATGATGGCCCAGACCAGGAACTGCCAGGGGGCTCTCCGTAGAGCCCGGTCCCCCTCCTCGCACGAACGCATGTCCCAGGGGGCCTGCTCTTCGTCCTTCGAGAAGTCTTCCGCCCCATCACGCGTCCTGGCCGTCTCATACGGTTGTGGTACGGCTCCGCTGTGGCCTGCGGCGAGTGAGGCCATCGCCTCCGGAGCCACTGGCCAGGGCCTCGACGTCGTACCCGAGGCCGTCGTGTACGGGGCACCCTGGTGCGGCACCAGCCCGTACGAAGACACCGGGTACGCGGATGGGGCGGGAGCCGACATGAGTGTCCGGACTCGCTGAAGCCCCTGATCGGTGGCGAGCTCCCCTCGCAGCTCGGCATGAGCCGTATAGAATCCGAGCACGGTTTGAAGCTGGCTGTACCCGATCGGGAGCAGGAATATGGGGAAACGCACCGGACGTGCTGCACTCCCCGTGATCAGGGCATGCGGCCGCAACCGGTGAATGATTCTCGCCTCGAGGCTCGGGCGCGCCCCCCAGGGGATATGCACATGGCGCCGTCCACCCGTCCAGATCCACACGGCCTGCGGTGTCAGGATAATCTCCGGAGCTCCCCTGCCGCCGATGGGGACGGTCGCACACCCCAACAGCGACCCGAACAGCACGAGGACCGCCAGCTCGAGCGTCCACGCGCCGCCGGGAAAGGCCATGCCGGAGAAGGCCTGCAACCACACGGCGACCAGCGCGCCCAGCGACGCCATGGCCGCAGGCAGGTAGTAGCGCAGGCCGACGCAGCGCGAGGGCCCGAACTGAATGCACCCGGCTCCTTGACTCCAATAGCGGGAGGACTGCGGGATCCGGCGACTCAGCGAGATCCTGCCCGCCCCGTGCCAGGCGGAACCCAGACCTCCCAGAACGAGCATCACCCCCAGCGGCACCTTCGAACCGGTGAGGCATGAGACACCGACAGCAAGGGCGATGACGCTGAGTACCAGCCCGAGCCACCCCTCGGCCGCCCGTCCACGGTCGGCACGCTCACGAAAGTCACCTCCACGAGGTGCTGCGCCCGACACCGTCGGGTAACCGCTACTGCTCATGAATCGCCCTGCGGCGTCACCCCAGGAGCGAGTGGCGCGAGATCGAGGCCTCCCGGCCCGGCCCGACGCCGATTGTGGAGATGCGGCAGCCGGCCAGCCCCTCGATACGCAGCACGTAGTCCTGGGCCGCCTGAGGCAGGTCTGAGAAGCGACGCACCTCGCTGATGTCCTCGCTCCAGCCGGGCAGCTCCTCGTAGACGGGGACGGCGTGATGGAAGTCGGACTGGGTCAGCGGCATCTCCTGGGTGATGGTGCCATCGATGTCGTAGGCGACGCACACGGGAATGGTCTCGTGCCCGGTGAGAACGTCGAGCTTGGTCATCACCAGGTCGGTGAGCCCGTTGACGCGGGCCGCGTACCGGGTGACGACGGCGTCGTGCCAGCCGCAGCGGCGCGGCCGGCCGGTGGTGACGCCGAACTCTCCACCCTCGTTGCGCAGGCGCTCACCCATCTCGTCATGAAGCTCGGTGGGGAAGGGCCCCTCCCCCACACGGGTGGTGTAGGCCTTGACGACGCCGACGACCGAGTCGATCCGGGTGGGCCCCACCCCGGTACCGGTGCAGGCCCCACCGGAGGTGGGGTTGGAGGAGGTGACGAAGGGATAGGTGCCGTGGTCGATGTCGAGCATCGTGGCCTGGCCCGCCTCGAACAGAACCGTCTTACCCTTGTCAAGAGCGCTGTTGAGCACCAGGGAGCAGTCGACGACCATCGGCCGGACCCGATCCGCGTAGGAGAGCAATTCGTCGGCGACGGCGTCGGCGTCGATAGCGGCCCGGTTGAAGACCTTGAGGAAGAGACTGTTCTTCTGGTCCAGGGCGGAGTGGACCTTCTGACGCAGGATCGACTCGTCGAAGAGATCCTGAACGCGCAGGCCCACGCGATTCATCTTGTCCGCATAGGTGGGGCCGATACCTCGACCGGTGGTGCCCAGCTGGCGCGCCCCCAGGAAGCGCTCGGTGGTGCGGTCCAGGACCCGGTTGTAGGAGGGGATGATGTGGGCGTTGGCGCTGATGAGAAGGCTGGAGGCGTCCTTGCCACGAGCCTCGATCTCGGCGATCTCACTGAAGAGGACCTCCAGGTCGACAACGACGCCGTTGCCAATGATGGGGGTGACCCCGGGGGTGAGCACGCCCGCCGGCAGGAGGTGGAAGGCGAACTTCTCGCCGTCGATGACCACCGTGTGGCCGGCGTTGTTCCCGCCGTTGAACTTGACGACGTAGTCGACGTCCTGACCGAGCTGGTCAGTCGCCTTGCCCTTTCCCTCGTCTCCCCACTGGGTCCCGACGACGACAACGGCTGGCATGGCTGCTCCCTGACTTCAGTGACGGCGTGCCGGTGGACACACCGCGCTCCAGCCTACCGGAGCCGGAGGGGAGAGATACCCGCGCCCACCGGGAGGGGAGAGATACCCATGACGACATAGTCACAAGAAGGTATCGATGACCGTACCGTGTGGGTATGTCACCTGTCTGCCTCCGCCGCATTTCCACGCCCCTGTCCGCACTGACCGCCTTCAGCGTCCTCGTCCTGGCCACCATCCTGGCCCTGGCCGGAGCTCCCGGTCACGCCGCCCCGTTGGACAACGACACCGATGCCAGCGACAAGATCTCGGTGGACATCGTCGTCAAATCAGATGAGACATATTCCGCCGTATTCCAGATCTCTGAGAACTCCCCCGTTCCCACGCTCGAGGAGGAGCACTGCAGCCAGGACTACCTTGATCCCGATCACAGCACCGGCATCAAGGACTTGAAGCCCGACTACAAGGAGGAGGGCGATACCCGCACCTGCATCCTTCAAGGAGAGGGGAGGATCACCGACGACTCCGATGTCATCGCCCACAACAACGACGAGTTCATCGTGATGACCCCCGAGTTCAACTCCGGCACCCCCGACGCCACCGTTGACTTCACCCAGTCGGTCACCTTCCCCGGGGAGGTGACCGAGGCCGACGGCGGCAAGGTCGATGGCACCAAAGTCACCTTCTCCGACCCACAGTCTCACAAGGTCAAAGGAAAGGACCAGGGCTCCGACACCGCCCGGGGAACAGGCGGTTCTCGCGACACCACGGGAAAGAGCGGCTCGACACCCTCCTGGGTGTGGAAGCTCCTCGCCGTGCTCCCCTTGGCCGTGGTCGGTGGAGTCGTCGGCGCTGTCGTCAGTTCCCAGAGAAGGAAGAAGAATCAGCAGGCCGCGCCCTATACCGCTCCTGCCCAGGGTTATCATCCCGGCCAGGCGTTCCCGCCCCAGCCTGGTCAGCAGGGTTACCAGGGGCCCCGGGGACAGCAGCCCTACCAGCCGCCCTACGACGGCCAGCCCGGTCAACAGCCACCCTTCGGCGCGCCGCAGCCCCAGCCCGGTCAGCAGGGTTACCAGGGGCCCCAGGGACAGCAGCCCTACCAGCCGCCCTACGACGGCCAGCCCGGCCAGGGATACTGAGGTCCGAGCGCCCACGGCCGCGCCGCACAAGATTCACCTCGCGCTCTGGGGAGGCGACGTTGTCAGTCAGGAGTTGGGAGAGGATGATTCGATGGCATGAGCCCGGCGATGGTGGAGCGCTGGAGCAGCGCGATGAGGTAGGCCTGGAAGGCCGGACCGATAAGAACCATGAACCAGGTTCCTGCCGTTCTCATGACGGGCAGCACCCAGACAACGGCCACCGGCACGCTCACGATCAGCAGTGCGAGCGCCGTGATCCCCAGATGCGCCACGGCAAGCCGAGCGGCGTTGGACAGATGCCGGGCGACCGACGCCTCGAAGAAGGCCACGAGCGGCAGCAGCCAGACGAGGATCAAGGCCAGAAGCACTCCTCCAGCCAGCACCAGACCGGCCAGGGCATCGCCCTGGACACTCTCCTGACCAGCTCCGACGGCGCCGTCGGCCAGGACCAGGTACTCCCAGGCCCCAAGGGCCATCAGGGCGAGCAATGGCAGCCACCAGGCCAGAGACTGACGCAGGTTGAGGCGGAAGGAGCGCCACCAGGTACTCACGACCGCTGGATCACCCTCGGCCGCCATCTCACCGGCCACACGCGCACAGGCCGTCAGGGAGGCACCGGCCGTCACCACCGGCAGGCAGCCGGCCAGGGTGAGGACGTTGAGGATGACGACGTCGGCCGCTGCTGACCAGGCCCGGTAGGCCGGAGTGTCGGGGCCGGGGAACAGCGCCACGGGGTCTCCTTACATGCAGGGCACAGTCGGTAGCAGATGGACATGATACGGGCGGTTCTCGACACCCACGGCGGGGCATCGAGAACCGCCCATGCTCTGAGCGGGGCTCAAGGACGAGTCAGCCCTTGACCGCGCCCGCGGCCACGCCCTCGATGATGTGCTTCTGACCGAAGAGGTAGAAGGCGACGATCGGAACGATGGCGAAGACAAGCATGGCCATCTGGGCACCCATGTCTCGGTTTCCATTGGACCCGACGAGCGACTGGATGACGATGGGGATCGTCTTGTAGCGCTCATCCTGACCGATGACGAGGTTGGGCAGGAGGAAGTCGTTCCACACCCACATGGCGTTGAGGA
>ERZ773075.1131-NODE-1131-length-15179-cov-8.81519_pt1 | contig 15179 bp, 13 predicted proteins | sample MGYA00580614_ERZ773075 | MGnify/ENA primary metagenome ERZ773075 (study PRJEB29015, sample SAMEA2738021) | human oral metagenome | biome: human oral; feature: human-associated habitat; material: dental | place: China | collected 2043 ... | reverse complement strand
TTGTTATCATGTCAGCAACCAAGAACCCTGCTGGAACTGGAACCATTGGTCGAGTAGAGCAGATCGGTAGTCCACAGGAAGTTTACAGAAATCCAGTCAACAAGTTTGTGGCAGGCTTCATTGGTAGCCCAGCGATGAACTTTATCAATGTGACACTTGAGGGAAATCAAATTGTTGCCGATGGCTTGCGTTTAACCGTGCCGGAAGGAGCATTGAAGGTGCTGCGTGAGAAAGGTTATGACGGAAAGAAGCTGATCTTTGGTATTCGTCCAGAAGATATCAATACAGAAGCTGCTTTCTTGGAGACCTTCCCAGATTCTGTGGTTCATGCGACCATTTCTGTATCTGAGCTTTTGGGTTCTGAGTCTCACCTTTACTGTCAAGTTGGCGACAGCGAGTTCATCGCACGTGTAGATGCACGTGACCACTTGGAGACAGGTGCTGGAATTGACCTTGGCTTCGACTTGAACAAGGCGCATTTCTTTGATTTTGAAACAGAGAAAACAGTTTATTAAAATATGAGTTTAAAAAAGATAGTCAGCAAGCCAAACGGAATGCATTTGGTCTGCGGACTATCTTTTCTTTATTTTGCTTTTCCGATAAGAATGGTGGCGGCAATGGTCACTTGGGTGAGGTCAGTCCAGTCGATCTGATCTTGCTCGACATGAAAGAGCAGCGGTGTCATTGCTAAAAGAGCTGTTCGGCTTTCGGCAGTCAAGGATTGGCTGGACTCGACAGTAATCTCGGAGATTATATCGAAGTGCTCTTGGAAATGCTGGATGACTTCTTGGTTAGAGTAATCCTTGTTGCTAAGTTGTCTAGCGGCTTTTTGGCGAATTTCCTGAAGGTGGTGCTCGGTGGGGATGACCTTGATGAGGAGGGCATTGTCAGACATGACTCTCCGAAATTCCTGATAATTGGCTGGAGAAAAGATATCTAAAATGATGTCCATGCTGGCATCTTGTAGCGGTAGCTTAGCCAAATCACCGACGAACCAATTGACTGCGAAACTGCTGTCGCTCTTGGCTGCCAACTGGATAGAATCTTTTGAAATATCGAAGGCATAGAAGGTTTTTTTGGAATGGATTTTTTGGAGTTTGCGAGAGTAGAATCCCTCGCCACAGCCAATATCTAAGACTGTTTTGGCAGTTTCTGAGCTAGCAAGTAAGTTCGATACCGCTTCTAAGATAGCTTGGTAGAATCCCGCTTCTAAAATCAACTGCCGATTTTGAAAACTGGCCTTATCGTAGTCTTTGGGCTGCTTGATTTGAGGTGCCAGATTGACATAGCCAAACTTGGCCAAGTCATAAGAATGACGATGTCGGCATTTGAGGCTGTTTTCCATCAGCTGCAGCTCTTCCTTGCAGATGGGACAGGCAAAAGCAGTCGCAGTAGCAAAGCGCTGGAGTTTGGGTTTGAGGTTTTTATTCATAGTTTAAGTGTATCAAAAGAGACAAGTGAAAGCAACTTTAGGAGTAAGTAGATGGGAGATTCAGTAGAAATAAAACTAATTCTCCAATTTATAAAATGAAATTGCTTTTATATCTAAATTTCTATATAATAACGATAAGGAGGAAATAAGTATGTTAAAAGAAGTATTAACCGTTGCAAAAGTTGCGAAAAAATCTTCACTATTTTTGGGTGGTGTCGCATTTGGTACCCTTGGTTTGAAAATCTTAGCAAGTAAGGAAGCTAAAAAAGGTTATTCTAAAGCTTTGGCTAAGGCTTACAAGTTGAAAGATGAGCTAGATGCATCTGTTTCTGTTGTGAAGCAACATGGAGACGATGTTTTGCAAGATGCTAAATATTTGTATGAGCAAGAGAAAAAAGAAGAGCAATTAGATAGCCTTATAGGAGAATAATATGTCTTTTAAAGTGCTATATAGAGGATATCAACATATCCGACTATCATCTTCTTTTTCACTCACCTTGGATATTCAAGACTATCTTCATTCCTTGGCGAGAGATGAGAAGGGAATTGAGTCTATCCAGTTTTACATGGATCAACAGCGCTTTACCCTACGTATAAAAGAAGGCTTCTCTGTATTAGACAATGCAGAAGCCTTTTTAAAAAGAATTGATAAAGGGAAAGTTTCTGAGTTGATGACTCTTCCTGTTCGTAGAGAAGAGAGTGCCTATTCTATCGTTTCAGGTGCAGCGATTAAGCGTGTGCTTTTTCGTAGTCTTGTGCCGTCTCCTATTCGCTATATATGGACTTGTTATCAGGCTTTTGGTTATGTTAAAGAAGCCTATCAAACACTAGCGCGTAAGGAACTAACGATGGAAGTCTTGGACTGTTCGGCTATTTTATTGTCTTTGTTTATGAACCAATCCAAGACTGCCAGCAACATCATGTTTATGCTTGATTTGGGGAATCATTTAGATCAGTGGTCCTTGAAAAAAACTGCAACAGATTTAGAACAGAGTCTTCTTGCAAAAGAGAGCGATGTATTCTTAGTACAGGGCGATACGGTCGTTAGTATCAAGAGTTCCGATGTTCAAATAGGAGATGTCTTGGTCCTATCTCAAGGAAATGAAATTCTGTTTGATGGACAAGTAGTTTCAGGTTTAGGTATGGTCAACGAAAGTTCCTTGACGGGAGAGAGTTTTCCAGTTGAAAAAAGAGAGTCTGATTTGGTTTGTGCAAACACAGTCTTGGAGACTGGGGAGCTACGCATTCGTGTAACCGATAATCAGATGAACAGCCGTATTTTACAGCTGATTGAGTTGATGAAGAAATCTGAAGAAAACAAGAAAACTAAACAACGCTATTTCATCAAGATGGCAGATAAGGTCGTCAAATATAATTTCTTGGGGGCTGGTCTGACTTACCTATTAACAGGTTCTTTTTCTAAGTCTATTTCTTTCCTATTGGTCGATTTCTCCTGCGCTTTGAAAATCTCTACTCCTGTAGCTTATTTGACAGCTATCAAGGAGGGGTTGAACCGTGAAATGGTGATTAAGGATGGAGATGTTCTAGAGAAATATCTGAAAGTTGATACTTTCTTGTTTGATAAGACAGGAACAATCACAACTAGCTATCCTATAGTTGAAAAGGTGTTACCTTTTGGGGATTATAGCGAGGAAGATATTCTCAGAATCAGTGCCTGTCTTGAGGAACACATTTATCATCCTATTGCTAATGCCATTGTCAAGCAAGCTGAGATAGAGGGAATTGAACATGAGGAAATGCATGGGAAACTCCAATATATTGCAAGCAAGGGAATTAAATCACATATTGATGGCCAACTAGTTGTTATTGGGAATTATGTCTTGATGCAGGATGAGCAGATTCATATTAGTTTGGAACAACATGCTTTGATTGAAGAGTACAAGAATCACTACAATCTCTTATTCTTAGCCTACCAGAATGAATTGATTGGAATGTTCTGTATCCATACTCCTTTGAGAAAAGAAGCTAAGGCAGCCTTGGAGAAACTTAAGGAACAAGGGAAAAAATTGATTCTGGCAACAGGGGACACCCTAGTTAGGACAGAGGAATTAGTCAAAGATTTGCCGTTTGATCAGGTCTATACAGACTTGAAACCTGATGGGAAATTTGAGTTAGTAGAGGAACTGCAGAAAGCAGGTCGTACTATTTTGATGGTTGGAGATGGGTTGAATGACTCAGCGGCTCTAACCCTATCAGATATCGGTGTGGTGATGAATGAGAGCGCAGATATTTCTAAGCAGATGAGTGATATCTTATTGTTAGATAATCGCTTGGATTTCTTCCAAGAGTTGGATTCGCTATCATCATCTTTGCAAATACTCATCAAGAAGAATATTCAAGATACCATTGTCGTAAATAGTAGTTTGATTGGCTTTGGCTTGTTTAATTGGCTCAGTCCTTCAAATCTCTCTATCTTACATAATCTAACAACCTTACGCATTGTCCTACGCAGTCTGTCTATTAAGGCTAGATAGGTGTGGTTATCAACAACAAAAAGGAGTTACCTTACTCGAGGTTAACTCCTTTGTTTATAGATAAATGTTGAATGTTTTAGTATGTAAGGACGAAGTATTTCTTCTTACCGCGGCGGATAACAGTCAGTTCGTTTTCAAGCTTATCTGCATCACTCAAGACATAGTCAAGGTCTTGGATACGATCGCCATTGACATAGATGGCCCCATTTTGTACATCTTCTCGGGCTTGGCGTTTTGAGTTGACCACACCAGATGACACGAGGATTTCCACGATGTTGTGATTTTCGTCTGCTTGTACTTGGTAGTTTGGCACGCCACGAAGTCCTTGTTTGAGTTCTTTGACAGAAAGGTTTTTGATATTTCCAGCAAAGAGTTGCTCTGTGATATTGAGGGCTTCCTTATAGGCTTCTTCGCCGTGAACAAGTGTAACGACTTCACGAGCCAAGACTTTCTGAGCCAAGCGTTCGTGTGGAGCTGCTTCAAACTGTTTACGGATGTCTTCGATCTCATCCAGTGTCAAGAAAGTAAAGATTTTCAAGAAGCGAACAGCGTCAGCGTCCATGACGTTCATCCAGAATTGGTACATTTCGTATGGAGAAGTCTTTTCAGGATTGAGCCAGACTGCGTTTCCTTCTGATTTACCAAATTTCTTACCAGTCGCATCAGTGATAAGGGGAACGGTGATAACGTGACCAGTCTTGTCAGCCTTACGACGAAGTAATTCTGTACCAGCAGTCATATTACCCCATTGGTCAGAACCACCGATTTGAAGGGTTACATTGTGCTCTTGGTTAAGGACGTAGAAGTCATATCCTTGCATGATTTGGTAAGCGAACTCAGTGTAAGAAATCCCTGTCTCGATCCGTTTCTTCACAGACTCCTTGCTCATCATGTAGTTGACAGTGAAGTATTTCCCGATATCACGGAGGAAGTCAATGAAGCTGATGCTGCCAAACCAGTCGTAGTTGTTGACCATGACAGCCTTGTTTTCACCATTTTCAAAGTCAAGAAAGCGAGAAAGTTGTCCTTGGATAGACTGAACCCATCCATCAATGGTTTCCTTGGTTTGCAGGCTACGCTCTGCATCTTTAAAGGATGGGTCGCCAATTAAACCTGTTGCACCACCGACGAGGGCATAAGGCTTGTGCCCAGCTAACTGTAAGCGGCGGCTGGTCAAAATAGCCACCAAGTGACCTAAGTGAAGACTGTCCGCTGTTGGATCGTATCCAGTATAATAAGAGACGTGCCCTTCTTCTAAGGCTTTGCGCAAAGCTTCTTCATCAGTCGTTTGAAAAATCAAACCACGCTCTTGCAGCTCATCAAAAATGTGCATAGTTGTCTCTCCTTTTCTAAGATAGCAAAGACAGTTGCCCTTGCTCAATTATTTTTTGTCTTATCTTTCTATTGTATCACAAACCCGACAAATAGCAATGAGTAGCCAGAAAATAATTCCCGTAAAAGCGCTAGAATTAGCTCTTTCTTGATATAATCTGCTGATGTTTGCTATAATAGTCGAGAAGGAGAATCTATGTTGAAAGAATTTATAAAAAAGTTAAGGCAGTTTGGTAAGGGGGCACCCTCGCCTGTTACGCAGCCTAAGTCAAAAGGAGAGACATGGTCGGTACTTGATATTGTTTCCGTAATCTTTCGGACAATGAAATTACTCTTAAATGTCGCTTTTGTATTTATCTTTTTTGGAGTGGTATTAGGGGCTGGACTTGGTTTAGGCTACGCAGCCAGTCTTTTTAGTGATGTCTCCGTGCCGAATCAGGAGGAGCTGGTAAGTCAGGTCAATAAGCTTTCTGGGATTTCCAAGCTGACCTATGCCGACGGAGAGTTGATTTCCGAAATTGATAATGATTTGTTGCGGATTCCAGTTGCCAGCGATGCGATTTCTGACAATGTCAAAAATGCCGTCATTGCGACTGAAGATGAAAATTTTGAGATTCACAATGGTGTTGTGCCCAAGGCTGTTCTGCGGGCGACCTTGGGTTCTGTAGTTGGAGTTGGTTCATCCAGCGGGGGATCGACCTTGACTCAGCAGTTGATCAAGCAGCAGGTCGTGGGAGATGCTCCGACCTTCAAGCGGAAGGCGGTCGAGATTGTTGATGCCTTGGCTCTGGAACGCTATATGTCCAAGGATGATATTTTGACCACCTATTTGAATGTGGCACCTTTTGGTCGAAATAATAAGGGGCAAAATATTGCCGGTGTGGAAGAAGCGGCTCAAGGGATTTTTGGTGTATCAGCTAAAGATTTGACTATTCCGCAGGCTGCCTTTATTGCAGGATTGCCTCAGAGTCCGATTGTCTATTCGCCTTATGCCTCTGATGGTAGCATGAAGAGTCCAGATGACATGGCTTTAGGTCTAGAGCGGGCTCGGCATGTTTTGTATAATATGTACCGCACAGGCCGACTGAGCGAGGCCGACTACCAGCAATATAAAGACCATGATCTGACGCAAGATTTTAAGCCGACTGAGAGCCTTCAAAAGAGCTCGCATAGTTACCTCTACCATACAGCCTTTTCAGAAGCGCAGACGGCCATGTATCAGTATTTGATTCAGCGGGACAATGTATCTCAGCAAGAATTAAAAAATAATGCAACGGTTGAAGCCTATCAAGAGTTGGCTCGAAAAGAGCTGAGCGAGGGTGGTTATACGGTCACAACAACCATCAATCATTCGATTCATCAGGCGATGCAGAACGCTGTTGCCAACTATGGTAGTCTCTTGGATGATGGAACAGGAATGGTCGAGGTTGGGAATGTCCTTCAGGACAATAAAACAGGAGCAATCATTGGTTTTGTCGGTGGTAGAGACTATAGTTCTAATCAAAACAACCATGCTTTTGATACGGAAAGATCTCCTGGTTCGACTATCAAGCCGATTTTAGCTTATGGGATTGCCATTGACCAAGGGCTGATGGGAAGCGCAAGTGTCCTTTCCAATTACCCAACGAACTTCTCTAGCGGTGAGCCGATTATGCACGTGGACAGTCGCGGGACAGGCATGATGGATCTGCAGGAAGCCCTCAATACTTCTTGGAATATTCCAGCTTATTGGACCTATCGTGCACTTCGTGAGAAGGGTGTGAATGTCCGAGGCTATATGGAAAAAATGGGCTACCATATTGACAACTATGACATTGAAAGTCTACCAATGGGTGGAGGAATCGAGGTTTCGGTTGCCCAGCACACCAACGGTTTCCAGACCTTGGCTAATAACGGTTCTTATCAAGAAAAATATATGATTGAAAAGATCACAGCTCCTGACGGCAAGGTGGTTTATGAGCATAAGGCTAAACCAGTTCAGGTTTACTCACCTGCTGCTGCGACGATTATGCAGAACTTGATGCGAGGCGTGCTCAATTCTGGTGCAACTACGACCTTTAAATCAAGAATTAGTCAAGTCAATGGTACCTTGGCAGGGGCAGACTGGATTGGCAAGACAGGTACAACCAACAGCAATGGTGATATGTGGCTCATGCTTTCTACTCCTCGGATGACTCTTGGAGGCTGGATTGGTCATGATGATAATACTTCTATGGCTGCCCTGACAGGCTACAATAATAATGCAGCCTATCTGGCCTATCTGGCCAATGCCATTTATGAGGCGGATCCAGAGGCATGGGGAATCGGAGAGAAGTTCAATCTTGATTCGAGCGTTATCAAGTCTGATGTTCTCAAGTCTACTGGAGAAAGACCAGGAACCGTCACAATCAATGGTCGCTCCATCAATCTAAACGGTCCGACTGTTCCTAGCTACTGGGCTAAAAATGGCGCTCCAACGACGAGCTATCGCTTTGGTATCGGCGCATCAGATGCGGATTATCAGAAAGCTTGGGGAGCAATCTTGGGTGGTACCACTGGCAACACCAATCGTAATAGCCAATGAGAAATTGCCTAACAATTAGAACGAAAGGTAGGGAATGCTAGATGTCAGGGAAGATTTCTTCAGATACTATCGCAGCAAGTTCCGCAATTAGTGAATTAGTAGGAGTGGATACTTCAGCCTTCAAGAACAATCAAGTTGAATTTGGTTATACAAGTGATATTGCTGGAATGGAAGCTGGTCGTCAAGCCTGCAATCAAATGCTGCAGGCTGTCAGTGATTTCAGCTCGGCCGTCCTGACTCAGGCTAATAAATTTCCAGAAATTGCTGCAAAAATTGAGAAACGCGATATAGAGCAGGCACAACGTTGGAGCAACTGATGATAAAAGATAAAAATCAAGAAAAACGTGAACAATTATATAAGCAAATCATCCAGCTTGAGAATCAAGAAGAAGATCTTTTAGTTATCAAAAAACGTTACGAAGAGAAGGTAATGGATTTTCGTGAAGATATTTGGACGATAAATGCCCAAATAGAAAACTTGATAGATCCCGTATCAGAGACAAGCCATACCAATCGTAAAATATGGGAAGAAAACCAAGCCTTGCAACAAGCAATTGACAGCTACGTAGAGCAAGAGTTGGACAATGTTTCCAAACAAGGAAAGTTCAGCAAAAATTAGATGAAAATCGAGAAAGATTGACGAAAGAAAGGAACTCTTTACCATGGGAGTAAAGTACAGCGCATCGGAGTCTTCACAGCTGATGGAGGCTATGGCTAATAATATTCAAGTGGCCAATGAGGTGACAGACCGATTGTCTCAGGGATGTGACCACCTAATAGCTACTCTAGACTCTGGAGAACTCATGGGAGCAGCCTATACAGCAGGTAAGGGTCTTTTTCAGAGATTATCATTCCTGCCATTAAGAAGCTACAGGCTGCAGTGGACGACATTCAAACGGAGTTAAATTCATATAGGATTGCCGATGCTCAGGTATCAGAGTATGGAAACCTCGATCTGGATCAGCTGAAGAAGACAAAAGAATTGAGAGAGAAACAGCTAGCCTCTATCAAAAAGGCTATTGAAGTTAAAGAATCATTCTTAGAGCGGATGAAGTCTGTTGCTACATTTAATATCGTTTCTCACATGCAGTCTCTGGTGATTCTTTCTAGTGCAGAGTCGCAAATTGAATCACAAATTAAAGAATTGGAAGAGAAGATTGAAAAGCTGGAGTTCTTTGTCGCTCAAGTCTCCCAATATTTCAGTGATAGTCTAGAAGTTCTTCGTCTAGCTATTCAAGGAGCCACACAACTAAGTGAAATCATTGTCGATAGTGATGGCAACTACTATGCGGACGGTGTGGACATGAGTTGGGTCAAGAAGATGACAGAGCAGAAGATTGAGACACATCAGTTGGATAAGAATATCCCAGTGACTAAAGCTGAGAAGGAAAAGAAAGTTATTGTGGATGATTTTGTAAATATATATGGTTTTGATATTGAAACAGCAAATCTCTTATACCAGTTGCAGCAATCAATTCTTGAAAAAGCTGAAACAAAAGGATGGTCTAAAGAGAGAGTAGTTTATGAATTTAACAGATTGGTTGCCTCACCAGTCTATGCTGGGGATACAGGACGTGCAGCATGGTCTGGTTTAGGAGGTGTATTAAAAATTGATAAGTTACGAAAAACATTAAAAGAAGATTATGGGTTCTCTGATTATGAAGCAGGTTTATTTATTGATAGTATTGAAAACCAACAAGGCTCTTCTCCCAGTAAGAAAGATCTTGCTCATGAAGCCATTCAATTATCGACGTTTACAGAACAAGCTTGGGGAGATAGAGACTTATCTACGAATGATGGTAGGAAAGAACTGTTGGCTCACGTACTAAGTACCCTCGGAAATTCTATGACAATAGGTGAACTTCCTATTAATACAGAACGATATGAAAGTTCCTTCAAAGGAGATGTAGATTCAACAAGATATGATGATAATGACTTCACTTCGGATCTAGATGCTATAAATGTTTATGATAGAATATCTAAAATGGTCAGCCTGACAATGTTTTTAAAATACAAGCAAATTATAACAATGAGATTGCTGTAAATGAAACAAATCGAGTTGCCGAGTTTTATAAGACCTTGGGAAATGGTGATAAAGAAAATGGTAGGAACTTCCTAAATTACCTTATTGAAAATAATACAGCAGGTGGACAATTTATCAAGCACGGGAAAAGATGGGATTTCTTATGGAAACCAGATACGGATGAGCATAAAAAATCAAAAGAAGATTTTTATGATTATTTGAAGCGAGGAGAAGATAAAAATGTCGGTACGTAAAAAAATAATAAGCATCCTACTGTTGATAATAACTGCTTTTGCCATTTGGTTGCTCTTTTGGCCAGATGATAAACCTGAACCAGATTTTTCCTCTGCCAATAAAATTGAATTATTGGCAAGTATCCTCGCAGGTAACAACGAGGATATTATCCGAGATGCTGGCTATGGAATTCCGGATGACCCAGTGATTCGCCGATGGGGGATAAATAAACTTAAAATATCTGGGAAATTAAACTTGGATGTACGCCCACCGACTAGTTTGGAAGACAGTGAGCTTCTAGTTCTTTTTTCTACTATGATTAACGGTAAAGAAACAGATGTAGCGTTTTTCTTAGATAAAAAATTGAATTTAATTGATTCGAGTTATGAGTCTATAGAGGAAAATGATACTGGGAAAAAAATTGAGATAGATGAGACTCAAGAAAAAGAGTTACTACATCAGGTTCAAACAGAATTAAATCAGTTCTTTGAAAAAATGAAACAGCAACTAGCTTCTAAATAAAGTGTGAGATATTGCGGACAGGGAAGAGTGAAGCCTTTCTTGTAGAGCATGGCAAAACTGTTGAAGAGGAACAAAAGAAGAATCAGGAGGCCTTTTTTGACTATTTAGAAAGAGGTTTAGAGAGCAATGTTAGATAAATTGAAACAGTTTAAATGGTTGATAATATTATTTTTGGTTGTATTAGTACTTTCGTATTTCACTTACAATCATTTTCAACAATCTAATACATTGAAAGTAGCTTTTGAGAAAAATGATAGAATTGAAGTTCTTCATCGTTTGCTAGAATCAGAGAAGTACGCACCTGATATTCGCAAAGCAGGCTTTACCATTCCGCCAGATGGAGCCATTCGGTTAGAAGGGGTTGTTTATCCACTGGAAATAGAAGGAGATATACATTTGAAAATTAGTCCTCCTCAAAAGCAAGCCAAGGATTTTCAGTTATTTTTCATTACACAAGTTAATGAAAAACAAACACATGTAGCTTTCGTTTTAGATAAAAATCTGAATTTACTTTATTCTAGCTATTCTCAGGAAAATGCTAAGGGAACAAGAGAAATAGTTTCTATCTCACAATCTGAAGAAGCCCGCTTGTTGAAAATTGTTCAAAGTGAGATTAATAGCTTCATTAAAAAGATGTATCAAATCTTGTATGGTTAGTTTTGTAGAAGAGTTAAATACCAATAACTCCCTATACTAAAAAAACGGTCATACAGAGAAGACTATCCTTTCTCAATTTGGGGCCGCTAGTGGAAAGAAGGGAAGAAGCCGGATTATTTGGGAAATTATCTCTTTGGTTATGTTGGGAAAGGCTATCTGGAGTCAAGCGATGACTATTTAAAATATGGTGCAGGAAAGGCACAACAATTCTCGGATTATTTGAAGTTTGATAAATATTTTGTAGTAGGCGCAGATATAAAATACGATCTGAGTCTATTGCAAGGTCAGTAAGGGGATAATTTTGGTGATGCCGCTGCAATTCAAGACGGCGTGGATGCTTATAAGGGGGGAAATAACTAACATGTTCACTTCATTAGTATTTATCATTTCTTTAATCCTACTTTTGCGCTGTTTTAAAAGTAGGCGTTCAAGGCTTATTATTGGCGTGCTGTATAGTCTGTTTGTTGTCTGGTACGTTCAGGCAATTTTAAACTACGGTAAATATACCCTGCAACCAGGTCAAAGCGTTGAATTAAGAGTGTCTCCAAATACGGATCAGCTTGAATATAATTCGGAATTGATTTTAGATAAAAAAGATAATAGAAGTATAAAATTATCAGGTACAAATGTTTGGTCTGAAAAATTTGGGGATGTATTATTTGGGGTAAGTGAAAAGAAAATTATTAAGATAGGCAGTACCGAGGGAGACAAGAATGAGCTTCCTAATAATCAAAAAGATATACATTTAGTAGAAGATGGGATTGTTGTTAGTTATAAAGGAGAAAAAGTTTTTGATGTGACAAACAACAAACCTTACTACATCACCATCACCAATGTAGACAATAAACCGGCCAAATTTGAAGCCCAAGTGGTGGATAGGTAAGGTAGAACATTAGCAACAACTTAGAATTAGCAATCAAGCAATAGACCTTCTGCTTAAAAGAGCGTGACTGCCTGATAGTTATCCTAGACTATGAAAAATATACAGCAGGTGGACAATTTATCAAGCACGGGAAAAGATGGGATTTCTTATGGAAACCAGATACGGATGAGCATAAAAAATCAAAAGAAGATTTTTATGATTATTTGAAGCGAGGAGAAGATAAAAATGTCGGTACGTAAAAAAATAATAAGCATCCTACTGTTGATAATAACTGCTTTTGCCATTTGGTTGCTCTTTTGGCCAGATGATAAACCTGAACCAGATTTTTCCTCTGCCAATAAAATTGAATTATTGGCAAGTATCCTCGCAGGTAACAACGAGGATATTATCCGAGATGCTGGCTATGGAATTCCGGATGACCCAGTGATTCGCCGATGGGGAATAAATGAACTTACAATACCTGGTAAATTAAACTTGGATGTACGCCCGCCGACTAGTTTGGAAGACAGTGAGCTTCTGATTCATTTTTCCACTATAATTGATGGTAAAGAAATAGATGCAGGTTTTTTCGTGGATAAAGAATTAAAATTGACTTATTCAAGATATACTTATATAGATAAGGATGCTATTAGGAAAAAAATTGAGATAGATGAGACTCAAGAAAGAGAGCTACTACGTCAGGTTCAAACAGAATTGAATCAGTTCTTTGAAAAAATGAAACAGCAGCTAGCTTCTAAATAGGAAATATAATAAAAGAATCATAAAATAAAGATTCGGAAGGCTGTTGATGAGCCACTCTGGGAAGAATTGGATAGGAAACATGAAGGATACATCAAAATCCAGGGTTAACATGTTCATGACGACGAGGAAGTGGATGAGAGCGACTTAAAATAAACATGCTTCTATTTCAAGATTAAAGATGAAAGTGCCCTGGAAATTAGATAAAACTACTTGAATTTTTACATAAATATGGTATAATAGTACCAATAATTTGTCGTGTGCTTTAATTGAAATATTGTCCGATTAAAGCTTGCAGCAGTTAAATCAAACTTTTTATAAGTCAGATTTAGCTGCTCTTTTTGTGTCTATTTTTCAGAATTCTAGGATTTGTAACGCAAACTTAAAGATTCTAAAAACTTAGCAAAAGGGACTGATTGTAGCTGTTTTGACGAGAGTCAATGGCGTAGAAGGGGTCTCCCCTTGGTAAGAGTGAAGAAGAGTGTGATATGAGAGGTAGATGGTTATGATTCCAATAATCGGTAAATCTCAATTCTTTCCGATTCCTCCCTCTGTACTTTATAAAAAAGGAGTTAGAAACTTGGCAGGACATGACGTTCAATACGGGAAACATCGGACCCGTCGTAGTTTTTCAAGAATTAAAGAAGTTCTTGATTTACCAAACTTGATTGAAATTCAAACAGACTCGTTTAAAGATTTCTTGGACCATGGTTTGAAAGAAGTCTTCGAGGATGTGCTTCCTATTTCAAACTTTACCGACACCATGGAACTGGAATTTGTCGGCTATGAAATCCGTGAGCCTAAATATACGCTGGAAGAAGCACGCATTCACGATGCTAGCTACTCAGCACCAATCTTTGTGACCTTCCGCTTGATTAACAAGGAAACTGGTGAAATCAAGACACAGGAAGTCTTCTTTGGTGACTTCCCAATCATGACTGAAATGGGAACCTTCATCATCAACGGTGGTGAACGGATTATCGTATCCCAGTTGGTGCGTTCACCAGGTGTTTACTTCAACGATAAGGTTGACAAAAACGGTAAAGTTGGCTACGGCTCAACCGTTATTCCTAACCGCGGAGCTTGGTTGGAGCTAGAAACAGACTCAAAAGACATTGCCTATACTCGTATTGACCGGACGCGTAAAATTCCGTTTACGACTTTGGTTCGTGCACTTGGTTTCTCAGGCGATGATGAGATCTTGGACATCTTTGGTGACAGTGACTTGGTGCGCAATACCATCGAAAAAGATATCCACAAGAACCCAATGGATTCTCGTACGGATGAAGCTCTGAAGGAAATCTATGAGCGTCTTCGTCCAGGTGAGCCTAAGACGGCTGAAAGCTCACGTAGCTTGCTTGTGGCTCGTTTCTTTGATCCACATCGCTATGACTTGGCTGCCGTTGGTCGTTACAAGATTAACAAGAAGCTCAACATCAAGAATCGCCTCCTCAATCAAACATTGGCAGAACATCTGGTAGATGCTGAAACAGGCGAAATTCTTGTCGAAGCTGGTACAGTCATGACTCGCAGTATGATTGACAGCATTGCAGAGCAGTTGGACAATGGTTTGAACAAGATCACTTATATTCCAAACGACTCAGCTGTCTTGACAGAGCCTGTAGAATTGCAGAAGTTCAAGGTTGTCGCACCAAGCGATCCAGACCGTGTTGTGACCATTATTGGTAACGCGAACCCATCTGACAAGGTTCGGACTGTAACACCAGCTGATATCTTGGCTGAAATGAGCTATTTCCTCAACTTGGCAGAAGGTATCGGTCGTGTGGATGATATTGACCACTTGGGGAACCGTCGTATTCGTGCGGTTGGTGAGCTTTTGGCTAACCAAGTCCGTCTGGGACTTTCTCGGATGGAGCGTAACGTTCGCGAACGGATGAGCGTTCAGGACAATGAAGTGCTGACTCCGCAACAAATCATCAACATCCGTCCAGTGACGGCTGCTATTAAAGAATTCTTTGGTTCTTCTCAGTTGTCTCAGTTCATGGACCAACACAATCCGCTATCTGAGCTTTCCCACAAGCGTCGTCTCTCTGCCTTGGGACCTGGTGGTTTGACACGTGACCGCGCTGGATATGAAGTGCGGGACGTGCACTATACTCACTATGGCCGCATGTGTCCGATTGAAACGCCTGAAGGACCAAACATCGGTTTGATCAATAACTTGTCTTCTTACGGGCAACTTAACAAATATGGCTTTATTCAAACGCCTTACCGTAAGGTAGACCGTGAAGCTGGTGTGGTAACCAACGAAATCGTTTGGCTGACAGCTGATGAGGAAG